>Ga0123355_10001507_pt1 | contig 32473 bp, 36 predicted proteins | sample TergutEmb28metaG_3_FD_89872 | JGI IMG/M metagenome (GOLD analysis project Ga0123355, IMG submission 89872) | Embiratermes neotenicus P1 segment gut microbial communities from Petit-Saut dam, French Guiana - Emb289 P1 | ecosystem: Host-associated > Arthropoda: Insects > Digestive system > Gut ...
GTAGCGTGCGCCGCACCTTTAATTCCCATTCCGAAGCCGAAAATAAAAATCGGGTCTAAAATTATGTTCGACACAGCGCAAATAATCATTGTCCACATCGCTTTTCGCGGATAGCCCGAAGCGCGCATAATGTTGTTAAAACCAAAGGTTAACGCTGACAAAAAAGCGAAAGGAATAATAATCCGCATATAATCTTCGGCATACTGAATGGTTTGGTCAGTTCCGCCGAAAAGCCGAAGCAAATCGCCCATAAAAATATACGAAAGCACGCTCGCCGCACCCGAAACAACGAATGTGAGAATAAAAGCATTGCCCAAAATCCGCTCGGCTTTGTCTTTATTTCCTTCGCCCAAACAAATCGAAATTCGCGAGCCTGCACCTGCGCCAACCAGCATTCCACACGCCATCAGAATACTCATAAACGGAAAAGTAAGCGCCAATCCCGAAATTGCCAACGGACCAACGCCATGTCCGAGATAAATCCTGTCGACAATATTATAAAGAGCCATCACAACCGTTCCCACAATGGCAGGAAGCGAGTATTTCCAAATCAGCTTACCGATTTTTTCGGTTGCCAATTCGTTGGTTATTGCGGTTGCGTTCAACATATTTTTGTTTTTACAGAGAGTTTCGAAATTCCTCCGTAGGAGGAAAATTTGAATAACCCCGAATGAAATTCGGGGCAAAACACAAAATTCTGCACCTGAACTCCGTAGGAGTTCAACCCACTTCGGGGTTGTTGTTCTGAGGCGTTTTCGCTTTCAAATTTAGCCCCTAACGGGGCAATCCAAATAAAAAGCGAACAAAGATACAGTTATTTTGTGTTAAACTTTCAATTTTTCTTTGTTATCTCAAAAAAACACTCTACTTTTGTGATATTATTTTAATATCAATTTAAATCAATTTTTTATGAAAACAAAAGAGGAGAAATTTGACGGATTAATGCTTTCGGGCATTCCAACGTTGCTTGCTAACTTGTTGTTCTTAGGTGCGATAGTTTATGCGATGGTTTTGGTTATTGGTTCTGATTTATCAAGTACGTTGAAAGGAATTTTTATTACTTTGAATGTAATTCTTTTCATTCTTAACTGTATTTTTTGGTTTGGTTTTATGTTGATTGAGCCAAACGAAGCGCGCGTGATGGTTTTTTTCGGAAAATATCGCGGAACAGTTAAACAAAACGGCTTTTTCTGGGTAAATCCCTTTTATTCGGATGGCAAATTGACACTTCGCGCCCGAAATATGGACGCAGAGCCGATTAAAGTAAACGACAAAAACGGCAATCCGATTCTCATCGGACAAGTTATTGTTTGGAAAGTGGCAGACACTTATAAGGCTTCGTTTGAGATAGATAACACATCAAAATCTACGCTTGGTCAAAATCAAGTGCATATTGGTCAAATGCTTGTGAGCGACAAAATGAGAGCGTACGAGCATTTTGTGAAAGTGCAGAGTGATGCCGCTTTGCGTTTTGTGGCAGGTCAATACGCTTACGATAATTCGATTGATGAGGACGAAAAAATGACTTTGCGCGCAGGTGGCGAGGATATTAATCACATTCTCGAAAAACAACTGAACGAGCGTTTGGCTCTCGCAGGAATTGAGGTGTTGGAAGCGCGGATTAATAATTTGGCATACGCACCCGAAATTGCCGCTGTGATGCTCCGCCGTCAGCAGGCAGATGCGATTATCGCTGCTCGCGAAAAAATTGTTGAAGGCGCAGTCGGAATGGTAAAACACGCGTTGGATAAATTGTCACAAGAAGGTGTTGTTGAGTTAGATAGCGACAAAAAGGCGGCAATGGTTTCCAATTTGTTGGTAGTTTTATGCAGCGAGGAAAATGCACAACCGATTATCAATTCGGGAACTTTGTATAATTAAATAGTTGATTGGTCTGTCGATTGATTAGTTTAGCAATGAAAGACGAAATTTTATTTTTTGAACGCCAGTTTTTTGGGCGAACTTGGATTGTAGCAATCGCGCTTATTTCCGTGAATTTGCTGGTGATTTTTGGATTTTTTTCTCAAAATTTTTCAGGTGGAACTTGGATAAATCTCCCGACAAATAACTGGGAATATGCACTTTTCATAGTTATAATGCTCTTTGTCAATGCACTTTTGTTTGTTGAGCAACGAACAGTCATCACAAAAGAGGGAATTTTTGTGCGGTACTTTCCGTTAGATTTTAAAACTCGCTTTTTTGATTGGAATGAAATTCAAAATGCATACATTCGCCAATACAATCCAATGCTGGAATATGGCGGTTGGGGATTTCGGCATCAGTTTTTTTCGACTAAAAACGTTGTCTACAATGTTTCGGGAAATATCGGTTTGCAACTCGTTCTCAAAAACGGTACAAAAGTACTCATCGGTACAAAAAAATGGGTAGAATTGGAGGAAGTTTTAACAAAATTGAATGACAAAAGAAAGTAAAAATAAAAGTTTTGTTCTTCGGATTGACGCAGAAATAATGGAAGCCGTCGAAAAATGGGCTTCCGACGAATTTCGAAGCACAAATGGTCAGATACTTTATATTCTGAGCGAGGCATTGAAAAAAAACAAGCGAATGCCCAAAAAGAAGTAAGGTCGAATGCACGAAACAATGATTATTAATCCTTTAAAACAATTTGAATTATGAATGAATTTTTTGCAACTTTTGAAATGACAAACAGAATGCAGATGATTTTGGGTGCGCTTGTTATGCTCGAACTAATACTCAAAGGAATTGCTTTGTGGCGTTCGGCACGGCGAAATCAAAGCACTTGGTTTGTATTTCTTTTCATTATCAGCAGTGCAGGCATTTTGCCGATTATCTATTTGTTGATTAATCGGAATAAAAAAGACTAAATTGTACGAAAGCACGAATGGGCGAAGGCACGAAAGAAAATTTATAAAGAAATTGTTTCGTGCCTTCGTGCTTTCGACCATTTGCGCCTTTTTACGTTTTCAGCACTATTCTGAATGTTGTTCCGCCATTGAGTACCGATTGTTTTACAAATATTTTTCCTTTGTGATATTCCTCTATAATTCGTTTTGTGAGCGAAAGTCCAAGTCCCCAACCGCGACTTTTTGTTGTATAGCCGGGCGTGAAAATGGCTTTGAATTGCTTCTTGTCCAATCCTTTTCCCGTGTCGGTTATATCAATGATTACATTTTTTCCGTTGCTCTCTACGTTCACGTCAATGCGCCCGACGCCGTCCATTGCATCAATGGCATTTTTGCAAATATTTTCGATAACCCAGTCGAAAAGTTGCGTGTTGAGTTCGACAAATATCGGCTCTTGGCTCGAAAAGTTGCATTGCATTTTCACTTTTTTCGACGAGCGTTTTTTTACATATTCCACCGCATTTTTCAAGGTTTCGTGCAAGTTTACCGGTTGCATATCAGGTATTGAGCCAACTTTTGAAAAACGTTCGGCAATCGTTCTCAATCGGTCAATGTCGCGCTCCATTTCGACTATCAAATTATCGTCCGGATATTTGCTTTTCAGCAGTTCAGACCACGCAAGAAGCGACGAAATCGGTGTTCCGAGTTGATGTGCCGTTTCTTTCGACAGTCCGACCCAAACTCGATTTTGCTCCGCTTTTTTTGTGCTTCCGAAAGCGAAAAGAGCAATGAGAATAAATCCTAAAATAATGGTCAGCAAAACATACGGAAAATAATATAATTGCTTCAACAAAAATGATTCGTCGTAATAAAGAAACAATTCGGCATCAAGTACATTGAGTACAATAGGCGGATGTTTGCTGCGAAAACGTTCAACGAGTTGAGTATAAAACTCATCAAGCCTTGCACGAAATTCGTCGTTGCTTTCATCGTTTTCCTGCAACGGAAGTCGCACGTTTCGGCTATCGAAAAATCCTTGAAAATAAGAAATAACTGGAATGTTGGTGTTTCCCTCTATTATTTTGAAAACGAGGTCGTTTACCAAATTATCCTCGGTGTCAGTTATAGACAAGAGTTGTGTTGCTTCTGCCCAGATTTGTATTTTTTTCTGCTCCTCCTCTGCGAGCGATTTTGCCAGCCGATTGCTAAAAAATATCGAAGCCATAGCAATTGCCGTTGCCGCAATGATGAAAATAAACTTTAAACGTTGTGTTGAGCGGTATAAATTTTTGTGTTTCGTCATTTTGAAAAAATGGTTTTTTTGATTTGCACTTAAATAAACGTAAAAATTGAGAGAAAAGTATATTTTTAGAGTGTAGTTTTTAGAGTGTAGAGTGCAGATATTGAAAGTAACGTCATACCGAACTTGTTTCCAGCTCTATGATTAAGAAGTTGCAAGTCAAGCTCGCAATGACGCAAAAGATTACACTCTGTACTCTACACTCTGCAAACTAAAAAAAAATCTGTATCTTTGCAACTTGACAGTAGGTTGGCTTGTCGCTTTCCGTTTTTCGGGGAGAGGAAAGTCCGGGCAACACAGAGCATCATACTTCTTAACGAGAAGTTGTTCGCGAGGGCAAAGTAGTGTAACAGAAAATAACCGCAGCCTTTTGAGAGGTTGTAAGGGTGAAAAGGTGCGGTAAGAGCGCACCGGTTCGAGTGGCGACACGCGAAGCCGTACACCTTATGAGTTGCAAGTTCAAGTATATCGGCGATTTAGGATTGCTCGTCTGATGCCGAGGGGTAGAACGCTGCGAGGAAAATGGCGATATTTTTCACAGATAAATGGCAAGCACTTTGCAAAGCAAAGTACAGAACCCGGCTTATAAACCTGCTGTCTTTTTTTTGATAATTCTGAATTTTGAATTCTAAATTTTGAATTCGTATACCTCGCAATTCAAAATTTAGAATTCAAAATTCAAAATCGGAACTGATTATGCAAAAAATAAAAGATTTTGTTATCCGAATTTACAATTTTGTTCGTTGCGATGTGTGGCGAATAACGGAGGATGAGCTTTCTCGTTCGCGCCGAATTTTGTACAATACAATACGGACTGTGATTTTGGCTATACGAGGTTTTAAAGAAAATCAGCTCAACGTAAAGGCTTCTGCACTGACTTATTCTATTCTGTTTGCTCTTGTGCCGATTTTCGCCTTGTTTATTTCCATCACAAGAGGTTTTGGTCTTGAAGGGATTATAGAGGATTCGTTCCGAGGCACACCTGCTGATAAAATGGGCTTGACTCCGGTGTTGATGTCTTTTGTGGAAAGTTATTTGGAAGCGACACAAGGCGGTGTTTTTCTTGGAATTGGTATCGTGATTCTTTTTGTGTCGGTTATCGCTTTTTTCGTGCGGGTCGAAATCGCGTTCAACGATGTGTGGCAGGTTAAAAAATCGCGCTCCGTTGTTAGGCGATTTACTACCTATTTTGCTATTATTTTTCTTGTGCCTATTTTGGTCATTGTTTCAAGCGGACTTTCCATTTATATCAATTCTGCCTTTTCCGATTCGTTTTTATATGAAATTCTTGGTCCGATTGTTCGCGTGCTGGTAAATTTTGTGCCGTTTTTTATTGTTTGGGTTGGTTTTACGGTTTTGTATATTGCCATTCCGAATACGAAAGTAAAATTTGTAAATGCGCTGATTGCCGGTGTAATTGCAGGAACGGCTTTTCTTGTGTTTCAAATGTTGTACGTTAGCGGACAGTTAAATCTTTCGCGTTACAATGCCATCTACGGCGTATTTGCAGCTATTCCGCTCTTGCTTTTGTGGATTCGGATTTCGTGTTTGATAGTTCTTTTCGGAGCAGAATTGTCGTACGCGGCGCAAAATATCAACCATTTTGAACACGAAACCGATGTAAAAACAATAAGCACGCGTTATCGAAATTTCTTGTATCTTTACATTACTTATTTGATTGTTCATCAGTTTGAAGAACACAAACCTGCACTCACGCCCGATGAAATTTCGACAAAAAACAAACTTCCGAGCCGTTTGGTCAATCAACTTTTGGCAAAATTGGTTGATGCAAAAGTGCTAATCGAAGTTTATAACGAGGAAAATGACACAAAAAGTTATCAGCCTGCGGTAGATATAAACAAAATTACAGCCGGATTTTTGTTCGACAAATTGGAAACAGAAGGCTCGGAAATGTTTTTGCAAAACTCCAATCCGCAAATGGAAAAATTTTGGGAACAAACATTGCACCTGCGCGAATGCTCTAAATGTGAGGGTGATAAAATTTTGATAAAGGATATTTAAACTCTCAGCATAACACTTGGCGATATTCCTAAAACACGGCAAAGCAATCCTGCATTTTTCAATGTAGGTTCTGAACGACCTGAAATATAATCGTTTATACGTGAAGGACTTACGCCGATTTCAAATGCGAGTTGTTTTTGCGTCATTCCTTTTTCTGTCAGCGACAATTCTATCAATTCCGCCACAGTAGGTTTTCCGATAGGATAATGTTCTTTTTCGTATGCAATAACGAGGTCGGACAAAACGGATAGTTCAATTGCGTTTACATCGTTTGCCGACATATTATCATCGACCAACGGCAAAAGTTGTTCTATCCTTTCCAACGCAAATTCATATTGATTTTTAGTAACCATAATTTCTTGATTTTTATATGTTTGCACAATCTATTTTATCATATTCTTTGTGAGTTCCCACAAAGCGAACGTAAATATAACCGATTGTAAATTTAACTACAACTACCAATCTGTAATTATTTCCTTTAATATTGAAAACGTATCGCTGATTGCCGACATAGTCGGTCGCAGGAAAATCTACCTTAATATTAGACAGGTTTTTCCATTCGGCTTTTTCTGCAATATCATACCAATGCTCCAACGCCACACGCGAATTTTCGCGACCTTTTGTTTGATAAAATTCTTTTATTTTCCTGTGCGATACTATTCTCATTATTTTATTTATTACGATTGCAAAGATAAAAAATAATTTTGAATTACAGAATTTTTATTGAAAATAATTTTGTTTTGCAGAATTTACAAATTTCTTATCTTGCTAATTCTAAAATTCTTGATACAGATTTTTTTGTATCTTTGCGCTTTCAAAAATAAAATTGTATAAAATGGAAAATATCAAACTATCTATTGATAAAGTTTTTGACTTTGTGTCAAAAGAAGCGGTTGAAAATTACCAATCGCAAGTAGAAAAAGCAAACGAAATGCTCGAAAACGGCACGGGAAAAGGAAACGATTTTTTGGGTTGGTTGCATTTGCCGAGTTCGATTGACGATGCGCATTTGACCGATATTGAAAATACGGCTAAAATACTGAAAAACAACTGCGAAATTGTAGTTGTTGTCGGAATTGGCGGAAGTTATCTCGGCGCAAAAGCAGTGATTGACGCACTTTCAAACAGTTTCGATTGGTTGCAAACCGACCGCAAAAATCCTGTGATTGTTTATGCGGGTCAGAATATCGGCGAGGATTATTTGCACGAATTGCAGGAATTGTTGAAAAACAAGAAATTCGGTATTATTTCTATTTCAAAATCGGGAACAACCACCGAGCCTGCGCTTGCTTTTCGCCTGCTGAAATCGCAATTAGAGAAACAGCGCGGAAAAGACGAGGCAAAAAACTTAATTGTTTGTATCACAGACAAATTGCGCGGTGCTTTGCGCACATTGGCATCACAAGAAGGTTACAAAACTTTCGTTATCGAGGACAATGTCGGCGGACGATTTTCGGTGTTTTCGCCTGTTGGATTGCTTCCGATTGCGGTGGCAGGTTTTGACGTTCGGCAGTTTGTTGCAGGCGCGGTTGCGATGGAAAAATTGTGCGGATTGGACACTTCGTTTGCCGAAAATCCTGCGTATCAATACGCTGCCGTTCGCAACGAATTGTACCGAAACGGCAAAAAAATCGAAATTCTTGCCAATTTCCACCCAAAATTGCATTTCGTTTCCGAGTGGTGGAAGCAACTTTACGGCGAAAGCGAAGGAAAAGACGGCAAAGGAATTTTTCCCGCTTCGGTCAATTTTACAACCGATTTGCACTCAATGGGACAATGGATTCAAGACGGCGAACGCACGATTTTCGAAACCGTGATTTCGGTAAAAGAGCCGAATTTCACAAAAATTGTTCCGCACGATGATGCCGATTTAGACGGACTGAATTACCTCGCAGGAAAGCGCGTTGATGAAGTAAATAAAATGGCGGAACTTGGCACAATGATGGCGCATATCGATGGCGGAGTGCCGAATTTGAAAATTGAACTTCCGCGATTGAACGAATATTATTTGGGGCAATTACTTTATTTTTTCGAGCGTGCTTGCGGAATCAGCGGTTATGTTTTGGGCGTAAATCCATTCGACCAACCGGGTGTTGAGGCATATAAGAAAAATATGTTTGCGTTGTTAGGAAAAAAAATAGAGTTCAGTTTGCAGAGTGCTGTTAGTTTGCGTCATTGCGGGCTCGACCCACAATCTCCTGTTTTGGGAGATACCGAAACAAGTTCGGTATGACGTAGCTTCTGAAATCTGCACTCTAAAATGTTTACCCCAAAAAAACAAAAAAAAACAGCGATACAAATTTTCATTATATCGCTGATTTTATTTTGTTCTGGGCGGATTACAAATCTGCTAATACGAAACCTGTGAAATTCAATCTCTACTCGATTTCAAAATTTGTTCAATAAAAGCGGTTTGAATGCTTTCCAACTCCGATTTATCATAAACAAACAGCAGAATTATTTTATCTTGGACAATTTCAAAATAAAATATGACCCGACCACCGCCACTTTTACCCTTTCCTTTGCTTTTAATGGTAGTCCGTGCTTTACGGCAATTTGGAAAAATTTCATCGCCCAAGTTCGGATTCTTTTCCAACTCTGACAAAAAAGCAAGATAATCAGTCTTTAAAGACGGATATTTTTTACTCAGTCGCTTTAATGCCTTTTCAAATTCGCGCGATACTTCAAAGTTCATTTGCCAGTTCGTATGCTGATTTCAAACGACTGTTACTTTTCACTTCTCGCAATCCGCGTTTTACTTGCTGTGCAATCTTAAAGGCTTCTTTGTATGCAAGAAATCTTTTATACTCTCTTGGCGACATTGATATGTTTACCCTTTCCATAACTTTTGTATTTTAAAGTTGTCCTTTGCAAAGGTAAAACTTTTTCCCAACATACACAAAACGCAAAAATCAGCGATACAAATTTTCATTGTATCGCTGATTTTTTGTTTTAGGCGGATTTATAAGTCCGCTAATACAGAATAAAACTACTCTTTATCGAATACGTTTTCCCCTGATGGAATTACTCGCTGTTCGCCTCTATAACCAACTATCCAAGCATCTAAAATGCCTTTTCTGATAATTTCATTTTTTAATTCTCTGGCATCTCTGAAAGTAAGATTTTCGCCAATGGTGTACTGATACATAATTCGCCCTTTTATCTCATATTTTCCTTCTACTACATTTGTTAGATTAAATGTTCTTGAAAAATAATCTGAATAATTCGGCAAGGGCGACCTGCGAGCAAGAACTTGAACTCTGTAACTAATTCCTGTATCGACTTCTACATACTCGGGAGTAGCCACAGGCACAGGAGGAACATCAGCAACGATTGGCGTTGGAGGCACTATTTCTTCACTTGGAGGCACTTCTTCCCAATCATTGCCACCAACATCAGCCATTTCTCTTCTACATCTAAATTCACAATCGTTGTCAACAAGCCAACCAAGAGAATAAGAAAATCCCCTAACTCTTTCCAAATTTCCTCTGTCGTTTATGCAATGGCACTGAATTTTACACCATTCTTCTTGCTCTTCCCATTGTCTAAGTTGTTCCTTACTTTTTCTGAGGTTTCTGTTAATGACTCGTCTATCAAAGAAATTAACACCAGCACCGGCAACTGCGCTAATTGCTTCTGTCAATTCATCTGTTTCGCTTATTGCTTCTGTTTGTACAGTCGTTGGTCTTCCTGTTACCCTGCTTTGCAATACTGTATTTGCAGTTTGTATATTGGAACTTGCTTCTGACGGTGGACACACATTTCCAATTAAGGAACTTGCCTCTTCAAATGACAGGTTAGAACCTTGCTTGGTGAAAACCGCACAACTTGACATCAAAAACGAAACTGCAAAAAGCATAATACATAACGTTGTTATTTTATTTATTTTTCTCATTTTTTATTTTTAGTTTTACGTCTGCTTCCTTATAAGCAGACAATTAATATAGATTTGTTTTTTCATTTTGAAGTACTGCCCCTGCCTGTTTATTTTGCAGAGGTAGTATTCGATTTTAATTACATCTCGCAGAGGTTATAGTCAAACGCCAACTATGCCAATTGGCGGCATTAACAGCATGAGCAGGACCTAAATTAACAGGTACTCTTCTTTCTTGATTGGGTGGAATGACCGCACTACCTCGACCTATTGTAGAGCCACCAGTATTAGCATTTTGAATTGTAAATTGTACATTTACAGACTTTACACTTTCATCGCTTGAAAAGACCACATACGCACGGTTACCCTCCACCTCAACGATACTTCCAACAACGGTAGCATTCGGTTGTGTTGAATTTCGTACTGTACAACTTGTCGAAGTAGCATAAGCACTAAAACCAAAGCCAATTAAGGCAATTACCAATAAAAAAATCTTTTTATTCATTTCATTTTGTAGTTTAAAGTCCGCTTCCTTTTAAGCAGACAAAAATTATTTGTTAAATTTTATCGTTTTGTTTTTGTACCAAATTGAACTTTGTTCAAAACACACACATAAAAAAAGCGCGGTACTTTATAGTATCCCGCTTACCGAAGTATTTACCGTAACTTTTGAGAACAGAATAAGTAAAAAGTCCACGCAACTTGCGTGAACATTCCAACTTAAACTTCCTCTCACTTCTAATCGGTAAATTTTCGGTAAGAAAGAATAAACTAAAATGCTTTTTCCAAAATTTTAAAATGTGCGTATTAAACTACGCCGTTTATATCATAAGCAAAATTTTCAAATTTGTGCAAAGATATAAAAAATGTAGATTGCACAAAATTTTAGTGAAAAAATTTTTATTGTTATCTTTGTGGCTTTTCTCTTGAAAACGGAGAAACAGAGAAAATTTATGACCAAAAATTCAGAAAATATATCAAATTCGGAAGCCTCCCCTGTGGGGAGGTTTGGAGGGGCTTCTTATATCTTTCCCAACGGATTTCGATTGATTTGTAAGCACGAAAAAACGCCTGTGGTTTATTGCGGTTTGGCGATAAACACAGGCTCGCGCGATGAGTACGAAAATGAATTCGGAATGGCGCATTTTGTCGAACATTTGCTTTTCAAAGGAACAAAAAAACGAACTTCGGCGCACATTATCAATCGTTTAGAAAATGTTGGCGGCGATTTGAATGCTTTCACGGCGAAAGAGGAAACAGTCGTTTATTCGGCGATTTTGAAAGAATATGTCGAGCGCGCCGTTGAATTGATTGCCGATATTACGACAAATTCTACTTTTCCGCAAAAGGAAATCGACAAGGAAATTGAGGTTGTTCTCGACGAAATTGAGATGTACAACGACAGCCCTTCGGACTTGATTTACGACGATTTTGAGGAAATGTTGTTTGCCAATCATTCGCTTGCGCACCACATTTTGGGAAAAAGCGATTTGTTGAAAAAGTACAAAACCGCTGATGCCGCACAATTTGTCGAGCGGCAATATCGAGCCGAAAATATGGTGTTTTTTGTCGTTGGCGATGTGCCGTTCAAAAAAGTAGTTTATTGGTGCGAAAAATATTTTCAATTTGAAAATTCGCCGAAATCCGCCAAAGAGCGAAAATCGCCGATTGAGTACAAACCAACGCAACGGATTTTTGAAAAAAATACGCACCAAATGCACGTTGCAATCGGCAATCGTGCGTACGATTTGTACAATGACGACCGTTTGGCGATGTATTTGCTCAATAATATTCTCGGCGGACCGGGAATGAGCAGTTTACTTAATCTTTCGCTTCGCGAGAAACGCGGTTTGGTTTATAATGTCGATTCCACCTATCAGCCTTTCAGCGATACAGGCGAGTGGTGCGTTTATTTCGGTTGCGACCCGACAAATGCCAGCAAATGTGAACAATTGGTTTACAATGAGTTAAGAAAACTTCGTGATAAAAAACTTTCGGATACGCTGTTGAAAAAATACAAACTTCAACTGATGGGTCAAATGGCGATTTCGGCAGAAAACCGCGAAAGTACGGCATTGAGCATCGGAAAAAGTTTCCTCCGTTACGGAAAAGTGGACGAACTTGACGAAGTAAAACGCAAAATCAATCTCGTTACCGCCGAACAATTACAACGAATTGCAAATGAGGTTTTTTTGCCTGAAAAGTTGAGTGTATTGAAATATAAATAACCCCAAACCCCTAAAGGGGCTTTTTGGAAATGAAAGAAAATTTGAAAAATATAGAAAAATCAAAATCTCATTCAGAGAATTTGGGCGTAAGCAAGTCCCCTTCAGGGGATTTAGGGGTGGATTCTTACATACTTTCCCACTCCGAAGCCGAGTCGGAATATTTGGCGCAAGTCAATCGCCGAACGCATTTGCGATTGATAAATCCGCGTATGATGTCGGGACATTTTCAAGGTCGCGTGTTGGCGATGTTGTGCCGAATGATACAGCCGAAGCGCATTTTGGAACTTGGCACATATTCGGGTTATTCGGCTTTGTGTATGGCGGAAGCATTGCCCGACGACAGCATTTTGCACACGATTGAACACGACGACGAGTTGGAGAATTTTATCCTTGAAAACATAAACGGCTCGACACACGGCGCAAAAATAAAATTGCATATCGGCGATGCGCTGGAAAAAATTGCGGAAATAGACGAAACTTTCGATTTGGTTTTTATCGATGCCGACAAACGACAGTATATTGCTTATTATGAGGCAGTTTTGCCGAAAATCAGACAAGGCGGATTTATTCTTGCCGACAACACGCTTTGGGACGGAAAACTGTTTTGCGAAATTGACCCGAACGACAAACAAACCATTGAAATTATGCGTTTCAACGATTTTATCGCAAAAGACACGCGAATTGAAAAAGTTATTTTACCTTTGCGTGATGGTTTGACGGTGATTAGGAAAAAGTAAATTGTCTGAATCAGGATTTTTTGATTTTGTGATTAACAGGATAAAAAATCTTGTAAATCTTTTAATCCTGTAAATCTTGCTTCTGACAAAAAGAGCGAAAAATTTTAACAAATATCAATATGAACTTTTTTTTAAAACTCAAACATTGGCAAGTTTTCTTATTGCTAACAGGTCTTTATTGGATTTATGCAATAGTTGTTGCGACAATTTTTCTTTTGCTTCAAAACCCGATAGTAGAAATAATAGATATTGTTGTGACTTTGTTGTTGCGAACTTTGAGTGTAGTCTTTTATTTCGGTTGGTTTTATGCGTTAGGGGTAAATTTAAATGAAGAACTACCCGATACTGTTGAAATGAGTTTAAAAAAATTCAAATGGTCTTTATTTCTTTTTCCAATAGTATGTATGGTTTTTCCCATTGTTGTCGCATTGTTTGGTAATATGAGAGCAATGGATAACCCTGTTTTTTATTGGATTGTCTTTTCTATCCTATTTTTTTCTATTTTCTATTCCTATTTCAATGCAAAATCACTCAAAGCCGTTGAATTACAGCGACCTGTAGTATTTAAAGATTATATAGGAATGTTTTTTCTCTTTTTGTTTTATCCAATCGGAATTTGGGTAATTCAGCCGAGAATAAATAAAATTTTTGATGAAACGTTGCAAAACGAAAAAGATGAAAGGGCGAAAGTTTTTTTGCCCCAACAAAAAACTGATAACTAAAAACTGACAACTAAAATGTACACTTACGAATTAGAATTTAAAGTACGCGATTACGAATGTGATTTGCAAGGAATTGTGAATAATTCGGTTTATCAAAATTATTTGGAACATACGCGCCACGAGTTTTTGTTGGAAAATAATGTGAGTTTTTCTGATTTGCACGACAGAGGAATTGATGCCGTTGTGGCTCGTGTGCAGATTGCTTACAAAAATTCGCTGCGCTCCAAAGACTCGTTTATTTCCAAACTTTATGTGGAAAAAGACGGTATAAAATACGTTTTTCACCAAGCCATTTTCCGAAAATCGGACAATAAACTTTGCATAAAAGCAAAAATTGACACCGTAGCTACGCAAGGCGGAAAATTGTTGTCGGGATTGGCGGAATTTGATAAATTACTTTAATGTGCAAATGTTCTAATATGCAAATGTGCAAATTCAATAATTTGAAAATTAGTAAATTAAACACATTGACATATTATCACATTGAAAATATTATCACATTAGCATATTTACACATTATCACATTGTTTTATGATTTTTTTAGAAAAAACAGAAAAAGAGGAAAAAATTGTTCGGATGCTCAAAATGGTGTTCGACCCTGAGATTCCGGTCAGTATTTACGATTTGGGATTGGTATATAATGTTGACTTGGCGGACGATGGCGTGCTGACAATCGATATGACTTTGACCGCGCCGAATTGTCCGATGGTTGATTTTATTGTGGAAGATGTCCGAATGAAAACCGGCTCGGTCGAAGGCGTGAAAACGGTGAATGTTAATATTGTTTTCGACCCGCCTTGGGACAGAGATATGATGAGCGAGGAAGCAAAATTGGAACTTGGATTTTTATAGAGTGCAGTTTTTGGTTGATAAGTTTATAAGTTGATAAACAAATCAACCCATAAACCACAAACTCAACTACACTCTGCACTCTACACTCTGCAAACTAATTATGAAGAAGTTTTATTTCATATCCGATGCGCATTTGGGTACGCGAATGGAAAAAAATCCGCGTGCACACGAGCACAAACTTGTTGCGTGGCTCGATACGGTGAAAACCGATGCGGAAGCCATTTTTATGGTGGGCGATATGTTCGATTTTTGGTACGAATACCAAACGGTTGTTCCCAAAGGTTATGTTCGTTTTTTGGGGAAAATGGCTGAATTGGTTGATTCGGGAATTGAAATTCACTTTTTTACGGGCAATCACGATATTTGGACTTTCGGTTATCTCGAAAATGAAGTCGGCATAACTGTTCATCGTCAAGCGCAAACGATGACGCTTGGAAGTAAGCGATTTTTCATTACGCACGGCGATGAAGTTTCGTGCGACAATAATTTTCGACGAAAAATATTTCACAGTCCGTTTTTCCAAAGGCTTTTTCAACTTGTTCCGCCACGAATCGGGCAAAATTTCGGTTTTGCGTGGTCGAAACGTAACCGCGAAAAACTTAATCCCGACGATACAAAATACAAAGGCGAACAAAACGAGCCGTTGATTATTTTTGCCAAAAAATATTTCGAGAATTATCCCGATGTTGATTTCGCTGTTTTCGGACATCGCCATATTCAGTTAGATTTGCAAGTTCAAAATCAAAAACGAGTAGTGATGTTGGGCGATTTTGTAAAGTTGTTCAGTTACGGAGTTTTTGATGGCGAGAATTTTTGGTTGGAGAATTTTGAGTTAAATCGGGTCAATATCCAAATTCACCCAAAGCGACTTGAATTTCGGGTCGGCGAGCAAATGATTTGTGAGTTGGCGAAGAATTTGTTTTGCCTGCTCTGCCGAAGCGTCAAGTTCGATTTTCAGCAAAATGTGCTTTATGTACATATTTTGAATGCGCGGAATTAATGGGTCGTTCGGACCTAAAACGCGCTTTCCGAAAACTGCGCGAAGCGAAGCAGTAAGTTGTTGCGAAGCAAGATTTACAATTTTTGCATCGCGATGGCGAAGTACAATTTGTATCATTCGGTAATACGGCGGATAATTGAAAAGTCGGCGTTCGGCGCATTGCACGTTGAACATTTCTACGTAATCGTGGCGAATTACTTGATTGATAATCAGATGTTCGGGCGAGGAAGTTTGTAAAATGACTGTTCCGCGCTTGTTTTTTCGTCCGGCGCGACCGCTCACTTGCGCCATAAGTTGAAACGCTCGCTCGTGTGCACGAAAATCGGGAAAATTCAGCATATTATCGGCGTTCAAAATTCCGACCAAACTTACTCGTTCAAAATCTAATCCTTTGGAAATCATTTGCGTACCAATCAGAATATCAATTTTGTGTTGCTCGAAATCGGAAATAATTTTTTCGTAACTTTTTTTCGAACGCGTTGTGTCAAAATCCATTCGCGAAACACGCGCTTCGGGAAAAATTTCTTTTATCTCATTCTCGATTTTTTCCGTTCCGAAACCTTTTGTGTTCAAATTCGGCGTTTTGCAAACGGGACAAAGCATCGGAATTTTATCCGTATATCCGCAATAATGGCACGAAAGCGTGTTGAAATGTTTATGAACGGTCAAACTCACGTCGCAATTCCGACATTTCGGCACATACGCGCAGGCTTTGCACTCGATAATCGGCGCATAACCGCGACGATTTTGAAACAAAATCACTTGTTCTTTTTTGTTTAACGCTTCGCGAATTCGCAAAAGCAAATCGGGCGTAAAATGGCTTTCCATTTGCTTTTTTCGGTACGCTTCTTTCAAATCGGCAACGAGAATTTCGGGCAAAGCAATTTCCGCGTGGCGTTTTTTCAATTCAACCAAACCGTATTTTCCTGTTGTTGCGTTAAAATATGTTTCGATTGCCGGCGTTGCCGTTCCGAGCAAAGTTTTTGCGCTGTGCATACTCGCCAAAACAATGGCGGAATTTCGCGCGTGATAGCGCGGCGCAGGGTCAAATTGCTTGTAACTCGTTTCGTGTTCCTCGTCAATAATCACCAAGCCGAGTTTGCGAAACGGCAGAAAAACAGACGAACGAACGCCGATAATAATGTCGTAACCGCTGTCGTTCAGCACATTATTCCAAATTTCAACCCGCTCGGCATCCGAAAATTTAGAATGATAAACGCCTAAACGATTGCCAAAAACGCGCTTCAAACGCGAAGTGAGTTGTGTGGTGAGCGCAATTTCCGGAACGAGAAAAAGTACTTGTTTGCCTTCGACTAATGTTTTCTGAATGAGGTGAATATAAATTTCGGTTTTTCCGCTCGAGGTTACTCCGTGAAGCAAAACAACCTGTTTTTCGGCGAATGATTTTGTTATTTCCAAGAAAGCCGTTTGTTGAAATTCGTTCAACGGAAATTGTTCGGCAGTCTGAATTTCAGAAATATCCAATCGCCCGATTTCTTTTTTGTAAAATTCCAAAATATTTTTTTCTGCCAAACTATTCAAAACTACCGAAGAAACTCCTGTTTGGTCGAGCAGTTCTTTTTTGCTCACTTCCTTTTTCTTGTTCGTCAAGCATCGCGACAAATCAATGTAGCGCATCAAAACATCCAATTGTTTTTTTGCACGACTTAATTCATCGAAAATTCGGCGTAAATTTTCCTCTTTGCTTGCCGTTTCGGTGAGGCGAACAAAAGTTTCGGTTTTCGGGCGAAATTTCTCGGTCATTTCCTCGCTGATTTCCACCGCGCCAAGTTCAAAAAGCATTTTCAACGTTGGCATCACATCGCGGATTTCGGCATTTTTGCTCAGTTCCGAAATTTTCACAGGATTTCCGTCCGAAAGCGCGTCTAAAATCCGTATTTCCTTGTTGTTCAACGGCGTTTCGGCTTCAAAATCTGGATTAATTCGTACTTGCGTTTCGCTTTCTGGCTTCATTCCTGCCGGAACAGCCGCTTGATAGACATCGCCCAAAAACGCTTGATAATAGTCGGCAATCCATTCCCAAAATTTCAGTTGCGGATGACGCAAAATCGGCTTATCGTCAAGCAGATACAAAATTTCTTTCGCCTCGTAAAGTTCGGGACTTTTGGAATGAACTCGATAAACAATCGCTGTGTACATTTTCTTTTTCCCGAACGGAACAACCGCGCGCATTCCGACACAAATTCGCTCGCGCCACTCGTCAGGAACGGCGTAAGTGAACGTTCCAGCCAAAGGCAAAGGCAGAATTACGTCTATGAAGAGCGATTTTTCCACAAATTAAACTATTTCTTTTCCAAAAGATTTCGTAGAAAGGCGATTTCGTCGTCTTTGCTTTTTATTATTTTGTCGTAAAGTTCGATAACTTTTTCCAGTGGATTAAAAGCAGGATTGTATATCACCGACCCTGAACCATTATGCAAAGAACTCGAAATAATATTAATTACTCCATCATCGCTGAAATTTTCGATTGTTTCAACAGGAATTTTCATTATTTCGGCAATTTTTTCAAGAATTTCGCTATCAATTTTCGGCCTCTGTTCCAGATGCGAAAAATTTTGCTGTGTCATATCCAATGCAAAAGCAATAGTATCTTGCTTTATACCAAGAATATCGCGCAAACGCCTGATATTCTGACCGTGATGCGCCTTGTGAGAAAGTTTATTTTCCATATCTTTTCACTTGTTTACCATTAAAAAGGCAAAGATAAAGAATTATTGCAAAATCGGTTGTGCATTTAAAAAAAAATGATGTACAAACATAATTTTCATCTGATTTTCCTCAACAAAACAACCTGAGTAAGCAGAACGGAACAGCTGTACAAAAACCTGATTGCCTGATTAACTTTTCTAAAAAATCAGGTAATCAGGTTGAGCAGAAAGTTTTTTCGAGTTACTTAGGTTGTTTTGTTGAGGGAAATTAGGTAAAAATCGGCTTTGTAAAAAACAAATAGAGATTTGTATTTTACAAATGGAATTTGTGGAATACAAAGATTTACGCTATTATCTTTGACGCAGAATTTTTTTAACAAAATCAATAAAATTTATTCACAATCAAAAAAAACAAAAAAGTATAAAAAAATTAAAACATTTAGTTGGCATTTTGATGCTATGTGCCGTTTTGGTAGGATGTAGAGACCCTTTTCCTCCCGGTTTTCCTCAGGGAAGTTGGGATTGGGATGGTAGAGCTATTATGAATTTTACTCGTGTTGAGCTTCGCGGAGAACAGTATCATTCGTATGGCATACAAGATGCTTTTGGTGACGATCCTAATGTCAATTGGTTTGGGACTACATTTTTCCCTATTACAAATTTTTTGAGCGTATTTCAAATGCCGGCTACGTTTTCAGGAAGACACCATTCTTCAATAGTGGCGACAACAAATCATCCCACCGGAGGCAGTAGAGACCGTCGATACAACAATCATCTTGATAATGGATTGACTATGCAGTCTATGCAGATTCAAATTTATCACGATGGCAATATGGATAATTTTAGGGAATCAACGCTAAATATCCAGATTGTTTCGGGTAGGTACAGAAGGGATGACGGTGTGTTTGGAAACCTCATTTGGACTTGGAGGAGAAGTGCGTATAGTTTTTCGCCAGATGCTGTTACAATACTTCCGCAAGAGATGAGACTTGATGCTGGCAGTTTCGGCAATAATATTGTTTCTACAATGTTTACACCGATAACAACCATTTTCGATGGCGGTTTTGGAAACCCATTCGGTAACAACCAAACTTTTAACCCCAATCGACCATCTATAGACGATCCGAGCTCATTTAGAATTACTGATAGTTCTCCAAATGGTAACACTGTAATGACGAAAGACAACCGTGTTCTTCAATTATTCAATAGAGAAGACAGTCGTCTTACAGCAATGGAACTTGACCAAAGCAGAATGCCAAGTATACTCGATCCGGGAACGATAGCAGTAGAAGCTATACAACTCGATCATAATTTAGGTGTGTTGAAAGTGTATGTCACAGAAGAAACTTTTAACTCGATGTTGTCCAGATAATAATTGTTAAATAAATAAAATAATAAAATTATGACACGTATATATATCACATTGTTTATAGTAAGCCAACTTTTGTTTTTTGGCTGTACAACCGATTCTATCGAAAGACCGGCGCGTTGCACTGCTGTAAGTGCTGAAAACGAAACAAGTGCTTTGTTCCTTTTCAGAGGCGAAACCATATACACCCAAATAATGCGCCTTGATGCACGGTTGATTGGTTATTTTTCAGAAAAACCAAATCCTATTTCCAACGATTATTTCGCTGTGATGGATGTAAGAAGAGAGCTTGCTGATAATCACATAAGAACGCAAAGTGCGCAAAACACAAGGACTAATAATTTGAGTTTTTCAATCAATGGAGTTGATGCACAAAGCATTAAAAGTCAGCAAGGCACGCAAGGTTTAAGAAATATGCGAGCCGGTGGCAGTCCGCTTTTTGGCAATACGGTTACTTTTTCGCTTTCGAGTACAAATACCAGTGACGAAGACGGCGCAGGCAATTTGCTTCGCAGTGGAAATAATGATAACAGAGAGGTTATAATGTATGTGCCTGAATTGGTTGAAATTCTTTCGCCAAGAGTAGATACAGAGCGTGATATACTGCCTTATTGTTTTTACAGAAATTTCATTTTAGAATGGAATGCCGACCCGAACAATGAAAACGGTTTGGTAGTTGCTGTAGAGTGGAACGGTGGTGATATTTTCGGCAAGCGTTACGGCGAGTATGTGATAAATGCTGATATTCTTCCTAATGACAACGGTCGGGCTATTCTTGACAATCGTCTTTTCGATAGAATTCCACAAGGTGCTATCGCAAACCTAATTCTTATTCGCGGGAACATCGAGGTTATTGAAGATTTCTTGAACGAATACGGAGTAGAAGAAGCGTATCGTATTGTTGCTGCATCGCAAGCTGTTTTACCGTTTATTATGGTGCGGGAAATAACGATAATAGATTAGTCAGAGTACAAATATGTTCTAAAATTTGACACTCTATACTCTTTTTGTTTGTATAATCAAACTTTAAATCATATTTTTGTGGCTTTAACAAACCATAAGTATAGGAGGAATTTATGAGAAAATATTTTTTAACTATCGGATTATTGCTCGCAATGAGCATTATTTTAGTCAATTTTACTTCATGCAATAACAACGAGCCCGATGCACCGCGACAAACAGTTACAAGTATTGAAGCCGAAAACGTAATCGGCAACACAAGCGGTATAGCAACGGTAAAACTTGGCGATAGGACGTGGCAGGTAAACGGTCCTTATAGGGGAGAGCATTATGTGGTGTTTGCAGAAGCACCGTTTGTAAACAACGGCTTTGTATTGAATTTGCCCGAATATATGCCAGGAAATACTCGATGGATTTTACCCGATGATGCTGTGGTAACAAACAGAGATGCGCGTTTGTGTTTGAGAGACTGGCTTGAAGTGTTTGATGAGAATGGAAGTTATATGGGTCTGTTTTTACTCAGACATGAAACCGATGGCAAAGCCTATGAAGTCGCTTGGTTGTACTCAGACAGACCTCATTCTGTGAGAAGCAAAGAAACAGTAGTGGGTAGTGATGGTTTTTTGTTTTTGAGGAAACTTAACTTAGAACTTGAAAAAGGTTGGAATCTGACCTATTTCATTGTAGACCGTGCTAACAGAACCACATTGCGGACAACGGAAAAACCGACAGACGTAGAGTTTCGATGGTATTTTTACGAAAATTCAGGAGCAGAATAATGAAGTTACGAAGCAAGAAAAACCCTTGTGTTAAGTTGTGAAAATCGCGATGAAGTAATTAATACTATCAAATCGGTGATAAAATAATTTCTACATAAACATAACACGTTTTCATAAACGTGTTATGTTTAGTTTAATCAACTAATTTAAAGATAAAATTTATGACACACATTAAAACAACTCAACTGTTTAGTATCTTGTCAATTATTTTTATTGCTCTTTTTCTTTCAAGTTGCAAAGCAGATGCTACTAAAATTTCTATTACCGACAACGAGGTAAGAATTTCAGGATATTCTTACGGCGTAAAAATTAACGTTGAAGATGTAAAAGAAATAAAGTTGTTAGACCGAATGCCCAGAATAGTAATTCGAACAAATGGAATTGCAGTAGGCGCAACGAGAATCGGTCGTTTTAATTTAGAAAACACAGGCAGGGCTAAACTTTTTTTGCACAGCCGAGAAGCACCTTTTATTTTGCATAGAAAGAAATAACGAAAGACCTGTCTTTCTGAATTATAAAAAAGAAGGCAAAACAGAAAAATATTATCAAAAGTTAAGAGAGTGGCTTGAATGATTTGCTAAAACATTGATGTAAAATCCTACAAACAAAAAAATCCCTCATTTCTCAATAATTTCCCAAAAAACAACTATTTTTGCAAAAACAAAAAATCGAAAAATTATGCAAACTAATCGAATAAAAACATTTGCCGTACTTTTGGCAATTTTTCTTGGTAGTGTGTTTTTGCAAGCGCAAGATATTACAGGGCAATGGAACGGTGTTTTGAGCATTCAAGGAATGAATTTGAGGCTCGTTTTTCACATCAGCGAAAACGCCGGCGTTTTTTCCGCCACAATGGATAGTCCTGACCAAGGAGCTTTCGGAATTCCTGTAAATCTTACCACGTTCGACGGCTCAAAATTGTCGCTGGCAATTCCTGCAATGGGATTATCTTACGAGGGCGAATTGAACGAAAATACAGTTTCGGGAACATTCAAGCAAGGACATCTCACGTTGCCACTAACGTTGGAACGAACGGAGGAACCACCCAAAGCCTTGGTCAGACCGCAGGAACCAAAACAACCTTTTCCGTATCGCTCGGAAGAGGTTTTTTTTGAAAATAGAATGGCTAACATAACACTTGCCGGAACGCTGACTTTGCCCGAAAACGGCGAAAATCTTACAGCCGTAATTCTCATTTCAGGAAGTGGTGCGCAAAATAGAGATTCAGAAATTTTCGGTCACAAACCATTTTTGGTTATTGCCGATTATCTCACACGGCGCGGAATCGCGGTTTTGCGTTTCGACGACAGAGGAACAGCGCAATCAACAGGCAATTTTGAAACTGCCACTACCGCCAACTTTGCAACTGATGTAGAAAGCGCAATCGCATTTTTAAAAACTCACCCCGAAATCAATCTGCAAAAAATAGGCTTAATCGGACACAGCGAGGGCGGAATTATTGCACCGATGGTTGCCTCGCGGTCGCAAGATGTTGCATTTATCGTGATGCTCGCCGGAACAGCTTTGCGCGGTGATAAAATTTTGCTCTCGCAACAAGCGATGATTTTTCGCGCTTCGGGAATGCCCGAAAATCAAATAGAGCAAATTCTCGCCATCAACACAAAAATATTCGATAAAATTATTGACACGAAAGCGGATTTATCTCAACAGGAAATTATTAATTTTTTGAATGGTATGAAAGTTGAACTTACTGTTTTGGCTGCGATGAACGGAATGACCACCGATGATTATATTCATTTGATGTCTGCGCAGTTATCAAGTTTGTGGATGCAGTATTTTATTCGCTACAATCCTGCGCCTGCGTTGGAAAAACTGCAAATTCCTGTCTTTGCACTCAACGGGAGTAATGATTTACAAGTTTCGGCTACGGAAAATCTCACGGCTATCAGCGAAGCATTGAAACGAGGCGGAAACCAAAATGTAATTATCAGAGAATATTCGGGTTTGAACCACTTATTTCAAGAATGTGCAAGCGGTTTGCCCCAAAACTATGGTTTGATAGAACAAACTTTTTCGCCCAAAGTACTGATGGATTTAGCGGATTGGATTTTAAGCCTGCAAATCACGAATTAAATGACATAAGTTCAATTTAAAAAGACACAGCGAAAGCGGTAAAAAAACTGACTTTGCACAAAATCGGATAAAACGCTTCGCAACACAATATTTTTTCTGTTCGGCAATGCGCCGTTGGGCAAACTAAGGCAAAGGTAAAATTACGTCTATGAAAAGTGGTTGGTTCATTTTTTAATTTCTAAAATGCTTCACATATTCTTCCAACTTTCCACTAAGAAAATATGGCAGACTCAACAGTTTAAACATTTTACCATCAATAGTTTTGTGCTCTTCTAAATTGACTTTTCCGGCATAAAAACGCACGGCAAAATCGGCTTTGGAATTGTCTATGTATTGGTGTAGCGAACGCATTTTACCGCTTGCACCCGATTTTACTTCCACCGGAATCATTTCGCCATCGACAGGAAACAAAAAATCTATTTCGGCATCTGATTGTTTTTTGTCGCGCACCCAAAATCGGAGTTCGTTCATCAAGTTATATTTTGCAGCCAAGAACTCCTGACCTACAATGTGTTCTGTGATTTTTCCCTGATACAAAGCATTCAAATCGCGCGTTCCAAACAGTTCTTTTTGCAAACCCGAAAAAAAGTTCAACATTCCGGTATCAAGCACTTGCAGACGCGGCGATTTTTTTATATCGGGCATAAAAGGCGATTCTGTTTGCGTTGTCGGAAAAACCAAGTGCAACAACATTGCTTGTTCCAAAATTCGCAATACTTCGCCCATTTCTTTCGAGCCGTAATTCGACGCTCCGAAACCGGCAAATTTTATTCTTCTGCCTGCTTCGTAAAAAATCGAACGTATGGCGTGTCTGAAAACTTGTATTTGTGACGCATTTTTGGCGTATTTTTCTACATCGTTAAAATAAGTGCCGAGTAGAGATTCATAGTGGTTTGTAAGTGTTGTTAAATCTTTGTTCTTAAAATAATTAACGATAATTTCAGGCATACCGCCAATGAGCGTGTAAGTGTGAAAAAATGTTAGCAATTTATCGTGTGCAAAATCGTTTAGTGGCAAATTTTCGTATTGCTCCAACACCGATTTTTCGTCGCTCGCAGCCAAAAATTCGGAAAATGACATTGGGCGTAAAATTTTATATTCCACTCGTCCGACAGGAAAATTTATTGTTTTTCCTATCATATTTTCGAGCAAAGAGCCTGCCGCTATAACATTCAATCGGGGAAAATCTTCGTAAAAATAACGCAACATTTGTACTGCCTCGGGCAATTCTTGTATTTCGTCAATAAAAAGCAACGTATCGCTCTGTAAATCAATGCTTTTGTTCGATTGAAAAAATATAGCCTGCAATGTTTCTTGCACCGTATTGTAACGCAAAAACAGTTCTTTGTCAGTCGTGCGCTCTAAATTCAAGTGAATAAATTGCGAAAAATCAGCCGAAAACAACTCTACTGTTGTTGTTTTGCCTGTTTGCCTTGCACCGCGCAACACAAGAGGTTTGCGCTCAGGGGAAGTTCGCCATTTTCGTAATTCGCTTATTATGTTTCTTTTATACATAATTATCGATGCTTAAAAAACATTGCAAAGATAATCAAAAAAATGATTTTGCACAAAGTCAGGGTATTTTTTTTACAAAACAAGCACAAAGTCAGGGTAATTTTTCATAAAAATCAACACAAAGTCAGGGTAATTTGTTTGATAACTACACTCTATGCTCTACACTTTTTTCTGATACTCCACAAACGAATAATCATACCGATTTTTTTCGTCAGCTTTGTGATTCACTCGCGAAACCTCTTTCCATTTTGAAAAATCTATTTCAGGAAAAAATGTATCCGCCTCAAATTCGGCGTGAATCCAAGTGATGTACATCGAATCAGCTTTGTCCAAAAACTCCCCGTAGACCGAACTTCCGCCGATGATGAAAATTTGTTCTTCGCTTTGTGCAATTTTCAGCGCATTTTCTGCCGAACTGGCTTCAAAATAACCTTCGGTAATGCCATCGGAAAAAACGCTTCGCAACACAATATTTTTTCTGTTGGGCAACGCGCCGTTGGGCAAACTTTCGAATGTTTTTCTGCCCATAATAATAGCGTGTCCTGTTGTAAGTTCTTTAAAATGCTTCAAATCGGCGGGCAAATGCCACGGCAATTTGTTATGACAGCCTATCGCGTAATTTTCGGCAATGGCAACAATGATAGAAATTTTCGACATAATACTTTGAGTTCAAATTTCGGACAACAAAAATACAAAAAATAAAATTTTCAAGCTGTATTTTTGTTTTATAAATTCTAAATTATTCTGTACCTTTGCAAACAAAAATGCACCATTATGCTGTCTTGCTCGAACAACAATTTTAAAATCTTTTCAGGCACAAAAAGCCATATTCTTGCAGAAAGAATTTGTGAACATATTGAAGGATGTTCGCTCGGTAAAATGAATATCCAACAATTTTCGGATGGCGAATTTGCCGTTTCGTTCGAGGAATCCATTCGCGGACAACACATCTACCTTGTTCAATCCACCTTTCCAAGTTCCGACAATTTAATGGAATTGCTGTTGATGATTGATGCGGCAAAACGCGCTTCTGCTTACAAAATCGTAGCTATTATTCCTTATTTTGGCTGGGCGCGCCAAGATAGAAAAGATAAGGCGCGTGTGTCGATTGCCGCGAAATTGATTGCCGATATGTTGAGCGTGGCAGGCGTTGATAGAGTTATCACGATGGATTTGCACGCCGACCAGATACAAGGATTTTTTGATATTCCTGTTGACCATTTGTACGGTTCGACGATTTTTTCACCTTATATTAAAAGTTTGAAATTGAAAGATTTAGTCATTGCTTCGCCCGATGTTGGCGGTTCGAAACGCGCAAGTTCTTACTCAAAGCATTTGGCTGTGCCGATGGTTTTGTGCCACAAAGCTCGCGAACAAGCAAACGTAATCGGCGAAATGCGGATTATCGGCGATGTGGAAGGCAAAAATGTAATTATTGTGGATGATATGGTTGATACTGCCGGCACGCTTTGCAAAGCGGCAGACTTGATGATAGAAAATGGCGCAAACAGCGTCAGAGCAATTGTTACACACGGAATAATGTCGGGTCCTGCGGTGGAAAAAGTGATGGATTCGGCTTTGACCGAGTTGATTTTTACCGACTCAATTCCTTTTGACACAACTTGCTGTCCGAAAGTGAAAATATTGTCAATCGCCGAAATGTTTGCTGATACAATTAAGCGCGTGCAAGAGCATAAATCGATTAGTGAGCAGTATATAATGTAGAGCTTGTAATTTTTACACATCATTGCGGGCTTGACCCGCCGCTCGAACTTGTTCGCTTGGTTTACCAAGAATCTCATCAGTTGGGAAGATGCTGAAACAAGTTCAGTATGACGCTCAGTCAAAACTCTAAAAGAACATTTGAAGTTGTTTGTGTTCGGTTTGTTGATTTTGCAAAATATAATTTGAAATAAACAATTCTTTCCCTTTTTGGTCTGAATTTTCAGTAACATTTCGCATTCCATAGGTTAAATTCCAAGACGTAATATTAGCAAACGAAAATAAATCACGAATATATTCGCTGTCGTCGTAAGTGATAAGCCACTTGTGGCGACAGTTTTTCATATTTTCGGCAAAACGCTTGTGGTCGAACGATTTATGTAAATTGCCGTTTTTTCCGTACAACGCTGATTTTATTGCCGAATAATACGGCGGGTCGAGGAAAATAAACACATTTTCACCCTCTTTTTTTAGCAATTCCTCATAATCGTAATTTGTTATTAGTTGGGTTCCATTTATCACTTTTGCTAAATCATTGAGCCGTTTTATACTGCTTTCGGTAAAACGACCTGTAAAAGCACTTTCGCTGTAACCACCGCTCAAAGTTGTGCCTGAAAAAGTAACACGATTAAAAATGAAAAACGCGGCGGCTTTTTCCAAATCATTAAAATTGTCAAGATTTTTATTCAAGAATTGAAACAGTTCTTTCCCTATCGGATATTCTTTTCGCCATTCATAAACTTTCGCAATCAAGCCGTTTATATCCTTTTGCGCCATTGTCCAAAATTTGTATAATTCTGAATACAAATCGTTTACCCAAAATTTTTTAGTTGGATAACGTTGTTTCACATACACAAACACCGAGCCACCACCCAAAAAAGGCTCTCGAAATTCGTCAAAATCGGGAATCAATTTTGCGATTGTTTCAACGGCACGGCTTTTGCCGCCGGGATATCGGAGTGGGGATTTTATCATTATTTTCTTGATTTTATTATGCGTACAAAACACTTTTTGATTGTTTTTACAAATTTCTTGGCATAATAAATCGACTTTCTAAATCTCTTTCTTTTCCGTTTCTCTTTTTTTGTTTCAACGGAATTTTCCTGTTTTTCAGAAATAGATTGATACAGTTCTTGTCTGATTTTTTCTTTATTTTTTTCGTAGTCAGACTTTATAGATAACAGTTCTACTTCATATTTTTGTATCAAATCGTCAAAAGCATTATTTGATTTTCTTTCAACATTTTCCATAACTATTATGGTTTTATACTTCTAATAAATTCATCGTGAATTTCAAACATTTTATTTTTTGTTAACTCTAATTGTTCACTCATTTTTTCGCAATAATCAATAAATATTTCTTTCAATTTTTGATTATCGTGTGTTTTGGCGACGCTTTTATGCATTTCATTAACTTCGTGAATTTCATCAGAGGATTTTTTAATCATTTTAGCAATTGTAATATTAAAGTTTTCTCTTGATTTTACTACGGTATTTAGTCTATTTTCCTCTGCTTTTTGTAGTATGTTCGATTCATTTTGTTCTGCGTCTTTTTGTGCGTTTAACTCTTTTAGTCTGGTTTCGATACGACTTATTGCGTTGGCAAAATTGGGATAATGTGTTAAATCGGCTTCACATTGAATAATTTTCTCTTTTCTTGCTTTTTCTTTTTCTGCCAATTCAGCCTTGCGCAAAATGGAATTTACATCTTTCATTTTTTCTTTTTCTTCCTCGTAATTTCCACGCGGTTGAAGTAGTTTTATCACAACAGGTGCAGTATCAACTATCATAATGACAATCATTAACAACCAACGGGTAAAAGAAACTGCTCTTGCAATCTTTTGTTCGCCAATGCTTGCGTTTGGGTCATCTCTCCATCTTTCAATAAACTGTATAGCAATTATATCGTTGATAAGACTACTTATATCAAGCGGACTTGACGCATCTTCGTTTCTCGCTCGCTCTGCTGTTGTTCGCGCAAAAATGGAATCTTTGTCTGCCGTCAAACGTGCTGCTTGCTCGCGTAAAACTGTTGCTCTGTCGTCAATATCTGCATCAAGTACTTGTTGTCTGTCAATTCTTTCATTCCGCTTGCTGGTAAATTGACGATTGAGTTCGGCAAGTCTGTCATTTCTGCTGCGAATATTAGCATTTTCAGTATCTTGGATTCTTGCTTGTTGTTGGCGCGAATTTTCTAAATTAGCGATTTGTTGTTGTTGTTGTATTGCAGTTAAATTTCCAATTTGCCTAATATCTGTAATATTTCTATTTATTTCGTTTATTTGGCTTTGCGCCGTACTTACTCGCTGGTGAGATGTTATGTTTAATGGCTCATATTGCGTACGTCGCTGCTCATATGCCGTTTGTCGTTGCTCTTCCTCTCTTATAAGTTGTTGCAGTTTGCTATCTTGGTTGTAAATATTCTGCCTTTCTTGCGGTATATTTGCTAATTGCTGTTCCGTATTGTGCAAAATGCTTCTTGCTCTGTCCTCATCTTGTTCAAGCGGCTTGTTTCGTGTTTGCTGATAATCGATTTGCAAATCTCGTCTTGCCATAGGCAAGTAATCTTTAAAAACAAGTACTTCAAGCGGTTTTGAAATGGTAAATGACAGGGCGATTGCAACCAATAGTCTGAAAAAAGCTGTTGTCCAAAAAACACTTCTTGTTTTTGCGGTGTACTTCTCTTTTTTATGAATAGTAGTAACTAATCCCCAATCAATTCCGAAAAGCACAAATCCCCAAAAAACAGCAAAAAGTACGATTAACCAATTCATTGACTGATTGTTTACCGAGTACATAGCATAACCCATTGTACACATCGACATAACCGCAGAATTGAAAACGCCTATTCCTACGGAAATAAATTTGTTTTTATCGTTGGGGCATTTTTCGAGAACTTTCAAGTTTGCCCCACCGATAAAACAAATGATTTTTTGAAGTTTATTCATTGCTTAAATAGTTTTCTGCCACTTTGATTTGTTGAGTTCTAAATCATTTTCGAAGTTTTGGATATTTTTTTTACAAATGTCCAAAAACATTTTGGTTTCTTGCTGTAAGTTGCTTTTTACCTCATTATACAAAAAATCAATATGTTTATACTGCTCTAAATCTTCATATTGCCTTTTAGCACTTTCTTTAATTTGTTTTTTAGTTTCTTCTATTTTCGGTATCATATTTGCGAGAGCGTCATTAATAACAGATGTTAATCTTGTTTGAATTCTTAATGCTTCTTCCGTTAATTCTCCGTCAAACTGTTGCGTTTGTGAAGCAATTAGTTTATTTCCTGCATTTTTTAGCAATGCAAATTGAACATTTGTGTAGATATCAAGCCCTTGTTCTTGAATTCTGAATAACTGCTTCATTCTTTGAATGGTCAGTTTATCGTGTTCTCGTTGTATTTTGCTCGGGAACAAAACACCGATTAATCCCGGTCGTTCGTCAAGTTTTTTTGTAATTTCAGTTAAAATTACTTCATTTTCTGTGCTAATATATTCCTCTATATTATTAGCAAGACTTCGCAAACTTATTTCATCGCTTGCGTGAAATCGTGATAAACTTTGATTTGTGTTCATTTTTATTCTAATTTTAATTTTTGCCTACTCTTTACAGGATTTTCGGCTAATAACTCCTTTTATATTTGTGCGTTTTGTTCTCAAATATTGGCACAAAAAAAACGTGAAACTATTCGTTGATTGCTTGTTTTGTATTCAGGCTCTACCAAAAACCTTTGTCAGTAAACAAGCACGAATAGTTCACGCTTTTTGGCGTGAACCTTCGCGACTTATTCTCACTGACTTGAAATTGGTAGATTTCGAATACAGAGAATAAGAGCGTTAAGCTCAATTATTTTAAATCAATGTTTTATCTTTCTGTTTCTACATATTCTTTTATTTTTTATTTCGAATGTTTTATTTTGGAAAATTCGCTACAAATATATAAATGTTTTTTCAAAAATGCAACTATCTTTGCACTCTACAAACTCCACACTAAAAAAGCTGCTTCCGCTTGTTCCACAAGCATTTGCTCGCCGTTGATTGTTGTTGCGCCGTGTTCTTTTCCTTTTTTCAAAAAAATGGTTTCAGTTGGATTGTACACCACATCGAATAAAAGATGTTTGTCAGTAAGATATTGGTACGGAATTTCGGGATAAGTGTCTGCGTTCGGAAATGTACCGAGCGGAGTAGTATTTACAATAATCAATTTTTTTTCAATCGTTTCTTTATCAAGCGAATTGTACGTGATAAATCCCGCTTTTTCAGTTCTCGAAACGCGTGTGATTTCTATTTCCAGTTTTCGGAAAATGTATTCAACGGCTTTTGAAGTTCCGCCGCTTCCTAAAATCAGGGCTTTTTTGTGGTAAGATTTTAAATGCGGTGTTATTGATTTTTCAAAACCAACGACATCTGTATTATAACCGTGCAAATGAACACGGTCTTTTTCGTGCGTGATTTTCAGTACATTTACTGCGCCGATTTCTCGCGCTGTTTCGTCAAGTTCATCAACATAAGCCATTATTTGCTCTTTGTACGGAATGGTTACATTCAGTCCTTGCAATTTTTCGTTTTTGAGAATATTTTTGATTTCGTCAATCTTTTCTATTTCAAATAAACTGTATTTTGCGTTGATGCTTTCGCGTTTAAATTTTTCGGAAAAATATTTTTTCGAGAAAGAATGCGTGAGCGGAAAACCGATTAATCCGTACTTTTTCTCTTTTTTGGAACGCAGCATAAAATAACGCACAACAAACACAAGCACGGCTGAAACGGTAATAACAACGATTGCAATACTCACTTCGTGGCTATGTTGGCGGATAAGATTGGTTTGTTTGTGTAAAAAATATCCGAGAAGTGCCATAAACGTATTATAAATCGCCGCACCGATAAACATAAAAAAAATGAAATGTAGTAAATTCATTCTCGCCAAACCCGCCGGAACGGGAATAAGATACCGAACACCCGGAATAAGCTGACCAATGAAAATAGATGTTTTGCTTCGGCGTTTAAATAAATCTTCGGCTTGTTTTATTTTGTCGCTGTCAAGCATCAGCGCACTTCCCAATCGGCTGTCGGCAAACTTATAAAGTGCTTTTCGACCGAGCCAAAACGATAATCCGTATATTATCAGCGCACCGATAAGCGTGCCGAGCGTTGCAAAAAATATGACTAAAAAGAAATTCAAATCGCTTTCGGACTTGGAAGCAGTGTATGCCGCAGGCGAAATCACAACTTCGGACGGAATTATGGGCAAAAATGAACTTTCGAGTGCCATCATAAAGGCGATTGTGCCGTAATTCATATTTTTTTTGTACCAACGCGCTACTTGCATAACGAGGGTTTCCACATCATATTTTTTTTCTGTGTGAATAATTTCGACCTCAACAATTTCTTCGCCAATCACTTGATTTTCACCAAACGAAACCGAAAAAAATATCGGTACAAAAATTAATATTACTATGAAAAGGAGTTTTTTCATTTTTGCCATTACCCCAAACCCCTAAAGGGGCTTACAGATTTTATGATGTTTCTGTTTGTTTTTTTGTAGTCTTTCACTTTTTTCACTTCCCAAAAGTCCCCTTCAGGGGATTTAGGGGTTTGGAGTGTCATTTATAAGTTCATTGGCTTCGGGACAGATTTCCAAAAAGATATTGAGCGCATCGTTGTTTGCTTCGACTGCGTCCAACAAATACGACAAAGAAATTTCAAAATTTTCCAATTTGAAATGCGCTACGGCAAAAAACAGGTTGATGTGTTCAATATTTTGGTCTTGCTCATACGCCGAATTGTAATAATACAAAGCCGAATGATAA
>Ga0123355_10001508_pt1 | contig 32461 bp, 24 predicted proteins | sample TergutEmb28metaG_3_FD_89872 | JGI IMG/M metagenome (GOLD analysis project Ga0123355, IMG submission 89872) | Embiratermes neotenicus P1 segment gut microbial communities from Petit-Saut dam, French Guiana - Emb289 P1 | ecosystem: Host-associated > Arthropoda: Insects > Digestive system > Gut ...
ACACAGTAAATATTTCCTATTGAATCAATATGATCACGTACCTTATCAAACTCATCATATGTATCAAAGTACGCGGGATATGCCTTTTTCACACGTTCTCTGTGTGTCGCAAGAACATCTTTTGCAGATCCGATAACCCCGATTTTCACTAACTCATCCGTTGCAAACTTGATATACTCATCATCGGGCATTTCCCAGGATTTATCTCCTTCATTACAGAAGTATTCAAGCCCGATCCATACATGATTTTCAAAGTCTTTGACCATATATGGCGACCAGTTGTTGAATATTTGAATGCGCCCTATCTCAACGGATTTATCTTGAACATAAATCCAACAGTCCGGTGTAATGTTTCCCACAGTTGGTGTTTTACTGTTGTTGCACAATCGGAACTTCTCAACATTTAATAATAACCCAACCGTTTGAAAATCGCGATAAGGTAAACCATTTGCGATTCGCTCTATGTCCTGTGGGACATTATCTAATGCAGTTATAAGGTCATTTACAGGCATTGATGATATAAGCACATCGCATGGATACTCGGAACCATCAGCACAAATGGCTTTTTGAGCTTGTCCTCTACTGTCACATTCGATTCGAATAACACACTTCCCTGTTAATACATCCCCGCCCATTTTTTTGATTTCATCCGCAGCAACGGTCCATAACTGACCCGGTCCGTACTTTGGGTATGTAAATTTCTCGATAAGTGAAGTTTCCACCTTACGGTTCTTGACGCGAAATATTTTACCAAAAATATCCTTTAGAACAGCTCTGATCGACAGACCTTTGACACGTTGTGCTCCCCATTCAGCGGAAATCTCACGCGGATGTCTTCCCCATAATTTTTCTGTATAGCTCTCAAAAAACATGGAATACAGTACTCTTCCAAAACGGTTTATATAGAAGTTCTCTAAGTTATCTTCCGGTAATTTTCTGAAAATAGTAGCAAGATAGCTGAAGCCTGCTCTGATAGTTGTAAAGAAACCCATGTTACGGATCGTTCTAAAATTTAGAGTTACGGGATAATCAAAAAACGAGTTATTATAGTAGATCCGGCTTACTCTCACTCGTTGCAGCAAAACAAGATCGTCTTTTTCCGGGTCGGCGCCACCTGGAGTCAGCTCTCTTTCTCGCTTAAGCAATATATCATCTCTTGACGGTTTACCTTGAGGTACAAAAAGACGAGCCCACCAGTCGGTTACACGCTTGTCCTTTGAAAAAAAGCGATGCCCTCCGATGTCCATATGATTTCCGTCAGCGTTTATTGTTCTTGAAATGCCGCCAAAATCACTGCTTTCTTCTAATACAGTCACATGATAGCCAACGTTTTGTGCAAGCAGTTCATAAGCAGCAGTCAATCCGGCAGGACCGGCACCGATAATAACAGCTTTTTTCATCCTTTTACCTCTTATCTTGAAAACTATCTTTTTTGTAAAGCCTTCTCAAATAATGCTCTCGATGACATTCTTATATTAAAAAGGCTTAACGAGTAAAGCTTGACACCATTTTTTATTATTAGATTTAGTGTTTTAAGAAACTTCTTTGCCCCGAACTTTGTTAATGCTTCATAAAGCAAAAACTGACCGGTCAAATCCAGTTTTCTGATTTCCCTCTTTGATAAGTGCTCTTTTAGAAAACCATATCGCCTTATCAGAACATCTAACCTTGTATCGAAGTACTCCTCTTTTACCGTTGTTGTGAGCGTATTTTTACTCTTTGTTATAACATAGATGATTTTTTCGGTTGCCTCAAACGACTTTGTATAAAACCCAACCTTCGTGTTGAACATAATGTCATTTGAAACGCGTATCGTATCAAAAACGATTTTGTTTTTATTTATCAGTCCTCTTTTTATCATTTTTGAGACAGGACAGCAAAACTTGTACTTTAAATTGATTTCGCTTTTTTCGTTCTTCTTTTTTATATACTCGTTTACCAGTCCCTCATATAAAATGTGTCTGTTTGTGAGTTCATGAGTTATCAGATCTATACTGGTTGGAATGAAATAAACTAAATCAACAGGGCTATCATAAAAAGAATCCAATGCACTAATAAAATCATCGGTGAAATAGTCATCAGCATCTGCAAAAACGACCCATCTGCCCAAAGCTTTGCTCAAACCGATGTTCCGACATGCTCCTGCACTTTGTACTCCAGTCGTATTAGTGTAGAACTCACAACGATTGTCATCCTTTATAACTTGCTTCAGCTTATCCACATCGGCCGTGCTATTATCGTCTATTACGATAACCTGGATCTCCTGTGAATCAGGGATGGTAGATAAAAGCTTTCTCAGAAAATCCGGAGTATTATAGTGAGGAATTATTATTGAGTATTTTACTTCCATGGTTGCCTTGCTCTTTCCTTACTCATCTTTAGCAGTATCACCGGTTGTTTTCCTTTTCTTTTGCGGTGAGTAAAGACCTATCCTGTCCTTAAAGACCCTAACAGCTAAAACAAAATAACTATAACTAAACACATCCAGCTTTATTTTGTTTTTTCTAAAACTGGTAAAAACCTCTACAAATTTCTTAAACCCGAAACCCATTAATGCTTCGAATAGCAGGATATTTGATGTGGGTTCCAGCTTTTTAAAATCCTTTTTTGATAATGCAGCTCTTAAGAAACCATATCTTCGAATCAGCACCTCTACTCTGGTGTCAAGATTAGACTCTTTGACCGTAGTGGTCAACGTTTTCGTGCTCTTAGTGACACAGTATATGATCCTGTCTGTGACCTGAAACGATCTCATGCAATTACCAAGCTTTGTAGAAAACATGATGTCATTGGATACAGAAACGGGTTCAAACTCAAGTTGATTCTGTACGATCACGTCACGTCTAATCATTTTCGACCACGGCACCCCGAATCGATACCGTAGATTTATCTCGTTTTTTCTGCTTGGTTTTTTAAGATAATTTTTTACAAGCCCGGCGTACAAGACGTGTCGGCTCGACACTTTACGGGTGGTCGTGTTTAGACTTGTAGGTGTAAAAAAAATAACATCTGAAGGATCATCGTAATAATGCTCAAGATGCTCTAACAACCCGTCAATAAAATAATCATCCGAGTCTGCAAACAAAACCCACTTCCCTTGAGCATGTGTTAAACCCGTGTTGCGGCATGCCCCGGCGCTTTGTATACCCGTTGTGTTAATGTAAAACTCACAACGGGTATTATCTTGCTTTACCTGCTCAAGTTGATCAAGTTCCTTGGTGCTGTTATCATCGATCACAATGACTTGGATCTCAGGAGCTAAAGGTATTGAGTACAATAGCTTACTCAAAGAGTCCGGGGAATTATAATGTGGAATTATAATTGTGTATTTGATTTCCATTTATATATCTTTGACCTTCTTGCCTGCCGGTATTATCTCTTTAATATGACCTTCAGTATAACGTTTTCGGTATGTCGCATCAACGATCAAGTCGCCAATGAAACCGGTGGAAATTGATTGCACTCCCAATATTATGCAAAGGACTCCTAGCATTAAGATAGGTCTCGTTCCGATATGAGCACCCCTAAACCACTCAATAGAGAGAGAGCCGCAAATAACCAAACCAACCACCAATAGAATCAAGCCAATTACGCCAAAAAAGTACATCGGTCTGTCATAAAACTTTGATAAGAATGAGGTTGTTAAAGAGTCAAACAGTCCTCGCAAGTACCGCTCAAATCCATACTTAGACTTTCCAAACTCACGCTTATGGTGTGTAACAGGGATCTCAGTAATGCGAAAACCCTTTCTGTGAGCCAGTACAGGTATATACCTATGAAGCTCTCCGTATAAATCGATACTTTCTATAACTGCTCTGTCATATGCTTTGAAACCACAATTAAAGTCATGCAGTTTAATGCCCGACAAAACCGATGTGACTTTATTAAAGAACTTTGATGGCAGTCTTTTTTCAATGCTGTCTTTTCGGTTTTTCTTCCAACCTGATACCAGGTCGTATCCTTCATTCAGCTTCTCCAGCATTTTCGGGATCTCAGCCGGATCATCCTGCAGGTCAGCATCCATTGTTATAATTACATCACCGTTACAACGTCTGAACCCGGCTTGAAGTGCTGCTGCTTTGCCGAAGTTCTTGCGGAAAGCTATCATGCCTACCCGATTGTCTGTTTCTATGAGTTGTTTGATAATATGTTCAGAGCTATCGGTGCTGCCGTCGTTGATAAACCAAATTTCATAATCCTCGATCAAGCCTGACTCCATAGCATTGTCGATACTTTCAACAAGCTGCTTATGAAGAGTCGGAAGTGACTCTTCTTCATTATAAAGAGGTATGATAATTGATAAAAGCGACCCCATATGTTCTCCTCTTTTCTCTTTCCGGTGCTATATCTTAAGATAGATAGTAAACACTTTGTCCTCTTATATTAAACAGCCATTCGGCATCACTGAGACCTGACAAGCTTAGATACCAATCCATGTTTTCATTTGCATCGCGTGTGTTCAGAAAAATTATCATTCCGTTTTCATAATCCTTTTCGGTAAACGCTTCTTCACCAAACCCACTCAAGGCGGTAACAAGAACTTGATCTTCAAAATCAAGAAAATACCAATAAAGTGCAGCAGGATTATACTCGCTGACATAAACCATCGGAACATGAACATATGGTTTAAGCAGTTCCCTGTTTTCTGCATCAATTCTGTACAAAAAGTTAACTGACGTGTTTGCAATGAGCAGCACTGAACAGGTAACCGATACGATTAAAAACGTTATATATGTTTTTTTAACCAACAGGTTAATTAAATACACTATGGGAGAAACAAACAGTAGCATAATAAATGGCATTATCGGTCCGATATATCTGAATGACCCGTAAGGTGCAATACGTGAAAGAATTAGCGCATATGAAAGACAAACGCCTAGTGTCATCAGCCAAAGTGCTACTTCCTTACTTTTAAGCAACGACTTTACATCGATTCCCTTTTTTCTGACTATGAAAAATGTCACACCAATTGCAACAACTAGAAGCACCAGAACTATGATCATATTAGCACCTGTAAAAACGCTTGTGCTTATGATACCTACATACCTCTCCAATCGTTCTGCCATACTAATATTGTCATTTAGCAAGTTAGCTCTCGCTTCTCTTCCCCTGCCTGTTCTCAGCACAAACATAAATGTCCTAGGACCTATAAGTTCAAAAAGAAGTAAAGAGACACCCATGGCTGCAACGTACTCAAACAGACGCCGGATATCCTTTCTTAGCAGCATGTATAAGCAAGCGAACGCAGAAATAAAAAATGCGATTATCAGAAAATAGTACTGTGTCATCATACCAAAATAGGCTGATAAAGTAACGGCTATAAGAAGCTTCCAACTGCGCTCTTCTTTAGTGATTGCTGCATAAGCAAAATACATAAATAGCACACACGCGAAAGTCATCATCATATACATTCTCATAAATACGAGAAATTCAATGGCTGCACTGCTTATGCCCCATAGCAGTGGAGGTAATAACGCTAAATACTTGTCAGAAATCAAAAGCTTGCTTAAGCAGTAAAGTGCAATTATCGTGCCAATGTAAAAAGCGAGATTAAAAAATATATGCGGCCAAATCGTAAATACTCCGGGAAAAAAAGAATAAACTATGTGAAGTAAATAAAAGTAAAGTGGTGGATGTGATCCGTTTCTGGTAACCCTTGCAAACGAAAAAGCATCCTCCGGAGCAATGGTTATGAATGCTTCCATATCTGCTGCATCATGCCACACATTATAGAACGTATGTTGCCGGAATATTCTGGTTTGACCGTCTCCTTTGATCTGCATAAATGTATACATTTCATCAACATGAAAACCGCCTTTTTGAGTTCCCCAGTATATCATGTAAAATGACAACACCAATATCATCACTACCAGACAAATGACAGGCAAGTTTTGCTTTATTTTATCCCTTAAATCTATGTTCCCTATAACCATGAACCGTTGTTGCTCCTTTAGTTTTTATCATCGTTGGTTGTCTTATAGTCCATCTTGCGTACCCTATACTGTACGTCTTCCAGTATTTTCCTGTTAGCAGCAGTGATGTCCGCTTGCATTCCTGCAATTATGAACTGCACACCTATCATTATCAGCATGGCTGCAAGGACCAGCGATTGAATATTACCGCTTCCCACACCACGATATGACAGTATCAGCCATCGTATTATAAATGCAGCTCCCACCGATGAAACCGATCCGCCAATGATCGCAAAATACATTAAAGGTCTGTACATCAGCATAGACCTGAGGATAACGACCATCGAGCGTCGCATATACGACCAGGTACTTTTAAATAATCGTGATTTTCTGGTTTCTGCATTTGTACTTATTGGCACACTCGCGAGGGGCGTACGGCTGTGTCCCGCTTGTATAATAGTCTCGAGTGTATATGTATAGTTATTGATAACATTCAGCCTGAGAGCTGCATCACGTGTAAATGCACGAAAACCGCTCGGAGCATCAGGTACTTTTGTTCCTGATGCTATTCTCACAACGAGAGAACCGAATCTTTGCATTCTCTTTTTTGTTGGTGAGAAATGCTTGATTTTCTCTATAGGTCGCTCACCGATCACTATTTCAGCCTTGTCTTCAAGAATAGGAACGACTAGCTTTTCAATATCCGAGCCTGAATATTGATTATCTGCGTCGGTATTTACAATAACATCAGCACCCAGTCTAAGGCATGCGTCGATCCCTGCAGCAAATGCGTACGCAAGCCCTCTGTTCATCTTGAATCCAACGATATGATGCACACCGTTATCTCTGGCAACCTCGACGGTCTTGTCATTGCTGCCATCATCGATCACCAGATACTCGATCGTATCTATACCATCGATCTGCCGAGGCAAATCCGCAACAGTCGCCGCCAGCGTCTGTTCTTCATTGTAGCACGGTATCTGTATGATGAGTTTCATTGGCTTACTCCATCTCGGTGTTTTGTTATCGGATTTTATCATTTATGTACCTATTAAGTCAAATAGTTCCTCTGTTGTAAACTTTTCTATGATTATCTGATATTCTCCTGTCTCCGGCTTAAGCAGACTTCTCGGACCGGGATTCCATCCGGTCATCCACAAGTGATATCTGCTATATGAAGATCCGACTTGTGCGTATCTGAGATGAGCTCGTGCTTCATTGACTTCATGAGTTTGATAAATAAAGTATATATCGCGACCCGGCATAAAAGATAAGTCGTTGAATGTTTCTAACATATAATTTGGCAGCGCATAGCTCTCACTGTTTAAAGAGATCGAGTTATAGAAAAACCTGTTGATATCCCACTCCATCAGCACAATGCTGCCCGGTTCAAAATCATAAACTATATCCATCACTTCTCTTTGACTCTTTATATCCATCGTCGATATATCTTTATTTACTGCAAGCGATGTGGAAAACGGCAGCATAATGATCAGGCTAAAGGCAGCAACAGTTGCTTGCCAGCCTATTTTGAATCTGCTGATACATACCCCGCCAAGGATCACTATCAGCGGTATATATGGCACTGTATAGCGGGAGAAGTAGTAATAATACGGAATATCATCTGCAAATGTTAAACTGAGCATCAACACAGTGTATGTAAAGATAAATGTTAATGGCAACGTATCAGCTCTCAGTAACTTCTTATCACCTTTTAGCCCGTGAATAGCTATAATCGCGAGAAATAAAAATCCGGTCGCAAATGCATATGCAAATAACCTGGTATTTGGAAGGGTTGTGAGAAATCCGCCGCCGCGAAAATGATTATGTACCAAGGCATTTACCGGTGGAATTCTTGCAAACTCATACCATTTGTAAATAAATGCCGGTATACATAAAGCCGAAATGATCCGCAGAAGATGTGGTGATATACGGCTAAAGTCCGGCATGACCCTTTCTTTGCGTATAAAAAAGAAGTAAACACAAAACAGCAGACCAAGCACTATACCACAGACAATTAAGACAAATGCAAATCGTGCAGTATACTCTCGAATGCGGAACCCTATATCGTGTATTAACTTAAATAACCATCTATAGTTTCGTGTTGTATAGCCCGGAGATGAAAATGTCATAACAAGAAATCCAAGGGCATATAAAACAACTGAAGCTGCGCCGGAAAACAGTATGCCTTTATCCCTACGGTAAATAGCGAGTCCAATAAATAGTAGAACAAACATCGGCATTATAAGATAAATACTTACATGGAAAAAAGCAAATGCCGCCACAGGTATCCATAGTAGCCAAGATTGACTTTCCTCTTTGCTTGTAAGACCATAGATAAGCAAAGACATAAACATCGCAAGGTAGCTCTCGGTCAATGACGCTTTAGATACCCAAAGGACAATGGGAGAAAGTGCAAATATGGCAGTGGCTATTGAACTTGTCCACTTACTGAATCCGAAATTTAAATTAAGAGTAATAAAGATAAGAGCTATTGAAATGAGATACGGCAAGGTCAGACCGTGCATTAAATTCTCTACACCAAATATCTTACCTGTTATCGACAGCAATGCAGGTAAATTTTGTAATCCATGAAATATTGCTGAGTTTATAGGAAAAGTGCCCGGTTGGATCGTCCCTTGGGTCTCGTTCCCTTGCATCGCATAGAAACCTAACCAGGATAGATATTCCGCATTCATATACATTAGAAACTCTTGCCTGTCTTCGTCATTTGTCATGAGCTCGTACTCTTTAACAGGAACTACCCTGCTATCAAGACCGTCAACCATCAATATTGCGTTGGTCTGATAAACACCCTGATCCTGACCCATGCCAAACATTTCAAACTTTAAAAACGAAAACAAAAATCCAATCACCAGAATAACTATCAGGCAAATCGGATAATATTTTTGTGCTTCTAACTGTTTTATAGCATCCATGCTCTTATACTTCTTCAGATATATGACAAGCAATGCTATTACAGAGAGGATCGCAATAATCGTGTATACCAAAAACAAGCTATATATATCAAGTGCAAACGCGATTTGGCTGAAAATGATAAATGCACAAAGATAATACGCTGCTCCTATTGCCATGCTCTTTATTACTATTATCTTATCTGAAAGCAGGGCATCAATAAGAGCATAAAGTGATATTATCAATATTGTTGCCAATAAAAGGAAAATGTTCAAAGCTGCCTCCACGTCATATCATCTCTATAAGAGACTTGAGCTTATCCATAATGACATCCCATCGGTAATTCTTCTCAACATACTTTTTTGCATTTATACTCATCTCTCTGTAAACATCCTCATTAGAAAAAAGATAGTTGATACATCCTTCAAACTCGTAGTACTCCGTATAGTATAGTCCTGCATTACTTTTCAGGCAATGCCCCTTCACCGGTTCACACTTGCCGTTTACTACTACAGGAACACCTAATGCCATCGACTCCAGAACGACCATAGATAAACTCTCGTAGATCGAAGGAAGCACAAACAGCTTCGCTCCTGCCATGCCGTTTATTCTGTCTTCATCGCTTACAAAACCAAGTGAGACTATATCCGGGTGGTTTGGCACATCGATGATTTCCTTGCCCATCAGAACCAGCTTTAGATCCGATGGGTTGCGTTTTTTGTAAGCTAAAAAGAACTTAAATAGCTCCGGACTATTTTTACCATGATCAATTCGCCCAGCATATAATAAATAATCCTCAAGGTCATGTTTTCTTTTAAAGCCCTCAGCATCAGAAGTATCGGGAATATCTATTCCAACACCGACAATATCTCCGGGTATCTGCTCATTTTGAAACAGATTATTGATCAAGGCTCTTTCTTCTTCTGTATTATATGCGATCGCACGCGGGCACGTGAAAACATCCTTGTATAAGCCAAAGTAGATAGGCGGCTCATCGTGGGCTGTTGGGATAAACAATGCTTTATCGCTGACGATACCTATCCCTCTTATAGTGAGGTAAAACAAGTATGTTACGAAAATAAACACATCGTAAGTTGCTTCGTTTTCCCTGATATACTTTATAAGCTTCGGGCAGTACGGACCTTGGCTGTCGATCCACTCCTGTTCTAATTGAGTATTGCCGCGCTCTGTAGTTTGAAGCCTTTCATATGTCTTGTTAAAAGACTCGATATCACGCGTTTTATCAACAGGAAAGCGCTTAACAACAACATTGTTGATCATATGTTGACCTTCCGGATAATGATTTTCCCAGGTCATATAATCCAGTGCACAGGTTGTCAGAACCTCAACATCATAGTCGGATATCAAGCGTTCTGCCAGCATCCGTGTATGCAGTTCGGCTCCGCCGTTTACTTCTAATCCATAACGCTGGTTTATAATTGCGATTTTTTTCTTCATTTGCTTACCTGTTTAAAATACTCCGTGTACTTCTTAACTATAACATCCCAACTAAAAATATCTATAACAAACTGTCGCCCCAGACCACCCATAGTATCAGCAATCTTGGGATTAGAAATGAGATAATTCAAGCAACCTTCAAACTCGGCATAATCAGTGAAAAATAATCCGCCATTCGATTCAGATGCAAAACCCTTTGTCACCGGACATTTGCCATGTACTAAAACCGGTCTGCCGCATAACCAGCTCTCCATGATAACGATCGAAAAACTCTCATTTAAAGATGGCTGGCATAATAACAATGCTGCAGCATAGGCATCATATTTATCCTGGATCGGCACGAAACCAAGGTCGATAACTTCATCATCTGCCCACAGCGGAATATCGATTTCTCCTCCACCTATTAAAACCAGCTTCAAATCCCCGTCATGTACTCTTTTAAACGTATTAAAATAGTTTATAAGCGTATCTACATTCTTCCCAACATCCTTACGCCCGGCATATATAATGAAATCACCTGATATTTTATACTTTTCCCGAAATCTCGTTGCATCACCGGAAATATCTGTATTAACACCTTCGCCAAGAACTTGCGCATCCACTTTTGACAGGTCGTATATGCTTTGTGCCAGCTCATACTCGGGTTTTGCATGAAGTATCATGCCTTTTAGATTTTGAAAAACCTCTTTAAACCGTGTCATATATGCATAGCTCTCATCATGCAAGCAAGGGATTATCACAGATTTCTCAGGGCAGATTTGACATCCAAAGTATGTTGTGCCGAACATATACGGGATAAAAACAAATAAAGAATAATCATCCCTATGTTTATCCATATACCCGTACAGAGCCGGGCTGTTTACAATTTCACTTAGAAATAGGTCTTCTTCCTCAAGAGAAATCGGAATGTTGCTCATCAGCTTATAATTGACCTCGTTAAATGAATGAGCATCTCTCTTGCGCACAGGAAACCTGCGAACAGGCACTCCTGCTGCTGTGTCCTGTCCTTCAGGATAAAAATCTACATTCCAATCGCTATTAAACTGTTCTGCACAGGTTGTTAAAACCTCCAGATCGACTCCGGAAGCAAATAAATGACTCACCAGCCCACGCAGCTCAGCTTCAGCGCCACCGGGTATATTGTCCGCAAACCATGGTGTGACAAACCCTATCTTCTTCATCTGTTTCCCTCAATGAAATCCTCTAGGTACTTTTTAAACTGACCGCTCACATTCTCATAGGAGAAGTCTTTAAGACGCCTGCGTTGGCCATCCAGTATCTCTTTTTTTAGCTTTGCATCGCTTACGACTTTTTTTATAACCCCTGCCGTTATCAACGGGTCTTTGTCAGAAAGTAAAACCCCCGAGCCTCCAAGAGTTTCCGGCACTGCTGCACCTGCATACGCAATTATAGGTACATCAAAGTACATTGACTCCACAAGTGGCACGCAGAACCCCTCATGCTCGCTCATACATAAAAAAACATTTGCAATTCTATAGTATGCCAGCATTTCATCAAACATGACTTTACCGGTGAAAATCACATCCTCAACGCCAAGATGTTTGATATATACCTCAAGCCGTTTACGATACCCTTCCACATGTTGATCAGTACCAACAAGGAGCAGTCTGGCATCCGGATCATAGTATTTTTTGTAACTTGAAAACGCAGCGATAACGTCCTCGTGTTTTTTACTTGGAGCGATCCGACCTAAAAACAAAATGTTTGTTCTGCCGTTTTTATACTTTTCGACTACCTCTTTATTTGGTGCCAACTCATAGTCTTCAAACGGTATCAATATCGGACAAACATCTATCGGGCATTTATAGCCGTAACTGATCAAATCTTGACGATTAAAGTCAGAGTCTGTCAGGCAATAATCAAAAACATCTCTTAGCTGTTTTACCTCTCTTTTACCTTTAGCGCAAAGACGGAACAAGATATAACTATACTCTCTAAAATACTTCGCCGGCGTTACATTGTGATAAATACCGATCTTTCGGCAGTTTATTTTAGGCAGCTCGTCGTGCAAAAAAGTGCTGTTTGAAATGTGAAAAAGCAGAACATCGTCTTCATTTAACATCGGTAAGTCAACTATTGAAAAGACTAACCGTCTCTGCTCCTCTCTCAGAGTAATGCCATCAGCATATATAGCAGTATCATGCCCCATATTAATGAGTATATCCCGGAGCGCAAGAGCTGCATTCCCGATAGCATCACCATATTGAATTGTCGGAACGATTTGAACAACCTTCAAAGTGCCGCTACCCTTTCGCTAATCTTTGTTACCATTCAGACCCTACGGTCAGTCCGTTGTAATTCATTTCATAAGCGTAGGCAAGGATGCCGGAGCGACGGGAGTTGTAAACATGGATGTTTACACGAGCGAAGAAATGCAATTACAATGACTGACGCAAGATAGGGTCAGAACAGTTTATTTACTCTCTTCCAGCTTTTTAATATCTTCTTCCAGAGATTTGACTTTCTTTCGCATAGCTTCCAAATCATAGAACAAGTCATTCAAACAAGCTGTCATAAGCTTGTTGTTTTCATTTTGATCTTCAACAATAGGCTCAATATAGAACTTAATAAGCTTACGTAATATTTTTTTTCTTATGGTATTAAGAGCTCCGAGCTTACCCCCTGACTCCAGCGGACGATATGCAGCAACGCTGAAATTATCATGTAAATAACCTATGTTATCTTCAAAACGTCCTGCACAAAATGGAATATCCGAAAATGAGATATTTTCACTTTTATATCCCTTATCTTCTATCTCCTTGCGGATCTCCGCCATTATCTCTTCAACATTTACTTGCTTTGTTATCTTATCCATTGAGCTCCTCCTCACCACTAAAAACCGATTCCAGCTTCTGAAGTAAAACTTCCGAAATAACGCTCCAATCAAACGTGTTTTCTGCGTAATTGCGGGCATCTAATACATTCTCGCTAAAATCATATACCTTGTACTTCTGTATGGTTGCTGCCATATCGTCAATCTCGGAAACAAGAAATACATCCCTTCTGTCTATCCCTCTTGCGCCGAACTCTGTCGTTATGATCGGAATACCTGCAGACATATAGTCGAACATTTTTAAGTTTGTCCCGCTCCCGCTCGTTATAGGATTAAGCGCAAAATCAACAACTGAGTAAATACGGGCTTTTTCCTCTTCACTGACAAGCCCCAGCAATCCCACATTTTTTGGCATCTTTTTTACCATGCCGGCAAGTCCAAAGCATTGACTTCCCATTAACAGAAATCTTACATCAGGGCATTTCTCTGCAATCTTGAAGATATGCTCACAAGCCTCAATATTTGGCTCATGATAGCTGCCGATAAAGAGCGCAAGCGTTTCATTTCCCAAGTCCAGTTTAATTTTATTTTCACGGCGTTTTCTGAAGTCCGTAAAGGCGGTCTGTGAGCAATCAACGCCATTTGGCACAACTATGACCTTATCCGCAGGTACATCATATAACTCACATAAGCTATCTTTATCTTCATCCGAACAGGTGAAAATAAACTCACTTTTATGACAGCATTCTTTTTCAACATCAAATAACGTTTTTAGAACCTCTCGTGAGTACTCATTATCCGGTAAAAACTTCTGTTTTAATAAATACTCAACGTTGTGTGCTTCATACGCCAACTTTAAACCTGTGGAGTGCTTTTTTACTTCGTGATATAGATATGGATGAGATAATATAACAAACTCCGAATCGTCCAATGATTTTTTGAGTAACTCGCCATATCTGGGTGTTTTCTCCGAAAGATAATACATAGTGATATCTTCCGTTTTTATGCCGATCTCTTTATCGTACTTTTGCTGCTGCTTAAGTAAGTGACTATCGCTCATTGGCACACGTGATTCGACGAAACCGGGAGCTATCGACCCGACAAACTCATCATTTCCATTAGCTGTAAAGCTGACTACTTCGATATCATGCTTCTTTGCCAGATTTCCGTAAAGGTTAAAAATCCTGACTTTTCCTCCACCTGTCGGAGGGTAGATCTCGAATGTAGAAGTGATCGTTATTTTTTTCCGCTTGTTTTTGCTACTGTCACTTTCTGAAAGTAAACGTCTCACATCTGCCAGCGATATCTTTACTGATTCAAGCTCCCTTTTGCTCGCCTCCAGCTCCGCAGCCATTTGCTTATTGATAATGTTTTGCTTATTAACTACAGGCAGAAACAGGTACTTTAAGGCACGTCGGAGAGCTCCTTTAAAGAAAACAATAAAGCGTCCAACAACTTTACGGTTTGATTGCAAAGGGGGATAAAAATCAATTATATACGGCTCGCCCATTTGTCTGTCGAGCAGAGTTGAGACTATCTCATCTGTAGTTTTCATATAAACCTCGTATACTTCCTACACACCGGTATTTTTCCAAAACTGCAGACCATCTTGATCGGTCAAGTCAACAAGCTGATTGCTTATATCAACGCCGTCACCATACAAAAACATACACGGTGACTCTCTGAGTAACTCCCACTTGTTTGCCATAAGAATATCTATTAAGTCACCCTCTATCTTACGACTGTGAGTGCCGATGCATAAATAACGCACTTTTGAGTTTAATGCGTCAATAGCAGACCGTATAGCCTCCACCTCGTACCCTTGCAGGTCAAGGTGTATAAAATCGACCTTCGAGTAATCTTTTATAAGCGTTTCAATACTATATCCGGGTACACTTACCCGGGAGTGATTTTTAACTGCAGCTACATCCAACAATGATGCACCGTAATGCTCAATTTCAACGACAGGAAACTCCACGGTTCCGTCAGCCTCAGCTACTACCCCGTGGATTATCTCACTGTATACATTTTCATGAAGCTGAGAAAGCTCATCATCGTCATTTCTCAACCCATTTACAAACAGCATCTCTTTGATGAGTGCGATTTTACTTGATTCTCCTTCTACACCGATAATATTGATTCGGGAGAACTCTTTTTTCTTACAAGCGACTGCTGCGCACGTCATCCATGGACCCCATCCGGCACCTAACTCAAACATAGTGAATGTATCATCAGATTGATCTATGGCATCAAACAGACAACAGTACTCAATAGTATTTGCGTGGACCGAGTCATCCGGAATCGGTATATCAGTATTAACAACGCCGCTTCTGTGCGCCAAACTGCTTACTACTCTGATTGGTGTCTTTATACCGAAAAAATCTGTATAGTATCCTTCCGGCGATGATGCCTTTATATCAACATATCTGGACAATAATTCAATATCGTTAAATGTGCATCCTGAATGACGCTCTGCTTTTTCATTTGATAATAATTTGCTGCCTGCAAAAATGTTGTTTTTCTTAAACAACGACCTATATGCTATCCTAACCAGTATCGGAACACTCACAAACTAACCTCTCTTTTACCTTTTTAACATACTCACCGCACGTAATCATCTTCGTATCTTACGATGTCATCTTCACCCAGATATTCTCCATTTTGCACTTCAATGACCTCAAGGAGCAGATTCCCTGAGTTGATCAGCCTGTGCTTCTCTCCTGCTCTGATGAATATGCTCTCACCGGTTCGCACCATATTCTCCACATCGTCGATCACCACAAGAGCAGTGCCGGAGACTACGATCCAATGCTCGTTCCGGTGATAGTGCATTTGATAACTCAAACGGTTACCCGGCAGGACTGTCAAGCGTTTCACTTTGTAGAATCTGTCATCTTCCAGGATCGTATATGAGCCCCAGGGTTTATACACTGTCAGATGATAGTCGGCACGTGTATCTTTTCTTTCTTTCAGTATATCTACAACATCCTTGACCTTTGGTGATTGGTCACGACGGCAAACCAGAAGTGCATCCTTTTGATCCACAACAACAAGATCCGAAACACCGATCATAGCAACAGCCTTGTCACCTTCTGAATAGACAAGGTTATTATCGCTGTCGAGCATTATCTCATCTTTGAAGTAAACATTGCCGTTATCATCCTGCTTGGTATTGTATCTATCATAAAACGTGGTGAAGTTTCCTAGGTCATTCCACTCCATAATAAGTGGAGCACCATAAACCGTTTCCATTTTCTCTATAAGCCCGTAGTCGACTGAGATAGAAGGTGTTTTCTTGAATTTTTCTTTGACGCTTGTTGCCTGGAATGCATCAAAGACCTCGGGATTATACTTTTTGACCGCATCGGTAAATTGCGCCGAATGAAACATAAACATCCCGCTGTTCCAGAGATAACCGTCTTTTACATAAGCCTCGGCAGTTTTTAAGTCCGGTTTTTCTTTAAACTCTGCTATCTCGAAACCACCCGGCACAGCTTTCCCGGGCTTGATATATCCAAATCCGGTCTCGGGACTTGTTGGTGTTATACCAAAGCAAACAAACCCTTTACTTGCCAGCTCTCTGGCACCCAAGATCGTATCCGCAAGAATCTGTGGATGGTCTATGACATGATCAGATGCAAACACAGCGCAGATATCATCGTCTTTTTCTCTAATAGCTTGAACAGCAAACATGATCGCAGGCAAAGTGTTCCTCGCTTCCGGCTCAAGCAATATTTGCTCAGTCGGCAATGACCTACCAAGCTCCTCTATTTGCCCCTGAACCAAATGCAGATAATCTTTACCGGTTACAAGGTAAATATCATCCATATTACCCATCAGTAAGCAACGCTCGATAGTCATCTGGAAAATAGACTTATCCATACCCGAGAGCTTAAGAAACTGCTTAGGATAATGTGTTCGGCTAAGCGGCCAAAGTCGCGACCCCGACCCCCCCGCCATAATTATCATTTTCATACTTTTTCCTCCGTGTTTGCTACTGTTCAGACCAATCTTGAAGCGCGATGAGGAGTCTGTGTTTTTCGATTTCCAAAGCGAGTTTGTGCACCAACAGGTAATGTATAAATATTGTGTAGCTATCTAGTGCACTTGTTTGAGCGACGAAATCGCTAAAAATACAGCTTCGAGTGCAAGCGCTACTTAGTGTTTTGATCGCCATTCGTTTAGAACATCTAAAATAGTTGCTTCTATAGGAATCTCCGGCTTCCACCCTGTACACTCACCCAGCTTCGAAATGTCAGCCTCCACAACAGGCGTATCCGACGGCCTCATCCGTGACTGATCCTTCTCGACTGATATAGACGCCTTTGACTGCTTAAGAATCAGCTCCAAAATATCCGCGATCGAAATCGCATTACCGCTGCCGACATTATATATCTCGCCGCTATCGCCCTTTTCTGCAAGCAAGCGATAAGCTTTGACAATATCGCGTACATCTGTGAAATCGCGCTTTGCATCCAAGTTACCAACCCGGATCACACCTGTACCGCCACTCGCCTCGATCTCAGCAACCTGCTTACAAAAAGCCGGTACAACAAAAGAATCAGTTTGCCCCGTACCGATATGATTAAAAGCCCTTACGGTGATGATTTCCAGCCCGTAAGCATCTGCATATACTTGACCCAGCATACCTTGAGTTGCCTTTGTGCATGCGTAGATATTACCCGGTCGAAGAACAGTATCCTCGCTTATCGGCAGCTCATCGGGCTGTATACGACCATATTCCTCTCCGGAACCGACCAGCAATACACGTGGAGGGGTACCCATCTCGCGCAAAGCCTCAAGCAGATTCACTACACCTTTTATATTTACATCTACTGTTTTAGCAGGCTCTTTCCACGATAATGCAACCGAACTCAAAGCAGCTAAATGAAAAACACAATCAGGACTAACTTTCTTTAGTAACCCTTTAACGGCTGCTGCATCCAGTACATCTAACCCGTACATCGGGATATCCAAATCCGTTGTTTCAGTCGGCAGCTTTGTGCCGTGTACATCCCAACCGGTATTTACTAACTCATTTACCAAATGCCTGCCTACAAACCCGGCTACTCCAATAATAAGTGCTTTCATTTGCTTACATTCTCAGCCTTCACCAGATTGATATCATTTTCAACCATTCGTGATACCATTTCGTTAAATGATATTTCCCGCTTCCAACCTAATACTTGCTCGGCTTTTGACGGATTGCCTAATAGCAAATCAACTTCAGCCGGGCGGTAGAATTTTGGATTTACTCGTACAACGGTTCGTCCGGAAGTCTCGTCTGTGCCGATCTCATTCTCTCCTGAACCCTGCCACCTTATACGCATATCAACACAAGCAAACGCAGCTTCAACAAACTCACGTACTGAACGTGTCTCACCTGTTGCTATGACAAAATCATCCGCCTCGGGCTGCTGGAGCATCAGCCACATTGCATTTACATAATCCTTTGCATGGCCCCAATCACGCTTTGAGTCCATGTTGCCAAGCTCGACGTGATCTTGTAACCCAAGCTTGATTCGAGCCACAGCGTCTGTAATTTTACGTGTAACGAACTCTTTACCTCTGCGTTCGCCCTCGTGATTAAATAAAATACCCGAGCATGCAAACATGCCATAGCTTTCACGATAGTTCTTTGTGATCCAATGACCGTATAGCTTAGCCACTCCGTACGGACTGCGCGGGTAAAACGGCGTTTTTTCTGTTTGAGGTGTTTCTTGCACGAGACCAAACATCTCTGATGTTGATGATTGATAGAACTTGCATTCAGGCTTTATCGTCCGGATCGCTTCAAGCATATTGATTACACCCATAGCATCGATCTCTGTGGTAACAAGTGGCTGCTCCCAGCTTGTTGCAACAAAGCTCTGCCCGGCAATATTATAGACTTCGTCTGCTTGGGAGATGTTCATTGCCCTGATCAATGACACGATATCTGTCATATCAGCATAGATCAAGTTGATTTTATCAGTAATATGCGCCACATTTCCATAATCAACAACGCTCTTTCTGCGCATGATCCCGTGTACCTCATACCCTTTTTCAAGCAGGAGCTCTGCAATGTATGACCCATCCTGCCCGGTAACACCTGTTATCAATGCTTTTTTCATCTTTTTCTCCCTCAATAATTGTTACGTGAATTGTACCACATTTTGCTTATCAAAGCAAAAACACTACTCCCCGGAACTCCTGCCGGCAACCCTTTTTAAAAGCTTAAAAAATCCCGGGAGTTTATACTTGGCATGCTCCTTTAAAACGAGCATCAAATGCGAACATAATCCTGTTTCCTTATACTTCATTTCCGCTCCGCGGGTCACTTGCTCCACATGATGATCCAAAGCCAAAATGTTTTGTCTGAGAGCCTCTATACGTATCTCGGAGTTAATAAAGTTCTCATCGATTATTTTAAACAAATACATCCGTTCATTTAAAGCATCTGCATCAACTTTGGCATCCAGTATCTCAATAAAGAATGACTCAAGCTCCGTTGCGACCCTGTCCCAACTATCTTTATATTCAACCTTCTTTAGTTCAACCCCAAAAACAGTACTGTCAACTATTTCGCTGATTTGTTCAAATCTGTCAAAGAATAAAAAGTAATCTTTAAACTCAGAAAAATGATCGCACAGCTCCTTATTCAGCTCATTATTTTTTAATATGACACGCTTGTTATTTGAAAAGCTTATAACTATCGGTAATCCAAATCCTTCATACAAGCTTGGGAAAATAACTGCTTTACAGTTGGCGTACAGGAAATAGAGAAAATCATCGTCAAGATGACCGCCTTTATATCCGTAGATATTCGGGGTTATATAGTCCGTTTCTTCAGCTCCGACCACTATGTAGTTATGCTGCGTTTTTGATACAGCATCTACAGTTTCTTTGATCGCCTTATGCTTGAACGAGTTTCCTACGATCAAAAAGTACTCCTCATACGGTATCTCATGGTCCTCTCCATCAGGAGTGCTTTTTCCGACAGCCGGATAAATCACCCTTAATTGCTTATCTTTGATGCTGACATCATCGGGGAAGCACGCAAGAAAATCATTTTTTGTGTAGTCGCTGATAAAAACGATCCCGTCACTCAGTTTTATACCCATTCCAACAGCAGTGTTCACATCTGCACCTAAATGCTCATCGATCCGTACCATCATAATATCAAACATCGTTTGAATGATTTTCAGACAATGCTTGTTAAGAGTTGACTGGAACTCATGAAACATCAGTTGATTTGGCGCATATCCCAGATGGAATGTTCCGCTTATCGTCTCCGGAAAAAGCACGTTTTCAAATCTGCTTGAGAGTTTATGATATACATCTGCCTGGCGGTTGGTATAGAGATATACATCATATTTATCCTTAAACAAACGATAAAACGCTTCATAAACCGAGATTTGATACACCGATGTCCCGCAATAATGAGCCGGCATCACCGCACAGTCGAAAAGGATCCGCTTCTTGCCTTCATATCCGCTGTCTATCAAGTCCAGAAATTCAATGCCTGCCTGTTTGCCGCGCTCTTCATACCGTCTTGCCTTTTCATCCCATTTCTCATATCTGGAATCGAATATTTCTTTATCTTTGCTGTTGTTTTGCTCCTGCATTCTGTTTTTGTACGTAAATAACGCATGATGAGAGATAATCGAAGAAAGCCCATATCTGTTCAGCCTGCAATAATAGTCCATCAGAGCATATTTTAAGCTGCTGTACGATGCGTCAAGAAAACCAAGAGTGTTGATTACAGGTCGTTTAATAAGCGCACAACAAGCATTTGCTTGGATGGTAATAGTGTACTTTGGAAAGTATTCCACTGCGGTTTCTATTAAGCTCTTATTATTTTCGATTTCCTGCCCATATACTATGGCATGTTTTTCGGCCGCATATAAATACTTGCTTATATTTTCATAAAAGCCATCATGTAGATCGATCTGATCAGACAGAAGCAATATATCCGCATCATCGTCTGAGTCTTTTACGATTTCATTGTAGAGCTCAACTATATTTTTATTTTTGCTTTTTACAAAATGCTTGATACTCTCATCCCATGCATCAGGTTTGATCCCATTCTCAAAAACAGCGATCAAAGAGTCGCCCTCTCTAAGTTGCTTGATATATTGTTCAGGATCTATAGCACCGGAAGAGATATTTAAAATAACAATCATTACATTCCACCTCTTAGCTTCCATTTCATTCGTTTCGCAAAGCGATAAATCCTACGAACAAAGAAATATAATTGTTGGTTTTTCCGGAGAGTGTTCATACCGAAAAATCTTATCTTGCTCCATAGCTTGGTCTGCCTTGCCGGGTGTATTTGAGAGAGCAGATGCATCATTGCCGTTATCTCCGATGAAGAAAAGCTGTTTGTCATTATCCATGCCGGAAAATAACCCTCGCTCTGCGCAGCGTAGCAATAGAGTTTTTCGAGCACCGATCCCGTAAAATCAGAATAATCCCATTCATGTTCTTCCACCAAACTAAGCGCGTCCGGTCTGAACCAGAACATCCCTCCATCGGGATATACCAAACTATCCTCGTCCATCGGCACATCGATGCCCAGCCTCGTCGCAAGCGCAAGACAATTATCGTGGTCAGCACCCCATATCTGATTCGGTGTATACTTTTCAAGTCCTGCATGATTTGCAGGCGGTGAGAATGCTATCCCAAGCCGGGGATTACTTTCAAATGTGTTTAGCACATTAACAACATAGTCTTTGCTTGCCAGTAAGTTCTCCAGACACCTGTGAGTAAACCCAATATCTATCGTTCCCGGCTGCATGTTCGTTTGCTTCTTATCATGAATATAGCACACATAGTCATAGTTTTTCATTTGCGGTTTTAGTGCCACCCACAGAGCCGAAACCTCACATATCTCCTTGTCCGATTTAATAAGGTTCATTTTGGACCTTATTAAATTTACCGCCTCAAAAGCCTCCGAAACAGCATCTTTTATATGCTCTGCTGTTGCTATGTAAATGTCAGCGTTTTCAGGCATCGATCCTGCATGATCCACAAATCGTCCGATTTGGTTTTCATCCGTCAGATGCATCATCAATGCAACTCTCAAACTGCCGACATCACGAGTTTTTGCACCCTTGAGCACTTTCAAGCCCTTAACATGATCATCCGGCAATAAATAGTTCAAATGCAGGTTATCCTTGATAAACCTGATATTTGACGTACGAAGTACATTGTCCCATATCAGATTCGTATCGTAGTCCGTATGATCCCTGATGTACTCAAATGCTTTCCTAGTCCCGTCGCCCAACGTTAGAGCAAAAAAATGCCCGTATTCGATCGTGAAATTCTTCCGTTTTATAACGGGACACTTATAATCCCTGACAAGCTCAAATATCATCTGATGTATTTGCGCAATGTCAGAATACATGTCCAGCTCATCGTCTGTATTTACATAAACATCCCAGGAATAACCCAACGCTTCAAAGTGCTTGGTAAATACTACCTCATGAAAAGCTATCGCTGCGTTCCAGGAGTTGAACTTGGGCAGCTTCTCCCAGTATATCCTGAACTCAGGACTCGATAGCATTCTTTTATTCACCACATAAAAGTACGATTGGATATGCTCGGGATAAATACCCTTCTTTGTAAGACCGGTATAATCAGGTGACTCGCCATGCTTTGTCATCCCCCAAAAATCAAGGTTTTTCTGTTCCATTTCCTCGAAAATGCCTTGGAACGGGTAAAAAGGACCGTATATAGAGTCGTTTAGGATGACCATGCTGTCATACTCATGCAGATTATCCCAACCGACATATTCGATCCCGGACTTATACGCCCACGCATCCCAACCGATGTTATCCCTTGTGTATACATCAGGAGTAAGGTCAACAAGCTTTTGTCTGCCTTCCGGAGTAAGCTCCCCATTGCATATAACAACAAGCCTGCTTACAACCTTAAGCAGCTCCTGCAGCATAAATATGACGTAATCATCTACGATACCCTTTTTATCGTAAAACACGTATATAGCAACATTGTTTGTCTTCATACTTCTTCCTTATGTTGTCTAAGCTACCCGGCTCCCATGGCACAGCATTGCCAGCTACCCCAACTCATCATGCAAGTACCATTGCAAAAGAAGGTAACTCAGAGACGTGATCTCCGTTGACGCATTTTCTACAGTCATTACCCATCCTGAATAGTACCCCTCACTTTGAGCGGCATAACAATACAGCCGCTCAAAAGCATGACTGATCGTTCCGTCAAACGGCATCGGCTCACCCGGAAAATCCTCGTACTTCCAGTTCGAGTCAATAAACTTCTTTAGTGCTTTTGTTCTAAACCAGAACATACCACCTGCAGGAAATACGGGATCTTTATCGTCGATCGGTACATTTACTCCAAGCTTTTTTGCAAGACTCACTGTGTTTTTATAGTTCATGCCCCAATGGTGCGAAATATTGCTTTTATATGGTCCGTGTGTAACAGGCGGTGGGAACAGCATCCCGAGCCGGGGATTACTTTCAAACAGGTCAAGTACATTCTCAACATACTCCCCGCTTGCTAATAAATTCCCGAAACATCGCTGCGCAAAGCCGCGCCCTATCGTGTAAGGTTTATCTTGTGTCGATTTTTTATTATGAGTAAAACAGATGTAATCGTAATTATTTATATACGGCTTCAGTGCAACCCATAGCGCGGATACATCTCTGCCCTTGTGATTTCCCGGTAAAACGATTACTTCAAGCTTATTGCACTTTATATCATTAAACCGTTTTTGGAGTTTAATCTTCATATCATCTGAAAGTGTCGTCACATAAATATCCGCACTCTCACTAATGGAGTTCGCATAGTCTGCACAAAACTCGATTTGATCCTCATATGTGATAAGCATAAACAGCGCAACTTTTAAGCCCCTCGAGCTCCGATTGCTATCAAAGTCCGCACCATTACGTTGCACATAATCATCAGGCAAAGCATAGACCAGATCAAGATTGTCTTTTATCACTCTGAGGCTCGTAGTGCGAAGGATATAATCCCATATCAAATCAACATCATAGACCGTGTTTTTTCGAATATACTCAAACGCTTTTCTCGTACTGTCGCCGACAGTAGTGCCGATAACGACATCATACTCCGTTGAAAAGTTCTTTCTCTTGATGACCGGCAACTTGTTATTCTTCAGTAGCTCGTAAGTCATTAGTTCGAGCAGGCATGTACCTGTAATACCTTTAAGCCCATTATCAGTATCCACATATACATCCCACGAGAAGCCGAGATTTGCAAAATGTCTTGTAAATTGCACCTCATGCAGAGATACCGCATCTTTCCACGACTTAAACTCCGGCAGGTTATCCCAGTAATCAATAAAATCGGAACTCGTAAACATTCGATTACCCACAGCAAAAAAATACGATTGAATATGTTCCGGAAAGATTCCGTCCACAGTCAAACCGTATGGATCACCTATTTGCCCATGCTTAGTTATACCCCAGAAATCAAGACCCCGGTCTTCCATCTCTTCAAAAATGGTCGAAAAAGGATAAAACGGTCCGAAAACCGTGTCGTTCATCAGCACAAGTTCATCGTATCGGCTTAAATCTTCCCAACCGATAAAATCAAGTCCTGTTTTGAACCCCCACGCATCGAACCCCTCATTTTCTCTTACTATAAGGTCGTCTGTAATGCCACTGAAAATACGTCTACCCTCATCATTTAGCTCTCCATTGCATACAATGACGAGTTTATCACAGACTTTTTTCAGTTCTTCTAACAAGTATGATACATACCGGTCTACGATCACATCTTTATCATAGAAAACAAATACAACGACTCTTTGCTTACTCATTTTTCTAACTCTTCCTCAGACTTGATATCCTCGATTGCAACACGTTGAGCCAGCTTCACAATGTTATATTCAAGCAGCGAGATTTTTATTGAAAGCAAAAAATTCTTCACGATCAATAAGGCAAGAACGCCCAAGAAAACCAAGTTTGCCGGAGATTCAACACCTATAAGGTCTGCCACCCACTCAACGGCTTGTGGAAAGATACTCATTAGTAGAAAGAAAACAGAAAGTAAAGACCAGAATATCCCGTCATGGATCTGGAATTTTGACTTTCTTATTCGCATGACAACTGCTGTTACCATGGCTATTGACGATATTACCAGAAGTATTCTTAACTCTATTCCCACTCCACTTTCCCTCTCTTCCTGAACCATTGAACGACCAAAATAGAAAAACACATTCTAAGCATATAAGCAGCCGATTTGGCAAGAGTAAAATAACTTATGCCGAACTCACGCTCGTCCATAGTCACCTGTATCTCTTTGACCCGTACACCGACACGTGCAAGGTAAGCGATAGTATCAGGCTCCGGCTCATAGTTTATATTTTTTGCAAACTCATGCAAAAGTTTTTCATTATACAGACGCATTCCCGAAGTAGGGTCTGTGATTTTTATACCCGCTGTAAGTCGCATAGCTGCAATGATAAGTACACTTCCAAAAGTCCGAAGTGAAAACGGGCGCTTTTCTGAGACAAACCTTGAACCTATTACAATATCATATCCATTTTGACTTTCAGCAAGTAAATCTTTGATATACTCAGCCCGGTGCTGACCGTCCCCGTCAAACTGCAGCGCATAGTTATACCCGTACGTTGCAGCATATATGAGCCCCGTTTGGACCGCATAAGAAAGACCTACATTAAACGGCATATCGATCAAAACACAATGAGGGTTCTCTTCGCAAATTCGGGCAGTATTATCCGATGACCCGTCATTGACAACAAGAATATCAACATCAGGAGCAAACTCACGAAGATCATCGATGACCTTCACGATACTTTGCTCCTCATTATATGCCGGTATAACTGCAAGAACTTTCATCAGATTATAAGGCATCTCCTTGGTAAATAAGTCGAATAATTCTACCACACCATGCCTTATTTTACAATGTTTATCAGTTATGTTTGCACTTCTTGTTTAATAAATATCTCCGGTCTGTTTCTTAAGAACCAAAACAGTCTTCCGAGAACACATAACACAGCTAATCCCATGCTGAGGATTATGGTATGATTTGCACCTTCCACTCCATACCTCAGAAGCAATGGATCAATAGCAATTACGCAAGTGATCAAACCTATCATGTTTCCAAAGAAAAGACCCCTAATATCCCTTGTTGCAGTGAGCACCCAACTCATTAGCCACATAAAAGCTGTTAACCCCGTTCCTATAGCAGCCCCAAACAAAAGATTCACATTTGGAAGGATCGAAGCTCCGTATAAGATGTTTAATGCCCATCTTCCAAAAAAGTATGCTAACACAACAAAAAGAGCTGTGCCACCCGCAATGACGTACGAGAATATTATGAAGACCCTGGTGAACTTCTGCTTATTCCCTTCCTTAAGACATCTGGTCAGAACGCTTCCAAACGGAGCAAGTAAAGTGGCTGTGGCTACCTGTATAATCATAGCCGGCATTGTTACCGATGCGAATATACCAAGAGCCTCGGAACCATATATTCTTTCTACCGAGAATTTTGAGTACGAAGTGATAGTCATACCGATCAATATCATAAGCATCAATGGAAAACATCGTTTAAGCAGAGAAATTACCTGCTTACCGGCATAAACCGTGAAGCTGGCAAGTTTTTTTGCTTTAGGAATATCATACAGGAGACCAATAAGTATCGTAGTTACTGCCATACCTATAATTGCCGGCAATAAATCGAACAGCCAAAGCAACAGCATAAATACGACAAGAAATGAAACCCCACGTACGATCAACGAGACCCCTATATAGTCCATTTTCCATTTTTTTTGGTAAATACCATGGAGCACATCGAGAAACGCATCGTGGGCACGAAAAACCATATAGCATAAAACAATGGCTATTTGTATTGGTGAAAATCCCGCAATCAGGACAAAAACAACGCAAAGTAAAAAGGAGATCGCACATGTCAGCAAACGTGTTGCCACGTATTCGCTGTCGCTGAATTCTCCTTGGATATCCGAAACCTGGAAGGCACGGATATTATATGTTGCTATAGTAGCGAAGACATTCGTGACGCTGATCGCCAACGCTAAATATCCGGCATTTGTATAGTCTAAAGACAATCTTACAACGATTACAGTTATTAACCACTGACAAGCATAATACGTCAGTACACCGGCTGAGTTCCATATTGTGTTTTTTGCTAGTTTTTCCATACTCTCTATTATACTACAATTTTGCTCGTATTTCCACATTATATATGGTTATTATCTGTAGTCATTATACACATATTGTGATAGCTCGACTTGAGGCATTGTTTTCCCTGACATTGAGTCCGGAAAATGAAAACGCAAATAAGTTAATTCTTCAGCAAATATCCATGATGGGCTTGACCCCAGCGGAATAACCATTACACCGCTATCGCCTCTGAAGGAAAAGCTCATTTCTTCCGTGAACTCGCCGTTTTCATATGCCCAAAATACTTGAAAGTCACTTTCTAAAAGCAAATCATGATCCGAGTTGATGTTAACCACCAGAAAATCATTATCGATACCTAAGACCGGTGAGTCAAATTGATAGATTATGAAACTATCCTCGCCTAAAATCATGCCATTTTCTATTTGATTACTGCCGATTTCATTAAGTATAACATCGTTTTGTGTCAACACATTTGATATTATTTCTTCACTTCCCCAGCTAATAGGTAAAAACCCTAAGTTTTTTATATGGAAACGCTCGATAAACATATCGCGAGCACATTCGAAATCATATCTCTTTGAAGAGTTTTCTGATAATAAAAATATAACATCGTTGTGATTATACGGTTCATATCCATTCATCATAACCCAACGCCAGACAGGGTATGCTCTGAATGCCACGCTTCTGCCATCAAACGTAGTCGCCGGATAAACAAGTATTAATTCAGGGGGTTCATCTTTTAAGCTTTCTATATATCTATAGTGCAATAAACGTGTTTGTGTATTGTATATGCTGCTAGTTGGCACCGGTGATCTTTTAGCGAATATAGAATGAAACGCAACGTTGTCTGTCCAATCCAAATAAACATCTAAATCAGACACAACATAGCTTGTGTCTGCCAAGAGCTCAGTATAATACTGAGGAGAGTACACTGTTCCTAGGTTTTCTATGCCCGCAGCTTCCCCACTGAACTCAATAAATTCCGGCTGGATCGATGGTGGAGCGAAAAACTTATCGTTATGCAGGAAAAGACCGATAGTCCCCCCTCCTATGGCAAGTGCAAGTAAAAGTGGAATAAACAGAACACTTCTATACGCCGCATGATTCTTGATCAGATATCCTCCGAGTGCACCGGAGATCGCTATAAAAAGAGCCCGATTGCCAAGCATGATTCGCAGATAAGTAGGCTCGACCCTCACAAAAGTGTAACCTGCAATTAATAATGTAAAAATCAAAATCTGAAGGATCGCTCCTACATCCATGTTGTTTTTTTCTTTACTCTCGAAACGTATCATTAATAATAATGCCACAACAAACACAAATCCAAGAGGCCTCTGCACCAGAGCCATAAATATATTAAGATATCTGTTACCTATAAGACCCTCCGAATGGCTTAAAATGGCATCGGTCAAAGAGTTACCGTTTGCTTCGATCGTCGCACCAAGGTTTGCGACAAGAACAAGAATAATATTGGCAAACATGGGAATAAAAGCCAAACCGATCATAATCAGCACGATCCAGGCTATCAACGATTTTCTGCAGGATAGTTCGCGCTTAAGCAACTCCGATATGCATCCTTTTTTATCCATAAAGGAAAAAAACAATAAAGGTATAAAAGATATCGCTGCAACCCCTCCGAGCGGAGTATTCCACGCTATTGCGATTATTGATGTAGCGATCCACCACCATAAAAACTTAAACGGGTTTTCCCTAAAGCTTCTGTTGTGAAGTATAAGGATCATTATGGATACCCCGAACCATCTGCTGACACTGTCTCCGCCGGCATTAGCAATTATAAGCGAAAGAAGAAAAGGAAACACCTCTCCTCCGGTAAACCTTCTTAGCAACACGGATAAGATTATACAGCCTGTAATAGACATGATCATAGATGATGCCGAAAAAGTTGAATACTCCCCTCCAAAAAAAACATAGTTGAAAAAACCATGAGCATAGTTAAAAAGTCCATGAATCGGATAATAATCTATGAACGGGACAGCACCAAACTGAATAAACTGTTGCATGGCTACTGTGTGCTCGCCATTATGAAAAAAATCGACAAGCAAATAGCCGATCGGCATAGAAAGCATAACAAAAGCCGGCACTGATATCGTTGTTGTTATTAAGATTGCCCTATTTTGATTTTCATAACCGTCATGTTGCTCGTCACTTATATTTATATCATTGCCTGAGATTTCTTTTCTGAAAAAGCTTCGCCAATACTCAAAGACATTGTAGAGGATCATTCCTATGGCAACGATCCAACACAGATACATAAGTCTGTCTGAATGAAACTGGATCAGTTCTACGCCCTGATGATAGTAACGAAACTGATAAAATGCTATAAACAGTGCCGGTAAAAAAATCTGAGAGATAAGAAGCAGCTTATTAATGGTCAGCTCATTTATCTTGTCTCTTTTAAATGCAAACGCAACCGCCAACACTGCTGTTGCCAGAGCTGTCCATATGTAGTTTTGGGTTGAATTATAAATCCCGCCAACTTCCGAAAACCCAAATATCGTAGCTGATAAAACGGAAAGCGCAATAATACTGAAGTATCCAAAAATGCCGAGCAGGCAAAACCTTGCATATGATTTTGAAAAACTTTTATGACCTCTTAGCACCAAATATAAACACACGATAAATACTAAAGACAAAACAAACAAGTATATTCTGTACCTTGTTAATATAGCCAGACCAAACAAAACGGCGGCTGTAAGGTAGAACAGAGGATGGCTCAATATCTTAGACAGTTTACCGGATTCATTGCTTTTTATTTTTACCAGCCGGTTCAACACTAGCGGAACTGTAATAAGGAGAATACAAAACGTGGCAAAATACACATAAAAAAGTGTAATATCACCACGTTTGAAATAGCCATCCCATGTTGTGGTTCCGGCGATAAGATCAGTGTACTTTGAAATCTGATCAAAAATCAGAGGATAAAACCACCATGCAACAAAAACCGGAACTATTGTACTGATTGCTACAGTTACTAATAAAACGGTTCTGTTGGCGAAGAGGTATGCGTTTTTTATTAAACTCAGAGGCTTCATCTCTTTCACAGGTCAACTCCTACGGGCGTCCAAAGAAGAATCTGTCTAGTTCAAAAATGTTAAACGCCTCATAATTAGCGGATGCGTCAGACAAAAGGAATATCACCAGATCATAGTCATATTCATCTATTGCAGACCAAATTCTGTAGTTATTATCAATATTGACAATATACAGGTTGTCGACAGTCTCAAATGCGACTGCAAAGAAACTTGCCAGTGGGATCCCCATCGAATCCATAGCCAGAAGTATCTTCCTTTTCTCACCCGCTACGTTATTTTCATAGCGATTAAAGTGCCTGTTTACTACGTTCAGGTCAATATAATCAATCTCGGTTATATTCTCATCCAGAAACCGTGGCGTAAATACTTCAGCAAAACTTCCTTCAGAAACTAAATATTTATGATTCGAGTCTATGATATTAGACACAGTAAAGTCTGTAGGAAATTTTGGGATCAAGGCTGTAATATCCTCAAAACGATGAAAAGCATTCACCGCTTTTGATTCCTCGCCGAGAAAACCATACTCAATAACTATAGTCTCGTATTGTTGCGGATCCCATGACATTTCGTCAATACTAAAGCCGTACTCCCTATTGACAAAATCGGCAATCTGCCCAAAAGCCCAAAAAGTTGTCTCTGTCGTCCAGTGATGATCTCCCCGGAAGAAAGCTGAGGGGAAGTCGATGCCCTCATTTTCCATTTGCTCACGTAAGTCAAAAGTATCAACTCCCTGCTCGCGCAGAAGCTCTAGTATGAGATTCCCGTCTGATATAGGGGTACTACCTGAAAAAGCTATTGGAAGCAAAGAGTTGTCCTGCAGCTTATTCGGAGAGCGCACGTATAGAAACGGCGTCCCTCTTTCATTCAGATAGCTACTTAGGAATGCTATCTCATTTGCCCGATCATTTATAAAAAGTCTTTCCTTTTGATTGTCGAACATCAACCTGCCGTCTTTAAGAAATGTAACTCCGTTGAAATGCCCCCTATTGGTTGCTCTAAAGTAAGAATACTTTGCTTCGTAGAGAAAATCCTCAAACGGCAATGGCGAGAAAATGCTCTCGATCCCGGCTTTTACATCGTTATGTATATCCATGTATGAGCGGTTTCCCCGCATGGCAGAAATAGCCGTCAACGTGACAACCGTAATTACAATAAAATAAAAACAACCTCTGACAATTTTCATTAAAATATTGATTCTTTCTATTGACCCTTCCTGTATAAAAAGTACTTTCGACTGGAAAAGTTCCAGGCATACACAAGCACGGTCGTTATGCACTTAGAAACCATAAAGTGCAGCCCTGTGATTTCGGTAAAAAACCACATAAATGCGGCTGTCAGTCCAAGACCGATAACCCCAACTATGAAGTATACCGTTACTTCTCCGGTTTTTCCCATGGAGGCTTTTTCTTTAAACACAAATCTTACAGATAACACATAATTCACGAAGACACCCAGGATAAATCCAAATACTGCACAAATGAGATAATGCAACCCTGTTAATGACACCAACCATAAAAGACCTGCATCCGCTATAAACGCGATCCCGCCGACAAATAATCCGCGGAATACTTGTAGCATCAAGTTTGAGGTAGGCTCGATAAACAACCCTTTAAGGTTCATCTTAAGTGCAAGATTTATTATCTCTTTCACGGATAGATCTCCTATGGACGTCCTAAGTAAAGTCTGTCTTCTTCAAACACCGGTCTGTTTTCTAATGATACAACGGCATCAGACAGCATAAAAATAACAATATCATAATCGCTTCCTCTAATAACATCCCAAATAACTCTAAACGTATGACCTGTTATAAGGTAAAGAAAATCAGTGCGTTCAAAACCAAGTGAAAAAAATGTAACAAGAGACAATCCGTATGAATCCCCTATTAGTAAAACTTTGTAATCATTACTTGCATTAAAGTTTACAAGACTTGTAAGCGACCTCTCCTGGATTTCCATATCCTCGGTTGCAAAAAACTCATTAACTTCGTTTCTTACCTTCGGCGCAAAAACGTCAATAAAACTACCATCAGTTACTTCATTGATATCATGGACGGTTTTCTCGATCTCTGTATAAAACTTAGGGACAACAGCCGTTATATCTTCGAAAACAAAGGAACCGCCTAAAGGTCTTATCTCGTTGCCCTGAAAAGCATTTCTATATGTGATCCTATCGTAA
>Ga0123355_10001509_pt1 | contig 32455 bp, 20 predicted proteins | sample TergutEmb28metaG_3_FD_89872 | JGI IMG/M metagenome (GOLD analysis project Ga0123355, IMG submission 89872) | Embiratermes neotenicus P1 segment gut microbial communities from Petit-Saut dam, French Guiana - Emb289 P1 | ecosystem: Host-associated > Arthropoda: Insects > Digestive system > Gut ...
GGAATACTTGGGTCAAAAATGATGTCATTGTACGATGTTATATACCGCCATCTTGGCCCGCCATCGTCTATTGGGTCTGGGTCTGGGTCGTCTGTCGGCGGTTCTTCTACTGCCTGTGCCGGTGTTGGGGTTGGTACCGGGTCTGGAGTTACTTCGTCTTCGCCGTTTCGTCCACAAGCTGTCAGCGCCAGTAAAGCCACCAACATGGCTGCTACAAAAATAATAGCAAAATTACGTTTCATGTCTGTTCCTCCTTTTTTGGGGCATGGCCCCTCACACATTAACACTGCATTTATGCATAATCGCGGATAACCGCGTATTAGCCAACAATACCTGAGCGCTCGATGCTCTCAGTAAAGAAGCGTTGGAAAAACACATATATAAGTAACAAAGGCAAAATCGACATAAGGGCACCGGCTTGCAAAATTGTCCCCATTTGCAGCATATCCATCCGGCCTTGGCCTACCTCAAAGGCCAGTCTTGAAATCAGGTTAACCAAGGAAATGGTGACGGTTCTAAACCTGCCACTATACATAATGGTATGGAAATAGTCATTCCAGTACCATACAACAGAGAATAAAAATACCGTTGTAAAAGCCGGAAGGGAGTTTGGGGCCATTATGGTGACAAAGGTCTTAGCTACACCGCTGCCATCAATATAGGCGGCCTCCTCCAGCTCCTTTGGCAGCCCCCGGAAAAACTGGGCAAAGATAAAAATAAATAACCCAGACCGTATACCTACCCCAAAAATAGCCTTGATATAAAACAAAGCCGGATTATTTACCAATCGAATAGTATGTGCCTCCCCGGTAAAAATGCCGATTATCCGGGTAAGGCCAAAAAAGTCAAAAAAAGAAAAATATAAATAAGTAGGCAAAATAGTTAACTGAGGAGGCACCAAAATAGTAATAATAACTGCCCCAATAACCAAAAATTTGCCCCGGAAGTTGAACCGGGCAAGGCCATAACCCACCAAGGCACAGGAAACCACCTGAAGCAAGGAGCTAACAACCCCTACCCTAAGCGTCACCCCAACGGCCTCGGTAAAGCTCATCATAGTTATGGCCCTGTAAAAATTGTCCCAGGTAAAGTTCTGGGGTACCCATATAACCATGGGGGATTGCATATCTGTGTGGGCCCGGATTGCATAGGTAATCATAAATAAAATTGGGTACATAAGGATAAAGGCCAGCCCGATTAGAAGCAGCATTCTAAACACCGAATATGTGATTCTGCCTGAGTATTTCTTAAATTTTTGCATATACACCCCCAAATCGCCTTTATCCAAAAAAACAAGACAACTAGTATATCTCCCTACGACTCAAAACCCGATAAAGCACGGCAATCACCGCCAAAATAATAACAAAGTACATCCAGGCCATAGCCATACTGGTACCGTATTGCAGCCGATTAGCATAACCAAAAACCATCCGCATATAGGAATTGGAATAGTCCGTAAAAGCATCAACTATGGTATACACACTGTTAACAAGCAGCACAGGTGTTATAAGAGGAAAGGTGATAAACCAAAAATCCTCCCACTTTGTAGAGCCCTCTACAGTAGAAGCCTCATACAAAGAGGGCGATATAGACTGCAACCCGGCTAAAAACAGTAAAATCTGTACCCCGCTGCGCCAAATCATTTCAAAAATACTGTTGAGTATGCCAATAAACCCTATGATAATGTCATCAGAAAAGCCATACATCCGCAAAACCTCAAGAATCATAATGTTTTGCAAAAAACCGGCACCGGCATCTGGTTGAGTGCCTTGTGAAAGGCCAGCATAGATATCCCCGGTCATAATATTAATAATAACCCCAGTAGCCACAATAACCGGAAGGAAGAAAATCGACCGGAAGACCGTCCTGCCAATAAACTTCTGCTTTAAAATCATGGCTATAAATAAGCTAAACATAAGAATAATCGGAAGCTGATAAGCCAGCGCCCAAAGGGATTCCAATAAATAACGCAAGAACCTAGGCTCAACAGTTGTAGCAAAAATAAAGTTATCCAACCCCACAAAGGTTAAATCAATCCCAAGGTTGGTAATGCCCACATCAGAAAAGGCATAGACAATAGAAGTCACAAAGGGCACCGTATACAGGAATATAAACCCGATAATAAAGGGCATAGAGAAATACAGCCCATATCGCCTACTTCTCTCCTGATAGGATTTCCTCTTTTTACTCATGAGCCTATCCCCCCGTCAAAGACTGCAAACCCCATTGAGTCAACGTTTACACCCTTAAATATCACCGGCTCGTCAGACATATTTACAAGTAACCTATGCCCTGGGAAAGTGGTAACAAACACATCCTGCTCAATTTCCTCGTAGGCCATGATTCTCTTATCGGGGATGCGCTGGTTAATGTATCTGGAGTCTGCCAGCATTCTTTCTATATCTTGCCGCCAGGGGCCGTATTCGTTTCCGGCTAGGTGTGAATAGGTTATATCTCCAATATCTCTGATAGTCCTATAGGTTAGGTCAAAGGCCGGTATTGCCCCAAGGCTTATGGTGCGCAAAAATGCCCTCTCTGGTGATGAGGAGTGGTTGATGATATCCCCGCCGTATACAGTTAGGCGGCTTGCTACCATTTGAAACAGGGGTACTTCTCCATCAAAAAGTCTAAACCCATTGGAGCGGGTTGGAGTTGTCATTACAATGTCTGCAAGGGGTAGCATGTCAAAATGGGCCGCGGTAAGCATTAGGCTTCTGCTTTCCCCGTAGGTTCTCATGATATTAAGGTATAAATCCAGCATAGCTGTCCTAGGGGTTTCGCGGCCGGTGCCAAAATCCGAATACAGCATGTCAAAGCCAGTTATTCCAACATTTCTATCCCCTACCCCATCCAAAAACCCTTGGGCGCTGTTTTCTATTGCGGCAGCGTTTAACAAAATACTGGCCCGAATATTCCAGCTCTCCATAGCAATTGCCCGGCTGCGCATAAACACAGGCAGCCTAACCGGGGCATCAAAAATGGAACGGGCAGAATGCCGGGTTTCATCCAAAAAATTGCCCCGTATATAGGAATTAAAGTTAGCGCCAAAAAATAGTACATCCTGGTGATTATCCAGCAGCGCGTTCCATTCCCGGGAGGAGCCAAGGGTGGAGCTTCTTGAGAAATTGGGCCTTGGGTTGCCTCTGATAGACCTATCACTCCAATTGGATAACTGAACTGCTACATTTGCGTTGGCATTAAGCTCCCTAATCATGGTGGAGGCTTGGGCATAGGTGGTAAGGGCAGTGCGGCGGTTTACTGGTATGCCCATAATGTTGTCTCTGGGGTAGATAGCCCCTGTTATGTTTACAACACCGTCAAAGGCAGGGGGGCTTGTGATATCTTGCCCTTCTGGGCGCAGGAAGTTGGCGGCTATATCTGCTATTTCCACTATGGGATTTTCTGGTTGCTTAAGCCAGTGGAACCTTATGGAGATATCGTTTATCTCTAAATCCACCAAACAGAGGCTATCGTAGGTCTGGCCGATATATACATTGCGAAAGGTATCTAGCTCCCGGATTCTAAATTCAAAGAAGGCTATGCCAAAGGGGGTTAGCGTACCATTGGCCCTGGCTACAAGGTTGGCCGCAGCGGCAGAGGACTCAAGCATTGCAAGGAGCGTATAATCTGTGTGGCTTAGGGCATATATGGGCAAGGATACAGGCACCGTGTTAAACCGGCGCTCCCTGGCGGCGGATATGGTTATGTTTTCGCCAAAGACTGGGACATTGTATGGAGACTCCCTATACTTTCCGTTATTGAAATTGATTATTGCGCCGCTGCCGTCAGGTAGCAAAATAAAGCCTTCGCAATCTGGGGACGCGGCGGCCATATATGGCAGTACCGCGATATTCAAAAGCACAATCCCGCCGTCTTCTATAATGCTGTCTCGGCATATGTGGGCCCTAAAGCCTCCTTCTTCCAGTGTAATTTCAAGGGGTACGGTTATTACAGATTCTATTACTGTCCTTACTTCGTATTCTTCGCTGTCATCTTCCCTACCGATAAGGGCTCCGAGTACATCCCCAAAGGAATACAGCCCTGTCACCTGCCTGCGGGTTACACGAAAATGGAAGCTGTACTCCAGCATTACGCCGTTTTCCACAGGCAGCGCCCTAAAATGGCCGTGTTGTACACTTGCTTGGGCAGAGTTAATTGTCTCTCGCAGATGGGTGTAGGTATTGAAAAAAGTAATCATAATCTGAGACTGCATTTCAAAGGCAAAACGTCCTACTATATCATGGGTGTGAGTGTCATCTAGTGGGTTACTGCTTATTATTTTGCCGGTGGCCAAATGCTCTACATAGAACACACCGGTATCCGCATCTACATATAGGGCATAGCCGTAGTTTTCTGCAAACCGGGTAAAACCGGCCCCCGCTAGATGGCTAGCTTCACCAAAAATGGCGACCTCGTATTCCGCCTCTGTAGTTTGGGCGGTCAATGCAATACCAAGGGCAAGGGCGCATATAACGCAAACTAAAGAGATAATAATTATTTTTTTCTTCATACTTGCTCACCCTTTCCTTAGACTTGCTAAAAATACCGCAGGCTAATCTCCGTATAAATCGTAAACACAAACTGCCATATCCTGAACACAAGGCTAAACAGCAATACAGCCAAAATCACAACCGCTATCATTGCCACTACAGTCAAAAGCAATGAAAGAAATGTTTTTGTCCCGGTATACAAATGTATCTCCATCTGGCCCTTAAACAGCATGATAAAGCTCCATACTACGCTTACATACAAAAACCAGCTCATAAAAATGCCTTCTTCGAGAGTAAGCACCTGGCTAAGGAAAATATTAAGTACCATTACCAGCAGCATTGGCATCAGTGCATACCCTGTCACCATAACAATATGCTTAAACTTACCCTTACCCTCAAACAAGGTAGTCACCCCCCAATTGCACATTGCAAATAGGAAGAACACCACTACCGTACCCACAAAAGTAAACAGCACATTAAAGTCGGCCCTAATGGTTGTATTAAAAATAAAGGCCATATACAGGCTCTCGACTATACTAAATATAAAAAACACCAATAAAATACCCATGGCTACAAAAACTGAGGCCCGCTGGTCAATCTTAATCTCGCTAAAGGAGTCGGTAATATTGCCCATTGCATGGAATGGATAGCGCAAGCGCTGTACTATCAAATGGGATTCCTTTGGCTCTAGGCCATTTTTCCGGCGCTTCCATAGCCATGCGCCCAGCTTTATGCCTACACCAAAAACTATTATCAGCACCAGCACAATACCCGCATTGCCACGGATAAAATCTGCCCGCCAGTCTCTAAAGGCATCGGAGTACAGGTTACGGCTATAGGACAGCCGGTAATACCTCATTGCAGAAACATAATCCCCAAGCTGAAAATAAGCATGGCCAAGGCTCACATAGCCCAGCAAGAAATTTGAAGAGCTACGTAGGACACGCTCCCAAGTTTGAATAGCTTCTATATATAAGCCATCATTGTATAAATGAAGGGCTTCATAAACATCGGCACCAAAGGCGGTCTTTTCAAAAATAGAAATGGTACCCATATTGGAGTCTAGCACCCATATCTGATAGCCAACGGTTTCCAATGCAGACACTTGACGGAAGGTTCCATTTAAATCACCGGTACCTCCAAAGGCTCCTACAAAGTCTCCGGTACTGTTATACCAGTACACCCTACCAAGGCCCTGACACAGCAAGTAAAAGAAACCATTATGGTCAACGGCTATATCCACAAAAAAATTGCGTATTTCACCAAATACTTGCCGCTCTATATCTCCAAAGTTACCGGTATTAATGTTGTTGCCTCGCTCCCGAGGCGTTAGGATATTATTACCCATCAGGTTAAGGCGCTTTACCTGCTCTGTGGCTTCATGGGCCAGCCAAAACTGGGTTGTTGCGGTACAGGTGTAAATAAACCCGTCGTTGGACAAGGTAAAGCTGGTAAACTCCGTTGGCACATGCCGGGCAACCTGGGCCCGCTGTTCTGGGGTCATAAACCGCCGCCAAATCATATTTGTAATGATATCCCTGGTGGCCTCTACCCGGTTTGCACCCCAAAAGCCAGCAAAATCCCCATGTCTGTCAAAGATAACCGCCCCCATAAATAGCCCATGGGAAAGCACAAACACAGTGCCGCTGCGGTCTACTATTACCCGTGTGGGCCTAAAGGGCATGGTTAGGTCATAGGTTTCTGTATTTGGGTGTACTATGGTCCTTATAATATTGGGGGACTGGGTTGGGTCTACTACCACAACACGCTCGTTTTCTGTGTCGGCTATGTAAATTAGCCCTTGGTCTGTTACGAATAGGCCACCGGGGTAGCTTAGGGTTTCATAGCCGTTTTGGGATGTGAAGGTATCTAGTACTTCTAGGTCTGTGAAATCTGGGTTGGTGCTTATAATGCGCCCGTTTCCGGCATCTAGTATGAATACTCTCCCTAAGGCCTCGCTGTAGAATAGATGAGAGGGCCTATGCATATTGTCTATACCCAAGTCCGCGCCGGACACCACGTTTACACAGTGATAGACATTGGGGGTAGCAACAGAATCGGAGTTGGCGTTGTAGGCATAGCCCCAGAAAGGCTCACTGGCTATTACCGTGCTTTGGAACAACATAAGGCAAGCCAAGAGAGCAAACACAGCAGACCGTGTCACACGCACAGTAACACCTCCTTGAGTTGGGTTGATGCCGTCATTAGCAGTTGCCGTCATTGCGGGCTTGACCCGCAATCCCCGCGTCTTTGCCTAAGCCGGGGGATCCCGGGTCAAGCCCGGGATGACGATGATAGATATATCGGGATGACGATGGTAGTCATATCAAGCCTTCATACCGGCATGGGCCATTGTTTCCATTACCTTAGACTGAACCAACAAAAACAACACCAAAGGCGGAAGCAGCATAAACAACGCCACCGCAGCACCCACCCCTGCCCTAGCAATACTACCAGTATGAAGCTGGGCCATAACCGCAGGCAAGAGCCGCAAATGCTCTGTAAAAATCACGGCCTGGCCATCTGCATTCCACAATTCTCTAAATGTAAAGATAGTAAGGGTAAGCCAAGCGGGCTTCATGCTGGGCATAATTATCTTTCTAAACAGGGCAAAGGCGTAGCAGCCATCTATCTCCGCTGCCTCTATAATCTCCTTGGGGAAACTGGACATAAACCGCTCCATCAAAAATACACCCAAAGCCCCTGCCCACATGGGGAACATTATGGCCATATGGGTGTCAAGTATCCGCCCCCTGGCCATGATAATGTACCGGGGTACATCCATTACCTCCCCCACAAACAACAGAGAGAAGACAATAACCCCGTAGATAACAGCCTTTCCCCTAAAAGATAAATGAGCCAAAGGATACGCCGCCATGGAGGATATATACACATAAACCACCGTGCCAAATACCGTCACAAACAAGGAGTTAAACAAGTACCGAGGGAAAGGTATCAAGGTATTGGCCGTCAAGTGAAATAGATTACTAAAGTTATCAAGGACAGGGCGATGCACAAAAAACCGTGGGGGGAACAGAAATAGCTCCTCTATTGGCTTAAAGGCATGAACAACCGTAAAAAGTATGGGCAGGCCCATAAACACGCCACCGGCGCATAGCAACAAAAATAAAACCGCATTGCCGCCAGTAGAGCGGTTTAGCTTATGGGTTTTAAATCTAAATCGTCGAGCTTGCATTTCAAAAAACCCCCATATCAGCCAATTACGGGCAATTTCGCCCCAAAACGGGCGAAACAAAGGTTTGGCAAAAGTATCAAAACTACATATATCTACCCAGCAGCTTGTTAATTATCTTCCGCACAAATATAAGCATTGCGTACAAAAATACAGCAATTGCCCCGGCATACCCCATTTCAAACCGGGTAAAGCCTACGTCCTGCATATGCAAGGTTAGGGTATGGGTGGAATAGTCCGTACTGGGAAACCCAGTCAAGGTAGCGGGTATATGCCCAACAGCAAAGGAACCGGCTATTGCCATTACCGCCCCAAACATAAGCATCGGCCCAAGCTGAGGGATAGTAATGTAAAAAAGCTCCTGCCAGCGGTTTCTAATGCCGTCTAGGGCCCCTGCTTCGCTTAGGGATTTATTAAGGGTTTGCATCCCTGCAAGGAAGGCTAAAAAGCCTACACCCATGCTCATCCAAATCATTACTATCATGGTGATAATGCTGTTGTAGCGTACATCCAAAAGCCAGATTATTGGGTCCCGGATTATTCCAAACCGCATCAAGGTACTATTGGCAAGGCCATAGGCATCCCCGCTAAAAATATATAGCCACATGAAAAACAAATTCCCCGCAAGGGTTGGCCCGTAGTAGACTACCGTCATAATTGCCCGTAGATACCGGTTAAGCTCGTTGATAAGCCAGGCAAACAAAAAGCTGAGTATATATCCTATTGGCCCGGTTATCATGGCAAAAACCAAAGTATTGCGCAAAGAAATAAGGAATACGTCATCGGCTAAAAGTAAAGTGACAAAGTTTTCGGCACCTACCCAGCGTGGGGTTTCCAGCATGTTGTAGTATGTGACACTTAGCCCAATAGACAACAAGCCAGGCAGGGTCACAAACATAAAAAAGAAGAATAGGAAGGGCGCCATCATCAGATAAGCAAACAGCATATTGTGGGTTTTCTTGGTCATGGCTCACCGTCCTTCGAAATGCGCCCGTCTACGTTCCAGCTCGTTGTTAATGTTGTTGTTGTATCGTCTTAGAGTTTCGCGCTCGTTTTCCCGGGTTATTACAACTGCTCTAAAAGCGTTATCAAGGTTACGGCTTATTAGATAACTCCCCGGTACCTGATAATTATTTTGCACCATGCCCCACTGCTCCATAAGAAGCTCAACTTCGCTGTCCGACCAGGGCAAGTTTTGAAGAGCCTGAACATTGGCCGGGGTAAACCGGGCCCCAGGGCCCATCATTGCCTCAAGCTCTAGGCCAAAGCGGGTTTGAGTCTCATCAGAAGTCCACCATTTTAAAAACTCCCAGGCCGTGTCCGGGCAGCTTGACCCACGGGGTATCATCCCAGACATACCAAAGGAAACCGTTGTATTGTTAATCTCGCCGTTTTCCTCCATAAAGCCCGGTATTGGCCGCATTTCCCATAGGCCACGGATTTCTGGGGCGGCAATATATAGCATGTTAAATATGGGGTACATCTCTATGCCAATGGGCATTTCCCCGATTCTAAAGCGGTTATAAAAGTTGTACATAAAGGGGACGCTGTACTTTGTATAAAAATCTGTCCAAAACTGAAACATTTCAAGGGCCTCTGGCTCGTGGAAGGTTGTTGTCATTAGGTCGTCTGTATACATCATTAGGCCCTGTTGCAACAGTAATGTTTCAAACATAAAGGGGCCTACGGGTATGCCTACGTTCATATTGTTACGCTGTAAATCCGGGAGGATGTAGAATAGGTCATCCCAGGTTTCGGGGACTTTTAAGTCCATTTCCTCCAAAATATCTGTCCTTACAAACATCATTGGGAAATTGATAATCTCTGGCAGGCCGTAAATCCTGTCCCTAAAGGTGACAGGCCGTAAGGATGACGGGAAAAAGCGCTCCGCAATTTCCGGGAAATCTGGGAAGGCCGATAGCTCGTAGGCGCTGTTTCGTATCGCCATATTAAACACACTGCCGTCGGGAGTCAGCAGAGATACATCCGGCCCACTCCCTGCCAAAACAGCCCGCAATAAGGCCCCGCTAACCACACTTATATTTACCTGGATACCTGTATCAATAGTGAAGGAATCCCGCACCAGCATATCAAGTATCTGGGCCATGTCCCGCCCACTGCTTAAATTTGTTCCGGTAACGGCTCCCATATCTATCCACACCTCAAGAGCGGTACCACCGGCATCTGCTGTATGAAAGCCACCCCTAAAGGTATGGAAAAATGCCCGTATGTTAAACCACATAGATGTAAAAATATTGCCGTTGGCCCGCCTTAGACGGGAGTCCTCTGGGGCAACAGATATATAGTCCAGCTCCAGGGCTTGCTCTCGCAAGATAAGCAAGAGTGCCCCCAGAACGCTAATTTCGTTGTTAAGTATCTGCAAACGGGCAGGGATAGTATCCGGCCTGTCTGCAAGGCTCTCGAATAATGCCGCAGTGCGTTTAAGTATCTCTACCTCGCCGCCGGCTATGCCCGTTAGCTCGTTTACCCGTATGGCCTCGTCCCTTAAAATGATTGCCGAGTCGTTTAAAATGTCTATTAAATCCGGGATTTGGCGCTCTAGCATATAATCCCTAAAAAGGTCTGGGATATTGCCTGTTATCATGATAATGCGTCTAAACAGGTGGTTAAGGTCTTGTACCGCCTCTGTAATTGTGCGCTTGGTTTGGGCCATATCCCCCAGTGTGACTTCCAGTGTCAAGGTGTGAGTGCCCGCAGGCAAGAAGAACAGGTATGGCGTATCTCCCCCAATGGTTTGGATGGTCCAGCTCATGGAAAAGGGGAAGCGGACAGTTGCCGCTTCTTGGAAAGGCACTTCACCGTTTATTTTAAAGTTACGAGTTACATATAAACCCCGCAAAGTATTTTGCCTGGCGCGGAATGAAATTTTGTAGAATCCATCCTCTTCTATTTCAATTTCCCATGCTATTTTCTGCCCTACTCGAGACCAGTTATAGCCCCCTATTATATTTTGCATCACAAGGTAGGGGCTGTTTGGGCTGGTGAAGGCATTGCCTCTATCATATGTAGAGCGCAGCATTAGGCATGTGGTCCAAGCTGGGGTTTCCGCTTCAAATATTAGCTCCTGGCCCTCGATATTGCTGTTTTCGTCAAAGCCATGGAGGGCTAGATATTCCGCGTAAATAACGGGTGTGTCTGGTGTTAGAAATTCTATTTTGTACAGGGCAACGGCTCCCCTGCGTAGTTCTAGGGTTAGCTCGTTTTCTCCTGCTGGTAGATATAGTGTAAGGGGGGCTAAAACCAGGCCTTCAATGTCCATAAAAAACTCTGTGGCCCAGCGGGGAGCTTCCACTTGCACCGCATGAACTTGATTGCCAAAATCATCTACTCGGAAAGGGCCCTCTGGCTTGTAAAACCGGCGCAAGGTAAATACATCTGCTTGGCGATATGGTATTTCGCCGTCTAGTGCTATGGACATCTCTATTGGACGGTTATTTAGCCAGTTGTCATCGGGTAGAGGGAAATAATGCAGCCTTAGGGCGTATAGCCCTGCCGTGGCGGTATTGACCCGCCATGTTACGGTGCCAACCCCTTGTTCCCATACAAGGGCTTCTTTGCCGTCAATCATCTCGGCGTGTAGATATGCCCCATCTGAGGAGATGTACTCAAGGGCATAGATGGTTATTTTATCCTCCGGTGCTTGTGCGTGTGGGTGACTTTGTATGTACTCTTCAAAGTCGGGTGCCCCACTCCCCCTTGAAGCAAAGCCCGTCATGGGTTGAGCGATAAACAAAGTTACCAACACTATACATAGCCATCTGTATTTTTTCATGTCATGCTCCCCCCATGTAGTCCGCAACCCCGCCTCTGGCCTGGCCTAAAAAGGCTCTGCCAAAGTATCAAAACTGTTATATAGCAGCCTTGCGCAAATAATCCAACAAATACATAGTCTTCACTGCATCGCCAATAGGGCATATCAAGCTGGCTTTTTGGTTAATCCCATCAACAAAGTTACGCATTTCACTATAAAACCCATAGCAAATATGCAGCTCATCACTACCTGCAACCTCCCGGCCATCCAGCAGCATCCTACTGGTATCCCCAAGGCCCTGAGACGAATAGGAAAAGGAGCCTTTATCGCCAGAAAATAATATTGTTGCATCGCAGCTATCGTCTCCAAAGCCCAAGTTAATATAAGCGCTGGCCTTTGGCCCATGGATTTCAAATAGATGGACACGGCCCCCGGTTTGATAATTGGCCTTTAAAATCCCTGTAATGCCGTTCTCAAACCGGATTAGGGCGTTCCATGCATTGGTGATATCTGAGTTGTATTTTGCCGTCACCATTGCGGCCTTTTCTGGCGGTGAATCCGCAAGCCATGAAATAATATCTGCCGCATGTATAGTGTCCACCTCAAAGGCATCGGCGCAGCCATTGTAAAATGAAGCGTCAGCGTTTTTTAAAAAAGTGCCTTCTATTTGGTGGATGGGGGTGGTTTCCTTCATAATTTCCACTACCCGCTGTACCAGAGGTATGCTTCTTCTGTTAAGCCCTACTTGGACAAGACGCTTATGCTTCTTAGCGGCTAGCTCTATTTGCGTGGCTTGAAACAAAGTTATCCCTGCGGGCTTTTCTATAAAGCAGTGAAGGCCTTTGGCCAAGCAGTCTACAGTTATCCTGTAAATTTGGTCTGGCCATACCAGTATTATTGCGGCATCCAGGGGCTGTTCTTTGAGTAGAGTCATATAGCTCTCATACACCGAGGGGATATCCCACCGCTTTGCAAAGGCCTGGGCCTTATCCATATCAATATCGCATACGGCTTTAATGCAAACATCCGGCATCTGGGCCAAGGATTTCATGTGTACTGCCTCCGCATTGGCTCCTGCCCCTATTACAGCAATATTAAGCATATGACTCACCCTCAATCCATCATTGTGTATCAAGTATCGACAACATGTAATCGCTTTTACCAGAAGTATCAAAACCTAGATGTGTACGACAGTTGTAAGCGCTTTTACCCAAAGTATCAAAACCCCAAAATCTAGTAACTACCAGGCCCAAATACCTCATTAAACAGGCCCTTGATATAGACTATATCCTTTGCGGCGTATTCGTTTACCTTTTCTTCATCTGTGTACTCGGCGGTTAGACATATATTGCCTTCATATCCCAGCTTTTTGATATGTCTTATGGCCCGTTCCCACTTGCCTAAGCCATGAGGCCCGGTTGTAAAGTACCGGCTAAACTGTGCCGGTTCCCCTTCTGGGCCGTTGTGGCGCTTATAGAATGCGTTTTTAAAGTTAACCAGCATCAGGTATTTGCTAACAATATCAAGCCCCTGCTCTGGCTCTTCCCCGGCAAGGCCACTGTGGGCTGTATCCCATATTGCCCCTACATACTTAGGGTCAAAAGGCTCTAGCAAGTGCAACAGCTCCATAGAATTATTGATACCAGGGCCATAATGATGCTGTATCCCAACCTTAACATTGTATTTTTCGCATAAGGGCAAAAACGCCTCAATCTCGCGCTTCATTCTGGCTTCCGATTCCAGATAATTCATCTTTAGGTCATGGACTGGCATCATCCTGATTAAGGGAATACCTGCCGCAGCACATCCGGCAAACACAGACTCACGGGTGTCACTGGCAACGCTGCCTATCTTAAGGCCATATTTTGCAAAAATATCTGCAAGTACAGGCATACCCTTCTCTGCATTATCTGGCTCTACCTGATATCCGTCTCTAAGGGGGAACTCTATCCCGCCAAAACCTAGGTTTTTAACCAGCAACGCAAGCTCTTCTTTTTCTTGGGTTTTCCATGGCTTTGTAAAAACTGAGAAGAAAAATTTCATGCTATTTCCTCCTTATGGCCGTTAATTCCCGCGCCATGCATCAATCTGCCTTTGCATTTCTGCCATTACAACATCAAGGCCGGCACGTTCCAGTCTTTCATTTACTATGGGTACATACACATCTGGGTCTACAGAGCCTGACCAGATAGGGGCACGCAACTCTGCCATTACACTGTTAACTGCGGCAATCTCTGTCCTTACTGGGTCTGGGTCAAAGGCAAAGCCCATTAGTGGGGATCTATAGGCTTCGGCGGTTTCTCTCCTTATTGCATCGTTTAAGCCTGGAGGGTCTGCGGCATACAGGTAGTTGATAAAGATATTGCCCCACATCCAGTTGTTAAGCTCCCACAGATAGGGGGCATCTGTTCTGTCAACTACATTGTCAGAAACTCTGGTAAAGTGCCTGTCTTCAATACCGTTTATTACAATGTTTTTGTATTCTGGGTCTGTATTAAACATGTTAAGAACCATCATAGCCCTTGCCGGGTCGGCAGAGGTAGAAGAAATAGACATAACCGACGCGGCAATATCGTCATAGGTTATATATCCACGCCCTGTGCCATAAGAAGCGGCATGACCAAATCTGATAATATCAACAGGTATTCCCCAAATCATACCCATACGTACTTCGCCGTATGCAGGCAGGCGTATGGTCATGGCAAACCATCTTTGCTGGGGCCAGTCTGGCTCTGGGGCGGTTAGCCAGTCTCTTCTTATAAAGCCCCTTTCATTCCAGCTACGGAACAAGGGAAGGCTATAATCCAAAAACTCGTCTACCTCAAAAAGGTTTTGCACTGTTAGGGTTGGGTCATCTGGCCTTATAACTGCCGGAAATCCAGATAAAATAAGCTCTACAGGAGCTGTACGATAAGTAGCTATATTGTGTGGCATCCCCGGAGTAAACACTACAAAGCCAGGGTCATCCGCATTAGCCGCCTGTACTATTTCAAAGAACGGCTCCATGTCCTCAAATCTACGTACATTGGATAAATCAAAGCCGTGATACTCTGCTACAACTGTATTGATAAGCATGGCATTGGGCACACCCAGGTCTTTATAGGTTGGGACTGCATAAATATCCCCGGCAAATCTTACACCGTCCCATAAAAAGTCTGGGAAATCTCTCACCATATCTTGGCCATGCTGATTAATCAGTTCTTGCAAAGGTATAACCGCTTCCCTTGCTGCCAGCATCCTAAAATCTACAGTCCAGCTAGAAGTAAAGGCCACGTCAAACTCTTCCCCTGCTTGGGTAATCAGGTTCATCCTCTCAGCATAGTCTGCTACAGGTATATGCCTAAACTCAACTGTGGCGTTATACCGTTCCATAGATATTTCGTTGGCTCTTTCTGCAACCAAGTCAATTTCGTGTTGGTTTTGGAAGTTGTCGGGCATCCACCATATAATATGGTAGGGTTCTAAACCAGATGGATGATCCCCTGCGCCACCATTGCTGTCTCTGTCGCATCCTACTGCCGCAACCGCAATAAGGCATAGTATTGCCAACAAACCAAAAATCCTTTTGCTCATTCTGTTTCCTCCTATTTATAAATTTATAACTACCCTTTAACAGCCCCCAATGTAAGCCCTTTAACAAAAAACCGCTGGAAAAACGGATATGCAAGCACTATAGGGCCTATGGCCAAAACTGCTGTTGCCATGGTTAAGCTTACCGTTGGAGGGGTCATACCTGTTCCAAACATAAGATGAGGGTTTTCTAATATAAAACGAGCATCCCGCTCAATCCTCATTAATAGAAATTGCAATGGCATATACCTGTTTGTATCCATGAAGATTAAGGCATGAAACCAGCTATTCCAGTAAATCAAGGATAAAAACAGCGCAATAGTGGCCACACCTGGCATTGCAAGTTTCATAACAATACGGGCAAAAATAGTAAACTCCGATGCGCCATCAATCTTTGCCGCCTCTATAATCTCCTCCGGGACAGATATCATCATAAATGTCCTAAGTATCAACAAAAACATAGGGCTTACAAGGGTTGGGACAATTAGCGCCCATATGGTATTGTTCAAATTAAGTAGCTGTGTGACAACAATATAAAACGGTACAAGCCCCCCATTAAACAACATAGTAAAATAAACAAACAAGGAGAAGTGATTGCGATACCTAAAATGCTTTCTGGAAAGGGGATAGGCGCATAATGCCATCATCGTAACCCCTATAACTGTCCCAACAACGGTTATAAAAACTGTCACCCCATATGACCTAAGAAGCTCTGTGTCCGACTCAAACAAAAAAACATAGGCATCGGTACTAAATACATAAGGAGTCAACCTAAAGCCCTCTCGCAGCAAAGCGCTCTCGTTGGTAAAGGAACCACTCACAACAAGGATAAGGGGCACAATACAGGCCAAGCTAAACAAGCCAACCAATATATTCAGCACAATGTTTGTAGGCATAGCAATGGTGTTAAAGTTACGGGCTTTTCGTCTTTTCACTTTTTCACCTCTTATCCTAAAACAACGCATAATCTGGCATTTTTATCTTAATTACAGTATTCGCAGTCATGACACAGATAAAGCCCACAACAGATTGAAAGAACCCAGCCGCTGCCGACATCCCAATATTACCGGCTCTTATCAATGCATTGTAAACATACACATCTATGGTTTGTGTCACCGGTAAAAGCAACCCGTTCTGCCTTGGGATAACAAAGAACAACCCAAAATCTGAGTTAAAGATACTGCCAACAGACAGCAAAAATAATATGGTGACAATTGGCATAAGGTGGGGAAGGGTTATATTCCATATCTGCTGCCATTTATTTGCCCCATCCACAAGGGATGCCTCATAGTATTCTGTATCAATAGACATTATAGAGGACAAATAAAACACACTAGAGTACCCAACGCCCTTCCATACCCCCAGGAAGGTCAATATAAATGGCCAATATCGGCGCTCGTTATACCAGATAATCGAGTCCCTACCAAAGGCATTCAGGATAGAGTTAAGCACACCCATATCATAACTAAGGAATGTATACACAAAGTAGCTTACAACAGTCCATGATAAAAAGTAGGGTAAAAGAATAATGGTCTGATGAACTCTCGGCACCAACCTGCCCCGTAGTTCGTTAATGGCAATAGCAAGAAACAACGCAAAAATAGTACCCAGTACAATAAACCCGACATTATATAGGATTGTATTGCGAGCAATAATCAGCGCATCTCCCGACCGGAAAAGAAACTGAAAATTTCTTAACCCAACCCAATCACTTCCAAAAAAACCTCTGCGGGGGGTATAGTCCATAAACGCAAGTAAAGTACCCACCATTGGCAAATAGTTAAAAATCAGAAGAAACACTATAACCGGAAGCATCATGATAAACAGAGGCCACTTTGTTCTCACTTCTTTAACAAATGCATTCTTCTTTACCATCTGTAATCATCACCTCCCTTTTAGTTTAAAATTCTTAGTCCCACCATCTCTTGATTTCCCGCTGGATCTGGTCATATAAAAGCCGGTGCTGCTCCCTACGGTTTCGCCGCCCGCCGGGTGCCGACATTAGAGGGCCCCCCCAGTTATGGGGAGATGGAGACTGGCTTAAGTCCATTACACAGGACACAATTTTGACCTCCCCAATTTGCTCCACCAACACATCATTAAAGGTAGTGTCGCATTTGGAATGGCGGGTAGTGTCCAAATCTGGGCAGCATACATCCGCACCAGAGGTATCCCAAATACCGCAATCTCCGTCTAGGCTGCTGGATACGATACGCACACAGTTATCGGCGGCACGGGCAGGTACAAGGCTGCGATAATAACCGGCGTTGGGGAACAAAATAATTTCCGCTCCTTTAAGGGCCAGCAGCTCTGCCACATCTGTAAACCAGCTATCATAGCATATCAACATGCCAACCTTGCCAAAATCCGTATCAAAGACCGGCACATCATGGCCCGGAAGTACTCCCATATTTAATATCTCATTGCTAAAGGGGTGGTTTTTATCGTATCTTCCGCATAGCTTACCGTTACGGTCAAAGAGAAGGGCTGCGTTGTACACATATCCGTCTCTAGGGTCTCTGTACAAAATAGAGCCGGATACATACATCTTGTGACGCTTGGCCTGTTTCGCCATAAACTGAATACCTGGGCCGTCGTCCCCTTCAATCTCACAATCGTTAAACACCTCGGGCATTAGGAAGAGGTCAATTCCCCTACCCTCCAGTTGGTCAAAGGCATAGCTCCAATGCTCATCCCATGTGCCTGGGGCCGGCTTGGCCTTAGAACAGGCGATTTTTACAGGCCTTGGCGGGATTGGGTCTGTTGCTTCCATAGTCATTTCCCGTATATGCACTATGCCTGTGCCATTGAGGCGGAAGGTAATCCGGGCTTCCCCCGGTAGCTCCCCTTCCCCTGGCACATAGAAGGTATTTTCCCCACAAACCCAGTTATCACCCAGTTTTTTGAATTTAAAAATCCCATTGTTAAACACCGTAAAATCATCCGCATAAAGGGAAAACATTAGATGCTGCTGTGGGTCTATATCCTCGGTGATATGAAACAAAACCTTAAGCTTATATGTCTCACCGCATTTGATATTCATTTTTGCAACCAAATGGCCTACGCAATTGGGGTTGCCTCCCCCATGGGCCAAAACAGCCGCAGAGCCTTGAAAATCAACCTTTTGGAATACCGGTTCTATATTTGGCATCAGGCTTCTAAAAGTCCAAGCTTCTGGCAAGCTACCGCCCTGTGTAAATGTGCCATTGGGAATCAGATTTTTGCTCATCTTAATTCATGCCTACTTTCTATATGCCAGCTCATCGGCTAAATCCAGATATGTCTTTATTGCCTCAGGTGGGACATTAAAGGGGATGTGATTGCCTATACTCATCAGGTATCCGCCAGATAGCTGTGCGGTTTCCACCATTTGCTCTACCATTGTGCGGATTTCGGCCTTATCGTTGCCCATCAAAATCCGGTTGTCCCCTTCACCTGCAATAACAATATCCTTGTGCTTCTTGGCAATGCCTCTTATATCTGTAAAAGGTTCTGCCACAAGGCCGTCAGCTCCGCAGGCCACAAGGTCGTCAACTACCCCGTCAGAGTTACCGTCACAAATAAAAATTATTCTTTTACCGCCGGCTTTCATGATGCTAAAGAACTCTTCGTAATATGGATAAATATTTTTCCGCATCCAAGAAGGAGGGCAAACCGGGCCAATACTTGTGGCAAGGTCGTCGTGGCAGAAAACAAAATTACAAGGAAAATCCGCAAAGACTTTGAAAACCCTGCGGTTAATCTCAGCAAACTCTGCCATGATACGGTCAAACTCGTCGTCTAGGCAGCAGCGTAGAAATAAATCCCAGCCAAAGGTCAACAGTGGCCACATAAACAAAGTATTGTAGAACCACAGATAATCTGTTGAGCCCTCCTCTGCCTTTAAAGGCGGCTCTTTACCTGCGCTGGCCCTAAACTGTTCAATAGTATGTTGCTTAATAGTTTCATCTGTAGAAAAATCCCATGGCATTACCACATGGCCCCAGCGCCTAAAATCTGGATTTGCAAGGGGGCTAAAGTTGAACACATCCTCTTCTTCGTTAAAAACATTATCCCCTACCTTGCCGCTACCTCCGTAGGTTTCGCCATCTCCCCATCTGGAGCGGAAGGTTTCTATTTTGGGGATTGGGGCATCTGTCTTAGGTACAGGTAGGTTAAGCTGAGGGTATAGCTCAGAAAGCTTTTCCCTGCAAAGCTTGGGATACTTATAGTAATCTATGCCGGTGAGATAAGTTTCTGCCTCGGGGTTAGACCATAACTCCCTATGTGGTATTTTTTTAGGGCCTTTGCCCATTAGACCTAAGTAATAATCTGAGTATTGCATGTCATTTTCCTCCTACATACTCCTAGTTGTTTCTCTCAAAACCAGATTTGCCGCAAGGAGGGTATTACCCTTTGGGGCATATCCGTTGGTTTGGTTTTCCAATAATCCTATTGCAAGCATAGACAAAAACTGTGTATCTATCCCTACTGTTGACAGGGCCATGGGGGCAAACCAGCCTAGCTCTATATTGTCAAAGCCAAAGACTTGCACATCTGTTGGGATACTTAGGCTTGCCTGGGTCAATGCCTTGATTGCCCCACAGGCCATCATGTCATTGGCGGCAACTACCCCGTCAATATTGCTGTGCTGGGCCAGTAAGGCCTGCATTGCATCATAGCCGCTTTCGTAGCCCCAATCCCCGTCTTTTACCAGGCTCTCATCATATGACAAGCCATTGCAAAGGAGGGCACGCTTATAGCCTGTCTGGCGTAAAATTGAATTGTGATGAGACTGTATACCCGATATAAAGGCTATCTTGCTAGAGCCGGTTTTAATCAAATGCTCTGTAGCGTCAAAGCAGCCATCTACATTGCTGGCATTGATGCTTACAAGACCTTCAAAGGCATTGGAGATAAGTACAATAGGCATTTCCGCCTGCTTTGCCGCCTGGATAAACTTTTCCGCAACATATCCAATAAATATGATCCCTGCGCATACAGCTTTATCCAATAGCATTTCCAGCATACTGTCTTCTTTTTTAAGGGTGACGTTAAAAATCTTGATTCCGTTACTTCTGCATACAGTTTCTATATTGTGAAACAGCAATTCTATAAAGGGCTGCCTTAGCTTTTCCCCATAGTCTCCAGAGGTAACAAAGGCTATGGTTTTATCTTCTAAGTAAGACTCTCTGTTATTAGAGAACAACACCAAATTGCCCGCCCCCCGGATTCGCCTAATCTTGCCTTCCTTTGTAAGAATATCTAAGGCGTTGCGCACTGTAATACGCCCCACATTGTATAGCTCACTAATTTCCCGCTCGGGAGGCAAGTAGGTATCTGCGCCGTATTCGCCATTACTTATTTTTTTGCATAGGTCATCATACAGCGCTAAATATTTTGGTTTTCTATTTGGTTTTTCCTGTTCTAACATATCCGGCTATCTTCCTCATCTTCGTAATAGTCTGGGCTATATCCTAGCTTTGTAAGGACTGGCATTGTTATCTCGTCTAGCCTTGCAATTATATATGGTGGCAGTATTAGTCCAGAGGCCTTGATATTTGAATCCAATTCCTCAAGATTTCGGGAGCCTACCAGCACACCGGCTAGCCCTTTTTTCGCCAATATCCAAGCAATGGCTAACTGGGACACTTCTGCTGATAATTCTTTGCTAATACCAATGATTTCATCCAAGGCCGCAAACATTTCCACTTCGGCACCCATGCTGGTATGGCGAGAATATGTGCCCCCTCTTTCCCAGTGATAATGGCGAGAATGGGCTTGAGGCGGCGGGACATCCCCGGCGGTTTTATATATCCCTGCAAGTAAACCCTGCTGCAATGCCATTGAGGCTATAATTGAGACATTGTGCTTAATACAGGCAGGGATAATATCCCTTTCTATTGCCCTGGAAAATAAGTTGTAGGTAATCTCGTTTACATCAATTTGGACACCGGTAGCTAGGGCCTCTTCCAATTGAGATGGCCCAAAATTGCTTATTCCGATAGCGCGGATTTTACCTTGCTTTTTAAGATAATCTAAGGTTGCAAAGGCCTCGGCTACTGTAGGCGGGTTGTTAATAATGGCGGTATCCTTGGTAAAATGCCGGACACTTATTGGGTTTATGGGCCAATGAATCATGTATAAATCTATGTAGTCTGTTTGAAGGCGGCCCATGGACTCTTCACAGCTTTTTATAAGGGCATCCTTGCTGCATAGGGCAGGGCTGACCTTTGTTGTAACAATTGCACGGCTGCGGTGTCCCTTTAGGGCCTTGCCCAAGGATTCCTCGCTACGACCATCATTGTACATTGCGGCGGTATCAAAGAAGTTAAGGCCACGGTCAAGGGCCTGGGCTACTATATATTCCGCATCTTCCTGGCTTTGGTTGCCCCAATAATTGCCTCCCCCAAAGGCCCAGCAACCTACACCAATAGGATGAATCATGATGCTGGATTTACCCAAAGCGCGCTTCCCTAAGGCATTCTTTAAAGTAGTCTCCAAAGCAATCTTCCTCTCGCCAGAACCAATTGCAAGAATTGGTTCTATTTTATTGCCGCATTTATGTTACCAGGATGTTACCAGTCAAAAATTAAGATGTCAAGAGGCTATAATATATTTATTTTGACTTTGGTTTCTTTATGTGTTATCGTCCAATCATGCAAAATATACAATTGTTATCACAGCTATGTTGTTTAAAGGACTAATTATAGTCATGTTTCCCAATCAACTGTCCTATGTAAATCAACTAAATTCTTGCAGATATATAGAACCACTAGCAGACCAATATGAAAGGAATGTAAATAAAATGCCAGAACTAACCCCACGCGAGCTAGTAAAACTAGCTCTAAACCATAAAGAAACCCCGCGCATACCCTTCTCCTTTGGCTTTGGAATAAATCTACCGGCAAAGCTTAAGCTTATGGAGCATCTAGGGCATAAAGATATCCACGAAACCAGTGCATATCTTCACAACTACGAAGATATAATCCGGCATGTGCCCATACCATATATTGGCCCTGCCGACAGGAGTATGACCTTTGCTGATGGCCGCCATGTTGATATATGGGGCGTAGTACGGGAGCCAATAACCTACACAAAAGACGGCGAATATCACGAAATTTGTCATCATCCAATGGCAGAAATTGATTCTATAGCCGATTTGGACGCATTCCGCTGGCCAAGCCCAGATTGGTTTGATTATTCCGCAATCCCAGGCTTACTTCAAAAGCTTAACCCAGACGGCAAACGGGCCGTAATGCTTGGCAACGGCAATATCTTTGAGCTAACATGGTATATGCGCGGATATGAGCAATCTCTAATGGATTTAGTTGCCGAGCCAGAATTTATAGAAGAGATATTTAAACGTATTACCGCATATCATATAGAGTTTTTTGACAGGGCATTAGCCGCTGCCAAAGGAGGAATCGACCTAATTTTCACAGCAGACGATATTGCAGGGCAAACCGGTATGCTAATGTCCCCGCAAATCTGGAAGAACCACTTGCTTCCATGGCATAAAAAATTAAATGCCCGCCTCCACCAGCATGGGGTCAAAATCATATACCATACAGATGGAGCGGCCCATAGTGCGGTAGAGGGCCTAATCGACATGGGCATAGATGCATGGGAAGCGGTGCAAATGGATGCCCAAGGCATGGATGCCGATAAAATTAAGGCAGCGGCGGGGAATAAGCTTGCCTTCCACGGAGGCATATCCGTTCAACAACTACTACCCTTCTCCACCCCAGAAGTAGTAAGAAGCGAGGTATCCCGGCTTATGCAAGTGCTAGGCAAGGGCGGCGGGTATATAGCCGCACCATCCCATGCAGTCCAGGCAGGCACACCGCCAGAAAATATTATGGCAATGCTGGAGACAGCCCGGCCAGATTTACTTAAATGAAAGGAGCAAGTTTATGAGCAAAACAAGAATAGCAATGGTAGGGGCCGGAGGGCGAGCAATGCAGGTAATCTACCCAGCAATGGCGGCACAACCAGATGTAGAAATTGTGGGCATATGCGATATTAATGCCGAACGCTGCAAAACCGCAGCAGATATGTACAATGTAGAAAAACGCTACGGCGAAAAAGGCGTCAACCACTATATCGACATGATAAACGACCTTAAGCCCGACGGCATAGCTATCATTGGCCAGCCCCATACAATGTATGACCTTTGGTTATGGGCTTTACAAAACAAACATAATCTACTAATAGAAAAACCCCTGGCCCTATCCATGCACCAGGCCAAGATGCTTACAGAGGTCGCAAGCAACAATAATGTTGTCACTCAAGTAGGCTATCAACGCAGATACACCCCAATGGTAGTAAAATTAAGAGAAGAATGCCTAAAGCGCGGGCCTATTACCCATGCAGTCTGCCAGTTTTATAAATCCGAGATAACACCATTTATGGGTGCAAGGGACCATATGATGGACGATACTGTACATTCCATAGACACCCTCCGCTGGATATGCGGCGGCGAGGTAGTAAAAATAGAAAGCCATTGCAAGCGCATAGGTACTCCCGACATAAACTTTATATCCGCAACCTTGTATTTTGACAATGGCTCTACCGGATATTTAATCAATAGCTGGTCTAGCGGGAAGCGGGTCTTTGAAGTAGAAATGCACTCCCCAGGGATATATGTACATGCGGAGCACGAGGTAGGGGCAACACTCTTTGCGGATGGGGATGTGCAAGGTATAAGCTTTGACACCAAAACCGAGGCGGGCAGCGAAGATTTCCATGTTTACACCGGGGTTTACTCCATGGTGGCAAATTTTATCAAAAATATCAAAACCGGAGGCCGCCCCCAAACATGCTTCCAAGATGCCATTAAAACAACAGAAATTGCAGAGAAAATACTAGCCCAAGCATTAATGGCTGGGGTGTAGTTATGGCAAAAGAACTAATTGTAGGGGTGGATATAGGCGGTACAAATATCCGGGTAGGCACAGTTGACTCCGATATACAGCTTTCTAGGGAAGAAATTATCAGTTCTCGTAAGCTGCAAGGAGAAAACTCTGTATATACACTGCTGGACTATCTAAAGGCATATATCTCCTCCGGCGATGCTGCCCCAATAGCTCTTTCCTTTGGCTTTCCTTCCACCATTGACAAAGAGCGGCACACTGTTATTAATACCCCCAACCTTAAAGGCTTTAACAATGTAAAGATAAAGTCAATTTACGAAGAGGCCCTTGGTATCCCGGTGTATATTAATAAAGACGCTACGGCACTTTTGTACTGCGATATGCATAGACTTGGCATCAAGAACAGCGGCACCGTTGTAGGCATCTATGTAGGTACAGGTATCGGAAACAGCATTATTATTAATGGAAACGAGTATGTTGGCAACGACGGAGTAGCCTGTGAGCTTGGGCATATACCAGTATCGGGAAGAGATGACCCATGTAGTTGCGGGCTAAAGGGCTGCATAGAACTATATGCCGGTGGAAAAATGCTAGAAAGGATATGGGAGGAAGAGTTTAGAGAAACCCCCTTAGAGAATTTGTTTGCAGTGCATTCGGCTGCTTCAAGAGTGCGGGAGTATATAACAGATGTGGCGAATGCCATTGCCACAGAGATTAATATTCTTAACCCAGGGCATGTGGTACTTGGAGGTGGTGTGCTTCAGATGAAGTCGTTCCCTAAGGAGCTGTTAAAGGATATTGTGCTAGATAAAACCCGTAGGCCTATCCCTAGGGATAGGATTAATATTGTCTTCTCTGATGGGGGAAACCCTTACAATGGGGTTATTGGTGCTGCTTTGTTTGGGTTTGCAGAAAAATAGCAATCATTTGTAAGCTGAACTAATAATATTATCAGACTTAATCATGCCGCTCATCATCATTTCAGATAACGCTGAAATGGTGGTAAGCGGCATTTTTAATTGTGATTTCAATGTTTAGTGAAACAACTCTTTCTTCCTTTTTTATACCAACATCTAGCAATTGGCATATTGACATATATAACATGCTGTATAATATATGTAACATATGCTAACTAGACATATATATAAAATACAGGTGCCGTACTTATGTTTTTTTGTTAGAGATTATATATTGCCCTATGCCTGCAACAATTTGGTTTGGCAGAAGGGCATTGTTTATTAACAAAAAGTCTATAAAAACCACAATTAAAGGAGGTAGATGCGTGATGAAAATAAGTAAATTATTTTCACGAGCCTTGGCTATTGTGCTAATTGTTGCACTGGCCTTTAATGCTGTGCCGGTGCCTGTTGCAACAATAGTCAATGAGTTACCACAGGGGGATGTAATTATTGCGTTTGAGCCGCTGGCAGATGAAACAGCAGCCCAGACCGTACCCTTTGGCACATGTATTACAGATTTGGAGCTGCCGCTATCATTAAGCGCCACAGTAGCAATAACTGTGAGCGCGGACATAGCAGAAATTGATCCAAATTTAGATGATGCCGAAGATGACACCAACCCGTCACCCCATACTCTGCATGATGTTGCACAGCCAGTGCAGATTTATTTGCCGGTAGATTGGGAATCAGCACCGTTTTTTGACAGCAATACCCCAGGAGTGTATGTATTTACGGCAGTAATTGGAGATGGATTTATTGTAAATGCCATTCCACCAGCTATTACCGTAACAGTAGAAGAGGCAGACACAGTAGAAGAAACAGGCCCCACTATACCAGCCGAGTTCTTTGATGAGTTCCTACTACTGCCACTGACGGGTGGGTTAGGCGACGACCACACAGTGTATTGGAAAGCCCCCACAGATAACTGGGGCAACACTACCGACCCATGGGGTAATCCATCAGAAGCAACATTTTGGGTTAATTTTGATGCGAACACCCCACCCAGTGAAATGACATCTGAAATTCGTGCTCTTTTTGCCGCAGGGGCGGAAGTGTTTATTAATCATTGGTCTTTTAACTGGGAATCGAATCCGGGAATATATTTAACTTTTTCCGATGCTCCTAATCAGCGTGTTTTTGCCACATCACAGGCGCATGGTTGGAATAATGCCGGCTATATCCGTATTTCTGGCGAAAACATCGCAACGGCGGTAAATGCATCAAGTGGGTCATTTGACACGCTTACGGGCATTCGCATAGCCAATCTAAACCAAGCAATAGGGATTTCTTTCATCACTTTAACTGTTCCAACAAATGCGGATTTACTGTCAGTAACCGGGTATGGAGTAACCGTAAGCCCCTCCCTTGGCAATGGCGATTCTATTGCCACAGCACTTACGGAAACTATTGAGGTCGCTTTCAACAGAACTGAGATTGGGCTGGCCCATATCATCCCACGTTCTAATGTTTCCACCGTGGCATTGTTTAGAAACCCGGATTTCACAAACCAAGTCACCGGTACAGACACCATTGCCATCAATGTGGGAAGTAATAATCACCTGTTTATCAGAGTCACCGCAATAAACAGCTCCCAGGCCTTTTATCACATAACTCTCAACAGAGTAGCAACCTTTGCAAACGATGTAGGTATCGCCACAATAGACGGTAATCCCCCACCCTCATGGGGCGGAGGCGATGGATTAAGCATTCCAAATGCAAGAACCGCCAACATTAGTGTCGCAGACACAAAAGAACAATTTGCCCGTGGCGACATTGTGATTTCAGATGTTATGGGTGGGTCATTTACCATGCACCAAGGTGGCTTTGCAGCCCCCCCAGTCGAGAGCATCAACCTAACCCGTGGCGTACCAACCCAGGTTTATATTATGGTAACGGCAGAAGATGAAATAACTATAGGCCACTACATTATTACCGTAACCCGGGACTTTTTCACAGACACGGCGCTAACCGGCCTTGGAGGAAGAAGGATTAACCCGTCAGGGGGAGACGGCTCCATAGCTGCCCCTAGGACGCTAACCATTAACGGCTTCTTTGTGCCAATGGTCTTTTCTTCCGCCAACATTGTTGTCTCGGAACATGCAACTGCTACCTTGCACAGCAGCGCGGCCTTTAACAACCCCATCGCCAGTGTAAGTGTAGACTCTACAGTAACAGACCCGGCATGGCTATATATTGAAGTAACGGCGGACGATGGCAACACTAGTGAATACTATATCATCCACATAGACCGTAACTATTTCGATGTAGAGCTGTTTTACAGCACCGCCGGTGTATGGTCTCAAAATGGTGATGGCGAGCATTTAATTGACCTTTCACCAACGGGGTTAGATATCCCTATGCAAGTCTTCCAAAGCACAGGGTCTATTGCGTTAGAAATGACGCTATCATGGGGGTTTAATGCCGTCATACGCTTACGCTTTAGCGACAATCAACTGATAACTGTTGCTGACTCGTGGCATAGCTTTACTGCCGCAAATATCAATGCCGCAGTAAACACAGCATTAAATAATAACCCCGATGCGGTTCTTACAGGTATTCTTTGGGGCTTTAACGGTGGACATACCCTCCACAGAATGACCCTTGTAGGCGTTACTGGCCCCGCACCGGGCATAAGCGATACCAGAGCAGTGGCGGAAGATACAGCAGCCCTTACATGGTTAGCAATAAGAGGGCAAAACACCGGTACACAAGCCGAAGTTATAGCTGCTTTAAACCTTATTACATCAGGGGCAAATAACACGGATATATCTTGGGTGTCAAGTAATCCTGCAGTCGTTTCACCTGACGGCACAGTTAATCGCCCTCCATTCCTCCTTGGTAGCGACCCGGTTGTTACCATTACCGCCAATGTCTCTAAAGGGTCGGTTTCGGATACAGTAGAATTTACACTTACTGTGTTGCGGGCCACTGCCATAACAGATGCATCTGATGCAAGTTTAGCCCTTGTTGCGGGAGCTACAATCACAACATCAGGAGGTAATGGAACACAGCCGTTGCCCTATATCGCAAATATCACTGTACCACTTACAACAACCCGTATATTGCCAACAGACATTATCCCCAATGCGACGGTTGCAACTACATCTTTATTTGCGTCAAGCGCCTTTGCAACCCCGGTAGGGCCTGGTGGCATTACCCTTAATCTGGAGGATGATACAGACATCTTTGTAAGGGTGGTTTCCGGCTCGGGAGCTGTTGTCAATTATTATAGGGTAGTTGTCACACACCCATATGACCCTAATGCCTACCTCCAGACGGTTGCGGGGCAAAGCATCACTACAACTGGCGGGATGGGAACATTGGCTTCGCCATTTGTTGCTGGCATAAGTGTCCCATCAACTGTTACAGTAGTTCAGCTTGCCAGCATTATTCCTGAAACAACCGGTGCTGAGGTATTCTTGTTTACAACAGATGCATTTACGTCACCTGTAACAGAAATATCCCTTACAGTTGGCGGAGACACAGATATCTATGTAAGAGTGGTTTCACCTCACACACCCGTTGCGCGTTTTTATAGAATAACAATAACCCAACTGCTAAGTAACGACACATCAGTGATTGAGCTTGGGGGCAGAAGGTTAGCCCTAGCCCAAGGCGGAACCATTGCAGAACCCAGAGAGTTAACCATCAACGGTTTTCATATTCCCATGGATTTCTCGTCTGGAAATATAACTGCCCCGGCAAACACCACAGTTGTATTGCATAGCGGCCCGGCATTTGACAATCCAATCACAAGCGTACATGTGGACTCTCTTGTTACGACAACGATAAACTTGTATGTAGAAATAATTGCACATGACGGCATATCAAGAGGCTATCATATCATTACCATTGACCGCTTTTTGTATGATATCCCACTGTTTAAAGATGATGTGGGGCGGTTGGTAGGTAGCGGAGCAAACTATGTAATCGACCTTACTCATAACGGGTTTTATCTGCACCCTGATGTCCTGCAATCTGGAAGACTAATTGTCGACAGATATGTGGTGTCGGGGTTCCAGTTAGTGGTTTATCTGCGTTTTAGCCCAGGCCCTGACAGGCAAATCTATTTTGACTTTGGAACCACAGTTACCTCCGGGGAAATTGCAGCGGGTATAAATGCGGCTATGGCCGCAAACCCAGATTCTGTGCTTACAGGCATAGTAATGAGCGCAAACGGCCAGCACCGTATACATGGTGTAGACTTGGTTGATATTCCTGGCCCGCCACCTAATCCACTACATGCCGACAACATATTAAAAACATCTCCATCTACTGTACTTGCAGGTGTTACTTTGCCCTTAGTCGGCCTTACCTTGCCTCTTACTGCCCCTCAGAATATTGAGTGGTCTGTTGTAAACCAAAATGGCACAGATGCAGTAATTACTCTGGGCAACCTACTAAGGGTAATGACCGCACCGTCATTCCCGGTAGCGGTGACAATTCGCGGTACCGTTCCAAACGGGCTAGGTGGCGGTATGCCATTTACCAGAGATTTTACTGTAACTATTACCGATAACCAGCTTATAAACTTGGGTGTAGAGTATGCCCGATTCGCCGGTGAGGAAGGCGACAACTTACAGGTGTTCGACCCTCCACCATGGGCACTTCTTGTTAGCGACCCTGGCAATAACGGAGGCGGCTTGCCTGGCCTACCATGGGCGAGAAATATAGACTTTTCCTTCTTCGATTCGGCAGAGTATTTAGTTGTTGCAGTTGAAAATAATACTTCTCCCCTTCAATTGCAAATACACAGAAGCGGCAATGCCTTTGGGCCAGGAGATACTACCCCAACCATGCTTGGAGACTCAACAACTATCCCCGGATATGTAATTTTTAGGATAAGCGACCTTCAAGCTGCTGCTCAACTTGCCCATGGCGGGCCCATTAACAACCAAAATGTTCTTAGGTTTACACGCGCAAGCGGCCCGATGGTTGTTAGGTTTATTTCGTTTTACGGGCCTGATATTCCTATCTACGGTATAACCATGGATCCGCCGGCACGCTCTATGATAATCGGCTCAAGTGCACCCCTGCGTGCTGTGTTAACCACCAATCCTCCCGGTAGGTGGTCAAATAACAATCAGGTCTCATGGACTACCAGCGATGCCACAGTAGCCACAGTAAGCAACACGGGGCAGGTATTCGCACAAGGGTTGGGTACGGCCATAATTACGGTAACATCCACTTATGGCAACTTTACGGCAACCAGCAATATCACCGTGGTGCCTGAAACCATAACAAACAACCCTGACGGAACAATAACACGAGTGTTGTTTGATGACCGAGTAACACGGGAGCAAGCAGGAACCACAAATAATTTCTGGTTCTTCCTGCGTAGCGTTAATGATACAAGCATGTCTCTCGCATATGCTTTGAAGTTTGACTACAACCTAATTGACTCAGATTTTTCGATAATCGTAGAGTATGAAAATCCCTCTGGGGTTTCTTTGGCTGCGCAAAACACTATCTCAGGGGAGTGGCAAATGGCAGATACCGGAGTAAGGACCGGCGCGGGCACTGTTGTCTTTACCTATGACGATATCTTAGACATTAACCGTATGATAAACGGCTTCCCAACATTCGGGGTTGTGTATATGCTGGGCGGGCCAGAGGCCATCATCAACAGAGTATCCATCACACATCGCGGTTATGCTGGCGTAACTGGTATTGACCTAGCTCCCTCCACCTTAACGATACCTTTAAATGACCGTGGTCAACTACTTGGCTCGGTACGGCCTATTAGTGCTACAAACCAAACTATAATATGGTCATCTGGCAATGAAGCTGTTGCAACCGTTGGTGAAAACGGTATTGTAACTGGTCACATGTCTGGTACGGCCATTATCACCGCAACATCACAGTCAGGGGGCTTTACTGCCTCAAGCGTTGTCACAGTCACAGGCGAGCAAACCACAAATATTGTACCTTGGCAGTTCTTTGACGACTGGGCTCCGGGCATACCCGGCGGAATACCCAATGTTTACCGGATTCATACAGTAATCGACGCTTCTATTTATGGCGACGGAATACAAGACGCAACGCCAGCTATCAACAGTGCAATTCAAGCTGCGGGCAATGCAGCGGCTGAAACCGGCATACGTCAAGTTGTATTTCTACCAGAGGGTGTTTATCAAATTAACGCAGATGCCATAAGAATGAACCGCTCTAATGTAGTACTTCGCGGTGCCGGTACCGGCAGAACGATATTGCGCAATTACAGATTTAGAGCTGGTGGGTCACAAGCCGGTATTCTGATAGGTGAAGTGTTTCCTCAGTACGGCAGCACTACCCTTGTAGACCTTGTGGAAAGTGCGCCTGTAGGGGCAGACCGCATACAGGTTGCCGATGCATCCAGCTTTAGTGTTGGCGATATATTAATGCTTGACCGCTTAGCAGACGACGGGGGCGACTCATTTGGAGGCAGTGGCGGTAGCGAGTGGCGAGTAGGCCATACATTCTTCATGCGAGGCAATTTTGCCGCCGCAGGGCCTATAGCGGAGAACTTCCGCCCGGTGGCTCAATATATAGAGATTGCCGGTATAGACGGAAATACTTTGTATCTTGTAAATAGAATTAATATTAATTTCAACCTAGCCCAAAGACCGCAGGTGTGGGACACTCGTGGGTCTAATCATCAGTTTATTGGAGTAGAGGACATGACATTCCAATGGACAAATGGCGATTGGTGGTGGAACCAGTCCGGTTTGATTTTCTCCCGCGCCAGTTCTTATAGCTGGGTGCGAAATGTGGTCAGCTACGGTGGGCCTCACCGCGGTGAGCGAAGTTTCAGCGGTGCTCATGTTGAAATCCACGGCTTTAGGAATACGTTCCGTGATAGCCATGTTCATGGGTCACGTTGGAGAGGTGTTGGTGGTAACGCATATGGCATTCGTTATCACGGAACAGACATCTTAATCGAAAACAATATTGTTGACATGCTAAACAAGCCTATAGTTGGTGTAACAACTGGCGGCGGCAATGTAATCTCTCATAACTTTGTACCCAATGCTGTTGGCGGATACAGTTGGGATGACGTAAATGGCTGGCAGGAAACAGCAATTAATGCAAGCCATGGAAGCTATTCCCATTCTGATTTGCTTGAGGGTAACTATGCAGTTAACATTACCACTGACACAACATGGGGTAATAATGGGCTTATTGTCTACTTCCGTAACCATGCATGGGGGCGGAATCTTGATGTGTGGACAGTTGGGCCCTTCCGCGCCATATGTGTAATGGGCTTTAATAATGACCATGCCTCTATTGGCAATGTATTACTGACACCAGACACCGCGAATTTTGACCCATATCATCTAGGTAAATTTGCCGATGCGTTTAGGGGCAGCCCGTTCCATGATGGCGGACACGCCGCAGCCAGATTCCACCGGCATCTTGACTTCACCTATAACGCGGAGCAATTTGGTGTGTTTAACAATCCTGAAAATGTTGTAGATGTGTTGCCCAACTCCCTATTCCGCGCCAGCGCCCCAAATTTCTTTGACGGATATGTATGGCCCCCAGTAAACCCATTTGGCGCCGACTCAGCCACGCGGGTAAGCGGACTACCGGCCCAAAGCAGGTTTATGGGAGCTAAATCTGTGTCAGTAGACAAC
>Ga0123355_10001510_pt1 | contig 32449 bp, 26 predicted proteins | sample TergutEmb28metaG_3_FD_89872 | JGI IMG/M metagenome (GOLD analysis project Ga0123355, IMG submission 89872) | Embiratermes neotenicus P1 segment gut microbial communities from Petit-Saut dam, French Guiana - Emb289 P1 | ecosystem: Host-associated > Arthropoda: Insects > Digestive system > Gut ...
AAAGTTGACGAAGCCTACCGCGCAGTAGGCGAAATTATCGCAAACGGTGGGGAAATCCTATTCGTTGGCACAAAGAAGCAAGCTCAGGAGTCCATTAAAGAAGAAGCTATCCGCTGCGGCATGTACTATGTAAACGAGCGCTGGCTAGGCGGCATGCTTACCAACTTTAAAACCATGCAACTAAGAGTCCAGCGTCTAAAAGAGCTGGAGCGTATGCAAGAAGACGGTCGCATGGCTCTACTCCCTAAAAAGGAAGTTGCCAAGCTCGAGCATGAAATGGAAAAACTCCAGAAAAACCTTGGCGGCGTAAAAGGTATGAAACGTGTACCTGATGTCATCTTCATTGTTGACTCCCGCAAAGAGCGCATAGCCATCCAAGAAGCCCGCAACTTGGGCATCCCGATAGTAGCCATTGTAGACACCAACTGCGACCCAGACGAAGTAGACTACGTAATCCCTGGCAACGACGATGCAATCCGCGCAGTTAAACTAATAGCCGGTAAACTGGCCGATGCAGTGTTAGAAGCCAAACAAGGAGAGCAAGTAGACGACCCTGAAGCCGAAGGCGGCGAATACTACGAAGACGAAGGCGGCGAATACTACGAAGACGAAGGCGTTGAATACGCAGACGAAACCGTAGAAGCTAGCGTCGAATAAACTTTTTAATAAAGTTTACGGGGTATGAGGGCAGCGTCCCAAGGTCTTATTTCAATACAAAAACACATCGAGGTGAATACAATGGCAGTAACAGCAGCAATGGTAAAAGAATTAAGGGAACTAAGCGGCGCAGGCATGTCTGCTTGTAAAAACGCCTTAGTAGAAGCAAACGGCGACATACCACGTGCGGTAGAAATCTTGCGTGAAAAAGGCTTAGCCGCCGCAGCCAAAAAAGCCGGCCGCATAGCGGCAGAGGGTTTGGTTATGACCGCCCTCTCAGCCGACCGCAAAAAAGGCGCAATAGTAGAAGTAAATAGCGAAACAGACTTCGTTGCTAAAAACGAAGACTTTGTAACCTTTGTTAAAAATGTAGCCGCTCAAGCGCTGGCTTCAAGTGCTGGCACAGTGGAAGAAATGCTGTCAGAAAAATGGATAGCAGACCCAAGCACAACCGTGCAAGATGAGCTAACACAAAAAATTGCCACTATTGGCGAAAATATAGGTATCCGCCGCTTCGAGCGCTACAGCGTAACCGGCAGCGGCATAGTTGTGGATTATATTCACGGCGGCGGCCGCGTAGGCGCCATGTTAGAGCTGGAAACTGATACCACGACAGACGCGGCAATTGAGGCTGGGCGCAATGTGTGTATGCAAATTGCGGCAATGTCACCCCAATTCCTAGACCGTACAAGCGTACCGGCAGAATACCTGGAAAAGGAAAAAGAAATCCTGACCCAGCAAACCATGGCCGAAGGCAAACCTGCCAATATAGCAGAAAAAATGGTTGAAGGTCGCCTTAACAAAATGCTTAAAGAAATCTGCCTGGTAGACCAGGAATATGTAAAAGACGGCGAGCTTAACGTAGCACAATATCTTGACTCTGTGGCCAAGGCTACAGGTGGCAAAATGGCCATAACCAAGTTCGTACGTTACGAAAAAGGCGAAGGTATCGAGAAGAAAGAAGAAAACTTTGCCGAGGAAGTTAGCAAGGCAATGCAAGGGTAATTGCTTTAGCACGTCACCCCGCAGGCTTTTGGTAAACCCAAATACCTGCGGGGTTTTTTATAACTTTTTTAAGGAGGGAGATTAATGCAATTTTCATCTAACACAGATGTCAGGGATTTTTACAAATTAACATATGATGTGTTAATGCGCCATGAGGCACAAAATATTATCCCCTTGGGCAACATAATCATCGGCTACGAAGGCAAAGATAAGACAAGCTGGCGCGACCCGGCTAATTGGTTTATGGCCACCATTAACGATGCAAGTGGCATATGCTTAACCGCTGTTATGACCCCGCCCAAAAACCTGACACTATACGCAACGGATAATAAAAATAACCCTAATGCCATAGTCTGCCTAATTGAAGGCATGAGTCAAGCAGGGGTATCCATCCCGGGAGTAATGGCAGAAAAATCCTTGGCAGAAATGTTCGCGCAGCAATATACCGCCAAGCATGGCGGATTAGCCGCTACAATAAACACAAGCCAGCGTATTTATGAGTTATCGGAAGTCAACCCTGCAATCCCAAAGGCTAACCTACGCCTGGCACAGGAAAGCGATATGCCGTTTTTGCCCTACTGGGATGCGGGGTTTTTTAGCGATTGTTTTGACGAGCCCCCTACAGTGGGCGAGGATATCGAGCCTTACCGCCATATTATCCGTTCGAACCGCGTGTATATAATGGAAGATAAAGGCGTGCCGGTGACAATGGCAAAGATAAGCCGGGATTTACAAACCGTATGTGCAATAGGCTATGTATATACCCCGCCATACTTCCGCAGGAAGGGATATGCTACGGCCTGTGTTGCTGCTATAAGCCAAATTGGTTTGGAGCGCGGGTTTTCTAAATGCGTGCTTTATACGGACTTGGCTAACCCTACATCAAATAGCATCTATCAAAAAATTGGTTATCGCCCTATCTGCGAATCGCTGGAGATTAAATTGGTAGAAAAAGCATAACGGGATAATTATGCCCTCATACTTTACGGTGGGTGTGCGTATTTACAACTGTGCATATCTGGCATATAATAGGGATATAATGAATAAGAGGACGCTCGTTTGTGACGAAACGCCCTCTTGGTTTGGTCGCAATTGCTACGGCAGTTTTGACTGGACTCCTAATAGAATTTTATTAGTTGTCACGAAATAAGCCTTCACATAACCGGTGGTGGGCTTTTTTTTGTGTCTCGCGTAAGTTTCCACGTGATATAGAAGTTCTACCTTTCTATATCTCAAGAATCTTGCAAATTCCTCTGCAAATATTATAATGGTCAGAAAACTACTTGCGCAGTAGCATAAAGGAGGTGCCGGTATGGTAGACAACACACACAATCGTCTAATAGCAAACACTTACAAAAACCTACTAGAAGAAATCAAGTCCTATCGCCCGGACACATCCCTTGGCATAATCGAAAGCGCCTACAACTTTGCTATGGAAGCCCACGAAGGGCAAAAGCGCCAAACAGGCGAGCCGTATATCATCCATCCGCTTACAGTGGCGCTTATACTGGCACAAATGCGGTCAGATTTGGAATCTATAGTCGCTGGTATTTTGCACGATGTAGTAGAGGACACACCTCACACTTTAGAAGAAATTACCGAACGTTTCGGTAGCGAAATAGCCCAACTTGTTGACGGCGTTACCAAAATAGAAAAGGTAAAATACGTATCCAAAACCCAAGACAGCAACATGGCCCAATCCCCCGATAATGACGAGGTAAAGCTAACCAAAGGCGAAAAAGAAAAGCTCACCGCCAAAGCCAACGAGCAAGCCGAAAACTACCGCAAACTTTTTTTTCACATGTCACAAGATATACGGGTGCTTCTTATCAAAATCGCTGACCGGCTGCATAATATGCGCACGCTGGGCGCACGCGCCGAAGATAAGCAACGAGCCGTAGCACAAGAAACCCTAGACCTTTACGCGCCTTTGGCTCACCGCTTAGGTATCGCTAAGCTACGCTACGAGCTAGAAGACCTGGCTTTCAAATATCAAGACCGGGACAAATATAATAATCTTTCTCAAAAAATCCAAATGAAGCAAAGCGAGCGCCAGGCCGTAGTGCAAGAAGTAGTAGATGATATCCGAAAAAAGCTCGAAGCTGAAGGCATAGACGCCATAGTAGAGGGCAGGGCCAAGCATTTCTATAGCCTGCATAGGAAGATGAAAAACCAGGATAAAACCCTGGATCAGATATACGACCTTTTTGCTGTAAGGGTGCTTGTTAACGAAGTCACCGACTGTTACGCCGCGTTGGGATGGGTACACACAATATTCACGCCGGTGCCTGGCCGGATAAAAGACTATATCAGCATGCCAAAAATCAACCGTTATCAATCCCTTCACACGACAATAATGGGTCCATACTATGGCGAGCCTGTAGAAGTGCAAATCCGTACCCATGATATGCACCAGGTAGCCGAATTTGGCATAGCCGCCCACTGGAAATATAAAGAGCGCGATAAAACCGCAAAGGATAAATGGCTGACAGAGATTATGACTTGGCAGCGGGAACTTTCCGATAATCAAGAATACCTGTCAGCGCTAAAAATGGACTTGGATGCCTTCCGAGGTCATGTCTATTGCTTCTCTCCAAACGGGGATGTTTACACATTGGCAGACGGCGCAACCCCAATCGATTTCGCTTATGCGATACACAGTGCAGTTGGCAATCGTATGATTGGCGCAAAAGTAAACGGCCGCATTGTTACCAATGATTATACGTTGCTTACAGGCGACAGAGTGGAGATACTTACCAGCCAAAACGCAAAAGGACCGGGCCGTGACTGGATTAAAATCGTAAAAACCGCTCAGGCCCGCACCAAAATCAACCAATGGTTCAAGCGTCAAGACCGGGTCGAAAATATACAAAAAGGGCATGAGCTACTGGAAACTGCCGCAGCCGAACTCAATATAACTTTTGAAGAGTTACTGGCCGATGAGCGTGAAAAAGATATATTGGCCCGCTTTAATTGCAAAGACCTTAACCAGCTATATGTAATGGTAGGGGTTGGCGGTTTAAAAGAAAAGCAAGTCATAAACCTACTTTACCGCGAATACGAAAAAACCCTGCCCCCGCCTACCGACGACGAAGTAATCGAAGGACTGTTAACAGAAAGCGCAAGCAGACCCGACCGCAAGACCCAAAGCGGCATAGTAATAAAAGGCATTGGCGATACCAGCGTACGCTTCGCAAGATGCTGCAGCCCTGTCCCCGGCGATGAAATCGTAGGCTTTACGACCAGGGGCCGTGGGATGAGTGTCCACCGCACAGACTGCATAAATATCCTACACCTGGACGAATTGGATAAACGGCGGCTAATTGAAACCCAGTGGCAAGTTCCGGAAAAATCCGGGCATACTTATCATACAGATTTACGCCTGCTTTGCGAAGACAGGGACGGGCTTCTTGCTGATATATCCAGGATATTCTTGGACGAAAAAATCAAAGTAACATCTCTTAATGTACGCACCAACCAAGGCGACGCCGTGTTCCATATTGGGCTTGAAATTGCCGATGGCGAACGGCTGGATCAACTCTCTCAAAGGCTACTCCGGGAAAAAAGCGTGCATGAGATTACCCGGGCTATTTCATGACGATTCAAGTACATGCCAATCATAGGTATATCGATGAAATCCAGAGTGTTGCACAGATTTTCTTCCCTCATGCGCGGTTTGGCAACGACCGGCCACCGGAATATATTATCTCCAGCATCATAGAAAACGGCAAAGTCTATGGCGAGATAGTCGCTGGAAACAAGACCAAGGCTGTGTTTGATCTTGACTTAGAAGGCCCTGGATTCTTAAACGAAAAACGCTTGGCGATGCTGGCCATGTATCATTTGCTACAAGATACCATTGGCGCATATGCCCCATGGGGGGCACTTACAGGAGTAAGGCCAACCAAAATGGTACGCGAATGGATGGCAAATGGCCAATCCGATGATGAAATTATTAGCAACTTACAAAGCACTTTATGCGTACACGAAGACAGGGCAAAACTAGCGATAACAGTAGCCCACGCAGAAAACCGCTTAGCTGACCGGATAAACACCACCAATTCTCACACAAGTGGCGCCGGTGCACCTCTGGGCTTATACATCAGCATACCCTTCTGCCCGTCGCGTTGCGTGTATTGCTCGTTCAATACTGCAAATAAACCCTGGAACGAAGAGGCACAAGCGCGGTATATAAAGGCCGTTATGGCCGAATGCCAGGAGGTTTCTAACAGCCTGCGCGAAACGGGAAATCAGATTTCATCTGTTTATATAGGCGGCGGTACACCAACGGCCCTTACGGACTACTTGCTCGAGAGCCTACTGGGCGTCATACATGAAATAGCTACCCCCACTGAATATACGGTAGAAGCTGGCCGCCCCGATACCATCACCCATAGCAACCTACAAATAATGCGTAAACACGGTGTCAATCGTATCTCAATAAACCCGCAAACCATGAATGACAATACCCTAGCAACTATAGGGCGTAACCATACCACCAATGACTTCTTACACGCTTTCAATATGGCGCGGGAAGAGGGTTTTACATCAATAAATACCGATGTTATCGCTGGCCTGCCCGGCGAAGGGCCACAGGACATGCACCGCACAATGGAGGCACTTACGGTGCTAGCTCCAGAGAATATCACGATACACACCCTAGCGATTAAACGCGCATCCAGACTTAACGAGCACAGAGCGGAAAGCACCCTTGCAGGTTACACATTACCGGATACCAAGAGTATCGAAGATCAGCTAAAAATTGCCCATGATTGTTGTGTGGAACAGGGTCTTTCCCCATATTACCTATACAGGCAAAAAAACATGGCCGCCCTATTCGAAAACACAGGCTATAGCCTCCCTAATCACGAATGCTTATACAATGTTGGCATGATGTCTGAAGTACAAACGGTTTTAGGAGTTGGCGCGGGCGCGGTAAGCAAATATATCGAAGGCAATAGAATCACCCGGAAATTTAATGTCAAGAACCCGGAAATCTATATAGAACGTTTACACCCACACATATAAAAACACTGATATAAGCAAAAACGCGTCCGTTTTTATTTAAAATATCGCAAACGACAAAGGATCGCTTTTGTCGGAAATGACAAAACCTGGTCTACGTCTTCAGCACTCTAACTTGAACCAAAGAAAGGAATGTTTACTACTATGATCCAAGCCCCAAAAGGCACCAAAGACGTTTACGGCGAAGAAATGCGTTTATGGCGCTATATCGAAGATGAAATACGTACTATTACCCAAGCCTATGGTTACACAGAGATTCGCACGCCGATATTCGAGCATACGGATTTATTCCAACGGGGAGTTGGTGACACAACAGACATCGTCCAAAAGGAGATGTACACCTTCGAAGACAAGGCCGGGCGTAGCATATCTCTTAGGCCGGAAGTCACTGCCGGTGTAGCCCGCGCGTATGTGGAGCGGGGCATGCACAACCAGCCTCAGCCCACCAGGCTATTTTATATAGGGCCAAATTTCCGCTACGAGAATACCCAGCTCGGGCGATATCGTCAGCACTCTCAGTTTGGAGTGGAAGTGTTTGGAGCATATACCCCTGCTACGGAAGCGGAAGTGATATCACTTGGGTATACCCTGATAAGCAGGTTGGGTGTGGGCGAAGGGGATGTAAATCTTCATATCAACAGCATCGGCTGCGGGGAATGCAGAGCCGTTTACCATGCCCGGCTAAAAGGTTTCCTTGCAGACAGGCTGGAGAACCTATGCCACACCTGCAAAGACCGCTTTGGCAAAAACCCGCTACGTATACTGGATTGTAAAACACCAAGCTGCCAAGCACTGTTAACAGAGGCTCCCCTTGTGCTGGATGCCTTGGACGAGGAATGCAGCACCCATTTCGAGGAATTGCAGCTGCTGCTCACACAAATGAGCATCCCTTTCATTGTAGACCCGAAGGTTGTGCGGGGGCTGGACTACTACACTCGCACCGTGTTTGAGTTTATTGCGCCAGGGTATACCGTAATTGGCGGTGGGCGCTACGACGGGCTTATCAGCGAAGTCGGCGGCCAGCCTACAGGCGCAGTTGGTTTTGGTATGGGAGTGGAAAGACTTGTGCTAAGGCTGCAAGAACAAGGGAATATCTCTGTTAATGCAACCGGCCCTGTCCTGTACATTGGCTACGCCGATACAGAAGGCGCAAAAAAGGCCCATGAGCTGGTGTACAGCCTGCGTACTGCCGGTATACAAGCCGAAAGCGATATCATAGGCCGCAGCGTTAAAGCTCAAATGAAATATGCCAACAAAATACAAGCGAAGTACACAACGATACTGGGCCAGGATGAACTGGCGAGCAATACAACCAATATAAAGGATATGCAAACCGGCGAGCAAGTGCAGGTTGGATTTGATGGGTTGGTTCAATTTTTGAGATAAATATGATTAAACAGCAAAATGCGTACAAAAATACACAAGCCCCTTGGCATGTAACCAGCCAAAGGGCTTTTTATATTCAGGCCCTTAACGCATAGGCCGTAAATGCTACGACTGCCTCATAGGGCTAATATGAATTTGTGTTTCATTCATCCCGGTTTTACGCTTAATTATATCCAATATCTGCGCTAGATCCTGACTTGTAAGTTCTGGTTTATTGACTATGACATCCACTGCATTATCGGATATACGTACGTATACTTCAGAAAAACCTTTGGATTTAATCACAGCTTCGGCAGCGGTTTCTCTTTCGATACGACGCTGGATTTCCAACATTGCGTCGGCGGCTTGGCCACGCTGCTCGGCTTCTACATTGTTATTGTTGATGAGGTCGTTCAAAATAGACCGCTCATTACTTCTAGATTGCTCGCGATTAAGCCGTGCTTGCACAAAAAACGTAGCCTCGGCTCGCCCGTCTACAAAGATGGCTTCGCCGGCTTCTGTCATATTTTCCTCGTTTGCGGGCAATGCCATGATATCATCCAGGTCTAAATCTGCCAAAGACGGCCATTCTGTTTCGCTATAGGCATCAATTGCCGGGTTGTGTGTATCCGGCCAGGGTACCCCTATCAAGCCAGTTTGCGCGCCATCTTCCGGGAAAAGGGTTTGCGCGTTTGGATCCGGCACCAATGGCGAGCCGCCGCCTTGGCCATCCAGTATAAAGCCCACTTCTGCTATATCTTGGCGGGAGTCCTGCCAGCTTAGGTAGCCTGCCACCGCTATCATCAGTACCAGTGCCGTAATAATTACTTGATTCCTTTTTAGTACGAACATTTTATATGCCCCTTTCTTGATTTGAATGGGGCTCTGCCCCAAGCCTCGCCGCTACGCGGGGCAAAACCCCGCGGTTCTACTCTGTGCCTTGCGCCATCGCCAGCACTTGTATCCGGTGTGCATCTGCGCCCAGTACAGCCATGGCTGCTCTTGTTAAGGCGTCTCTCACAAATGGGTCGTCTCCTCCTTCGGCGATAATTACGACTCCTTCTATGCGGTGATCTATCTCCCGCAGGATTAGCGGCTGATCTAAGCCGTTCCGGTCTGTAATTATCACGGTCTGCTCTTGGGTTGTATGCTGGCGTTGGTCACGGGTTCCGCCCTGGGCGTCTTCTTCAACTACATAGGAATGACTGCTGTTTGTGTCTACAGCAAATACCGTTTCCCGCCCTCCAAAGGAGCTTACCATCACTCTTACCCGCCCCGCACCGTTAACCAAGGATAAAAACGCTTCCAATTCTTCTTCCAAAGCGCGCTCCGGCCTTATATGCGTGGCCTGGGCAGGCTGCTCCGGCAGCTGATATTGGAAAGCGGCAACCACTTGCGGCTCTGACCCTGGCTGGATGACGTCGGCCCTTCTGGCAGTACGCCCCCATAGCATCAGCATTGCGCCTGCGGCGACAATCATCACTAGGTACATGACTATTTTCCTATCCTTTGCTTCCATGTACTTTTGAAGATACTTCATCTGGGGTTCTCCTATCAGCTGTTTCTCTATGATAAGACTTCTACATGTATATGTGAGTCGGGTAAGTTATAGAATCCGGCTATAAGATTTTTTACTTCATTTATCAGTGGGTCTTCCGGAGGTTCTTCCTGGCGTATTTGTATGGGCTCGATGCGGATAAAAGGCACGCGGCGGCTGGTTTCTTGCTCGCGGCTTACCTGCACGGTCATAGAGGTTATGCGGCTAAAATCGCTTGTGTATTCAAAGTTTGCCTCGTGCATAGTTATCCCGTTTCGCGCAAGAAGTCCCTCCAATTGCGCGCTTAATTGAGTATGGAACGCAGAGGCTAAATATGTGTCGCGCCATGTAACGTAAGCATCGTCAAAGTTGGCCGCGTTATAGGCCGGTTGCGACATAATGCCTGCAAACCATTCTGTCACAGGTATCTGTTGGCCTACTATGTCGCGGATAGGCGCAAGTAAAAGCACCAGCATGATAAGCCCCATAACCAAAGACACAAATTTCTTATACTTGCCTGTGGGCGCTATAAGCCCCACCAATGCCGCAAATAGCAGATAATATGTTATATTCTGCAAGTACTCAAAAAATGCAGGCATATAATACCTCCTAAAACGAAAGCAAGATAACAACGGCATAAACACACATAACCCCAATAATGGCTCCGGCTCTAAAAAGTTGGGCCATGTGCGTTGCTGCGCTGTCCATGCATTTTACTAAGCGCTTGTCGGCCACGGGCTGGATAAGTCCTGCCGTTATTCGATAAATCCCGGCAAGTACTACCAATTTAAGCAGTGGCGTTGCCATGACAATACATAGCACCAGCACTAATGCGACAAGTACGCCGCTACGGGCAGCCTGTCCAAAATGTATGACCGTATCCACAGCGGCGTTAAGGGCACTGCCTACCACAGGTATTGCGCCAACGGCGGTATGAGTAGTTCTAATCGCAACATTTGACGCGATTGGCGCAGAAAACCGCTGCAACGTAAGCAACAACGAAAATACCGCTACAATGCCCTTAAGTGCCCAATCCGCTATTTTGCGCAACAGCGCCGCAAGCTTATCTAGCTTTACGGTCTCGGATATATGATTTACAAGGTCAAGCCCCGCAGATGCCAACACCAGCGGCACATATACAATTGATACAAACCATGTAACAAGCTGTAAAGCAAAAAACAGCAATGGGTTAAAAGATGCGGCTCCTACTACATTGCCACTCATAATCATGATTGTGGTCATAAGAGGGATAGCCGCAAGCATGATGCCGCTAACCAACCCTACTACCCCGTTTAAGATTTCTACAGATAAATAGAACGACGAGATTGCCAATAATACTGTCATAAGAAACGTAACATAAAAACCCAGCTCACCAGCAGAACGGTGGCTAAAAGCTTCTGTAAGGCAGCTTAGCAACGCGCTTAAAATTGCGATGACCAGCAGCTGACGCAACAAACCTGTGCTGGCCATAAACTCACCAAGGATAATCTGTATCCCGCTATCCAATATTCCGCTAAGAGAAAGGTCTAACTCCCCGCGTACAGCCTGCTGAACCAAATCCCTAAAGCGCGGGAGACCGGGCCGGTCCAAGACGCCTAAGTCAAAACTGTCAAAAGGGATAATATCTGTGATATCGAAGGCCGAAGCTGGGCCAGGTGTTGCCATCATGGCATTAACCCTACAACTATACCAACGATATCCACTACTATGGGCATAGCCAACACCATAATAATCACTCGCCCTCCAAGGTCTATCTTGGTGGCAATGGCGGTTTCGCCTGCATCTGCGCATACGGATGCGCCCAGTTCGGTCATATATGCCACCCCAATGACCCTAAATGCTAGAGATATATAGCGCATACCGCCATCAAGCATCGCGCCAACATTGGATAATACCCCTACAACTTCGGAAATCATGGGCAGTACCATCAAAAATATAAGTGCGCTAGCCGCGATAGTAATAATAAGCGCGATTTCTGGGCTTTGTTTTTTTATCGTGATAGCCAAAACGGCACTCAAGACCCCTGTTGCCACAACCTGAAAAATGCCCATTAAATCACTCCTTACAGATTAAAAATCGTCTGCACCTCCGTAAACAACTGGCTCACATAGTGAATCACCCAAAACAGCACAACAAGCAATCCCGCAAGAGTGGTCATTGTGGCTTGCTCTTCACGACCTGCACGGTTAAGCACCTGATTAAGCACAGCAACCAATATCCCAACCGCAGCTATCTGAAAAACTACACTTATATCCATGTTTTCCATGTTGTCCCCCAAACATATGCCGTCTTTACCAAAGCACTATAGCCAAAAGAAGCCCGCCAATAACCCCTAAACTGCGATACATACGTTTATTTTTATCTGCCTGTGCAAGTAATCCCGCAGTCTTTTCATCTATATATTCAACGGCATAAGCTATAGCATTTTGCTGCATGTTTTTATCCAGATAACCCAAGGTCTTGCCAAAACTCTCCATTATCTCCCAGTCTTCTTCCGCCAAGTGGACATAGGGTTTTTGGCCTTCTAATGCTTGCATCCAAAGCTGATAAGCCGTTTCACCCTCACTGGCTTCAAGGAGCTTAGAAAATTCCAAAAACAGCGTACTTACTTGCTTAGTCGTACGCTTTGCGATATTAGCGCACGCCACAGGCAGTGGCGCACGCATATGCTCTATTTCCGATGAAAGAATCATCAGCGCTTTCTTAAATTCCTGTAAATCTCGTACTCTTAGGCCTTCTTTTGCCGCGAAATAAAACCCCATAGCTGTACAGCCAATAATAAGCGCAACTGCCCCCGCTATACTTGGCAACATAATGTATCCCCTTCCCCACCTAGCACCGACCCTCGGCCTGGCGCGCTTAGCACAATATACCGCTCAAAAATATTTCGGCGGATAAGCCCTTCCAACGTCGGGTTTTTACTTATATCATCCAAGCCCGTACCATGAGCAGTACAAAGCAATTTTACTCCGGCTGTTAGCACCGCCTGGGCGGCGTCGGCATCACCCCTTCCGCCAAGCTCGTCCACTGCAATTACATCAGGAGACATAGCGCGTAAAAGCATTATCATGCCTTCGGCTTTTGGACAGCCATCAAGAATGTCTGTACGCAAACCTATGTCATTTTGCGCTACACCCTTATAACAGCCCGCTACCTCGGAACGCTCGTCCACCAGGCCTATCGTCAGGCCCGGCCTGCCCTGCGCCCCGTCAGACACCTGCCGCACTATATCCCTAAGAAGAGTGGTTTTTCCACATCCGGGCGGTGAGATTATCATTGTGTGCAATATGCGCCCCCCTTCATACAAAAACGGAAGAAACGCATCCGCGCAGCCTTTGACCGCGTGAGCCACACGGAAATTGATACTGCTGATATGCCGCCAGGCCCGCACCATACCGTTTTCGATAACCGCCTGCCCGCTAACACCAACCCTATGCCCCCCAGGCAAAGTGATATAACCCAAGCATAGCTCCGATTCAAATGCATAAAATGAATATTGACTTATACGCTCGATAGTTTCGGCGATATCGGCAGCGGAAGGGTGGTATGCATCAGCGTTTTCCGCATCAACCTTGCCTTGCGCGGTAAGCGCATAATCCTGCCCCGCCAGCCTCACTAACATTGGTTTGCCGGCTCGCAAACGTAGCTCTGTCAGCTTTCCAAAGTCGCAAGCAGTTAACTTAGCGGTTTTTTTAGCCGGTTCGGCCCCCAAAAACATACGCACCCGTTCTTTTATATCCACTGTTTGCCCTCTTTTCACATTTTGCCTTGCTTGTCCTTGCATGAAAAATATATGACAAGCTTAATGAGATTAGACCTGTGACGCAGTCAATCTTGTCCAATTAATCTTAGAAGCTGTGTTCATAGGCGGCGACGAACACAGCTTCTAAAAGCCAAAGTATTCAAATAATTTACATGTAAGCAACTAATTTACATGTGAGCTGACTCAAAAAGCGTATTGACAAACCATTATGTAAAACTCATACTATCACCCATAAATTTATAGTTATTTATCTGTTACTTTAGCCAAACATATTATGTTTTTTTGGCAAATACCATATGTATGATTACTTTCATCACAAAATATAAAGGAGTGAAAGTCATGAAGAAGTTTATCAAGCATTTTGCAATTCTAGGGTTGCTGGTACTTGCGCTGGCCTTTTCGGCGGCATGCCGTGGCGATAACGGCGATGCCAACCAGCCGGAGGCAACTCCTGAGCAGCCTGCGCCGCCGGCTGCGACACCGGATCCCACACCAGATCCTGACCCTGAGGACGACGAAGTTGTCCTAGGTCGCCCAGGTGGTTTGCCCCGCTATGTTGAGGGCGAACTTACAATCATGTTCTGGTCTGGCGATGGTGTATTAAGGCGCGATGTGGGCAATGTGTTTTACGACCCAGAGGAAGTTATAAGCCGCCATGCTGGCGCCGCAATTGCTACGGCCCAGATGTTTAACCAGATGTACCCAAATGTAGTAATCAATGTTATGGGTACCCCTGGCGGCCACACCCTTGAAGGTGTGGGCTGGGTAGACCAGCGCTACAACTTCTATCTGGAACACGGTCTGCAACCAGACATTTTCCAAGTTAACCACTTGGATATGGAAATAGAACGCGGGTTGATTGCGGATCTATCTATCTTTGCGGATTATGAAGTTACGCAAATATTTAATCCGGATGTTCTGGAGTTATTCCAGGTACATGGCCGTCAATTTGGTATCCCATTGGGTATCGCGCCTTGGGGCGTATGGGTTAACCGCTCCCTCGCACTAGAGAACAATATTGATATCCCAAGCCCCAACTGGACAATGGAAGAGTATATGAACTTTGTTTCCAACTCCAGCCGTAACGAATGGTATGGCGCCACCCAGGCCAATGTATACATTCTTTATTCTGGGACAAGGGACTTCCATTGGTTGCTAAGGCATCGCGATCAAGATGACCCCTTTGTACGTTTCAACTCCGATGCTACAAGGCACATGCTTTCATATTTGCCACGTATGGCAAACCACTCTATATGGCCACAGTACGCGATAGGCAATGTTTCGGCAGAATTTATGGATTCTTTCGGGCGTAGCGGTTGGAGAGCTTTTGCTGAAGGCTTCATGCTTACCCATATTACCGACCCTTGGAATCTCCGCTCTGCCGGTAATCCGGAGCATGCTAACAGGGTGCAAGTAGCCGATTGGGATATTTTCCCACGCCCTTCAACAGACTATGTAGATAACCATATTGGTGTATTCCTTGACCCGTTGGCTATCCGCAACATGGCTATGGATGACGGCAACCCAGAGCTTAACGATGAAGAATACGCACAACTAAGGCTGGCTTACGAGTTTATGACTTTCTTCCGCGGTGATGTAGACGCATGGCGTGCCCAGGCCCAGTTCCAATATAGCCCTGCACGCAACAGCGCGCTAGACAACACCTTCCCGGTTGTAAGACCCGGCCCAGTATTTGACGAGATGATGGATATCTGGTTTGCTATCCCAGAACGTCAACATTTTGGTGACCCCAATCTTATGCCTGGTTTTGCCGCGGTTGTAGACTTGTGGCGTGACGGCCAGTTCTGGCAGCCATGGCACAACTTCCCTCTTCATATAGAAATAGAGGGCACTCGCCGGCGCATAGAAGAAGAATTTATAAGCAAACGCGATCCAAATTTGGTAGGCGCAGACCAAAACGACCCCAACTGGCTCGAAATGGTATATGTACGCCTGCCCGAATGGGATGAACTTACGAACGAGCGCTGGGAATTGCGCTTCGAGCAATTGGCTGAAGCAATCGAGCGTTTTTATCCGGTACAAACTCCTAGAAACTAGCTAAATCTTATCCCACCGCTGGGCTATGGGCCGTATTACACGGCTCATGGCCCCAGCGGCAACGGGGATTAAAGTCTATGGCGGGGTGCATAATGAAATTAGCCATGCAGGTTTTTGTGGTTTTAATTTTATCCGTGAGCATAATCGTGTTTGTGTTCGCGCGCAGGCAAGTGGTTGTCGAGTCCGTTACTACGGATGAAGTTAGCGCCGCTATGCATCTTTTAAGAAGCAGTCTTACAAACCCGCGCCACCCTTATATCGACTTTCTACATAACCGCTCTCACCTTGTCACACCGGCACATGAATCCGTAGTTAGTATGGATACCATCCTGGAACGGAGTGATTATGCCCTTTTCCATGTGGCTGTACCTGCGGAAGGGCTGTATTTTTTTGCGTTAAACTACGATGTGCCGGGCCATGTCCTAACCGCCATAACAGTTTCTGTCCAAGTAAACGGGGAATATCAATTTGATGAAGCTTCTACAATGGTTTTGCCTGTATTTTGGATGGACGAAACCAAAGACTTCCCCATTAACCGTTTTGGGGATGAAGTCGCGTCACCCAGGATGATTGTCCCCGGTCCTCATAAAATTGAAATGTTTGACACGGCGTATACCTCAGACCGTCCCTTGTTGTTCCACTTGCAGGCAGGGGAAAATATAATCCAAATCCGCAACGAGGCTGCCCGTGATGTATGGCTTGGGGATCTTCATATTTACTCGATGCGGGACTTGCCTGCGTACGCCGCGCCTACTTCTGATACTCATCAGGGGTTTATCACCGTTAACTCGATATCGTATACAAGGAAAAACTCATCTTTTATTGGCCTTATGGGGTGGCGAAACGCTTCATTATATCCTTTTCACCCAGTAGATCGCATGATTAATACATTGGACCTGCCCCAAGCGGGCAATGAGGTTTTTTTTGAAATTTATGTGCCTTACGCCGGCTATTATGCGTTTGCCATGCACGCGGCAACCGTTAACCGGGACTTTCCATCCTTTGTAACTTTGCGTATAAACGGCGAAATACCCTTTGCAGAAGCGGCTTCGTTTCCTCTTAACCCATCCGGCTTTAACAGGCTAAGTAATTATGTGTTTACCAGCGAAGACGGTACGCCATTGTATGTGTTTCTAACTGCCGGCACCCATGAGATTTCGATTAGACAAGAACTATCCCCCCTTGCCGAAGAGCTTGCAAAGCTTAGGCTGCTAATCGACCATATCAACCAATTTAACCTGGATATCCGCCGCGTTACGGGCCGCGAGATAGACGCTAACCGCACTTGGCGGCTTACCCGCTATATCCCGGAAACCGAAGCCTTTTTGGAGGCTTACGAAGTTATTTTGCGCAGTATAAGCTCTAGTTTGAATGTACACAGCCAAGGCAACTCTGGCGCTCAAAGCAATATAGTCACAGGCATTGCCTTGCTGCACCGTCTTATGGAATTCCCGGATAGATTGCCAGAATATTTAGATGTGTTAAGCGGTACAAACGCCTCTGTGCTCCAGATGGTTGGGGTCTCTTTGGATAATCTTTTGACAACCGGCATAGTTGTTAATGCCCTGTATGTAGGAAGCATGTACGATTTGCCTCGGGAAACGGCTGCTGCCCATGTCAGGCTTGGCGCAGGTTTCCAACACTTACTTGCAACACAAACATCTGACAGGTTTAATGTCAATAACAGGGACGGAGTCTTGCACGTTTGGGCCAACTACTCCCCTATGCATATGAGCATAATCAGGCAATTTATTGATACACGTTTTACTCCGGAAACAGGCATAGAAATTGACATATCCTTCATGCCAGATATACCAGGTCAAAACCCGCTAATTTTAAGCCGTGCCGCCGGCACCAACCCGGATGTGGCTATGGGGCTGGGGTTTTGGCAGCCTTTTGAAATAGGTGCCCGAGGCGCCCTTCACGACTTTACACAGCAGGACGATTTTTGGTACTTCATGGGGGACTTTGTGCCCGGCGGTTTACCGGCCTTTATGTTTAACGAAGGGGTATACGGCGTACCCGAAAACGTTAATTTTGCTTTAACGGTATACCGCACAGATATCTTTGGGCAGCTTGGCATAGAGCCTCCGGACACTTGGGAAGATGTTGCGGCAATACAGGCGGAGCTTTTGCGTTTTAATATGTCATTTTTTAAGCCCATTGCCACTGGCCCAGGGCGTAAAAATTTCTGGCAAACAGCGCCGCTGATATACCAACATGGCGGACGGCTTTATCACGATGACGGTAGGCATACTGCTATAGATGAGGCCGCTGCGGTACGTGCAATTTCGCAATTGGGGGACTTGTTTAACATTTCGGCTCTCCACGAGCATATCCCTGTCTTTTTTAACTCGTTCCGTTTTAATCAAACCCCTGTGGGTATCATCAGTGCTCCAGAGTACATGCTACTCCAATATGCTGCGCCGGAAATTTGGGGGCAATGGAATATTGCGCCTTTCCCCGGCACAATCCAAGAGGATGGTAGCATATCCCGCTATTTTATAATGAACGGCACATCCTCGATTATATTCGAAAATTCTGACATGATAGATGAAGCATGGAGCTTTCTTAAATGGTTTTTAAGTTATGAAATACAACGTGACTTTGCTTTTGAGCTATTCTCTAACTACCACATGCTATGGCTACCTTCAAATATTGCGGCGTTAAGCCAGCTGCCCCTTGACCATAACCATCTTGAAATCATCCTGGACTCTATGCAGTGGATGCGCGACCCTCCAAGGAGCCCGGGCCACTATATACTTGAAAGACGGCTTTCGGATATATGGAATTCTATAGTATTTGAAGGGGCATCCCCACGTACGGCCATCGACTCAAGTGTAATTGAAATTAATCGTGAGTTTAACCGCAGGATGATCGAATTTGGTTTTATAGATACGCAGGGCAACCAACTTCAGCCATATATAATACGGGAATTGGATTGGGTGCTTGAGCAAATAGAAAATGCAAGAAGGTAGCCGCTTATGAGGAAGAGGACTGGCATTACAGCCGATGGTTTTAACGCGCTTGCTTTGCTTTTGCCCTATGGCTTATTGTTTTCGTTGTTTATAGCCATACCTATTGCGATTGCGATTTTTCTGTCTCTGACCTATTTCAATATGGTCGAATTCCCGAGCTATGCGGGGTTTGCCAATTATATTGCCATTTTTACGCAGGATGCTACGTTTTTCCAGCATGTGCTGCCTAATACACTACAGTTTGTGCTTATTGTTGGGCCTGGGGGCTATGTATTGGCCTTTATCATGGCCTGGGTACTTGCACAGATACAACCCATACCTAGGACGATTTACGCGCTGTGTATCTATACCCCGTCTTTGGCGGGGGGAGTGCTTGTGTCCACGATTTGGGCAATGATTTTTAGCGGAAACCAGCAAGGCATTATAAACGGAGCGCTGCTAAGCTGGAATATCATAGACCAACCCATACAGTTTTTGCTGGAAGCGCGCTGGATTATGCCCATTATGATTTTGGTATCGTTGTGGAGCGCCATGGGTATCGGCTTTCTTGCGATGCTAGCCGGTATACTCAATGTTAATGAAGAAGTCTACGAAGCTGCGTACATTGACGGGATACAAAACCGCTTCCAAGAAATAATCCATATAACCATACCTTCGTTAAAGCCGCAAATGTTATTTGGCGCGGTAATGGCGATTGTAGGTGCCTTTAACAACGCGGGTATCGGCGTTGCCCTAACCGGCGCAAACCCAACGCCCCACTATGCGGGGCAACTGATACCAAACCATATAGACGATTTTGCGTTTCAACGTTTCGAAATGGGATACGCAGCAGCGCTTTCTGTTTTGTTGCTTTGTATAGTGTGGGTATTTTCTAAGGTTTCGTATAAATTGTTTGGGAGTAGTGATTAAGTGGAAACATCCGCATAGCGGATTATTTTGAGCAGAATCGCAAAGCGATTATGCGAATCCACATCATAATTTATATCGCCGACGAAGGAGGCATAAATTTGATGAAAAGGTCAGGTTTCCAAGGAGCAAAAATAAACCCTACGAAGTTTCATCGTTCGCAGATCAAATTTTATTTGCTGCTTACGCCTATTTCATTGTTTATGGTGCTACCTGTGGTGTTTATCGTCAGCCAGGCTTTTAAGCCCATAGATGAGTTATTTCGCTTCCCGCCTACTGTGATTGTAGAGCGCCCGACATTTGAAAATTTCAGGCAAATCATGGCTATGACAGGTGCCGCTGATATACCAATAAGCAGGTTTATAGTCAATACCCTTATTGTGACCACTGTTACGGTAGTGCTTACCATTCTTATAACAGCTATGACGGCATATTGCTTTTCTAAAAAGAAGTTCCGCTTAAACAAGACCCTTTTCAAGATTAATCAGGCGGCTCTTATGTTTGTACCCACAGCCGTGATGATGCCGCGGTTTTTGGTTATTGTTAATACAGGTATACACAATAATTTTATGGCGCATATTTTGCCGCTTATGGCAATGCCAGTAGGGCTTTTTTTGGTCAAGTCTTTTGTGGATACCCATGTGCCGGATTCTTTAATAGAAGCCGCTAGAATCGACGGTGCCGGGGAAATAAGGATTATGTGGAATGTTGTCTTCCCCCTTATAACCCCTGCGTTGGCCACTGTATGCGTTCTTACATTCCAGGCGGTATGGGGGAATATAGAAACCTCAACTTTATTTGTCACCAACGAAACAATGCGCACTTTTGCTTTTTATATGCATCAATTCCAAGTCTCCGCTACAGCAAACCCTATGATGGCAGGTGTTGGCTCGGCTGCGGCGCTGCTTATGTTTTTCCCCAACTTGATTATATTTATTGCCATGCAGTCACGGGTTATGAATACTATGGGGCACTCTGGGATTAAATAGGTATCACTAATATCCGGTTTTGATGATAACGATAAAGGTTTATTTCCGGAATGATAAAAGCGATAAAATCCAGCAAACGGAGGACATATAGTTATCATGAAAAAGTTTTCTGCAATATTTTTGATTATGCTATGTGCCTATTTTGTTTTCACGCCTGCGCAGGGTTTTGCAGCAAGCACTACCCTAACTTTTGCCGTTAACCGTCAAGGCCGAATGGTACGCACTCAGGATGCTTTTTTGCCCGATTTAAACATAACAACTCTGCACCTTGTTAACCCAGAAAATATGGTCTTCGACCGGTATGACAGGCTATTTATTGCCGATACGGGCAACCGGCGCGTTGTAGTTTTTTGCACCAATACCCATATCATTGTTGATGAGATACGTTATTCCGGATTTACTACCCCAAGGGGTGTGTTTGTGACCCCTAATATGATGCTGTATGTGGCGGATACCAACGCAGAATCTATATTTATGTTTGACTTGGCCGGAGATACAAGTGAGCCGGTTAAAACAATAACCCAACCCATGGCAATGGAGGTCGGCGAAATCCCATTAAGGCCAATACGCATAGCTGTGGATAACCGTGGCAGCATGTATATTGTAGGCGAGGCTGTGGCCGAAGGAATCATACACCTGTCCAACCAAGGCGAATTTTTAGGGTTTTTTACATCTAACATGACAACTTTGACATTTACTCAACTCATACAAAATGTTTTTATGTCCGAAAGGCAATTATCGCAACTGCCAGACCGTATACCTTTAGTGTTTTCAAACATAACCGTTGATACCAGAGGCGTGGTTTATACCACCAGTATGGGTACGTTTGAGGCGCTGCAAGGTATGGCGTTAAGACGGCACAACATGGCCGGGCGAAATACCATAACAAACCCAACTGTTTTTACAACCCGGGCCGGTGGGCGGGCTGTAACCGGTCTTATTGATGTTACTGTAGACCGTTTCGGCAACATATTTGTAGCAGATACCAGCGGATATATAGAAGTTTACACCAACTATGGTGAGCTCATCTTCCGCTTTGGCAGCGGCACAAGCGGCCCTACCGCCTATAATATTGCCGGCTGGTTTGCCGATTTGCATTCTGTCGCCGTTTCGTCTGTAGGTGAGGTATGGGCATTGGACAGGGGCCGCGGCATCGTGCAAAGCTTTGCCCCTACAAACTACACAATGGCTATTTTTGAGTCGTTGTACCTGTTTAACCAAGGCCTGTACGAAGAAGCTGGGCTTATGTGGAATGAAGTGCTTAGGCGCAACCAGATGAGTGTTATGGCGCATACAGGGCTTGGGCGAGCATACTTCTATCAACAAAACTATGACATGGCAATGCACCACTTTTTTCTTGCGGGAAATCGTGAGTATTACAGTGTGGCTTTTTGGGAAACAAGGAATGACTGGCTCCTTAATAACTTAGGTATTGTTATAGGGGTCACATTGGCGGTTTTCTTGGCTTCATTTGTTATTAAACATCTTGACAGGAAACAGGTTGTACATGGTAATTTGAATAAACTTGGGCTCTGGCTTATAGGCTTAACGGTTTTTAGGCCAATTGTATTTGCCCTCCAAGTTGCGAGACATCCCATAGATAGCTTTTATTATATGAAGCTTGGGCAAAAGGGTAGTATGGGTGGAGCCATATTTCATGCTGTTCTATGTTTTATCGCTTACATGTTTTTTCAAACATCCCGGGGGTTTTTGGTACAGTTTACAGATATAACAGAAATGGACTTTACTGTGATAATCGGCGGCTTTATTGGCGTATACGCTTTGTTTATCTTTAGCAATTACTTGGTTACTTCAATTAAAGACGGCGAAGGCGGGTTATCCGATATATTCAAAATGGTTAGCTATTCACTTTTCCCTACAACACTTACATTGTTTGCAGTTACTGTCCTCTCTCACTTAGTAACCGAAAACGAACTTTTCCTGTTGACCTTTCTTATGATTGCCGGTTTTTCATATAGTGTGATTATTGCGTGGCTGGGTTTACAGGAAATTCATAATTATTCCTTTAGGGCCAACTTAAAAAGCATGGGGATAACCACATGCTTTATGATTATTGCCATAGTTGTTATGTTTAACATGCTTATTCTTTCCAGCGAGATACTGGAATTTGTTTTGGGACTGGGCAGGGAGGTTTATGTAAATGTGTCGGGGCTATATTAAAAAGGGCATTGTCGCTATATTGGCATTGTGTATAGTATTTTCCGCATGGGTACATGCTTCCGCGCCAGTAATACTGGGGTCAGCGGCTCAGGAAGCCACGCCTTTAGACCTTATACCACATGAGTTTAGCTTCCTTGGGCAATTTGGGGATGTACGCTATTATTTTCGCGAAGACAGGGACGTGCTGCTTGCGCGAGATGTCTATGAGCGCTTTGAATGGAAAACAGGGCTTAATGCCCAGTTCCCGGCAGACGTTGATGGGCTTATCAGGAATGCCGCAACCGAGGAAGAGCGCGTGCGCTTGGCAGAGCCAAGAGAGCAGCGGCTTAACGCTATTTGGACGGGTATGGCAAATTCCTTGTTAACCGTAGAAATGTATGACTCTCTAATGAATATTTCCAGGATTTCATCCGCGGCCAGAGAAGGGGCTAGGTCCAGCTTAATGGCTATAGATGCCGCAAACGGGCATTTCCGTTTGGATGTGGAATTTTATGCGGTAGACCTATATATCAAAATGCAAATTTATTTGAGTCCTACAGGTATTACTTATCATATCTATGATGCGGATATTACCGGCCCAGGCAGGCGTTATTTGGGGAGGATTATTATTACGCCGTTTTTGGGCGCCGTAGGCGGAGCGAGACAGTTTTTTGATTTGGAGTCAAACAGCTGGGGCGAGACCAAGCAAATGCCAATGCCGGAAGGATACTTTTTTGTACCCGACGGAAGCGGCGCGTTGATACATTTCAGAGAAAATACTATGTCTTTTAACGCTTTTACGGGACAGGTTTTTGGCCCTAACTTGGCCGAGGAAGCATTGCATCACAATGATAATGCGAGCACTATGGATTTGATGCACCCATTGATGCCGGTCTTTGGTGTTAACCACCAAGAATCCAACCAAGCAATTGTTGCATGGGTTACTTCCGGGGCAGAAAACATGGACATCGTAATGATGCCCCATGAAAATACTACTTACTATAACTTCATCCACCCACGTTTTAGGGTCAACAGGTTTATACATCAAATTTATGACCGCCACGGAAACGGCTTCTTTAGACTGCTTACACCTACAGAGCGCCCCAATAACGACATAACAATACACTACCATTTCCTTTATGGGGAAAACGCAAGCTATGCGGGCATGGCAAGGGCATATCGCGCACACTTAATCGAAGAGGGCGTTCTAACCCCGGGAACCGTACCCCAAGACGGAAACATGCCCATACGCCTGGACTTTATTATGAGCGACGTACGACGCAGTGTTATGGGTCATACTAATGTAGTCACAACCACTTCGGAACAAGTGGGCGATATTGTACAAGATATAATGAATTTAGGGGTTAGTAGCATAAACGGCGGCATGATGGGCTTCCAGCGCGGAGGTGTTACATTGGGCAGGCCGTGGACCTTTAACCATATGCGCTCTATTGGCAATAGGCGGGCATTTACACAATTGTTAGAGGATATGGCTGACATCGGCGCGGATATTTCTTTTGCGCAAGATTTTGCGACTATTAACAGCCATCAGCTTAATTTAAGCCGCCATGAGGCCGCGCATTTTAGCCGCCAAGGGGTGCGTAACCGCATTGCCCTTGAGCCGTTTATACCCGTGCAAATTGTTTCATATGCCCGCCCTACAAGCAGTGTGGACTGGTTTAACAGGCATAGGGACAGGGCCGTTGATATGGGCGCACAATCTGTAACGGCAAGCGGCATAACCAATATGTTAATAAGCCACCATTCCCGCCGCAACCCTGTTACGGCACGAGAGTCGATTTCTATGATTCAAGACGCTTTTGACAATACCCCTGTGCTGATAAATGCCTATAGACCCAACCAGTACTTATGGGCTTATGTGGACAGGTTTTTGCAAGCGCCTGTGTTTAATAATCAGTTTGTTTTATTTACAGATACTGTGCCGTTTTTACAGCTTGTTCTTCACAACACAATGGAGGTTTATGCGCCATACTCAAATTTTTCGTTTTATTCCGAACATGATATGTTGCGCATGATTGACTACAATGTCTTCCCTTCTTTTGTCGTGACATATGCCCCTGCCCATTATCTGGGGGTTACAAACATGCTTAATTTTTACTCTACAGAGTTTGACATTTACAGGGATATTATTATGGATGTATATCATGCTGTTGCCCCTGTCTTGTCCCGTGTTAAGGGTCTGGAGTGGTACAACAGGCAGGTTTTAGAAGAAGGGATAGTCTTAAATACCTATGAAGGCGGAGTTATGGTAGTTATCAACTACACCGGTTATGAATTTAATTTTGGGGGTACCTATGTAGCCCCGCTGTCTGCGAGGGTGTTTTCATGAAGCGGAGAATAATGAAAAAATTTAGCCCTCACGCGGTGCGACAGGGGGTACTGGGCTATCTGTTTTTGCTGCCTTGGCTGGTGGGCTTTTTGATACTTACAGCCTGGCCGGCGGTTTATACCGTTTACTTGAGCTTTAACAATGTTGTCCAAACTGTAGAAGGTTGGGATGTTACATGGGCAGGGCTTTCTAACTACGATGTTGCTTTAATTGGCAACCAGTTTTTTACACCAAATATGCTGTCTTTTATCCTGATGCAGATTACTTATGTGCCGTCTATTACGGTTATAGCTTTTATTCTGGCTCTTCTATTAAACAGGGGGCTTAAATGCAGGGCGCTGCTAAGGGCTATTTTTTTTATGCCGGTCATTATTATGAGCGGGCCTGTTATGTATCAGCTACTAGATTCCGGCGGGCTTTCCGGGGTTAATATTAATACAATGCGGCTTTTAGGCATGGTTAGTATGTTCTCCTACCCTTTTGCAAGGGCATTGGTGTTTATGTTTGAAAACTACTCGGTTATGCTATGGTTTACAGGCATACCGATAATTTTGTTTATCAGCGGCCTTCAAAAAATCGATAACGGCATATTAGAGGCCGCCAAAATAGACGCCGCCACCGGTTGGCAAATCTTGTGGAAGATTACTATCCCCATAATACGCCCTATTTTCCAAGTTTCTGTTATTTTAACGGTAGTTCAACTGGCCGCTTACACCATTAACCCAGTGTTACCGCAAATACGTGACGCCATTTTCCAAACCGGATCCGGGCTGGGGCTTGCCAGTGCTTTTTCCTGGATATACTCCCTAGCGGTGCTAATTTTAATAGGCATAGCCGCCTATTTTATACGGGGAGGCAAGGATGAAGTGGCACAGGCTGTAAAACTGCGCTCACGTACCTGGGCAGACGACCGTGATCGTATGGCAGCAGCCCGCATGGGTATTAAGCAAAGAGGTGAAGTCAAATGACGGTACTAAAAAACTCGCCTTTTATTACCGCCTTTATTGCCAAGGTCAAATCGTTAAATTATGGCAACATTGTGGCTTATTTAGCGCTTGGCTTTATAAGCTATCAGTTTGTATACCCGCTTCTTAGGATGATAAGCTTATCCCTTATGAGTGAAGCCGACATAATAAGCCCTTCGGTTAATTGGATACCTCAAAGCCTGGCCTTTGGCAACTTACGTACCGCTTGGCGTGTTATGGATCCGTCTAATACGATGGTTAATTCCACTTTGTTTTCCGGCACTTTGGCTTTTGGGCAAACTTTTGTGGCGGCCACCGCGGGTTTTGCCTTTGCCAGATACAAGTTTCCGTTAAAAAATTTCTGGTTTTTTATGGCCATTGTGGCCTTTGTTTTGCCCACACCAATTCTGCTTATCCCCCGCACAATGATGATGGCCGAGTTTCAGAGGGTTCTTGATTTCCAATTGTTTGGGACAGTTTGGCCACAAATTGGTATGGCGTTTTTAGGCCAGGGAGTCTTTTCTACCATTTTGATGCTAATTTTTTACCACTTTACAAATATGATACCCCCGGCGTTAGACGAGGCGGCATATATCGACGGGGCTAACTCCGTTCAAATTTTTTATCATATTATACTTAAACTAAGCCTGCCAACTCTTTTGGTTATTTTCTTGTTTGCCTTTGTATGGAACTGGAACGAGACCTATGTAACCTCTATTTTTTTACGTGGTGGGCTAGAGCTCGCACCTGGGCGCTTGCAAAATTTCGCGCACCTTTTTGGTAACTATGCGGAGATTTCCGATTTGCTTGAAATCGGTGCTTTTGGAGCCGATGAGTTTATGACCGATGCCCAACGTATTAATGAGGCCTTCAGGATGTCTGGGACGCTAATTGCTATATCACCGCTGTTTATACTGTACTTGGTTGTACAGAGGCAGTTTATCAAAGGTATCGAGAATACCGGTTTTACAGGGATTTAGGCATAATAGTAGGGCTTTAGAAGTTGAATACAGCTTCTTACAATACCGATTGTTGGATTTTGACAAATGCCCCGTAAGCACATGATATGACTGTGTTTGCGGGGCTTTTTATTGATGATATAATTATGCAAAGATGAAATAAAAGGGGAGACCTATATGCGCTATATCGAAGATTTAAGAGAAAACGAACATGTAGTAGAGCATTATCTGTGTAAGCAGAAACAAAGCCTAAAAACCCGGTCTGGCAAAACATATCTTTCTTTAAGACTAGTAGACAAAACCGGCACAATGGATGCCAAAGTATGGGAAATGCACAATGATATACAAAGCTTTGACGAAGGAGATATGATAAAAATAGACGGCAACATCGTCACGTTCCAAAACGAACTGCAGCTCAAGATAAACAAGCTCCGTAAAAGCCGCGAAGGGGAATACATCGCCGGTAACTACATCCCTATGACAGATAAGGATATAGATAGCCTATATGCTGAAGTTCTGTCGATAATCAAGTCCATAACTCATCCCCAAATCCGGCAACTGTTGGAGGCTATTTTGGTAGATGACAAGACCCAAGCAGAGGCCTATAAAAGCCGCTCGGCGGCAAAGTATATGCATCACGCGTATATGGGCGGACTGCTAGAGCACACATTGGCCGTTGCTAATATCTGTGACTATATGAGCGGCAAATATAAGCATATTAACCGCGACATACTGATGGCTGGCGCGCTGCTACATGACGTAGGCAAGATTTACGAATTATCCGAGATGCCCATTAACGATTATACAGATGATGGCCAAATGCTAGGCCACATAGTAATAGGCTGCGAAATGGTATCGGCACAGGTGGCTAAGATCCCCGATTTCCCTCACGAGCTGGGCAGTATGATTAAGCACCTGATAATCTCCCATCACGGGGAATACGAATATGGCTCACCCAAATTACCCTGCACCGCAGAGGCCATTTTGCTGCATTATGCCGATAATATGGACGCCAAGCTGAAGACTTTCGAAGAATCCTTCGATAATGACAAGACCCCCGGCCGATGGACAGGGTACAACAAGGCGCTTAATAGATATTTGCGCCGGTCGGATTTTTAAGAGGAGATAATTTTGGTTAAGAAGAATGCTAATCTAACAATAGAAATTGAGAATGTTACAGCCAAAGGCTTTGGTGTAACCAAGGTGGAGGATTTTGTACTTTTCATCGATGGCGGCCTGCCGGGCGATAGGTTGCTTGTCAAGGTGGTCAAAGTCAAACCAACTTATGGATACGGGAAGATACTCCGTATCCTTACCCCATCTCCCCATCGTATCGAGAGTCCTTGCCCTGTTTCGGACAAATGTGGTGGCTGCCAGTGGCAGCACTGCGACTATCAAGCTCAATTAGGTTTCAAGAAGCAGCTGGTTACCGACGCGCTAACGCGGATAGGCGGGATTATTGACCCTCCTGTTACAGATGTTATAGGCATGGAAACGCCGCAACCCTACCGCAATAAGGCTGTATTCCCTGTTGTGCCATATGAGAACGATTTTACCATAGGTATGTACGCGCCAAGAAGCCACCGTATTGTCCCAGTAACAAAATGCGAGATACAACACCCGGTGCATGTACCGGTCATAAAAATAGTGGGCGATTTTATGCGTCGCCACAAGATTAAAGCCTATGATGAAATTACTCATAGCGGTGTCATGCGCCATGTTTTAATAAGAACCAGCAACGCCACGGGTGAAATCATGGTGGTGCTGGTAATTAACGCAGACAGCCTGCCTAAGGAGAATAAGCTGACTGCCGCATTAACTAATGTTGGCGCAACTACGGTTTTGATAAACCCCCATAGGGCCAATAGCAATGCTGTGATGGGCGATAATTTTCGCATTCTTTTAGGAGAGGGCTTTGTCCGCGAGCAAATAGGTCAGATTTGGTATAGGCTATCGGCTCCGTCGTTTTTTCAAATCAACCCTATGCAAACGGCCAAATTATACGATATCGCGGTGGATATGGCCAATCTCACAGGGGGCGAAGTTGTAGTTGACGCCCATGTAGGCGTAGGCGGGGTGGCTTTAGCTGCAGCAAGCAATGCCCAGCAAGTAATAGGTGTGGATATCGTACAAGAGGCTATTATCGACGCAGAAAAAAACGCCGCTGATAACGGCATAACTAATGCCAAGTTTATATGTGGTGCCGCAGAAAAAATAATACCTGAGATGCTTAAAAATGATGCCACTCCTCCTGATGTTATTTTCTTGGATCCGCCTCGCAGAGGCTGTGAAACTGCCCTACTAGATGCACTAATAACCACTAAAGTTAAAACAATCGTATATATATCATGCGACCCGGCGACTCTGGCCAGAGATATAAAAAAATTAACCCAAGGCGGGTATAGTCTTGCTGTAGCTAAACCTGTGGATATGTTTCCTATGACATGCAAAGTTGAAGTGTGCGTTTTGCTAAAATTCGCTTGCAAGTAGTTGCTTAATATTATTGCAAAAATGCTTGACTTTCCAATATATTCTGCTTATACTCCAAATGTAAAATTATAGGAGGAAAGGGCGGATTATGTATGAGTTTGAGACTAGAAGAAAAGAAAATTATGGCATTAAGGAAAGCGAGAAAAATAAGCCAAAAAGCTCTGGCAAACGCTATTAACGTAAAAACGCCATATGTAGCGAAAGTGGAAAAAGGGACGATGCAATATTCCGACGAACAGCTTATGCTCGCAAAGGAATTGCTAAAAATAGAAGACATGCCTCTTTCGAAGCTTGAAGTTGCCTCTTGTAAAGGGCGCATACACATTGCGCGCGACTATGTAAGAGATGGGCGCATTATCGAAGCCAAAGCTATTCTTTCAGAGCTGGCTGCCCTTGTTAATCTAGAACCTTGCGATGACTATCTGCCTATATTATACCGTTTATTAGAAGTTATTGTGATGCTTGCCGAACGTAATTTTGATGTTGTCGCAAAGAAACTTAATTACCTGCAAGGCCGCCTGGAAGACATGAATGATGAGCACCGTTTTTTCTTTTTTATTAACATGGGAGAGTTTGAACTATTGCATGCGCGTTATGAAGACGCTTTAGTATTTTACAAGCAAGCCAAAGAACAGAGCCCAAGCCTCAAGGATATTCTGCCCTATGAGAACACAAGGCTACATATACACACAGCCTTGTGTTACTCGTATCTCGAGTTTCCGTACCGCGCTATCCTTTATATGCAAGAAGCCAGTGGGCTACATGAAGATAGAATAACAGATAAAATTGGCCTGACAGCTGACTTTGTTTTAGCCATTAGTTATATTAAGGTGCGCAATTTTAAAGAGGCTGAAAGATTGCTTGATAGTTGCCTTCTTAGGGCCGTAAGTATAAAGGATGATATTCGTACCTGTGTAGCGTTGCACCATTTAGGCTTGCTGCACAGCAAAACCGGAAACTGGAAAACTGCTATAGAATATCTTGACCAAGCCCTAAAATATCATAAAAAAAGCAGCGCAGATTATTTAATAATGCTGTATAGGAAAATCCGCTGTATATCCGGAAGCAGAAGGTTTGCGAAGGCTAAGAAATTGCTGGCGGATTCAAAGCCTATATACAACACCAACAGGGTATTCGCGGTAGATTTTGAAGCACTTAGCCACTATATAACAGTAAGCAGCCGCTTAACACTTTATAATGACCAATCTGTAGAATACATCGAAACCGTCGCAATACCTTATTTCGAAAGTAAGTACTACTATTTCGAAGCCATTGACTACTATAAACTTCTCGAATCCTATTATGAAATCAAAAACAATAAAAAATCATTGCTAATGTCGGCAGCTATCCGCAAAATTTATGAACGATGTTTGTTTATGAATTAATGAGGCAAGCCGATGCGGCAGCATAACTCACGAATGGCGATAAATAAAAAGCGCTTTACCTAAAAAAGGTGAAAGCGCTTTTTATTACTGCCCTATAGGGTATACTAATGCGCTTCCCATAATGGTACCCGGGGATTTGCATTTATGTCGTGGGTGATTTAAGCGATATCGCTGCTGGCGATTTGCTTAAACACATTATACATACCCTTCGGCAGATATGGGTTACGAGGCAATTACATAAGCGGCATTTTCGTTTACAAAGTATTTACATATCAGTTACAGTGGGTTAAACCTCTGTATTATCTGCGGCAGCTAGTGTAAATAGGAAGCTGCTGCCTTTTTGGGGTGTGCTCTCAAGGCTGATAGACTCGCCATGTGCACGGATAAATTCTTGGGCTATAGAAAGTCCAAGCCCGCTACCCCTCTTATCCTCGTTACGGGACTGGTCTCCTTTAAAGAAACGGTCAAAAACATGCTTTTGCTCTTCTGGATCCATACCGCGGCCGTTATCAGTTACTGACACTGCAACTTTTTTGCCAATAACCGTGGTTTCTACAGTTATCTCGCCTACCTCTGGGGTAAACTTTATCGCGTTATCTATAAGATTATGCAGGCAGCGCTGAATCTTATCTTCATCGGCAAGCACGATGTCAGATGCGTGGGCGAAGCGGCTAGTTATTGTTATTTTTTTCTCGGTTGCTCGCTTTTCGAAGCCCATAATCGTCTTTCTTATCAGATTATTTATGTCAAAGACCGTCTTTGTGAGCTCTATTTCCGTATCTTGCAAGCGATGGATGTCTAATAGGTCATTAGATAATTTTATTAGCCGCTCTGTTTCATCCAGCACGATGCTCATGTAGTATGGCTGTTGCTCTGGCTCTGCTGTGCCGTCTTGTATGGCCTTCATAAAGCCCAGCATAGACGTAAGCGGTGAACGGATATCATGAGACAGGTTGGCTATAAACGATCGGCGGATTTTTTCCTGCACATGCAAGCTTTCGGCCATTGTATTAAACTGAGTGGCTAGCTGGCCCACTTCATCTTTTGACTGCACGGCTATTCTATTTTCGAATATACCCCCGGCTATTACTCCGGCGGCATCATTCATCTGCCTAAGCGGACGAGTTATTGCACGACTTGACATGTATATTAGTACAGAGCCAAACAGCACGGACACCAACAGGCTTATCAATGTTATGCGGTACATACCTGCTATGGTCGCCTCGAGCTCTGCCATGGATATATGCACCAAGGCCGCGCCCATTATATTTTCACCCATCATAATCGGATGGCCTGCTATCAATAGAGGCTCGGGATTATAGGGGTGAAAACTGCCAGAAAACACAACAGTTTCGCCAGCCAGCACGGCTTCCAAGTATGTGACGGGCAAAGTAGTGCCACGCTCTAAGTCAGAAAATAAGAAGTTAAAATCCGTACTCATGGCGGACACGCCTGCGTCAAGCAAATCGTTGATGTTTTCTATTTGTAGTGCCAAAGGGTCTAAGTTTATATCGCCAAAAACCCACATATTCATGACCACTGATTCGACAGAGCGAGCCACCCGTACGGCAGAGTCGGTTAAGGCAGTCATGCGTTGGTCGGTTAGGTAACTGCTTATGGCGCGGGATAAAACCAGACCCAGAAACGCCAAGCTAATTACTAATATGCTAAGATATAGCAGTAATTGTTTTCCGAATATTCGCATTGGATACCTCCATTTAAATGGGGGCGCTGCCCCCAAACCCCCGCCACTCCGGCGGGCGAAGCCCGCCTACGCTTCCTCGCTTCGCTGCGGGGCTGCGCTGTTTGCGCAGCTTGTACCTTTTTGTCGCTTGTTGCTCCCGCGGGCGAAGCCCG
>Ga0123355_10001511_pt1 | contig 32448 bp, 22 predicted proteins | sample TergutEmb28metaG_3_FD_89872 | JGI IMG/M metagenome (GOLD analysis project Ga0123355, IMG submission 89872) | Embiratermes neotenicus P1 segment gut microbial communities from Petit-Saut dam, French Guiana - Emb289 P1 | ecosystem: Host-associated > Arthropoda: Insects > Digestive system > Gut ...
CAGACCATGGTCACCGCGGGAATCCTCCCCTTCAGGGAAAATTCCCACGGTAGAACCGGGAATCGAACCCGGGACCTCATGATTAGTAGTCAGAGACTCTGACCACTAGACCACGTGGCTGGTTGAAAATTGTATCTAAAAATTACTTTACAAGACGCTCACCCTTAAAATTATAGATTTTAATGCATTAATCATGGGTTTAAAACATATCTTACATATTATGAAACAGATAACTTATTTATGTGTAACGTTCTATTTAATTTGTTTTCTTTACAAGAAATCATGGAAGGAGTTACAGCGTATAGTTTTATCACTAATTAGCAGTAAGCTACAAATAGTTCTCCAGTAATTTACCTATAACTACAACTAACTCCACGGAGCAGTGTCCCTATATAGAAATCACTCAGTCGTTCGAGACATTCTCTACACTTTATGGATTCCGAAGTTCATTATTGGTGTACATAATAGTCCGCAGCTGGTAAATTTACTGAGCCAAATGTATATAGTTTACAGCACCCCACCTTGCTTTATTAGAGAATCGTTTTATGATTACACTCCCATCTAAACCTGCGCCTGTCATGTTTAAAACAAAATGCTATATGAATTTCTGGTCCAATTTCTGATCGCACCAATATGTGTTACATAACATGCCCATCTCACCTTCCTGTATTCTATTATCTTATTCATGTGGTGCGAAGAGTTCGAACTGCGAAGGTCCTCATTACGAAGTTATCTCACTTATGAGACTCCCTCACCCTTCTTAGATTCAAGCATTGACTTGAGCTCCAAGTTCTTTTCCGGTTTTTTTTTTGTTTTTTTGTTTTTGTTTTTTTTTGGGGGGGGGAGGGGGCCTTCAGTGCCATATACACATACTTCAGAATGAAGCAACGAGTCTACCTTGCACTCGCGTGATTTACAGACAATAAAATAAGCATGACGTTAGTTCAGCGGCATGTCTATTTATACAAATCCAAATACCTTCTTGCGTTGTTTAGATGTGGGCCGTGTTTATATCCACAGCGATTGTGCTTGCGGGGGTAAAAGTAGTTTGAAATGAGCATCATGGGGCATGGTGGTAAGATAACTAACATTTGTCTTCAAAACCTTTCCTATAACGCCACATTTCTTGTAACCAGCAATTCTCACGGACTCCTTCAAGGAACATTCTGGTGTATATGAGCTAGGCTCTATTTCTGAATCAGATATTTTACAACATTACAGTGTTTATGCATAACAGCGTAAAATTATTTACTAGGACATTGAGGAGCTTATTTTCAAAACGCGTGTCCTCTTAGGAAGACTATAGTTATCTGTGGGAAAACGTGCACGTACGGATCTCTAGTACTGTACACAGTTACTGTAGTAACAAGTGTTATGTCCAAGAACTCAGAATAGAGTTCTGCTGTTTTTCGTGAATTTGTTTGCCCCTCTGTCTTGTATAATAAAAACCCAATTATAGAACAAAAACTTCTGCGGTGTAACAACGGAAGTAGAGTTGACACTAGCGGAATCAGAATTTCGAGTGAAGTTACCTGGCCCGGAGAACCCCTAATACAGCAGCCAGGAAGGCTGTTCCTGATCAAATTCGCCCGAAGTCTTAGCAGTAAACGACTGAAAACAGCAGACCAGTTGAGGATGCCCATTAAAATGCAGCCAAGTCGACGGAGTGAAATGTGCGTTGCAATTTTGGGCTACCGTGACCGAGATTTTCCTTAGTTTTCCTCAGTTGTAAGGAAAATTCCAACGTATATTTAAAAAAAGGGACATGGCCCACATCCCCCATCACGGAGGCCCCCAGCCGATGTGACTTCCACCCAGGTCGCAAAGACCTGCAGACTACGCGACCAAGCCACTCTGGGTTCAAACCGCAGGTAGCCATTCGACAGAAATCCCCTCCACCCGCCCCCTCCGCAGTCATAAAGCAATGTGTAGAAAAAGTCCCTAGTATGATCAGGTCAGGGTCCTCAGCCAAGACCGATAACCCACTAGCATAATTACAACGCCGCTATCGTTATAACTGCAGCAATTATTTTTGTGCAGAGGAATGGTCAATCGCACGAAGGGACGTCAAATTGCTCTGCTCGTCAGTCATCACCCTTAGCTTTTTTGGTTGGTTGGCAGTTGAGTCCATGGCGCTGTGCCCATCCTGACATGTTAATGGTGGCTCAACTATTGAAGAAATGAAATGCCTTTATGGAACTCAGTGGCGTATTATTGTGCTCATGTGTTCATCTCCCTGTAAGTGAATACAGACTCAACAACCAAAATACACCATAGATAGGAAAATATTACAACGCGAATGGTTTCAGGTTTATTATCAGTAGCTCTGGAAGCTTACTACTAAACATGTACAAGTGTGGCAGTTGATGAATATAACTTTACCCCAGCGAACGGAAATATAAAAAATCGTGGAAATTAATGAGATAAACAGGATGCCGGAAACCGATTGAAATGTAAAATCGTTATGGTTTGCGTTGCATCGTGAGAAAGTTTGCTCCTTTTGCCAAGCATACGAAATTATAATTTTGAAATTTATACTTTCTTGAATATTAGGTAATGTCTGGATTATGGTATTAAAGTTGGAAGTATTTTGATACTGTATTTTAAATGTAGCAGTCAATGTGATGTGGGTGTAAAGTCTTAGTGACTGGTGGTGTGTGTGGAAACTTTGGAAATGATCTAAGTTCTGAAAAGTAAAGAAAGTGATTAATTCTATGCAAGTTTTATCTTAGTTTGTTGATTAATTCACGCTCCTAGTTTATTACAAACACTGGTATTGAAACTGCTGGAAATTGTTAAATTTACTCTTGATCTCTAGAGGTCTCTTTTTTGTTTATATCAGCATTACAACGTTCAGTTACTAACGTTACAACAGGTGTACCTTGAGTAGGCCTATTTGTGCTGTAGCATAAATGATACGAAACTTTACGCGAAATGTATTTCTGTGTGTCTATTATTCGTCCATTACTTTATCCGAATTTAGTACCAAATAATAAAATTTTCATTATCTTCAAATATGGGGAAACCTGCGAATACACTGAATAAGCAGTTTCGAGCAACCGAGAGTGGTTTTTTGTCCAGTTGGGGTCTGCGTGGGGGGAAGAGCTTAGTCTAAACGCAAAGTCTACCATATTACGTGGAGCCTCAGACTTTGGCCAGTAATGTACTCTTGTGAATACAGTAGCAAACATCTGGGTTTCATAAGAGAAGGGGAATTGTGTGGCAGGTGGACTGAATGTTATTTTCTGAAGAATAATTCTGCTCAATTCATTTTGTTAGACAGCTATCAAAATTATTTACGACAGATAACTTTTTGCTAATAAGCGGAATAGATGATGCTGTCCAGACAAATTCGATTAGGTCATGGCCGATTATTTCCAATTTATCATTGGCCAACCCTCCTACTGCCGAAGCTACGTGTATACAAAGTGGCCCAAAAGCCTCTTAACCTTTAAAATTTTTTATGTCAACGCACAGTTACGCCAGTAAATTTTTAAAAGTGTGTCACAGTGTTATGAGTGTGCAATGAACATGAAAAATCTCTCTTCGAACTATTTTTGAACTTAATTACGTCATAAAAATTTTCGAAGTATTTTACCGTACATTTTACTAAACGGTTAGTCGAGATCTGGGCCACTGTTTAGTCTAAGACAAACGGCAACATCGTGAAGTGAACCATAATTTACTATCCCATTTGACACTTATTTTGAAACTGAAAGAACGCCGCTTATTATCATAATAATCAGTTAAACAATCAGTATTTCGATGTAGGAGTAATGAGGCAACAGAAGCACAAAGCAGACATAAGAAAGTGTTGTCGTTACTATTTCCTGTATCTTTGTACTTCGGTTGAATCGATATGGCTGAAAGTGAGGATCGCTGTAAGAAGTAGAAGAAACAAGAGACGTATAGAATTTATGTAACGCTAGTAAAGTTGCATCTTGGGAGACCTTGACACAGGATATTATTAAAATGTGCCATATAGTCCTATCAGTTCTCACGATGTCTCGTACGTGGGATTTACACGGAAGGCATATGTCTCGTTCTGTGTAATGATGACGGTATCGTAGACATCTCACTATCTAATTTTGTAGCCACTATGATCCTTCTGGTCTTTGCCAACCAACCCAAAGAACTTGTCTGTAACGAAGGTTGTCATGTGATGAGAACTACCAAGACTGCTGGGAAAAAGCCTGTGGAGGCTTGGATGGATCAAACGAAATTTCCCTGCAAGGGGTACTATAATAGGTCGAGACAGATGTGAAGGGAAACTATCCGTGGGACATCCGTCCGTAAACTCAGTATAGTTAAAACAAGGTCGGTTATTTTGAGACTTATCAGTACCCATTTATGTAATACCTGTTGTTCTCTGAATTTATAATGCAATGGCTGGTGTTGGGTACACAACTGTGTGACATGATGGCAGTTCGAGGGTACAAACCCTGGACCGCAGACCCATCAGGACAACGAACTTCAAAACTGTTCACCTCCAGAATACCACATGCCGTGTGAATAAGCTCCTCGTCAAATCTGAAACACACAAAATTATTTTTGTAGGATTATGATAAGGTAACTGTAAACTTACAAGAGATTAATAATGTCCACATATTTAATATTTCAATGTTTTTCACTTTCCTCTGTAGCCGATTAAATAACCTGTAGATTCTTTCTAGTAGAATAATTATAATAAGATACTTTTCAGGCCCTGCTTCAACGAAAGCATTCTCAAACGACCAGTTGAAGGCTGTAACAAGTCTGCTGGTCTGGACGAATTTAGAACATGTGCTTGTTTAGGGCTTATGCAATGTAGCAACTTGACTTAGTGTGTTCATATTATTAACACCACCTCTGACGTAATGATTAACACTCTGCTTCAGTGTTGATTTACGTGACCACATTTAATGACCTGGCATCAACTGTAGATATTATACGTGTAGAATGAGGAAAGGATACAGGACTCTTTAAGAAGGCTCAGTGAGAAAGCGACGGCGACGTATTGCAAGGAAGTATCTCCACTCTCAACTGGAGCAGAAACGGGGACTAGAAACTCTCCAGTTCAAATAAAATTCTGCTGAAGTAATGCCCTGGGACGTACAAATATGTATAACTCTAAATGAAATACACACATAAACATTAACACTTCAAGTAAAGTTGTCTTTTTGCCTGCCGTGGACGCGTATGGGAAGTGGAGGTATAATTCCCTTCATTCTTAACCTCGACTCTAGATGGAGGCGATTGGTTAGAGTCGCGCCACGGCCTCTGTACTCAATTCTGGGTGAAAAGATACACAAACCCGAAACCATAACACATACATTTTGCAGAGACCAGCTTGTGCTGTTACACCCAGGTATCGTGCATCACCCACAGAACACGAAGGGAGAATGAAGTGTTTAGCGGTTGTAGTTGCGGAGATGAACTGTTTCGACTCTTCCGATGGTTTCAGAGAGATCTGTTATTGTAGTGTTAGCTGCGTTTAAAATAGTAACAACGAAACTTAATTTTAGCATTAGATCTAAGGCACATCATTGTGCATGCACTAAAAGTAGTAGGACGCTGTATTTAAAAGGAAGTTCGATTTTTCACTGTATAGTGCACATCGTTGCAGCTTCCTTTACGTAATTAACCACAACATTCTATATTTTATGTGGTAATAATCAGTATCTTCCTTGAATTACTGACAATTTACAAAGCAACACGTCTCAATAATTGAATACGTATAAGGTAAAACAAGGCCAGCACTTTCTTCAAGTCGCATGTACTTTCTGATTATTTTATTAAGTTTGCAATTACAGTTTCAGCATTGTTACTTGTTAAATATTTTTTAAATTAAATTACCTCAATTTGCTACCTTTATCGGGCTGTGGGCGATTACTATATTTTTAAAGATGATAAATGGAATTTACAGAGAGAAAAACAGGTTTTCATTTCGATACAGATGCAGTGAAAGGTGCACTAATAGAAACTGAGGTCACTATTCACTACTGGGTCATTTGAAGGCAATGGATTTTGTATTATAAAATGTGTCAACTCGACGCCTGAAAGGGCAACGAGGGGTCAGAAAAGCAGAAGATGAAGTGTATGAAATAATTGATTTTTAGATGTTTTGTGTAAAGTTAACAATATTTACGGAGACGAAGTGTCATATAGTTACGGACAACGTGAAAGGAAAGGAATTGCTTTCTCCTTCATCCCCCCCCCCCTCAAGCCACTTGCGATGCCCCTTATGTATTTACTACAATCTTTAAAAAAAAAAATGTATCCTCTAAAGAAATGCGTGCGTTGAGATCTGCGCTCTTCTGGGACATTACGCAGCGTATGGTGGAAATTCCTTACCGAAGGCGGTTCCCATCTTCAAGGGTCAACGGTAGGTTGTCCCGGAACGTCGGTAAAGAAGTACCAATATACGCTCGTAATGTCCCGGAAGAGCGCAGATCTCACCTACTTCGCGGCGGAAACCTGAAATCACGCAAATGTGTGAGTTTTCGTATGAGTAGTTTGTTGAGAGACGAGACTGAAGGTAAAGCAGTTTTTAATATCGTACCTGGCAGCCAGCTTGCAAGCACTCCTAAGATATTGCACGACATTAATCTGATTGTTCTCCCAGATAGGCGTCTGTCGCCTTTCCTCGTTATGAGACTGCATGAAATTGACTTCTGATTCCCAACGTTCCGGGTTCGACTCCTTGGCGAGAAGCAGTCTCAGTGGAGCAATACAGTTCAGCTGTGGACATGGATCCATGTAGTTTTCCATGGACTGGAAACGAACTCTTGCACTCTCGAACACTGGACACTCCGCCTTTGCGTGACAAGGTGCGGCCTCACACTCGGGACCACAAACAGGCCATCTGCATCGTGAACACAATTTGGAGCCGTCCAAACGAGCGTAGCACCCAAGACACATGACATAACTATCGGGTTTTGGGCCGATGACCACAGGAAGCTCTATCAAAATCTGTTCTCCTGGCTCCAGGGCTCGAGTTGCCACGCCGTATCTGCAGAAAATAATAATACATATATTGAAATAGATGAATTAGTTCTGTGGTTCACAGCACTTCATGAGCCGATTGATTAGTATGGAAGTGTTATAAGCGTTTGACAGCAGGGTAGCTTAGAGAATACTGGAAGGTTTGAGGTCGTGACAACTCTGTTGCTGAAAGGTCAATGGTCTTGGAATGTACGGCGTTCTGCCGGTGTTCCGATGGATCATATTGTTCTTCTGGACTGTTTAACCCTTTAAGATAACTGACTAATTCCATAGAACAAAGTCTTTCTTGAGAAGCAAATAGTTCCTCAGCTAGGCAAGAAATTCCCCGCATTTTGTGCGAAGCGAAGGTTCATTGCCGCGTTCGCAAATGCCCGCCACCTGTCCCTTTTCTGAGCCGCATCCATCAAATCCAAGCCTTACCAACCCTTCCAAAAGATCTGTCCAAGACCGAGGCCGTCTCGTTTCGCAACTGTCACATTTTTACGGTGAGGAGTCGTTAGGCCCTCGCCCAAACCTGAGGCTAGAGAAACAAATAAACACGAGATGACCTGCCAATTAACGCATTTCTGCACCTTAAACTTCTGCCAGATGAATTTGCATTATTGGTTGTATTTACATTCTCAGAGTAAGGATTGGCTTTCTATACGATTAGACGTAACATTTGAAACAAATATTAACGTCGCACCGTGGCGATAAATGTGACACGAGTCAAATAGTAACATTCTGCAGGAATTGTAGGAGAAATTGGAAGAGCTATGGCTTCATTACTACCTTAAAGATGGCTGGTTTGTACGTGTAACTTTGTAGATTCCCACTAATATATGTCTGCAAAACTTGGCACTGAAACATTATTAAGAGACATTCCGCCAAGCAAAGAAGAAACATTTTGAAAATACTTCAATTTGTATCACTTCTCTTGCATTTGTGATACTGTGACGCAATGATAAATTGAAATGTGACAGGAAAATAATAAACAAGAAAAACAATTTTCCGTTATTATATATCTCAAAAATTCATTTTTTGTGATGACAAGTGACAGAGCGGAAAATAGCAAGAAAATAATACTGACACGTTGCAGAATCTTAAAAAAGTTCCTTACAAAAATTACGTTCACACAAGAAAATTAAAAACTGTAAAAATTGTAGAGTGATGCATAGTAGTTGGCACTGGAACTGATTTTGAGCAAGTCTTGCAGTTCCCTTGCCAATTACTAAGCACGTGTATTTCGCTTGGCGCAATGCTTGAAATAACACTCTCGGTGTTAAAATTTACTGCAGGACGGCCTCCACGTACCGGTTACAGCTGTCTCTGGCCAATTTCATTAATTATTATGTACGACTGCTCATGGCTGAAAATGATAGCAGCATAGACTAGCATCTCAAGATTTAGTTCTTGCGATGAGCTTGTCTTAAAGGAAACTTTCCTTACGTGATCAATAACATAGAGACAACTCCGCCTACTAATAATCTAATCTACCGAATTTATTACGAACGTTGTTCCTGCAATCACAAAACACAAGTCACCTTCAGATACCTACAGGAATAGACGACGTATTTGCTAACGAAAGTTTCTTTGCTGTAAACAAAGTGACGTAAGCACAAATGTGACATTTTGGCGATAATCAACAACAATTCCATCTCAGATAGCTGTTACAGTCCAAGAAGTTACATACTGCCGAACACATGGTGTTCTGTATCAACCCAGGATGTAAGCGATACTAGTGTTCTGTAGCAGAATGTTATGCAGTTACACGTGTGAACTTTTTCTTCCTGAAATTTCCACCTTGAGTGGTGCAGAGGGCTCATAAAACGAAAAATGAAAGTTCTTGACTTGTGTCTTTTTTCCGCGAAGGAGCTATATAAATAAATAAACATATATGTATATATTTAACATCCCCATTGATTATAACGAGTTGTTCTTCTGGTATTTGTACAATACAGCCAAGCAAAGTGATTTAGTGAGGTTGATGCTACTTGTACGTGGGCTTAACGTAGACGCATTTGTTACAATGCTCAAGCCGTTCCTCAAAGCCCGTATGCCATAATTTTTATTGTCCAGGTGGTCATACCTTCCAACTCTGTCGTTAAAAAGAACGCTGTACGCGTTGCATTCATCTCGGTGCTGATTCCAGTGCTCCTTCTGGTGTTCCCCTGAACAGTACGTAACTGCTTCACATCCTCCGCATTGGTGCTTTGAGGGTTGCTTGCACCACGCACAAAGTTCGCCGGCCTGTGACGGCGCACACCGCAACTAGGATGGGAAGAAACAAGGCTAATAGAATAACTGATATGCTGCAACTCAAGAATTCTTGAGAAAAGTCGTGTGAAACAAGTTGAATACTGACACCGCGTTTCTAGTAGTTTATAATCAGTTCTTGCTGCCAAGTTTCGTTATCAAAGTAGCATTTCCATTACAAACTCAACAACAAAGAATTTTGTAAGTCTCCCAACTGAAAACTCTGCAAGACTTGTCTCTAATGTGCAGGACAACGAATAATTGGAAAATGATTACCGTTTCGGAAAAAATAGTTTCCAAATACCTTCTTTGCACTTTTGTACCACTGCATTTTCTACGTAGTCGTAATTTTTTGTCCGTGGGTAGTCATGTAAGTGTGCGATATTTTAGGTCCTGATGAAGATTCAAAGTCTTTTGGGATAAAATATCTTGCAATTGTATTCTACGTTGAGGTAATTTTGAACATGATATGTACACACTAAGTATGTAAATATCAGTACTGTGACATCTGCCCGCATGACTATCTATATTAATTAATATATTTAAATTGTAGATCTATAAATTGAGTAAAATATATACCTGATATAAATTACAAATCTTATTAAAACAGAAAATAATTTTCTGAAAATCTGTGAAGTTGTAGCTGAAACTTCAATTGTAGGCCAGATTAAACGTTTTTGCGTTATTCTAATAGATTAAAATGTTCCAAATAAATGATTTATGATTTAATAAACAAGCAATTACTTACGTCTCCTTTCTCAGGGAGGGTGAGATGGTATATTTTTTAGGGAGGGTTAAAACAGACTTGTTTAATCTCAAATTACATCTAATTTAAATTGTTCTTTGCTCTTGTTATGCTGATGTCGAATACTGTAGGACCATTGCGTATATTTAGCGTGCCTGCTACTCAGAATGGCCAGAAAAAAACTGAATTAAATAATAACATCAGCAGCCGGACCACTATTTTTGCCCTTCGAATCAGGGTCAATATGGATTATTTTTACATCCATTTCAAATAGTGCGCTAAGCACCATTTTGAATATTCTCACTTTCGAATAACAAAGCGCTTTCTTAGCGCACTTTATAGCCAGCATATAGACCACACGTATATAGAATTACGAATAGGCCTGGTCTCCCAAATAAAGTTTCAAGTTATTAAACGTCATTATTAAACTACAGTAGTTTCAAAAAACTATTTCTGTGAGATATTTTAGTTTGCTAAATTTCCTTGCGGTGGCGTTAGCGTAGGATTACTTAAAGTTAATTGCATAAGTGTGAACTCACCAGATCAGGAAGAGTCATTCTTATGTATATTCTCAGGGACTTTAATTCATATGATGTTAATCCACTCGCATCAGGCCTTAAATTTCAAATGCTGATTCGTCGACGTATACATCTACTTTTATAACTACCCCGTTGTACATTACATTCTACTAGAACTTGCCCAGCAAACTAAATTTAAATTCGTGTTCTGCACTGCACGGAAGCGTCGCGAACGTCTCTCTGCTTCTCCGCTTTATTTTGGACTTAGCTTTGCGTCGATGTACAGTTAGGTTCAAAAGGACAGTCCACAACAACGACAGTTAAACCTTACGTACAAAATAACTGTGTTTGAAAGCAATATACATTATACAACGTTAACACTTCTGGCGTAATTGCTGCGATATACATCTTCAGTTTCTTGGAAGATAAACAGTTATATAGTGACTTACGGAATGAAAGGTAAAAACATGAACTGGGAAATATATACGTATATAACTTCCGTTTACATAGTAGATGCTTCTAGAGGGTCAGTCGATAAGGTGATCTCTAGACAAGAACAAGATCAAAGACAAAATTAACACAGGATCGTTGGAAATAGCGTTGCCACAGGTACCCGGGACTCTATAATCCACAATTTTTACCCTAGTCGTATTCTAGCATCTTATGATGCTTGTATTCGAATTCCTACATCCCTCTATATACAGCTTACTTGTATAGAGCTGCCCCTGTAGGGAAAGTAAAATTTAAATTTACTGAGACCATTTGGAGAATACTCACCCGGTAAAGAATTAAACTGTAACTTTTCGACGAGCAACTACTAAAGCAAATATTTTACTTTTTACGTAGTCAACCTTACACTGAATGAGTGCCTTGGTCCTTTCCCAGGGGCAGTAGGCGGGCGTGAAGTTGACTACTCCCCCCGTCTAGCGCAGATATGAAGAATGAGTGGAGCTGTGCCTCTACTCCCGTTACACGCCTTCATATCATGGACAGGGACAACTTCGCCTTTTTCAAAAGAAAAGTTGCGTGAATATGAGTATGTAATGTTTCATAGCTTCAGGTAAGGTTGTTTCATACAGTCACTTGTGATTTTTCAGAACAAGAATTTGAATCTTTTCCCGCGACTTTAATATTGACCGTCTGCAGACGAAACGAACTGATCTAGGAGGCCGTTTATTCTATCCCCACCCACATGATGTGCAGGGAATTGGGTTTGAGACGGAAGTTAACCTTAACTAGGTTTTACTTATTCGTACTCCATGATGTATTTAACATTTCAAGAATATTTATTTTGAAAATGTACGCGTTGCTGTTATTGGTTTTAAAAGTCACTTTTGAAATGAACCACAAATAATCTCTATCCCATATTGCAAGTATCGGTCTTCTGCGCAAGCGCCGAGCCTTCTCACATATCTGCGTGGTGGTGTAGGATTATAGATATTGTGAATTGTATTTGAGCAGCCTATATTTAATACGTATTTAGTAAGTAATCACTTCATTACTTTTATATGTGTATCTTCGTGTAAGAAAAAGGGTGTGGGAAACGTTAACGGTCACTTTGTCTCTTCAGCCAAGTAATGCATTAGTACATACTGGTTGACTACGTACCGGCGAGGCCAGTGTTTCTAACAGCCAAGTAGAGCACGGTAATGGGGTGCCTTAATAATCGTAAAAACCACGCCTGTCGTGTGTTGTAACACTCAAATTTTTTAAACTGGAAAACAGTCTTATGGCCGAAGAATTGAATCTACAGAGTGAATTTGACAGAGGCTGACGCAAGTTTTAAGTGTTAAGGTTAATATTCCATGATTTATTGCTTGCTCTTAGTGTATAACCATAATTACTGACCCCGAATGTAGCTGTTCAGACACTGAAGTTCCAAGCGTGCGTGTCTACAGAGAGATAGCACATATATATATATATATATATATGCACAAATTATACGTTCGAAATTTCGTGTGTGCTACCCGCGTATGTGCCTTACTGAACAGGGAAAATGAGCACAACGATAGGCATGAATTTTGTGTGTATGTATGTAAACTTTTGGAAACTAAAACAACCATGATACTGTAGTCTCATTCAGCTGATTTCATTGTGGATAATGTTTGTATTGTTATATGACCGCACTTTACTGATAACTACACACTTTTACAGACATGTATGTACTTCCATTTTCCATCTTAACCCATTGATTGATCCTGTGTGTGCAGCACAGTAATTTGTTACTGAAGCCTCTAAAACTGGTGTGGTTCTTTCTTCCGTAGACGTGCAAAGATCAAGTGCTCCCGTATTCTGTGAGAATGAAGTTTGGATGTGTTTGTTATTAAAGTTTGTAAATCTGGGACTTTTTTCTCCCATAGAAATGTAAAACCAAATATGTTGGTCATTCAAAGGGAATAAAGTCAAGTGTGGCGTCTTATGTAGTTTCTTTTACCATCATTGTAAGTGGCCACTGTTATAAGGGAGTGACTGGGGATAATGTGCTGTGCATTAGCAATAAAAAATAAATATAGATTTCTTTTACATATATATATTGTGTGGGTTTCAGTTGGGGATTTTTACTAATATAATGTTCAGTGAAAATGTATGAATATATCATTGTTTTCAGATAATGTCACCTCCATCATACAGTGACTTGGGTAAAAATGCCCGTGATATTTTCAGCAAGGGTTATCATTTTGGACTTCTGAAATTGGATTGCAAGACAAAAACTAAATCTGGTGTAGAGTTTTCATCAGGTGGTTCATCAAACCAGGATACGGGGAAAGTTTTTGGATCATTGGAAACCAAATACAGAATACCTGAATATGGTATGTTAAGGATTGTTACTTTGTCTGTGCGTAATACAAGGGTTATTTGTGGGAATGTTGTTTTGTATACATTCAAGTCTCATGACATCATGCAGATGCCATTTTGCATACTACATTGTTTTGTAACTTTGGTTTCATAATTGTGTCATGATGATGAGCTTGGTGCCAACTTGAGATGAAGTTGATGGTGTTATGTTCTAGTTACTTTTGATGTATTTTTTCCGTTAATTTCAGATGTAGTTTGTTTATAATAGTGTCATATTTTGTATAGTGTGTGATTGGCTGATAGAGTGGTACATTACAGATACAATCTTAGTTGGCGTTGTCCCTTTGTGTATTGCTTATAAAAGAGGTATTATAGTAACCTCAAAACACAACTGTGCACTTTTTAGTGAAATTTGCTGCAGGTGATGATTTGGAAACTTTATTATGAACATATTTATGGTTTATACCTCTGTCCAAACACTGGTTGTTAAAATATTTCGATTAAATGTCACTAGTTTTTGTGTGTGTGTGTTCCTATACTTGTTAATGTTATGAGCAGGACTAACTAACACAATCTTAGGTGACATCATCCCATTGTGTATTGTGTATAATTGAGGTGTTATATTAACCCTTTAAACACCGAGTTAAATCCCCATCTGCCCTTTGCTAGTATTATTCGGAGCTCACCATATTTTCCATGTAAGCAGGTAAAGGGTTAACTGGCAGATACAACTGTTGGTTAATATAACACCTTCATATAGATGCAGTCACATTTTATGCAGGGCACTGATTTTTTGTGATGTGTGTAAGCTGTGTGTTGGAGAATAGTTTGAATTTGTCAGCCTGTGTCATATTTTAACTAGGATTATTGGAAAGAGGGTGGAAATTTACATGGTCTGGAGAATGGTAAGAGGGATGATTTCTACGAGAAATGTTGAAGCCAGGGGACCAGGAACATCCATTTGTCTTCGGGTTTGTTGTGGGAGCTACAAACATGTTGCATGATGGAGGGTGATACAAGGGATTGAATCTGCAAAGCCTGCAGCTCTGCTAGAACAGAAAAATGAATAAGAGTGTTGTAAATACATTGATAAAATTGTAGGTATAGTGACTTGGGTTCCAGCAAGCCACGTTCCCCAGTACAAGGAGCTTGGATCAAGTACATAGTCATGCGGTGGGCAAATTGGTTGAGCATCAGAACATGTGCTATTGCTACCAGAAGCAGAGTGAATGGAGGGGAAGGGGTGGTGTCACATAATGCACATAATGGGATGCTGACAAAAAGAGGGATAAGAGTCAAGAGCAGTGATCAGATGTGAGTGTGCATTGTAACAAAGCAGAGGGGGACAGGAATGGTGGACATTACATTAAAATTCATGATTCCTTTTTATAATGCACATCCTGCAGCACTGGGGGCCTACAAAACGTACAGAATAATAAAGTTTGTTGTGGGTTCCTTAGAACTGGATTGTGTTCTTCTGACAGAAGACAGTATTCTGGATCCTGGTTATGAGATCTGGGAGTAACTCTGCTGATAAGTATATGGGGGTAAACTGCCCTCTCATTATACTCTTCTCCACTTGATGATAAGGTAGCATTACAAGATGCAAGGAATTTTGAACGCATTCCTTTGAGGGTTTCAGGTGTGGAAAATAAGTGCAGGAGGTATTCTTTGGCCCTTTTGAAATGTTCTGTCATAGCAACTTGTACCTGAATTGGATATGCACCACACCAATTCCAGTGGAGTAACACACAGACCATAAAGGTTACAACAGGTTGATGATAATTCTTGCACTTCATTAATGCAGAATTTTTTAAAACTTGCTTATGCATTCCTAAGCAAATTGCATATACTGAATAAGGCATATGGAAATACAGTTATTGAGATGTGTCCTACAGCCACTGTTTCTTCTGCAGGTCTTACATTTTCTGAGAAGTGGAATACAGATAACACGCTGGCAACAGAAATTACAGTTCAGGATTATATTGCCAAGGGATTGAAAGTATCATTTGACAGCTCATTTGCACCCCAGACAGGGTAAGATTATCATCTTTATATAGTGTGCACAGCTATAGCACTTGGTGTCTGTGTTTGAAAGTAACCATCCTTGTATTTAAGCCATTTTCCTTAACTTCCAGAATGAAAATTGGCAGCATCAGGATTGTACTCAGGAGTAGCTGACCAAAGAATGTAAGAAAGTACATTACTAGACATACACATATTGATATGATCTTTACTTTAAATTGCAGAAGTAAAACAGGCCGCATCAAGAGCGAATTCAAGCATGATCTTTTTGCTGTGAACTGTGATGTTGATGTAAATACAGCTGGTCCAGTCTTACTGGGTTCTGCTGTGTTTGGATACAATGGTGAGAAGCTTGTTAAAAATATGTGAAAACTGTACATTTCATAGTACTACATGTTTTGTGTGATTCATGTGTTTTTTAAATTCAGCTTGTGTGAAAATAAGCATGTATTTATATTATTTTTAAAACTTAATATTCAGAATTTTTTTGTATATTTTTAAATTTTGGCATTCATAACAGACGGAAGAAAATAACTTTGGTAAAAGATCCACAGTTCAGGAATTTGTGATTTGTACATGTATTTGTTAACAACAGTAACACTGAGACAGATGCCACACATTTTCAAAAATTGTTATCAGAATCAGAGGAGCAGTTTTATTCACCCTGATTTAGCAGTGACACACATTTATCACTGAAGAGAAATTAGTGCTTTACACCAAGGCCTTGTTTTACATCCTGGAAAAGTGGGCATAAATAAAAAATTGTATGCTCACAAGGAAAAGAGATTTAAAGAAATGCAAATAAATCAGCCAGAAAGCATTAAACTGAAAATGAGAGGACATAAATTAGTAAGTGGTGTAAATTTGCAAGGGGCATTAAAGCAAAGTAGGCATAAAACAGGGCCTTGTTGCATATGGCCAGCATTCATGAGAGAACATGTCAAGCATGTTTATTTTGAACCAAATAGGACAGTTTGTTGTCATCAAGTTTTCGCACCCCATACACACTGGTGTATGTTGAGAAATAGAATGTAGAATATAAGTTTTTTTTTAGTTACCGTGACTGATGGCAAAATATCCTGTATCTGTACTAAAACCTCAACAGACTTCACAAATGTGTAACAGGACACATTACTGCGACTGCCGTGTGCATTGCTGCCAAGCAGCTGGTTCAGATTATTGGTAACTGTACACCAGTCTGCAGAGCATCATATCACATAAGATTTAAATCATCAGCAACCATCTGAAAACCTCAAATGTCACATATTCTCAATTGAATTTTTATGAGGATTCACATACTGTGCCACGCTCTCCAGTGATGTGTGATATGGATAAATTGAAGTCTGACTACATGCTAGTAGAGTAACGTGGGGCAAAATTGGGAAGCTAATGTTGGAGTATGAATAAGCATATGAAAATGAACACATCATTAATATTTTAAATGCTAGTATTGTGTGATCATTAAAGTTTGCAGTAAATTAAACACAGGTGGAAAGAGTAGTGGAGGGCAAATTTTTTTACCACTTTCTTAAAGGAGGGCATTTTGCCCCATTTTGATGCCTATGCATGGGCAAAACAGGGCACTGGGAAAATTATTTTTACAAACTAAGAGTAACTACTTCATAGTATTTTATAAGAGAAGTGCAATTAATGAAATAATAATAATAATAATGTATGAATGTATCTGAAAAACTTAAGATACAGATTGAGAGGAGTCGTGGACGGCCTCGTCATCGTTGCTGTCAACACCCACATGAGTTGTGGACCCAATTGTGACATTTGGAGCTTGCGATTCCACATTCATTGGACTTAGAATACCAGTCTTGACAGTAAAGGCACTGGGCATCGCCATCATTGTCAACTACCTCATCACTGTCATCACTTCAATATTGAAAAATTCTCTTACTTTTTTTTTTCTTTCCTTCTTTTTTTTTTTCTTTTCTTTTCTTTTCTTTTACACTTGTTTGTTCCTTTCTTCAGGAAAAATAGAAATTTGCTACTGTTTTTTCCTCTGTCTCATTCTTTTGCAGCAACCAATTCATTTTTATGCAGCGAGGCAGTGAGGATAGGTGTTTTACACATTTTTCATGACACTCTTTTCATGTCTTGCCCAATGTTTGGGATTGGAATGATTTCTATGGGACTTTGAAAAGGAAAAGTTGACATCAGATGTTCTTCAGTTGTAGGCCTACAACAAGATACCTCATTTTCTTTTGAATCTTTGCTGGTACTAGGCTTCTCATTTGGTGCTGTATGAGATGCAGGCCTATGGAGAGCCTGTGTGTACAGTGTGGTGTGAAATATAGCATTATTACCCATTGTTTGCTTGTATTATTCATGAGCTGTAAAGCCTGTGTCCATCGAGCAGAGGAAGCACTATTGACTCCTGAGCTGAGAATCCTATGAATTTCTCGAACCAGGTACAAAATAAAGGCTTGGTCATCCATCGCGTTTCATAATCTTCAGCCCATGTTCCATGGGGTAGATTCAGTTGAAAAGCTTGCTGCCTACTTTTCTTGGGGAATATAAGCATAGGATGCACAGAAGCTCCTGAGGCAAAAAATCACATTATTCCTGTCACAGTTTCACCTTTTTGTGTAGAGCTAAAAACACCAGGGGAGTGGCAGCCTTCCATTGGCAGAACTTTGGACTGACCCTTAGGGTTAACTGTTGTGTTCCTTTCGCCAGCATTATAAATTTTGTCTGGTGTCAGATGGTACTTATCATTTACTTTTGTCTACAAATCAGAAAAATTTGAGAACATCTTTATTGAAGCCCATTGCAAGGGCTGTGGATGTGGCCTCTGTCTTTCTCAAATAGATGTTTGGATGTCTCTTTGAAAAGCCATGAAGCTCGTAAGCCCAACTTCTTATTGCTTTTGTGGTGAAACTGATCAGTCGTTCCTCCTTATATTTCATATAGCTGACCATTTCTGCTTCCTGTTCAAAAGTAACATCGATATCTGCCCATCTGTTTTGACAGTGTGCTAGCAGGTTTAATCCTTTTGTCCTTTACATGGCACTGCAATGTTGTTTGTGGGACCCAGAATTAGACTACATTAGATGTCCTACCAAACCACAGATGACAGCCTCAGCTGCATTAAGTCATAGATTCAAGGGGCCAGCTTTTGCGGTTGGAAGTTCTTTGCTACTCCAGAACCATCTAATTAAAGTGTAGTGTTATTAGAAGCAGAAAAGATATGTAGGTCATAACAGGGTACTAATCCATTAGCCCCATTCTGTCCTGATAGTTGTGTGACATTGTGCAGCATCATGTCATAACAGAATGAACAATTGTCTTGATACTATTATTAGAGTGTTTCTAAGTATACCATCTACCTGTATTGTGATTTTCATTTTCAAACGTAATAGAGACTCTGCCCTACTTTCAGTTGTTTCTAGCCCTTAAGTTTTAAGAACAGTAAACTTTCCAGTGTGTTTGCAGTTTCACAACTCAGACTTTCACTGACATGGCTGCCATTGGTACTAGTGATGCAGTGTGATGTGTAGACATACTTATCCCACTGCCGCATGCTATCAGCACTTTCTACTGCCAAAAAAGTCGATAATGCCTTTTACCCCATTACTCCATTTTGCTGCATGTTACCCTACATACTGTTCAGAGAAATTACGTAATGAGGTGAATATAGCATTTGCACTAAATATTTGTTGTAACCAATTTCAGGCTGGCTGGCTGGTTATCAGTCACAGTTTGACTCTCAGAAATCGAAGATTACAAAAAATAACATTTCATTGGGCTATACCTCTGGGGATTTCATCCTTCATACACATGTGTAAGTGTTCATGTTTTTTATGTTATTCATTTCCGTGCATTAATTGATAATTACTTAAGACAACAATATCTTGCTTACAGTCCCACTATACACAAGCAGCTACTGTGACATGAACACTTGTAATCCTATACATTGATAAACACCACCTCATATGCAGAACTTAAGGAAATGACTCTGCTACAGGCCTTGAGCCATCTAGCAACATCCAAACCTAATTTTAGCTTAATTTATTTACACAGTGTGTTTTATACATATATGTATAATTAATTTATGTGTACTGCTTGGAGATGACCTGAAGGGGGTCAAAACATGTTGGCATTGGTGTTTTAGGGTTTTAATTGTAAAGATATAGATATATAATATTGTGCATTTTGTTGGAGTTGTCTTAAGTAATTATTTGTTTGTCATTGAGTGTATGGTAGGCTGGGCTAGTGTATTTGGTATAGGCGCTTGCAAGGGGCTGGAAGGTCCGGGCATTGAATCCCAGTGGGGCCAAGATTTTCCACACCTTTCCAGATTGGCCCTGGGACTAACCCATCCTCCTGTACAGTGGGTCATTCCCAGGGGTAAAGCAGCTGGGGCGTGACATTGACCACCTACCCCAATGATGTAGCGCTGAGGTTATAGAAAGAGTAGAGCTTAACCTCTACTTGTGCTATGGGCCTCCAGGGCCCATTATTGGGTGAACTTACCGTTTTAGGTACATTCACAAAATTGTGAAAAGACTTAGTTGCATCATGCCTATCTGTGCATCCATCTGCCCACATGGAACAACTCTGCTCCCACTGGATGGGTTTTCATTAAAGTTTATATTTGAGTACTTTTCTAAAATCTGTTGAGAAAACTGGTGTTTCATTAAAATCTGACAAGAAAAACAAGTACTTCACATGAACACCAAAATATATTTTTGATCATATCTTGCTCAGTTCTTAGAATGAGAAAGTTTCAAAGGTTGTAGAGAAAATCATAACACACGTTTTATGTTCAGTAATCCCCCCCCAAAATGTGGTGTTTATGAGATGATGTGGAAAAATATTGTAGAGCCAGACAGGCCACAGATGACAATACAATATGCCATATGCACACTGCATGCTGGATAACTAAGGCTACAAACACACACACAGAATATGTAATACTTACTGCTTTTCCATGGCAACAGTGGTTGCACGAACATACCTCAGTGTTATGTTATACATATGTTACTTGTCATTGTTTTACTTTTACCATTGAGGATATGACATCCAGTATTGCTGTAGTTTTTCATCTGGGTTTGTGTGTGCCATTTTTTAACATTTCCTTGCTTCAGGAATGATGGTCAGGAATTTGGTGGAGCTATCTACCAGAAAGTGAGCCCAAAATTGGATGCTGCTATCGATTTAAACTGGACTGCAGGATCAAATGAGACTAGGTTTGGTATTGGCTGCCTATACGAGTTGGATCAAGATGCTTCAGTCAGAGCCAAGGTCAACAATGTGAGTCAAATTGGTCTTGGATATCAGCAGAAGCTCCGTGAAGGTAGGTGTGAATAGTAAGTTTGTGGGAGTAATTTGATAGCACAGAGTCCAAGTGTTAACACAATTGTGTACTTAAAACCACTGGTTTAACACATGGTAGTTTGTTTTTACATGGATTTTATATAAAGCTTGTATAATTTTATTTTATATTATACCATGGAGGCAAAATTTATGTGCTGCGTGTAACATTTTGGTTTTGTTTTATGTAGAATGTAACATTGTATGTTACTGTGGGAATTGTAACTGACCATTGATCTCACAGTTGTTAATGATGTGAAGTTTGTCTCTAAACATATGACCCTTCAGCTATGCCAGCTCTTGGAATGTTGAAGAAGAGTTAGGCTGCATTAAGGGCTAGAGTGTTGGACTAATGTCAGTGACATTAAGCCCATTGCAGCTAGTGTCATATCGCAGTAGCCCAACAGAGTTAAATGTATTTTGTTCAAGATATTATGTTTTGTTATATTCCACAAGTAATCGCACAACTCTTCATTTGCAGGAGTCTCGATATATTTGTCAGCCTTAATTGATGGCAAGAATTTCAACCAAGGTGGCCATAAGATTGGTGTAGCCCTGGAACTTGAAGCTTAAAGCATTTCAAACTGTGGTCTTTTGTCAGAAAGATATTATGAAGTTTGAAGAAAGTAAAGTAATTAAACAAGATGGTGATTTTTAGAGGAACAAACTTTTGCAGTGACATTTATGATTTTCTGGAGCATGTGGTTCAATTCTTATTTGTACTAAATCAGCTTCACTCACTTTTCATTGTATGGGAAGAATGAACCTGTAATCAGACCACTGCTCAGTAAATAAATGTACTGTAGTCCAGTAAATGTTACTTGCTTCAGGTTAGGTGGTAATAAAGACTTCATTATATCAAAGAAATGGAAATAATCCATTTGTTAATATTCTGGAGAAACATGTATTTGATTTTGAGAGAAGTTTGTATAAATAAATTACTACTGTAATGTGCACTTTGTACATTAGACATTTTGAGTGAAAGAAGCATTTGCTTGTAGAGGTTGTGTAGACATTGTTTTAAGCTTTGGTGTGTATAAGTCAGTATTTTCTTCAATCTTCATGTATTTTCTTTGGATGAAAGGAACAACCATCTTTGCAAGATTAACTTAAAAAATGTGCAATGGATATTAGGAACATCTGTAAAGACCATGGGGAGCTTTTTCTGTTACACATTTGTTAAGACAGCAGTTAATGTTGCCTCTCATCAAGCCCAGTTCTTAGACCCAGTTGTTTTAGACTTAAATTTCCTTAGTGTTAGTGACCGTTAGTTACTCTTACGAAGAGTCTCATTGTACAGACAGTAAGACAAGTAGCCATTGAGACTTGTCTTCAGATGTACTGTATGATCAGAGCTATCATGCTAGCAAGATGAGAAAGGATGGTGTGTGAATAGTGGAGAGGTTGTCACACTTCCGTGTTTCAGATTATTTTGTACTCTTAAGTTTTGGTGAATAAACATTTCCCATCGATCCTTCACGTATTTTTTCACACAACAAAACAAACCACAGTCTATTTGGGGAAAAGGGCATTTCGTGTGTGTATGTGGTGAAGCGATGAAATATAGTGATTGCCAGCTTGTGGAACAATTGTTGTTTCATGAGCGTTGTAAATAGAGTAAACTGATACAAAACATTAGCTTTTATTTATGTAACAAATAAACAATGAAACTGCAGTGACTGCCAGCTTGTGGAACAATTGTTTTATGAGAGATAAATAGAGTAAACTGATACAAAACATTAGCTTTTATTTATGTAACAAATTTTGAAACACTGAAACTGCATTTTATAGTAATGTACGTACTGAGTATTAACTGATTTCACTGTCATAGACTTGCATACAAAAAATGATGTGCTTGACATGGTTGGTTTAATGAACCATTTGCTCTTCCATGGCTTTGGTAATCCATTCTTGATCATTATTGGTTATTTTCTCAATGATCTGGTTCACCTGGTAGCACAGTGACTGGATTTGTTTGTCCCATGTTGGCAGTACTTCTCTTGCTGAAACAGGTGCATTTTTTAAAACAATTCACAAATTATTAGTATCTGTGTATTCAGGTAGGAGATACAGTTCCAGGGATGTGTAATAAGATGTCTCCCAGATAAGCTGTTTCTGACTTAAAATTAGGTCCACTTCACACTGCCGTGTTTATATACAATGACTGTTACATTTAGCAATGCAGCAAAACAATCAGCATACCGGAACAATACCAGATGTCAGTTGTATTAATTCATCTGGTGACACATGGAGTTAAATCCCTGGTCTTTATAGAAACTGAATACAATTGTAATCTTCACACAAATAATACACACAATGTAGTGAATTCAGCTTCCTATATGTAAGCTTTATATAAATAGTACACCTAGAAAGAAATACAGCCTCTTCTATAGTGTGGTAAGCTCAGTTTCTGACATGAAACAAATGTCTTACTTTCAAAATGGACGATGGAGTCTATCTGGTCAATATATCCATTCATTCTGCCTTCAGTTATCATCTGACTCGCAATTTTTTCAGCTTTCATTGGAGGAATTTCCAGAAGGGCTCCTAATTCTTCAAATGTAATGTTGTTATACAACTTACTGGCTGATAACAGATTATGTTCCGTTACAGCCCGCTCCAGAATAGTGGAACCTGAAAATTGGGAAAGCAAGCATACATTTTCATCATCATCATCATATTAAAGTGATATTTTTGTATTGAGAAATTCAAGAAACCATCCAGTACTCAGTACTCAGGTTTCATTTTTTGCACGCAAACATACATGTCACTTTTAAGTGTTTTATGTCACAGTACTGTGTTGCTTAAGGTTACATAGTGTCAGTGATAAACGGAGCGTTGGTGGAATGATACTGACAGTAAACTAAAGAACTTGGAGAAAAATCTGTCCCAGTGCCACTTTGTGTAGCACAAATCCCAACAGAGGACTGAACCTGGCCTCCATGGTACAGTGATGGTGACTGCCTGTTAACCATATTTTGAGGAGTACTGTTTCACCAATCAATAAAACCTCTGTTTTAATAGGAACCTGAATTACTATTTCAGAGCAACAGGTCTAACCACTCAATGTCCCATTCAAGAATTGTAGATGACACATTTTCCTGTTATGGACCAACAACATAATAGTTCTGTGGAACATGTGGACAGCTAACAATGCATTTCCTGTGTGCTCTAATAATCCAATTACATGACATTTTTGATTCAGACACTGTCACAGCAGTATCACAGACCATCTGTAGTCGAAGCCTTTTGATGGGGTTGCAGCAAGTTTCCAAACTCCTGTAGCTCTGATCGTCTAATAATTCGGTCAAGATACATTTTTTCCAGGATGGAATATGCTGGCAGTTGCTGACATCGTTCGTCCTTAAATAGCGTTGCAAGCATTCGACTGCGCTGCTGACCTAAACAAAATGAGGATGACAAACTTTGACTAAATTCAGCTGTATCGTGCCTCCAAAGCTCTCACTTTTTTTAAATAAAAAAGTACAATAAATAAGCAGTTGCCCCATACACCAATAAAACTGACATCCACATACCAGCTGAAGCAAGCACTGTACATATTAAAGCATTTCGTAATGCTGTCATCCTTTCATCTTCGTGAATGATTCCTCTGTATGATAGTTCATTATAGCGTTGTGCAGCTTCAATAAATTTACGACGATAATCCAATACTCTGGCATAACATACTTTGTAATATATCTGCAGCTGTTCATTTTTGGATTCAGCCTGAAATTCAATTTGAAGCACAAATATTTTATTTCTAAATGATCATTTTAAAATTATTTCACCAAAAAGAACTTCCCAATTACCTGCAGTAATGATGCTCTGTTTATGTATGCCTCTGCTTGCACCGGGTCATCATTCTCCAGATATAGCCTTGCAATCTTCAAGTATGTTTCTAATTTGTAGTCCACAGAATACTGCCTGTATCATATAAAAATATTAAAACGAAAACATGGTTGAGACTTTCTACATCCCTTCTGAGCTGCTGGTATTAAACTAAAAATCACTCTCAAAATTTTATATTCAGTGATCATTTACTGCCTTTCATCACCACTGTCATCCTGGTACATATGCCTTCCTTTCCCATCTTTTCATATTTCATACTTGTAACCTTCCTGGGACAGTACAAACAATGTGTAGATTCTAAGTCACAATCTCAGTATCACTGAAGCAATTTCTACAGCAGAGATACAGGAGACCAATAGGTACAGTGCCATATAAATCATGAGCCATTATGCTCTAAACCAGTAAGTGGTGAATTACAAAGTGAACAGTCATCGACTACTGACGGTGTTTTCATGATTCTTTCTGACATGGCCAGATAACTGAAACATGAAGCTCCACCCAATATCAAGCCTATTTACATAAATTTATTTACACACAGTACACATTCTAACAACAGGTATATATGTCATTGTACATATCCTCCAATACTGCTTCCCCATTCTTCTACAATTAGCTCCTGCCAGTTTACTGGCATGAATAAAATTATTCTTATAATGTTTCTGTGGGTTCTTGCACTATGGATACTTATCACCCCCTTCATCATGTTTCCGTTTTGTGAACATGAAAGCATAATGGGTATTTTATGATTATTGCAGCACCACCTTAAACTTCAAGGGATTGTAGAGCCATGAACACTGAACAGCACAAAAAGCTTGCATACGGTAAGTTGCATGCCGTGATGTGACTTATTTGGCCTAAGTGGGAGAATTATGGGTACCACACTCCTTCAAACAATTTGGCAGTAAGTGTGGTGTAACATCCCATAAGATCTGAATCTTGAATTCTGAGATATGTAAAGTAGATGTTCAAAGTTCCTTCTACATTGTTGCTGCTGTCAACATAGCTGCAACTGGCCCAGGGCAGTGATAATATGATGATGATGATGCAACTTGTGGGAAGTCTATGCACCGACAGAGTTAGCAGCCTCCCTGTATAATACTAATAGCAATAAAAGCTCATCAAAATTCTGAACACTGGAATATGTGGCTGTTGATTATGCTCCATCATAAATTACTTTCACAAAAAAATATACTACCTTCCAATGTTTAATGCAGTTCTTGATGACTTACTTTTGTCCAGTTTCCAAAGGAATTCCAACCAAGACATTGGCTGCTTCTTTCCAGCTTTGTTCACGTTCATAAATGTTTGCAAGGTGCTGTCGAATACTTGCTACTTGCTCTTCAAAAGAGATTACACGAGGTTGTACCTTACACAAAATGATTTTCATTATAACATTTCCAAGATTAGGGTAACAGTAAATGTAATTATATATATCTTAATTATGAAGTGGGAATTCATAAATCACATTGTTTTAAAATTTATCTATAGATTTTTCTTATTCATATTATACATCCTATTTGTATGAAACTACATTGAAGCCATGGAAAGACACCCTGTACACGAAAGTGCTCAACGATTGCTACTTTCTACCTAGTGGGAGTACTTAAAAATAAATTGGAGGAAGCCTAATAGTTCAAGGGATAAGGTAGAAAACTTCTGGCTCATTAATACATAGGAACCGTACATGATTTAAACTCCAATTATGTAGTGCACTCAGCTACTACATTATGATTATACAAGGGTTATTTCCAACAACACAGAGTAATTACCTTTTCTAGGGTGTAGTGTGATACAGCTTTAGATACAGGATCTGAGAGCACCGTCAGCTGTGTGCTCACATCGGTCAAAATTTGTCGTGATATTACCAAACTCACGTTCTCATTTACGACTGAAAAGAATTGCAGTATTCATAAGAGTAATACTATGAAAAGGATTTAAAGCTGTGGTGTCACACATACATAATTTCAGGTCTAGGATTTGCATCTGAACCCAGGTCATACTTGCTTCAATGAAGACTTTCAAAGTTTCAGTTAAATCATCTCTTGATGATGTTAATATTGCATCCAAGAGAGAGCGGTACCTAAAACAAGATGTAAGTTTTAAATAATTATCCTACGCCACAAACACTATGATCAAGACTAAGATTAGGTTATGTTTTAAGTACAATAACCAATTAACTAATTATATACAAAATCCTTCATGTTCGTAAAAGCCCCAGTGTAAGTGATTTACATTTACGTAAATATCGAGAAATTACTTTTCTGCTTGGTCTTTATGAGAGCCACTGGAATTTGACAAAACCGCTAATTGCTGCCTTACACTAGTAACAGTAACCGCCATGTTTAATGTCGCGTCTGATTCACGCAAAAACCCTCTGATTGGTTAGTGTACTTTTCACCGCGGAAGCTGTAAAATAGCGCAAAGTAGACATGTCCTGTATGTCTTACATTCTTTCACATGAACTGAAGAAAAATGGGGCACCGGACCGATAAACTCTATAAATTCATAACAAATAGTGAATGAGTGAATTGCATCGACCCTAACGTGACATTTTCTAGAACAACGACCTTTGGGTCTTTTCATACGCGGCGGTCCAGTGCATTATGGGACGGTAATGGTGGGCGCGTGATTTTGAACAAATACAGGATGCCAGCTCCAGATACAGGTAAAAAGGACATATGTTGCTATCACACCCACTTATTTTGAAAATTGAAAAAAGCACTATCTAATGATGATTTCTAATAAATGACATAAGGTTTTTGAGCATTAGTTTTATAGATTTACGAAGCTTTTGGACGTGCCCCCACCCTTTCTTGCTTCATCTTAGCGCTGAAATTTAGGTCTTTCTAGAGGTTAGCTTGCATTGAAAACAAAAATACGCGGCTGAATGTGAATGTTAGGGCTGTATGTGTAAGTGAAATACATTGTGCATATGTCAAACTGTAACGAATTGGTCATAAATATGGAGCAAATGATTGTAGTATATCATAATGTTTCAAATTTCCCTGCCTTGCTGGCAGAAAATGGCGCGTCATTTGAGCTCGGCTGCGTTGTTAGCCTTGCGTAAATGGCGCTTAGATGATGAGCTTCAGTGTCGTTAAAGTTATCGTAAAATAGGTTATCTTCCCGTTTCAGCTCAGTTCAAAGAGCTTTTCTGTGAATGTTCGTGCGACAGCAGCGTTTAACATGGAGATGCCACACTGAAAGTGATATTTCTATGTAATCCAGTCTTTAAATTAATGCTAGATATACGTGTAAGACTGGACAACATATTTATGCATGACGGTCGTTTAAGGTAACAGTTTATGTGGTTGTTTTAGTTTTATGGATTGTTTTGAATTTCCTGTAAGGAGTATTATAAAGTCATCCAGATGTCACACATTAAAGTAGTTCAGTGAACAGTAGAATGTTCTTATGTATGCTATGAAGACCTTGAACTTAATAATTATCTGTTACACTTGGACGCTCAGTAATAAACCACTTTGTAGTAAACTTCAACAACCGTTGTTTTTATGTTAAATAGGCGGTACAAAACCCCCAGGAGGGGCACGGGCAGTTGTGGAAACACTTGGATTGGATGCTGGAGCCCTAGGAGATGGAGACCTCAGTGCTCTCACTTTGCCACATAACAGTGATCAGTTTACATCTTCAGAGCTAGAGACATTGGTCAACTTTCAGGCAGAACTGGACCGTCTTAACTCAACAGTTGGAGTAGAAGGGACATTAGAGGAGGAATTAGAAGGTGGTGGAGACGGCTTAACTGTGGGTGAAACTGTTGAATCTGTCGTGACCGTTGTGAGTGAAGACCATGGGCGGGGTGATGTGGCACATTCACCTGAAGCCATCTTGCCTGAAATTATGGAGGAGACGACAGCGGTGGAAGATATGGACATGCATGAGATTGAAATGTCTACACCATCCCCAGAAACAGGGGATCCATTACAACAAGAAATCTCAACTAAACAATTTACATCAGTCAGTAATAATCTTACATTCACATCATCCACAGTGACTTCAAAAACTACAGGTTCTTCAATTGTAGTAATACAGTCTCCTGTTTCCTCAAGTGCCAGTGTTACCACTTCACCAAGTTTGACTCCTAAACATGTGACAGTCAGTGCTGGACAGCTTGTGGGAAAGATTGCTGGAATATCCGGCAATGTTGCCATTAGTTCGGTGCCTCAGTTTCAGTCTTTAGCTCAAACATTAGTTACAGCCAAGTCTGCAGATGGAAATATTGTTCAATTGCGCCCTGCTAGTCTAAATAGACCAGTTATTGCAACAAGTACAGCTGGTAATCTTACAGCTGCAAATCTTCAAGGAATAAAACCTCTCCAGGCCACAACAAAGCGCCCAGCTTCTGGAACAGCAGGGCAGATGAGGAATGTTAGTAATGATATGTATCACTTATAGCTGTGGTGGTTGTTGAGATGAGCTCATTGTTGTAATTTTGTATAACAAAAAGTAAACAGTGCACTGTAGATTTACTTTTAAATTTAGTGATTATCATTCAGTAGTTTATGAGGATGCTTAGGGCCTGTTGACCTTTTTGTGGTAGTTTATGAATTTTGAAATGTTGTTATGTTGTTTATGGAGTTCGTGAGTTACTTACACACATTAGGTCTTACACATTATCATGAGCAAACACAGTCTCAGAAGAAAGCAGTCCAACATAATCCTTTGAAAGAACATGTTATTTATCATCACTTGAGATCGTGAATCAGTTCATTGTTTTAAGTTTTGCATGCAGGCTGTTATGTATCATCACTTTATGGCAGTGCTGCTTTTTGAGTGAAAAGATTGTGCCTAGTTTTTCTAATATTACCTAGAAGTTTTCATCAGTATTGTGGTACAACTAATATATCTTTTGGCAATATGTAGAGTTAACCTCTCAATTAAAGTTTCTTTGGAGACAAGTAGATTTGAACATTTAACCTGAGGATAATTTTAAGTGGAGGACATGTAACTCTGGTGTATAATTATATAATTGACATTGAATATTAGAAACAGAAAACATTAATTTGAGGAACATTAAATGGTTCCACCCTATTTATATTCTTTTATGCAAACAGTAATAGGTGTCAACATAGCTGGGAGTTTACAAAATATTACATTTCAGAACTGAGTAAGTTGCACTTGCTTGCATAATTGCTGATAGTTTACAAGACCACTAAAGATACTATAATGCAAGAAAAGTAATCTAGCAGTGAGTATAACATTACAGATAATCCCCTGAATAATTGGTGAATCGAGTGATTTTGTATGTGGTGTTTCAGAGTAAAAGGTTTTGGTTGCTAAATGTTCAGTGGAATGGAATTATATGTTAAAATTGTGCATGTAACTCATTATGGTTAATTAGGTAACTTGAGAAAGAACTGTGTACCTAGAGTAAGGATTGGGTACAAGATGTTTTTTTCAGTTCTATAAACTGTGAGTGAGATGATATTTTATCATTTTTTAAATTATTTAATTAGTTCATGTCAATTGCAGTACCTGTTAATCAGCAAATGGAAGAGGTTAGGGTTATTAGGAGGGTTGTTCTGAATTAATAAGGCTGTGCTTAGAACCTGTTATTTTAGTGAAAAATGGCAGAATGGCAAAGCATGTGTGGTGCCAGCATTAGTGTACCATGTGAGATTGTGTTACCTGTTGTTGTTGTTGTTTGCGAATAACTGTGAATGAGAGGCAGATATGTTTAATTACATCTGCATGGGGTCAGTGGTTGGAGCTATGGGAAACCCTTGTGCAGTTAAGGTTGATATTTTTTTCTGAAGAAAACTTCTAGAGAAGCATTTCGTATGATACAGGAAGCTTTTAGTAAGGAAAGCCATGTTTCACTTGTCATGAATCAAGATACTGTTTATCCTCCTGCAATGAGGTATTGATGAATACATCTACAGTTACAATTTGAGAAAACTGATGGTTGATTGAACTTACCAGCACATTTTCAATTTCAGTAGGTAGTACACATGCAGTTTGCATAAACACAGGAGTGAAACAGGTGTGCTGCTGTTAGAATGGTTGTTAGTACTGACTATGTGTCAAGATCTTAAATGCCGTTTTGAAGAACTTGGTAATGCATTTTATCACAATATCATTACCACTGACAAATCATAAGTGTTTCATTGCAATCCTGCTACAAATGAAGAGAGCAGTCAGTGGAAGATGGTATTCTCTGATATTGTCACACAACAAATGTCTGAATGTGTGAAAAGCTGGTGATGATGTTTTTTATTAGCCTGCTATCTTGTACTGGCATGCAGTGCCACATCATTTCACCGGCAATGTATCATAACTGTGCAGTCAACCTACACATGACACTGCAATTTTTCAGTTGAAAATGACCATAGGAACAGCAGACACTGACTCTTCCTTGTGATAATGTGTGACCTGATGTGTTTCCTATTTTCTTCAGAAAACAAACTTCATATAGCCCACGTTTGGCCCTTTTTGACTTTTGGTTCTTTTAGATTTGAAGATAGACATCAGAAGCAGACAGCCATCTTTGACTGAGAAATGCATTATAGAATGTGAAGGTGCAAAGTTAAGGGTTTTGACAAAAAGTGATTATAGACAAATGTTCTAGTGATGTGGCAATCAGTGGGATTAGTGCATTGTATTCCAAGATGGATTCTTTGAAAAGAAACATATTGGTACAAATGATGAAGTATATTGCAGTACTGTAGACACACTGGTTTTGGATGTCAGTAATAAGTATAACATTTCTTTGAGATTTTTCTGTTTGGTGTAGGTATTATGTAAAGGAACATAAAGAAAACATTTAATTTTACTTGGTTCCTGAACTTTGTTCCTTGAAGTAATCAAATACATCATCTTCAAAATACCATAACTCAAAAACATAATTTGTGACAGCTGTTCTGTCTTATTATTAGTTGTGTTTGTCAACATCCAATTTCTATCTATATGAAGAAAAAAAAGTTAGTGAATAGAGCAGGATAGCAACAACAACAAAAATAAGGGCATTCAGAAGTGTTTTTTCATTGCTTGTAAAATTTTTTTTTAACATATTTCAAATTATAATCTGAGCCTTATGGCAATTGTATTTTCTGTCTTGTTCTTCATTTATCTCGAAGTGTTAAGGAAGTTTATACTCTTTGTTCCATTTCAGCTTCCGTCATAAATATGTATTAATGTTCATTGTTGTGTGCAATTGCAGTGAAGCAAAATTATTAAGTTTTAATTTCCTGTGTGTTTCTTGTTTAAGGTATATGCAAAAGTAATTATTACTGGGAATCAGCAGGGACAACAGGGCCAGCCCGTCATGCTAGCAACATCTCAAGCTGGAGAGACATTTTGCAGTGGTCAGCCAATTAAAATCATCAGTGGTGGTGGAGCTGGCCAAAGTAATGTTTCTCTTCTTGGTAGTCCAACAAAGGCAATCACATTAGCTCAAGCTCAACAGATGGGCCTCTTGTCACCAGCCAAACTCCAGCAGATTTTACCATCATCTCCAGCCAAACAAGTTAGTGTTTTTTATATGCATTTTCATTTATTATATGAGTTACAACATTTTAAATAAATTGTTTTTATGTATCCTTGCAGAGTATTATTGTAAACAAACTTGTGGCTCCTCCTGTGAAGTCACCTGCAAAAATAACAATGATGCCAGCTTCCACTGTTGTAAAATCTCCTACAAAGATACTCCCAGCTCCTGTAAGTGGCGTGACACAACTGAAGTCAGCAGTGTCCCTTGCATCAGCTGTTGGAGGAATTAGTGGGGCTGTTAATACAACTGTGAAGCCACTGCTTAGTCCACAGAAAGTCATCATTCGACAGGTAACATTATTTTTCTGTGTAGTACATAAAATGAATTTTTAAAACTAAATGGTGTGGCTTTCGACGCAACAGGTCGACTATTGATCATATATTCTGCATTCGCCAAATACTTGAGAAAAAATGGGAATACAGTGAACCAGTTCATCAGCTCTTTATAGACTTCAAGAAAGCTTA
>Ga0123355_10001512_pt1 | contig 32445 bp, 20 predicted proteins | sample TergutEmb28metaG_3_FD_89872 | JGI IMG/M metagenome (GOLD analysis project Ga0123355, IMG submission 89872) | Embiratermes neotenicus P1 segment gut microbial communities from Petit-Saut dam, French Guiana - Emb289 P1 | ecosystem: Host-associated > Arthropoda: Insects > Digestive system > Gut ...
GTCCTGTAGTCCTGTAGTCCTGTAGTCCTGTAGTCCTGTAGTCCTGTAGTCCTGTAGTCCTGTAGTCCTGTAGTCCTGTAGTCCTGTAGTCCTGTAGTCCTGTAGTCCTGTAGTCCTGTAGTCAGAGATAATTATCCTGCTTTTTCGCATCTTGTGTCAATACCTTTTTTGATTATTTTCGCATTTTTTGTATTTTTTATTTGCTGTTTTTTTGCTTTATATAACGTGTCAAAGTCTTTCACGAACTCCCTCAGTCAGCTTCGAGTGGAGCTGACTGAGGACAATAATATATACTTCATCACGTTAAATCAACAATTTTACTCGTTTTTAAGCGATATTTACCAAAAAATAATCATTTTGCCTATTTAAAATTTCCATTGCGTACAGTGAAGGGATTATTTTTTGTCCGCATAGCGATTGGGTTACATTCGATCTGCAATATTACAAACTAATTCCACTCGGGAGTAAGCAAAAATCTCGGGTGGCTTGTATTGCTCATGATTTCATGCAAGAATCTAAACTCCTTGCAACTCAATCACTTTCGGGGGTTTTGCTATAATACGAAGAAGCATTTGATCACCAATCAAAGTGGTGTCAATCACCATGTGGAGGTTGTGGCTCAAAATGAGCCACAACCTCCACATGAAAGAACTGCACAAATTTTGGTCAAGCATTTTCTACTTCTTAAGCTTCGGATCAAACGCATCGCGCAGACCATCACCGAGCAGATTAAAGCCCATAACCGTAAACATGATAAACAAACCGGGGAATGTGGTCAGCCACGGCGCATGGCGAATAACGGCTCTACCGTCAGAAACGAGTGAGCCCCACTCCGGATTTGGAATCGGCACACCGAAACCAAGGAACGACAAACCGGCCGAAATAAGGATCGCCATGCCCAAGCTCGCTGTGAACGAAACAATAATCGGCGCAAGCCCGTTAGGCAGGACTTGTGCAAACAAAATCCTAAAGTGACCCAACCCTACTGCTCTTGCCGCCTCAACGAACTCGTTGCCTTTGATCGTCAGCACCGATGCGCGCGCCATACGCACAAAGAACGGTATGGCGGACACCCCAATTGCAATGATTAGGTTCGGCACGGATTGACCAAGCGTTGTGATGATGACCATACCCAAGAGCAATCCGGGAATAGATGCCAATGAATCGGATAATCTCATAATGATTTCATCAGCTGCTGAACCTTCGTAGTACGCCGCAATTGCGCCGAGGAACACCCCAAACAGCGTAGCGACTGATGTTGCACCAACGCCGATTGGCAATGAGAACCTGACCGCATAAATCGTGCGCATGAACAAGTCTCGACCCATGAAATCTGTCCCGAATGGGAATTGCCAACTCGGCGACGAGAACCTATATTGAACATTAGGGGCAGTGACTGCGCTCCACGGAATAAACTGCGAAGCAATGAACATCAGCACCAAAATAGCGATAATAATCATTCCCACCATTGCACCCGGATTACGAACCAAATGACGGAATATCTCACCACCACGACTGCGCTTACGATGCTTACGAGTGACTGACACACCATCCTTGCTCGCAATAGCAGCTAAGGTCTGTTCTTTCATATCGGCCTCTGTCCTTGTCGCAAACGAGACAAAATTCGGATCCGGCGCTTTCACCGGCGTTTTTCCCGTAATTTTCTCCGGTGCTTTCACCACCACCGGCGCAGGTGCAGATACTTCTGCCGATACGACAGTCTGTGTGCTAACACCCATGACCGAAATTGCAGTTGCCGTAGTCTTCGCTCCGACCGCTGCTGATTTTTTCCGTTTCTTGGACTTGGAAGCATATTGTGCACGGATTCTCGGATCAATAAACGCATAGGCAAGATCAACGAGCAACAGAATAATAACATACATTACAGCCGTCAATACAACAGCACCTGTGGTTGATGTCACATCACGTGCCGCAACAGACGTTACTATAAATCGCCCAACGCCCGGCCATGCGAACACCCATTCAATAACCGCAGTGCCTGCAACCGAGATCGCAATGCTCACACCAACAGTCGTGACGATAGGAATCAATGCATTACTCAGGGCGTGTTTGTTAATCACGGTATTCTCCGGCACACCTTTAGCCCGAGCTGTGCGGAGATAATCGGCTTTTAAAACCTCAAGCATACTTGAACGGGTCTGCCTGGCCGCTGCCGCTAAAAGCGTACTTGCAGCAACTGTAGCAGGCAAGATAAGGCTCAAAATTCCATCGTTGAACCCTCCGGCCGGAAGCCATCCCAGAACATATGAGAACAAGAGCATCATCAAAATACCCTGCCAGAATCCCGGCATGGACATGCCCACCATTGCAAAAGCGGTCACACCGGCATCCGCCACGCTACCCGCACGTTTGGCCGCAAAGATACCCATCGGAATTCCAAAAACCACACCGATGAGGATCGTCGCACCCGCAAGTGCCAGTGTCGCAGGGAGTCTGGTGATGAAATTATACCAAACACTGATCCCGCTAAAATCACCCACCCCGAGATCGCCTTGAATCAATCTGAACATATAGCGCCCATAGCGGTAAATCAGCGGATGGTCAAGCAAATGTTCGTCTCTGATCGCCTGAACTTGCTCCGGAGTCATGCCGTCCAAATCCATCATCGCTGTGATGTCGCCGGGCGCAAGATCCATGAGTGCGAATACCACGAACGAGACGACAATAATAACCGGGATCAACATTAAAAGTCGTTTTAAAATGTATCTAATCAAAGGGTTTTTCCTCCTAGGTTACCGGATACTGTGGTATATGCGATACCTTACACACAGCAGCCGGGGCGGTAGTATATGCCCCGGCCGCTATGCTATACGGTTTATTTAAATCTTTTGAAAAATTGTGCGCTAAAATCTATGGACGAAGGTTATCGGCAGCTTGGTCAAGATCCCAATAGATGCCTCTGAGGCTATAGGTAAACATGTTGCCCCATAAGTGCATACCACCAATTCCATTAACCGCCGGGATTCCATTAATGAGATACCAAAGCGGAATGATGATTAAGTCATCATACAACCATCTTTGCATAGCATGAGCAAGCTCACGTGCTGCGGCCTCGTCAGTTTCAGCGAGGAAGCGCTCAATAAGATCTGTGAAATAAGGATCGTTGATGTTTGATCTGTTGGTGCCGATGCCCGGAGCAAGAATACCGGATACGTAGCCAATAGCGGACGGACCGGCTGCCACGGAGAAGAGCCATGTCTCAAGTTCATGACCCCACGCATGAGCCTCGACCCAACTCGGAACATCCATGACGATAACATTAATATCAACACCGATTGTAGCCAATTGCATCTGGACGAGCTCTGCGGCTCTGACCGCTGCATCACCGGCAACCCTCATATCAACGGTTCTTCCGTCATAAACACTGCGCTCTAAGTAGTCCACAGCCAACGCAATATCATGCTCTCTTCTGGGCAGTCCTTCAAGGCGATAAGGAGTAATCAGACCCCATATATTTCCGTCCGGAGTAGGCATAGCCCATTGCCCATTGGCAACCATAGCAATATCATCGACATTTAATGCATGTGCTACAGCGCGCCTAAAGTATGGGCATTGCTGAATTTCGTCACCCATGAAGTTGAAGCTGATTGTAAACAACCATCCCTCGTGACGGAAGACTGTAAAGTTCGGGTCGGCTTCCAAAAGATCCAAATCCGACGGATCCATTGTAAAGCTGACTTGCGCTTGACCGTTCTGCATCATTACGGTACGTGTCGCCATCTCGGGAATTGTCCAGAATGTCAGACTACGTGTGGGAGGCAGTGGCCCCCAATAATCTTCATTACGCTCAAGATTTACAAAATTAGCGGTTGAAAATCCTGTGACACGGTACGGCCCGGTGCCGACAGAACCCCAAGCGACCGGGTCGTTCGGATTGTCAAGATATGCTTGACGGCTCAGAATCGGCGTTGCCCAGTGTGAAAGTATATAGCGCCAATCCAAATTGGGTGCGACCAATACGATATCAACCGTGTAATCATCAATGACATCTACTCTTTCGACTTCGCGCCATCTTGCAAAGGCGGTTCCGCCGGGATTAGCATGTGATATCTCGACTGTAAATGCCACATCGTCAGCCGTGAATGGAGCACCATTATGGAAGTATACGCCTTGACGCAGATTGACTCTGATCGTCTGGGCATCCTCACTGCTCCAATCCAGTGCAAGCAGCGGTTCCGGCCAATTGTCTCCGCCTCGGTTTGCCATCAAACGGTCTTGAATCAGATCGTATATCTGGGAAGTAGAAGCCGTAGCTCCTGCGGGAATGTTTATGTTGAGCACCGTAATGTCTGTCGCATCATTTATGATGTTGATGTGATCAGCAAGGTTCGCACCTTCTTCCGGTGCTGCCATCTCCATAGGCGCATCTTGACCGGCATCTACGGTGGGCGGCGTAGTGGGGGTGGTCGGTGTGTCTGTACCTGTTTCCGTTCCGGTGGTAGCGTTGTTTCCACAGGCCGCTACGAAACTCATACACAATGCGAGTGTAATGACTATTGCAATGAGTCTCAGTGTTTTGTTCTTTTTCATTTTCTTCCTCCTCGATAATTTCTGTCTTCAACATATTGTGCATTTTTGCTTATCGATACACTCCATGTCGAATAAGTTGTGGATATTTTACACAATGTGATAATATTTGTCAACAAAAACAATAGAATCGAGGAGATAATATTTGTTAATTCTAACAATGTGTTACAGTGCGCAATACTATATTACGAGGAACTGCTATATGCCACGCTAAGCTTTATCTACTATATTCTTATAGCCCTTGAGCAACTTTTCAGGCGCTTCTTTTATAATGTCCTTAACAGTCCAAGGTTCAGACTGCTCCATAACCTCTACAATTGCCGGATTGGAATAACGCATAATTTTGCCTCCGAATGTAAAGAACACCGCACCATTTATGTGCTTTGCCTCGTCTGATGCAAGGTATGCGATAAATGCCGAGAACATATCCGGCGGCAATGTGCCATCATAAGGGAGCAAGGGTTCTCCACTCTTTGTTGACGTCTCATCACTTTCAACCACTTGGTCAAACAGTTCCATATCCACCGAGGCTCTGGTCTTTGCCGCCGGGGCAAAGACATTGGCTGTGATCCCATCTTCAAACAACTCACATGCCAGTCCCCAAGTGAGACCGTGCACACCCGCATTAGCAGCGCAATACTCAGCTTGGCGAATATCGCCACCCATAAATGCCGGCGATGAGCAGTTGATGATACGCCCCCAACCTTTTTGCTTCATGTATGGAACTGCATGGCGGATAATATTAAAGTAGCCTTTGGGCTTAACGCCTGTGACTTTATCCCATAGCTGCTCAGATATCTTTTCAATCGGAGCAAATCCAAATGCACCGGCTACATTTACGACAATATCAACAGCGCCATATGTCTGTGCAGTGAAGTCAACAATCTTTTTTGCTTCATTAAAATCAACTATATCTCCAAAACAGGCTGTCGCTTCACCACCTAAAGTCCTGATTGTGGCGGCGGTCGTCTCGGCATCTCCTATGTATTTTTCAATTTCAGAATGATACCATTTCAGTTGCTCCGGTGTCAGCTTAGCAAGCCGGACTTCATCAAGTTGGTTGGCAACATTCTTCGTGAGTGGGCTTCTGTTGTTTGTGACAACCATTGCGCCCTGCTCAGCTAAAGATAGTGCAATAGCTCTGCCTATCCCCTGTCCCGAACCGGTTACAAGTGCTACTTTACCTTTTAAAAATTGACTCATTTGCGTCTCCTTTTTTTGTTCTTTTTTATTGCTGTACATTAAATCAGCTTTAGCATAATGTGTCAACCGACACCATAAAGTTGTATTTTCAGATACCCTGTGAACTGCAACAAGGAACTGCTATTAAGATTGTGCGCACCCTGAACATCAAAAGGATTTTATTATTTGACATGGATGTTTGGCACTGATATATTAAACAATAGACACATATAGCATCTGAAACATGCAACCTATAAATAGTGCGAAGGAGGAGCAGTTTATGCCTGATTTAGTCGGCGCAAACGGCCAAAGAGAAGATTTTAGAGTTGTTGGCAAACCCAACCTACCGGGCAAGGTTTCATACGCCCTTGCGACCGGAATTGCAAAGTTCGGCATTGATTATGTCGTTCCTAATATGCTGCACGCCAAATTCCTGCGCAGCCCATACGCCAATGCCAAAGTGCTCAGCGTGGACACCTCAAAATCACTAGCCCTGCCGGGCGTAGTGGACATCGTCACATGGGAGGACGAAGATTTTCAAACTTTCCAAAAACAAAGCTTCTACGCAGCCCCTCCCGGCCCGCGCCGTCAGTGGCTTGATAACTATGCGGATCAAGAAGGCGTCGAAGTCGCTGTGATCGTAGTTGCCGAAGACGAAGACATCTGCGAAGAGGCGCTACGCTTGCTTGATGTTCAGTGGGAAGTATTCCCACCAGTCGTAAATACGCTCAAAGGTCTCGACCCGGACAGCCCCCACGCCAGACCACGAGATGAGATTTATCATGGAAAAGATCCTTTTGCAAGACTTGTTGACGAACCCAAAAAGGGCAATGTCACTAAAGCACTAACTGTTCAGGGCGATGTAGACAAAGCCCTCAAAGAAGCTGAAAACATCATAGAATACAAACTCATGCTGCCCGCCTTTGCATCTCAAATCCCCAATCCTCCGGCCTCCGTCGCGTGGTGGTTTAATGACCCCTACGCAACAGAGCCGGGACCGAGTCTGCACATTGAGGGCGCAGTACAGCGCAGAGAGCTTATTAGCGCCCTGTACAAAGTTCCGGTCGAAAATACGGTTCAAGAGGGCATCTTCCAAGGCGGAAAATATTGTGACTGGGGCATGCGCCGCTCACAAGAAATCACACCGCTCCTGGCTCGGCGTACCGGACGCCCTGTGCGTTGTGCAAACACACGTGAAGACACATTTGACTTCCTCATGAACGAGCGCTTTATGTACATGAAAGTGGGCTTTACCAATGAAGGCCTTATCACCGCCATTGATGACTACTCTATCGCCGATGGCGGCATTGATGGCAATGCCAGTTTCGGCACGGCAAATGATCATGGTTATGGCCCATATTACACCATGAAATGTCTCAACATCAGACAGTACATGGAAATCGTTGACACCAACCGAGGCAAGATGTATCTGAGCGGTCAGCATTGTCCTTTTAACTGGGATTCCGGCACCATGGCAATCTATCTCATCGCCGAAAAACTCGGCAAAGACCCGATTGATATTGCCAAGCTGAATCTGCATGGCCCGGACTCACAAGAAGATGACAGATCTGTACCCAGCTTTGATGTTTGCCTTGAAGAAGGTAAAAAACTGATGAATTGGAACTGGCATGCCTCAGGCATGAAAAAGCTGCCTGATGGCCGCTATCACGGCGCTTCGTTCCGCTATCAGATTTGCCCCCGCCACGCTTTTACCAGCTACTATACCAAACTCGAATACCGCTTCGGCAAGATCGTAATGCCTACGCAAGGCCCGGTCACCGGTATCTATGCCGTTGAGTGTAATGCAATGGTTGTTGCAGAAGAACTCGGCATTGAATATGATGATGTCATCGTAGAATACAATTACAAAGAAGTATTCACCCCCGTAGGCGGCGGCTCGGACGGCACCACCGCATCTGCGTGGGTAATGAAAGAGTGTGCAGCCAAACTCAAGCAGCAAATTCTCGAAGCCGCAGCTTATGAAGCGGAAAATCCACCGCCTCCGGCCATGAAAGGACCGCAACTACCTCCGGGACCCAATCCGCTCAAGGGCTACAAAGCCGAAGAGCTTGATCTCGTAGGCGGTTATGTCGTGGTTAAGAAGGATCCATCGATCAGGAGACTACTCGAACATGCGGCATTGCAGATCATCGTAGCCACCTATGCCGGCAGACCTCCGGACGCACTCTGGAGTCTGGGCAGGGGCAAGATGCTTGACACGATGAATACGGCCTATTGCGAAGTCGCCGTAGATACAGAGACCGGTGAGGTGGAAATACTCCGTCTGGGCGCAGTTGCAGATCCGGGCAAGGTTTTAAGACCCACATCGCTGGAGAGCCAAATTGATCAAGTGATGTTCTTCAGTCAAGGCTGTCAGTTGCTTGAAGAGATGGTCTGGGATGAAAGAAGCGGGGTCAGGCTCAACAACAATATGATCGACTACAAAAAGCCCACCACACTCGATGTTCCGCATATTGACAGAAAATTCTTAGAAACACGTGCGGGCAATGCCGCCTACGGCGCATCGGGCATCAGCCACTCACTGGCAAACACCCATATGGTCATCATCGCTATCCACAATGCCATCGGTGTGTGGGTAGACCCTCCGGCGACTCCGGACAAGGTTTTAAAGGCTCTAGGCAAGATATAAAACTATAATCATTCATTCGGGAGGATCATATGTATACACTCCGTCCGATTACCCCGCGCGTCAGCAAAATGCGTGAGAAATACCGCGAGACGCAACCGGAAATATGCACTGCACGATATAAGCTCATCACTGAATTTTACATGGCCAATCCGGATATCACCGGCAGTTTAAAGCGCGCAAGGAATCTACACAATATTCTTTCCAACATGCCCATCCGCATTGATGAAGGCGAGGTCATCGTAGGTGCACAATCGGGCAAGTACCGCGCTTGTGCACTCTATCCTGAAAATTCAGTGCATTGGCTTAAAGATGAAGTAGAGAGCCGACTCATATCCACACGCAATATTGACCCATATATCCTTGCCGAAGATGATCGGGATTATATTCTGGCCACTGTCGATTTTTGGTTGAAGGAGTGCATGAGCGCAAAAGCCGATGCGCAAATTCTCGACGAATATAAACCTCTTGCAGGCAATACTGTGACCTCATTCGGCACAAAAAACACATGCGGCTCCCCTGTCGGACATTTTTGTACAGGCTACAATACTTCCATCCGCAAGGGCTTTTCGGCAATTAAAGCCGAGGCTGAGGCTAAAATGAAAGCGCTCACAGAAAGCGGTCTGCCCGGCCAAACGATTGATCAATATAACTTCTACCGCTCTGTCTCTATTGTGTGCGATGGCATCATCATATTGACAAAGCGCTATGCAAAGCTTGCAGGTGAATTGGCCATGCGGGAAAAAGACCCTGCACGAAAAGCGGAGCTTTCGTCCATGGAAGCATGTCTCAATTGGACTGTAGAAAATCCCGCCCGCAATTTTCACGAAGCGCTGCAATGTCTATTTATGTACCAGACGGCTCTATGTCTTGATGCGAACATGCATGGCATGAGTTTTGGCAGAGTCGATCAGTATCTGGGTGATTTCTATGCGGCCGATCTCAAAGCAGGGACCATTACACCTGAATATGCGCAAGAACTTCTGGATTTGTTTTATTTAAAGATAGCCGAGATGAACAAACCATGGAGCTATGGCGCTACGATGTCTGCTCCGGGTTACACTTCCGGACAATTGATGACATTGGGCGGCGTTGACCATGATGGCAATGACGCAACCAATGCAGTCACATACATGATGCTTCAATCCTCCGGCAGACTGCTGCTACACGACCCGCCGCAGGCGTTACGCATCAATCAGCACACACCGCCCGAACTTTGGGAGGCGGCCATTGAGACGACGAAACTTGCAGGCGGTGTTCCATCATTTGAAAATGACGAAATGATCATCCCTGCGCTCGTCAGCCGCGGTCTCTCGCTCGAAGATGCTCGTGATTACTGCCTTATTGGCTGTGTCGAACCTGCCGGCACGGGCACAGAATGGCCGGCGTGCGGCGGAGTCGGCTCAGATAGCTTTATTAACTTCGCAGCAGCGCTCACCTTGGCCATCAATGACGGCTTTACCCTCAGACCCATGCTCAATGGCTTCGTTCCGGCGCCGGAAGGTACGCCGAACCCAAGAGTCGGACTGTCTACAGGATATCTCTATGAAATGGACAATATAGAGCAGGTGCGCAATGCATTTAAAGCCCAGCTTGAGCACTTTGTAAAATGGCATCATATGAACATCAATTCATTTGAATATATTGCACGTCAGGTCTTGCCGCAACCTTTGGTATCTTGCACCATGGAAGGCTGCATGGAAAAGGGCATGGATGTCATGTGGGGTGGCGCAAAGTATAACTCTACCGGAAATGCAGGTGTAGGTATAGGCAATGTTGCCGATAGCCTAAACATCATTGACCACTGCTGTTTTAAACATAACATCTGCACCACACGAGAGATGTATGATGCCATCATGAGCAATTGGGAAGGTTATGAAGACTTACGCACCTATATTCTCAATGAAGCACCGCATTATGGCAATGGAATCCCGGAGTGTGATGCCTTTGCAACATTTGTTGCAAAGAGCTTTGCCGATGCCACCAAGCCGCTTTCAGGCCCCAGAGGCAACTGCGCCGCAGGACTTTACCCTGTCACTATCAATGTCGTTTATGGCTCGGTGACCGGGGCGCTGCCTGATGGCCGTAAGGCTGGTGAGCCGCTTTCTGACGGCATTGCCGCCCCACAGGGCTATGACAAGAACGGCCCTACTGCCGTCATTTGCTCTGTCGCCGCCATTGATCAGTCCGATTTTTCTAACGGCACGCTCATGAATCTAAAATTTCACCCCTCAGCACTTAAAGGTGAGGATGGTTGGCTCAAGCTTTCTAAGCTCATGCAAGCGTATTTCGAAATGGGCGGCATGGAGCTGCAACTGAATATTATCAGCACGGATGTACTGCGTGCGGCGCAGAAAAATCCCGAAAAATATAAGGATTTGGTTGTGCGCGTAGCCGGTTTTTCTTCATATTTCGTAGAACTTCATCCATCCGGTCAGGCTGACCTTATTCGCCGGACAGAACTTGCGATGTAGTCTCTTAGAGATGCTTTGGGCTTTAAATCCTCAGTGTGACAAGATTATATAGTATACAATATAGCAACATACCATATGCACATGTTTTTCATAATATTAAAGGAGGACTCTTATGTATACCCAAGAATCCACAAGCGCTGCTGCATCAAGCCTTATTGATGCACTGCCTGATAAAATCGATGTTTTTAGATGTCCGATTTGCTCAGCAGTCACCGCAAATTACGACAGCTTGCGGCGGCATTACGACGAATGCCACGTCGCAGAAATCCCCCCGATTATGGTCACACTCCGCCTCAATGGCAGACAAACCGAAGTGCTCGCACCACCCAATTGGACTCTCCAACGCACACTGCAATTCAAGCTGGGACTCACCGGCGCAAAGCATATGTGTGACAAAGGTGTTTGCGGCTCATGTACCGTCATCATGGACGGACGCGCCGTGCTTGCCTGCACAACACTCGTCGTCGAATGTCAGGGCAAAGATATCCAAACCGTTGAAGGCATTGCAGCTGATGCCAAATGGAAGCCGCTGGTTGACGCTTATTGCCGCTGGGATGCAATGCAATGCGGTTACTGCACCCCGGGCTTTCTCGTATCTGCCAAAGCGCTGCTGGACAAAAATCCCAATCCAACCGAGGAGGATTGCCGCGAGGCGCTTTCAGGAAATATCTGTATTTGCGGAACATACCCAAGACACTCCACCGCTATTTTAGAAGCCGCATTAAAAATTGCCGAAGATAATCAAGCGAAAGGAGCACAGAGATGAGACCATTTAAACACATAAATGCCAAGACTACATCTGAGGCCTCCATAGCGCTTTCCGATGCCAAATCAAAACTCATCGCGGGCGGCACTGATCTGTTAGGCACTTTAAAAGATGATATACTTCCGGTGTACCCGGAGCGCATTGTCAATCTCAAGACCACCGATGGACTGGAGTATATCAAAGAGCGCAACGGCGGCTTAAAAATCGGCGCACTGACCAAACTCTCCAGTATAGCCGAAAGTCCGGTTGTCATAGAAAAATTTAAAGCATTATCCCAAGCAGCGGGTCATGTTGCCACACCGCACATCAGAGACATGGCCACCATTGGCGGAAACCTTGCTCAGCTGCCCCGCTGCTGGTACTTTAGAAAAGCCGGCAATCGCTTTCACTGCGTACGTAAGGGCGGTGACGAATGTTATGCCATTTTAGGCGACAATCGTTTCCACTCCATGTTTGGCGGAAAGCAAAGCAAGCGCCCCCCCTGCGCATCTGAGTGTCCGGCAGGTACAGATATCCCCGGTTATCTCGAAGCGATCCGAAATGACGATTGGGATCAAGCTGCTGAGATTTTCATGGCTGTACACCCCTTCCCCATGATCACAGGGCGTGTCTGCGCACATTTTTGCCAATCTGCTTGTAACCGGCATCAAACTGACGAAGGTGTACTTACCGGCGGTGTAGAGCGTGCGCTGGGAGACTATATACTGAAAAACAGTGCCAAATTTTATGCACCACCCCAAAAAGAAAATGGAAAATCAGTCGCTGTCGTAGGCTCCGGCCCGGCGGGCTTAACCGCTGCTTATTTTCTGCGCCGTGCAGGTAACAAAGTCACGGTCTTTGATCGCATGACAGATGCCGGTGGTATGCTTATGTATGCCATCCCGGCATACAGGTTGCCAAAAGATATCGTCAAAAAACTCATCAGCGCCCTTAAATCTATGGGCATTGAATTTAAGCTCGGCGCAGACTTTGCCGATCATCTTCCACCGGAAAAGCTTGAAAAAGCATTCGATGGTGTCGTCTATGCAACCGGCGCATGGAAGCGCCCTGTCGTCGGAATCAGCGGTGAGGAACTGACCATCTTCGGACTGGACTTTCTCGTTGAAGTACGCCAGTGGATGGGTGGTCATGTCGGAGAGGAAGTGCTGGTTGTAGGCGGCGGCAATGTCGCCATGGACGTAGCGATCACCGCTAAGCGTCTGGGGGCAAAAAAAGTTACGCTGGCTTGCATTGAGCCAAGAGACCGTATGCCTGCGAGTTCCGAAGAGATCGAACGCGCCGAAGCAGAGGGTATCGTGATCATGCCATCATGGGGTCCATCCGGTGTCAAAGAAGAAAATGGCATCGTCAGCGGCATGGAACTCAAGCGCTGCACATCTGTTTTTGATGAAAGCGGAGTCTTTGACCCGCAGTATGATGACAGCGAAAAACTCGTTGTCAAAGCACAGAACATTTTACTCGCCATTGGTCAGCGTGTCGAATTATCATTTTTGAGTGAAAAATATCATATTCAGCTCAACAAGCGCGGACTTATTGATGTGGATATGGATTCTCAAATGACCTCGCGTAAAGGTGTATTTGCTGCCGGTGATGCCACAACAGGACCTGCAACAGTGGTGCAAGCCGTGAGCAATGGCAAAAAAGCCGCTGACGGACTCAATGCTTATTTAAAGATTGAACTGCAAGAACCCAGCACGTGCAACTCATGCAGGAATATCACATCTGATCTCAATGGTTTACAAAACAAAACAGCCTTGAAGCTGAAAGAACTTGAGCCTGAAAAGAGATGCATGGAACTGGAAGATGCGCAGACGCCCACAAAAAAAGATGCCATCGGTGAAGCTTGCCGCTGTCTCAATTGCGGATGTTACGCAGTCAGTCCATCTGATGTCGCACCTGCGCTGGTCGCCCTAAACGCCGAAATCATCACAAACAATCGTACCATCAGCGCTGATGAGTTCTTTGATGCAGGTACTCTGAGCAGCACCGTACTTGAGCATGATGAAGTCATCACTGAGATCGTTATCCCCCCACTTCCGGATGGTGCAAGAAGTATATTTAAGAAGATGGCAACGCGCAAATCAATTGACTTTCCTATTATCAACTTCGCAATAGTTACAGGTGAGAATCCACGTATCTGCATGGGTGCGGTAGCTCCCATACCAAAGCGTGCAAAATATGCCGAAGATATATTGCGCGGCAAGAAAAAAATCAATGAAAAAGTTGCCACCGCTGTCGGTGAAGCGGCTATCGAGGATGCCGCTCCATTTGAGGCAACAAAATACAAGACTCAGATCACAAAGACTTTAATCAAACGTGCTTTGCTGGAACTGGAGTCGTAGAAAGAAGCACTGATGATGCAAGGGCATATTGTTTTTCTCACAATTCATCGAGGAGGGTTTATCGCATGATACCATTTATCAACAACATGAAAGATGCATTTGATCTCAAAGGAAAGTCTGCTATAGTCACAGGCGGCAATGGTGGAATCGGGCTCGGCATTGCCAAGGCACTTGCACAGTGCGGTGTCGACGTCGCCATTTTGTGCCGCAATATGGACAAGGGCAGAGCCGCTTTGGATGAACTTAAAGTTTACGGCGGCACCTACAAGGCTTATCCTTGCGATATATGCAACTTACAATCCGTAATGGCCGCAGCACAATCTGCATTCGAAGATTTTGGGGGCATAGAGATACTGGTCAACAACTCCGGCGTAGCCGGAGGCGGCAAGTTCCTTGATATGGATCCTGATTTTTCAGCATGGAATGTGGTCATCGATACCGATTTGACCGGCATGGCTCATGTGACATATGCTGTGGGACGACTCATGCGTGATGCCGGTAAAGGCGGCTCAATAATCAATATCACATCAAATGCCGGAGCCATAGTCAACAAGGGTGTTGAGATATCTCCCTATGCTGTTGCCAAGGCAGGAGCCAATCACTTCACCCGCTGTATGGCTGTTGAGCTCGGCGAATACAATATCCGCGTCAATGCGATCGCTCCCGGATTTACACGTGCAGGGTTCGGTGCCGATCCTCATCCGCTGATGCTCAAGCTCGTTGAAGATCAGCAGCCGCTAAAGCGTATGGGCGAGGCGATTGAAATTGGTGCATTGACTGTATTTCTGGCATCACCCGCAGCTGCTCATATCACAGGTGAAGTGATGACTATAGATGGTGGGTATACATTGTCTTGTTGATGAAATAGTTATTATTACGCTCAACTTTATGGCAGCTATTTCCAAACATAATCTTAAATGCCCACCGGCAAAATCCGGTGGGCATAAGCTGGCGAGGTTGGTGTCCATTTTGGGCAGCAACCTCATTGTCATCGTATCGCTATCTACTTTACTTCTTTAATTTTGGATCAAATGCATCGCGCAGACCGTCTCCAAGCAAGTTAAATGCCATTACAGTGAGCATAATGAACAGACCCGGGAAGATGGTAAGCCACGGTGCGGTGCGTATCTGATCCCTACCTGCCGAAACCAGTGATCCCCACTCCGGATTCGGTACAGGAATACCAAAACCAAGGAAAGACAGACCAGCAGAAATGAGGATCGCCATACCCAAACTGGCTGTAAATGTGATCATTATCGGTGCCAGACCATTGGGCAGTACCTGTGTATACAAAATTCTAAGATTTGACAGACCTATGGCCTTTGCCGCTTCAACAAATTCACTACCCTTGAGCGTGAGTATCGATGCCCTCGATATGCGTATGAACACCGGTATGGCCGAGACACCTATCGCAATGATGATATTCGGAACTGAACGTCCCAGTGTGGTGATGATGACCATGCCCAAGAGAATTCCGGGGATGGACGCAAGAGAGTCTGAAAATCTCATGATGACTTCATCCGCAGTCGTTCCTTCAAAAAACGCAGACAACGAGCCGAGCAAAACGCCCCCAAGCGCTGCAACTGCCGTAGCTCCGATACCGATTGGCAGCGAGAATCTGGTCGCATAGACCACTCTGGCAAACAAGTCACGACCCATATGGTCTGTTCCGAAAAAGAACATGTTGCTGGGTGGACTGTTGCGATATGCAACATTTGCTCTGGTGGCCGCCTCAAAGGGCATAAACATAGCGACTACAAACAATATCACCATTGCTGCCAATATGACCATACCGGCTACTGCGCCCGGATTTCTCATCAAATGGTGAAGAATCTCAGCACCTCTGCTGCGCTTCTTATGCTTCTTCATCCGAGATGAAACGTCAACAGTTGAGACTTTAACATCCTGCCTAAAGTCCGCATCCGTTCTGGTTGCACAAGAAACGAAATCTTTCCTTTGCACTACCGGTGTCACAGAGACAACTTTCGGCGCATCGACTGCTTGAACAGATTCCGGAGCACCTTCAACCTGTGCCGCTACGACACCTGACTTGACTGCATCTTGAGCAACAGTGTCACTCGCCGGAGTTGCAACCGAAGTCGCACTTGCGGTAGATGACGCTTTTTTCTTTCTTTTTGAATTGGTATATTGAGCTCTGATTCGAGGATCGATAAAGGCATAAGCCAAATCAACCAAGAGCAGAATAAGCACATATAATACTGTGGTCAAAATGACCGCTCCTGTTGTGGTCGTTACATCACGAGCCGCCACAGACTCTACGATCAGACGTCCTACGCCCGGCCATGCAAAAACCGCTTCAATAACAGCAGTTCCCGAAACAGCGATGGCCACACTGACACCTACCGTTGTGACGATCGGTATGAGCGCATTACCCAGCGCATGTTTTCTGATTACCACTTTTTCCGGTACGCCTTTTGCCCGCGCTGTGCGTAGATAATCAGCTTTTAATACTTCAAGCATACTTGAGCGCGTCTGTCTGGTACACGCCGCCAAAAGGGTCATTGAAGCCACTACAGCAGGCAAAATCACGCTGCGCAGCCCATGATTAAATCCACCGGCAGGAAACCAGCCCAGCACATCCGAGAACAAGAGCATCATCAATACACCCAGCCAAAATCCCGGCATGGACATACCGATCATGGTAAACCCGGTGGTCAAGTTATCAGAAATTTTACCCGAACGTCTGGCGGCAAAGATACCCAAGGGTATGGCTATGGAAACACCAATAATAACTGTAAATAGTGCCAAAATCAGCGTGTTGGGAAGTCTTGTGATGAAGTTCTCCCAGACACTTATACCACTAAAGTCTCCCACTCCCAAATCGCCTTGAACCAGGCGAAGCATATATCTACCGTATCTGACAATCAGCGGATCATCCAACCCCATATCTGCTCTGAGGGCAGCAATCTCCTCCATGGACATATCGCCCAAATCCCATCCTGACATCGCATCGCCCGGAGCCAAATCCATCAAAGTGAATACGATCAGTGAGACGAGAATAATTACGGGAATAAGCAGTAGGAGTCTTTTTAAAATATAGCGAATCAAGGTTTATCCTCCTAGGTAGACCGATCGGGACACCACAATAAATAGCTTGCTTTATCCCTATGCACAGCGACGAAGGCAAGATGCCTCAGCCGCTGTGCAGTTCGGTTGTTTATTATCTCTTTTAAATCATTTGTCTGTAGCACACCGTGCTTACAAACTATGGGCGCAGTGATTCCGGAGTGTCGTTGAGATCCCAGAATATACCTCTGAGATGGTAACGGAAAGTGTCACCCCACAGGTGCAATCCACCGATGCCGTTTACTGTAGTGATACCCAGTGTACCATGCCACAGCGAAAGGGCTGTCAGATCTTCCCAGAAGAACTCTTGAATCGCATATGCAATTTGTCTTTGCGCATCAACATCCGGTTCTGAGGCCAGTTGACGGATGAGATCACTGAGATAATCGTTGTTTACGTTGAGTCTGTTATTGCCTACGCCCGGATAGAATACGCCGGTCATAGAGCCTACAGCCGAAGGACCAAAGCCGAGTGCGAACAGGAGCATTTGACGTTCTGAATCAGGGTTGTACAAAAATGCGCTGACCAGTGATGGGATATCCATAATTTCAATCTCTACAATGATGCCCACTTCTGCCAGTTGCAGTTGAATCATTTCAGCAGCTCTAATTTGTGTCGGACCTGCTGTTGCGATTTCGAGCACTTCACCATTGTATACTGATTGTGCCAGATATTCTCTTGCTAATTCTTGGTTGAATTCCCATGCAGGGATGTCATTTCTGCGGTACGGTGTGCGCAAGCCCCAAAGTGTGCCGTCCCACAGCGGTACTGCCCAGTTTCCGTTTGCAACCATGGCTATGTCAGGTAGATAAAGCGCATGTGCAACAGCTCTTCTGAAGTTATGATCTCTCATGATTTCATCGCCTTGAGAGTTAAAGCCGAGAGGAACCGGGAATGCGAGCAAATCTTCAATGACGGTAAAGTCATCCATAGCTGCCAGTCTGTCCAGATCATCAACTGACATTTCGAAGCTCACTTGCATTTCGCCGGATTGAAGCATTACTGCACGTGCAGCCATTTCAGGAATTGCCCACATGGTTATGCTGCGTGTCGGTGCAGGATCGCCCCAGAAACCGTCGAAACGTTCCATGGTAATGAAGTCCGAAGATGAGAAATCTACGATTTGGAAAGGCCCGGTGCCGACAGACGCCCACATGGGGTTGTCAGGGTCTGCTTCAAATTCGCTTTGGTTGAGTATGGGTGTCGCCCAGTGAGAGACAAGGAACAAGAAGTCTACATCGGGGCTGTCCAGTACAATTTCGATGGTGTATCTGTCGATAACTGTGACTTCTTCTACTACGCGCCATCTTGCAAATGCCGTGCCTGCCGGATGGTCTTTTGCAACATTGATTGTAAAGGCTACGCACTCTGCGGTAAACTCATCGCCATTATGCCATACTACGCCTTCACGCAGGTAGAATCTAATGGTTTGGAAATCTTCTGTTTCCCAACGTATTGCAAGACCCGGTACATATTCACCCGGTCCCATAACTTCGACCAGTCTGTCGTGAACCAGATTGTATACCCATGCAGTAGGTACTGTACCGCCTGCGGGCAGATTCGGGTTCACTACGGTGACTGTTGAAGTATCTTTTATGATATTTATATGATCTGCAAGCAGTGCACCGTCTTGCGGACCTTCAGCTTCTACAGTGATTCCTGCGTCCGGTCCACCTTCTTGACCCGGAACAGGTCTAGTTGCTTCTTGACCACCGGTGGTATCACCCGGGTCAGTCGTTGTCGGAGATGTGCAAGCTGCTACAAATGATGCAATCATCAGTAAGCTAAGCAGCAAGGCGATTGACTTTTTGATTTTCCTCATTTTTTTCTTTTCCTCTTTCATGATTAGTTTTTCCGTCTTACGCTGACTTATAAAGTTTGTCTTGAATGCACCTCCATTTTTTAAGATCAAAATAATCTTAAGCTCTTTTTATAACTCCTTCAGCACAATTGTGACCGAAGTTATTATCTACAGCCAAGCGAGGGCATTTTAGCCCCACAAGATGGTACGTGATATTGATACATTAGTCAACGTTTTTCTGATTATATACACTATATAGTGTCATGTTTAGCAAAAATGCTAATTTGCAACAAAACTTGCTGTTATTTTTTACAATTACAAACCTCCATAACGGTACATAATCGACCGCATCAAAAAAATAACAATTGCAATTGCGCTTTCGCTCCGTTTATAATGGGTGGTAATCTGGGAAAGTTTTTGAGAGAGAGAATATATATTGGAAACAAATAAAAGTTTGTACGAACCTACAACCATATGGAACAAAAACTTCATATGCGTCATGCTGGCTAATTTTATGTTGTGTCTGGCTCATTTCTCAGTAAATCCACTGGTTGCTACATACGCAGAGTTTCTGGGTGCAACGCCCAGAACAATCGGCCTGCTTGCAGGAATGTTCTTCGGCGTGGCCTTGGCCATGCGCCCATTTGCAGGACCGGTGACAACCAAGGTGGACAAACGCAAGCTACTTGTATTTACATTCATACTCGGCGCCGTTGCCAATCTGGGGTATGCAGTATTTCATTATATACCTATGTTTATCATTTTCAGAGTCATACATGGTATGCAATTTAGCCTTATAGGGCTGATACTCATGACTCTGGCCGGAGATCATTTGCCGAAGGCCAGAATGGTTGCGGGTATGGGCATATTTAGCATCGGCGGCGCTGTTGCCAGCGCCATCGCACCCTTTATAGGCAATGAGCTGATCAGATTCGGCACTGCGCTACGCACAGAGTCTTTTGGATTTACACTGATGTTCCTTTTCGGAGCGCTTGTGTTCGTCATTGCCATGATCCCTTCGGTAATACTTGCACCTGATAACAGAACCAAGCAAGAAATTGCAAGCACCGGTGCATGGTATAAGAATATATTGACCGTCCATGCCCTGCCCCCTACAATTATGATGTTCTTGTTGCTCATGCCGCATGCTATGATTCATACATACATGTTTGACTTTGGCAGAGAGCAGGGCATTGCAGGTATTTCTACTTTTTATTTGGTGTTGGCTATAGTGCTTGCGGTATCCAGACCGCTGAGCGGACTATTGACAGATAAGTTCGGACTGGGTCAAATCATGTTCCCCGGTCTTGCGCTTTTTGCTATTGCGCTTTTCCTGATCGGCTCAAGCAGTGCATTATGGATGATCATCATTGCAGCAGTAATCGCTGCGCTTGGTTTTGGCGCAGCGCAGCCGCCGCTTCAAGCGATGGCGATGCAAATGGAAACTCCGCTCAAGCGCAGTGTGGCGAGTAATACGCTATATATCGGCATGGATCTGGGTCTATTTTTGGGCCCTGTTGCCGGGGGTTTGGTGCGTAATCAGTATGATTTTTCGGTGATGTTTCGGATGGCTGCTATACCGGTCGTATTGTCCATTGTCGCACTGATTATCGTTTTGCCCATATACAGGCGGCGCATCCGGGTTATGGAGAGTTAAGACTCACCCCCCTTTCGCCCGGCTCTTACACGAATAAGCTCCGCTGCAATGCTTATCGCTATTTCCTCCGGCGTATCCGCCTCGATAGGTATGCCTATCGGGCTATTTACGCTGTCTATATCCGCCTGAGTATACCCATCAGCCAAGAGCCTTCTGTATATATTATTTCGCTTGGTCTTGCTTCCAATCATGCCGACATAACAGGCCGGAGTTTTCAGCGCCCCGCGCAAGACCAATTCGTCTTGCGCATGTCCTCTGGTAACGATTATGATGTAGCTGTCTTCACTCCATTCAATTTGACCAAATGATAAATCCATGGTCTTCGGAACTAAAATCTCATCAGCATCCGGAAAGCGCACTGCATTTGCAAACTCTGCCCTATCATCAATGACAACCGTTCGAAATCCAATAGTGTTGAGCACCTGCACAAGCTGCACGCCGCAATGACCGGCACCAAAAACGTAAGCTGTCCCATCTGCGCCCAGACGGTGCATATATATTTTAGGGCGATCCATTTGAGGTACACGCTCAGTCTCACCACTGAGGTATATCAGCACATCTTGCGCCATACCCTGTGTGACTTGTGGTGTCCCATTATGCGGCAGCAGACATTGAAAACGTTCAGCATACGCATCTTTCGTTGGCGGTGCAATGATCATACTTGTGCGGATGCCCTTTTTAAGTGCCGTCAGCATTGTTGCAAAAAATTCAAGATTTGCGGGATTTTTCGCATCAATAAAGTCAACGAAGACCGTTGCACTACCTCCGCAAATCATGCCTGTTGCCACAGCATCTTTTCCATCAAGTTTCATATCCACAACAGTTGCTGTCCGGTTATTAAAGACACTCCGGGCTATTTTTATTATTCCTGCTTCAATCGCACCGCCACCGATGGTTCCCAGAATACGTCCATCTTTCAGGCAAAGCATACACGCCCCTTTGCCTCTGGGTACCGAACCGGAGCTTTCCAATATGGTTGCTTGTACAAAGCACTCCCCTGCTTCGAGCAGCTTGATTGCAGATTCACAAAGTTGTTTCATGAAATTCTCTCCTCTATTTCGATGCAGTTAGTATAACATAGTTTTGCACTTAAAAACATTTGATTTTAAGGTGCTGCTGTGATATTCTTCGTAGTGTCATTACAGGTCACAATAGACAGATGTAGGGCGCAGCATCCTTAATGCGCCGCAAGAAAAAATCACACATCAACAAACGGCGCGCCAGAGATGCCGCGCCCTACGAGAAACGGTGATTACACAGTATTTCAGATACATTTGACCAAGTACCCGTGAGTGACGAAATACGAAAGGAATGGTCATTATTATGAAAAACAAATTGATCGGAGCTGCCATATTCGGCCAATCCGGTGGCCCAACATCGGTGATAAACGCCAGTGCATACGGTGTCATCAGAACCGCACTCGATGCACCTGAAATTACGCATGTTTACGGTGCTGCGCACGGAATTGTCGGCGTTTTAAACGATAATCTCTATGACATGGGCAAAGAAGATGCCGATGAGCTTAAACTACTCATGAACACCCCATCTTCAGAATTGGGTTCATGCAGATACAAGATCAAAGAAGAACACGAACTCAAGCGTATTCATGAAATTTTTGAAAAATACAATATTCGCTACTTCTTTTACAATGGCGGCAATGACTCTATGGACACCTGCTCTAAAGTAAACGATTATATGCAGCGTATCGGTTATGAATGCCGCGTCATTGGCGTTCCTAAGACCATTGATAACGATCTGGTCGGAACAGACCATTGCCCGGGCTTCGGCAGCGCCGCCAAATATATTGCAACTACTATATCGGAAGTATACAAAGATTGCCATGTCTATGACACCGGAGCCATCACCGTCATCGAGATCATGGGCCGCCACGCAGGCTGGCTCACCGGAGCTTCTGCGCTTGCAAGCATTCATGGTTTGGGTCCTGATTATATATATATGCCGGAAATTCCATTTGAAATGGACGACTTTTTGCGCAATGTGCAAAGGACATTCGAAGAAAAAAACAATTGCCTCGTTGCCGTCTCTGAGGGCGTAAGACATCGTGATGGTACATTTGTCGCCAAAGCGCAAATTTCAGAAACCGATGGCTTCGGGCATGCACAGCTCGGAGGACTCGCAGCCAGACTTGCACACGCCGCCGGACAGAAAACCGGTGCCAAAGTGCGCGGCATTGAGCTGAGCTTACTGCAACGTTGCGCTGCGCATCTCGCTTCTCAAACAGATATTGAAGAGGCGTTTCTCGCAGGTAAATCAGCGGTTGAACATGCTATTGACGGTCACACCGGAAAAATGGTCTGCTTTACCAGAGAAAATGACCATGGTAAGTACAGATGCGGCATTACCTATGAACCGCTTTCTGTTTGCGCAAATATGGAAAAAAATGTACCGAGAGAGTGGATCAGCACTTGCGGTACAAATGTAACTCAAGAGTTTATTGACTATGTCCTCCCGCTCATTCAGGGCGAAAATGAACGGCTCTTGCAAAATGGCCTGCCGCGCTTTGCACAGCTCAAAAAAATCAAAGCTGAGGTTTAGTTTAAACCCCTCGCAAAACCGATCAGGAGATTATCCGTCAAAATGACGGATAACCTCCCTTGTGTATATCGCTGAGTCACCCACCCATTACAATGCGGCATAAATGCAGCGTTCCATCCTCGATTAGCGGACTATCTAGCCTAATCGCTTTGCCATTGAACATGGGGTACATATACTGATAATTCTGATCGGGAATACTTGCTCCGCTTTGTCTTTCACATTGCTTGATCAGATCAGTGACAGACGAGCCATCCGCTATACAATACGTCCCATTTTCAAGTCCCGGAGTCAGCTCATTGGCTACAAATTTTGCATTAATAGTCAGCATATTTCATTACTTTCCGTAGAGATCCGCAACCACATTTTCAAGCCCGCCAAGATCTTCAAGCGCAGCTTTTGATGGAACCATTGTTTTCAAATCCCAGTCCATGGCCTCGAAGAACATATCTGCCAATTTTTCGCCTTCAATTGTAATGCCCTTGTGCGGTCCATCGGTCATCGGAGGCTTTCCGATCAAACGGTCTGCTATTGAAGCATCTTCACGCGTGATGCCCTCGCGCAGATTAAACGCATGGCGCAGAGTTTGTGAACGTAATGCTAACTTGCGCTCATTTTCGCCCTCGTAGTTCACGCCGGTCACCGCTGTCAAGATCTTGCCCTTATGCCCTTCCGGGAATGGTACATCAAAGAGGCAGAATCCGCCCAGATTGGTGAGTTCTGTGTCAATAACACCGGCGACATCGCGCATTGCATTATCGGGAGAGTCAAAATTATATTTTACTTCCGGAGGCAGATGTGAGGCCGCGAGGAAGCCCTGACCGCCCTTAACATGACGGCCCGGTGTCGGGTCATATTTGAATGTGCGCGCAAGTCCCGGTGATAGACGCGGATCATGCTGCGGCGCTTCAATGCCCCCGGCATGCATCACATATTCCATGCCGCGGCCATAATGTTTCGCTGCCGCATAAGCACCCAGATTGAGCACTTTACCCATCTCGGTAGTCCCTTTGCACATGGCTTCGGCCATTTGGACGATGGCCTCGTCATTACCCCATTTCAGATCAATGCCGCCCATTTCTTCAAGAGTGAACAGGCCATTGACGTAACATTCCATAGCCCATGCAATTGTGCCGCCGAAAGAAATGGTATCGAAACCATACTCATTACACAGGAAATTACACCAGTTGACCACTTCCGGATCACCGGAGCCAAGTCCTGAGCCGAACATCGTATTCGTCTCATACTCAGGACGGCCTGTTTCCTTTATAGGATACTTGCCATCTTTGATTTCGTATATCGCACCGCAACCTAATGAACAATTGTTACAGTTGTACTTGCTTACTTTATACTTCTTGTCCATCTCCTGCGATGTCACCGCATTGATTTGCTCCTCTGTGAGTTCGGATGGAACACCGCCCCAGTTTTTGACACTGGCATCACCGCTGTGTATAGAACCTGCTGTGATACCACCGGTACCCCAGTTGTCAAACAAATGCACCGCAGTATCAGCCAGTGGGCCTGATTTACACCACTCAGCCATTTCTTTGTTTAGGCTCACGATCGTTTCTTTGTCCGCAACTTCTGTTTTTGCATTGCCGCGGCATACGATGGCTTTGAGATTTTTACTACCCATAACTGCGCCGCTTCCGCCGCGTCCCGCTGCACGGTGCGTATCGTTCATGACCGCAGCCATGAATGACTTGCGTTCACCGGCCGGTCCGATCAGTGAAATGCCTACGGTCTTGTCGCCGAGCTCTTCATAAATTGCATGTTCGGCTGCTTCGATTGTTTTTCCCCACACAGCAGATGCGTCATGGAATGAAATATTGCCGTTGTCAACAAAGATGTATACCGGCTTTTCTGATATGCCTTTTACAAATACGGCATCTAACCCCGCTTTACGTAATTTGGGGCCGAAATGTCCGCCGCTGTTTGCATCATTCCACATATTGGTCACCGGTGATTTGCTCACGACTGTGTAGCGTCCGCCAATGAGCGGTCCGTTGCCGTTGGTTGGGCCTGTTACAAAACCAACAATGCTCTCCGGTGCATCCCAGGGGGTATTTGCGGGCATTTCATCGTATAGTATTTTTGCGCCAAGCGCCGGGCCTCCGAGGAAATTCTTGAGTGTTTCCTCATCGAAATCACGCACCTCGTATTTTCGTGTGGTGAGATCGATCATTGCATATTTCCCATTAAATCCACGAATGTTCATCGTTCCCATAGTATTCCTCCTCCAAATTTTATACTTTTTGGTAATTGCGCATTTACCTTGGTAGGCACTATCCAGTATATTATCATATAAATCTCAGTGCGCAAAGTGTTTTTAAGCATTTTTAACACATTTTTAGACATTTACAATGTATTCGCTGTAAAAAGTATCAACATGACGGGCAAAACATATTGGGCGCTCTGACTTCGCCCATCGGCACATTGGCATATTGTCACAAAAAATTCGTTCAAAATATATGCTTTTTTGAGCGTTTAGTTCATTTCCTCTTGACATATAAACTGGTTTTAGATATGCTACCTCTCGTGAACGTTTAGACGCTATATGAAATCAAAAGAATGAAAGCGAGGTGGAATCAGCAGTTTTGCCGCACTAGTGCATCGTATTGAACATACGATACACAAAACGCAACATCCCTAGTAAGAATATTCACGCTATGTTAAACCAGATACTCAAGTAGCTGCCTTAGGCAGAAAACATGAAAACGAATCTGCGCACACAGCAACAACACCAGTTGAATAAGTGAAATTTAGTACAGTCCTAGTTTCAAAAGATTCCAAAGAAGCAATACATCTTCAAATATCTTTAGTAATAGGAGGGATAAAATGTCGTTAAACGATAAACCGGCATTTCCAAGGGCGCGATATATAAATTATCTAATTGCTCTGGTTATAGGCATACTGCTGTGGTTCATTCCACAACCGAACGAATATCTCAGAATTGAAGGCATTAGACTGATCGCAGTCGTCATTCCAACCTTATATTTGTGGCTCATGAACGAAACACTCTGGGGCTCTCTGCTGTGCATGGCTGTTTTAGGCATGACCGGCATCATCCAATCGGTGGATGCCGCAGGTGAAGTCACCAGAGTTTGGTCTCACAATGCATTATGGATGGAAGCTCTGGGTAATTTCGCAGTCATACTATTGATTGTCTTCCTGATTTTGGATGGTTGTCTTAATGAGACCGGTGCAATCAAAAAGGTTGCTAACTGGTTTCTCACCAGAAAATCTATCGAAGGCAAGCCCTATGTAATCATCGGAATGTTCCTGCTGAGTAACATTGTGGTGGGTATGTTCATGCAAAATCTTGCTTTGGCGGTCATGTATCTGGCCCTCACTAAGCGGTTTTGCGAAAACCTTGGCTTGGAAAAGTCTCACTCTTTGTACAAGGCACTCATGTTAGGTACATTGTGGGGCAATGGTGTGTTGAGCATTGCATCACCGATAGCAAAGTTTTTCCCCAATCTGCTCATCGGTCTCATCTACAGTCAATTGGGTGTACAAATTTCTTATGCCCAATGGTTTGCGGTGGGCATTCCTTTTGCCATCATCATGTATGTACTCATCATGGTGGTCATACGCATTTACAATCCGGATGTAAAGCCATTGCTCAACTTCAAAGTTGATGAATATCGGAAAAATGAAGATCCGCCGCTGGGTAAGCGTGGCAAAATTGCGCTCATCACCACATTGGCTCTTTTAGTTTTCATCTTAGTGCCCGATATTGCATTGGCTATTTTAGGCGGACCTGCTGTAGCCACAGGCGCAGCAGCTGATATGTTCAGGACTATTGTCAGTTGGGGGGCTACGGTTCCCGCAATTTTGGCGATCGTCTTCTTGTGCCTTGTTCGTGCGGAGGGTAAGCCGGTCATGAATATCATGGAAAGCGCCAAGAATGTATCTTTGCCTTTTATTATTTTCTTGGCCGTCGTCATTTTCCTCGGCTCTCCTATGAGTTCAGGATTTGCCAGCAATATTGTGCCGTGGATGAATAGCATCTTTGGTCCATTGGTCGAGGGCATGACTCCATTTTTACTCGCTGCACTGATGGTCATCGTGGGAATCATCATTACCAACTTCATTTCCAGCGTGATCATTGTCCAGGTCTTCTTTGCATTGAGCGTGGCACTATTTACTGCTACGGGAATGCCGGGGCCTGTATACGCTGCTGCGATGGGCATCATCGTCGGCTTCTTCACTTGCATGTCGGCGCTCACGCCCGCATCGGTCGTCACTGCGGCCATGTACTATGGTGATGAAAAGGGCATTGTGGTCAAGGAGGTATTAAAGCCCAATCTCTTGTTCATGCTCTTTGCGGCGATTGGCATCATTTTAACTATACCTATCGTCACCGGAATACTCGGCGCATAATCTTCACGCATCAGCACATCATCAGTTGCTATAGTTTTTAGATTTTTACTAAATTTCACAATTCCAACTTCCGCACTTCTACGCAACGCATACACGCAACTGTATGTCTCAATTAAATTGCCTCATGAGTTATTCCGAAAAACCGTGTGTCCGGAAAAATACATGAGGCAATTTATATTTCATTTAATGATAAAGCATCGTGAGTATATTATATGCTGCTCTATAGTCGTATTGAAGTTCGGGGTGCTACCCCAAAGCATCTATGATCGCCGGGATAACTTTATGAAGATCTCCTACGATACCATAGTCTGCGACTTCAAAGATCGGTGCATTATCGCTCTTGTTGATTGCAACAATATAGTCCGAAGACTGCATACCGGCCAAGTGCTGAATCGCCCCGGAGATACCACAAGCAATATACAATCTGGGCTTAACGGTTGTACCTGTCTGTCCCACTTGATGTGAATGGTCAATCCAACCTGCATCAACGCAAGCACGAGACGCACCCACTACACCGCCAAGGCGGTCTGCGAGTTTTTTAACCGTTGCAAATCCTTCAGCACTTCCGACACCTGCGCCACCGGAAACAATAACTTCGGCATCAGTCAGCGAAACGATTTCTTTCATGGCCTTCACGATTTCAACAACTTCCATACGGATATCGCCCGGTTTGAAAGACACTTCGAGATCAACACGCGCTCCGGTTCTATTCGGCTGACGCTCAAGCTTGGACATAACACCCGGACGCACAGTGGACATCTGCGGTCTATGCTTCGGGCAGACGATCGTTGCCATGAGATTACCGCCAAATGCCGGGCGTGTCTGCATGAGCTTTTTATCTGTCGGATCAATATCCAGTTGAGTACAGTCTGCCGTCAAGCCTGTTTCAGCTTTAACTGCGACACAGGGGCCTAGGTCACGACCGATGTGCGTAGCACCGAAGAGCACGATATCAGGTTTGTATTTAACAACGGCGTCATTGATGACTTTGGTGTAAGAATCCGGATTGTATGTTTTCAGCTCCGGTGCGCTTGCATAGTAGACAACATCTGCGCCATATTCATATAACTCAGTGATCAGGTTTTCTACATTTTCACCGCACAGAATGGCGCATACCTTGCATCCGATATTGTCAGCAAGTTTCTTGCCTTCTCCCAAAAGCTCAAGAGAGACGTTCATGAGCTTACCGTCACGCTGCTCGGCAAACACCCAAACATCTTTGTACAGAGAAATATCTACGCCCACTTCCGCAGCTGCGGTTTCTACATATTCAAAAGCGCCGAATGGGCAAAACTTTGGTTCAGTACACTGGTTACACATATTACATTCCGGGCCGATCACCGCAAGCTTACCATCCATGGACAGAGCGCCTTGCGGACACAAAGATATACATTTTTCGCAACCCTTACATTTTTCACTCAGTAGTTTAACTGCCATTTACTTCACTTCCCTTCTTATTAAAGCACATGCTTCTCATTTAACTTTGCAACAAGGGTTGCTGCCATCTCCGGAACTGTGCCGCTGAGCATCTCCCCTGCACCCTTCGGCGGCGGAGTAAAGCTTTTGGCAACCTGCGTCGGGCTGGCTCCAAGACCCACTTTGTCAGGAGATACATTTAAGTCTTTTTCATCCCACACACTGATCTCTTTAGCATATGCATCCTCAATTTGTTTGACGGTCATATAACGCGGCATATTGAGTTCTTTAATCGCTGTGAGCACACATGGTTTCTGCACTTCGATGACTTCAAATCCATCTTCAAGCGCACGTTCAACCACAATTGTTTTGTCTTTGACTTCACGGATTTTTTGAACATAAGAGACAGATGGAATGCCCAGACGCTGCGCTGTTTGTGGTCCAACTTGAGCAGTGTCACCGTCAATCGCCTGACGTCCTGCAAAAATCAAATCATAGTCGCCGATTTTTTTCACACCCGCTGCAAGCGTGGTGGAAGTCGCTGCGGTGTCTGCTCCGGCAAATGCGCGGCTGGAAAGCAAATAAGCATCATCAGCACCCATGGACAAACATTCTCTGAGCATATATGTTGCCTGCGGAGGTCCCATAGAAATAATAGAAACCGTTGTGCCGGGGTTTTGATCTTTAAGCGCAAGTGCTTCTTCAAGCGCATTGGCATCATCGGGGTTGAGTATGGACGGAACGCCCTCACGAATGAGTGTACCGGTTACAGGATCGATCGTTACCTCATTGGTATCCGGTACTTGCTTTGCTAAAACGATTATTTTCATATTACTTCCCTCCTACTTTCCAATTATGTTGCCCGCAATGACCATCTGTTGTACCTGCGATGTACCTTCGAAGATGGTAAACACGCGGCAGTCACGATACATGCGCTCAACCTTGTATTCCCTGATATAACCGTAGCCGCCGTGGATTTGAACTGCTTTTGCACAAATCTCATTACATACTTCCGCAGCATAGTATTTGGCCATAGATGCTGCTGTACCGGCTTCCGGGCTATTCATGTCTTTGAGCTGCGCAGCTCTGTAGGTCAGTTCTTTTGCGGCTTGGAGCTTCGTTGCCATCTCGGCAATCATAAAGCTTATGGCTTGGAAATTGGCCAGACGCTGACCAAATTGCTTGCGCTCTTTGGCATATTTGACCGCTTCGTCAAATGCACCTTGTGCTACGCCGATACTGGTCGCAGCAACGCCGATACGACCTATGTCGAGCGTCTTCATTGCATTTTGGAATCCTCTGTTTTCCTCGCCCAGCAGATCGTCTTTATGTACGCGCACATCTTCAAGAATGATATCTGATGTCGGACAACCGATCAGACCCATTTTGTGTTCTGCTTTGCCGCATGATACGCCCGGCAAATTCATATCCACGATAAACGCAGAAATACCGCGTGAACGGCCTCTGGCTTTCTCGCTAAGATCAGTTTTGGCATATACGATGCTAAAGTCACAAACAGGTGCTGCGGTGATAAATGTCTTGCGTCCGTTAAGTATGTAATAGTCTCCATCTTTAACAGCAGTCGTCACTGTGCCGCCCGCATCCGAACCGGCTCCGGGTTCAGTCAGCGCAAATGATGGTATTTTATCGCCAAGTGCTACCGGTTTGAGGTACTTTTGCAATTGAGCTTCCGTGCCGGCAAGCATGAGCGGCCCGCCGCCCAGAGAGTTCGGCGATGACACCCAAACAGCCGACACACCACTGACACGCGCAATTTCCTCAACGACGATAACATAAGATACTGTGTCTGAGCCTTGTCCCCCGTATTCAACCGGGGTTTTGATGCCGAAGAAACCGGCTTTGCCCATCTTGTTAAGGATTTCTTTTGGATACTCAGCGCCTTCATCAACGGCATCAAGAATTTCATTGGTGAGTTCGTTCTCAGCGAAATCACGCGCAAGCTTCCTCATGAGATCATGTTTTTCCGAAAATATCATTCCTTCTCCTCCTACTATAATAAATATATCGATGCAATTTACATGGATATTTTTACATAACTTCGAGCTGCATAAGCAGCCATCATACATTATATATGTGTCATGAAATAATAATATTACATTATTTCATAATTTTTCTTGAAATCATGCTCATTTTGTGCTAAATTGGTTACGATTCCATACCCAATCTTATGTACACACAAATCGCATAACATCTATTTGCAATAAATCACAGTAACAGAACACAAAAGCAAAGAGCAAATATAGGGAGTGACACATCTTGAGTTCAACATTGTTCGATTATGAATGGCAGTTTCTCATCCAAATGACCACACGCATAAACTATTGCACGACTTATCCCGAGACCTGCAATACGTTCTTGCAACAGATCCGCACACTCGTGCCATACAACATCGGTGTGGTGTTTCAGGCCGGAAGAGAAAATGGCCGAGTTACCCTGACCAATCCTGTTTCAACTGAATATCATGATGATCGCCTGTCTCATAATTTCTTTATCGAAGGAAAATATCCTCGCTGGGACGAGTTTGTCATGTTGCCCTATAGCTCAGTATTTCGTCAGTCGGATATTATCCAACCGGGCAAGTGGGAGAAGACCAGAGTGTACCGCGATGTTTGGCAGCCGAAGGGCATGTTCTGGGGATTGTTTGTTGCGTTGGTGCATAAGGATGTACCGCTTGCTGTCCTTGGAATTCAGCGCGAAAAATCACTCAATGATTTTTCGGATCGCGATGTATATATCATGAATACACTAAAAGATCCGTTAGAGCGTAAATACTTCGCCCTTTTGGAAGATCGGAAATTATCAGGCGGCGATGGCGTAGATAGAATACTCAAAGCCTCCGTAAACTATGGTCTGACTAAAAGAGAGACTGAAATAGTATCTTTGATCTGCGCCGGAAAAGGCAGCGATGAGATGTGTCAGGTGCTCTATATCACCCATGCCACGCTGAGCAAACATCTTTCCAATATCTATGCGAAGACTAAGGTCAAAAACCGCACGCAATTATTTGCTTTGTTTTTATAACTCCCTCATTTTGCATTCAAATTGTACAGGGGCGGATTGATCCGCCCCTGTACTTGTATTGTCGCGCAATCACCAATGCGCAATTAACTACCCACCGCCCAGCGGCGGAAAAAGCGCGACGACATCATCCGGTGGGAACCGTTGCTCCGGTCAGTGCACCTGTGGCGATAATCACTTTGTTTTCAGGTGAAAATGGATCGATATCCGGACTGACTTCCTGATAAGAATATAAATGATACACTACACCCGCTCAATTTTGCCCCAAGTATTTTTGTTTTTCCTATATCTGAGGAATGCAATAAAACGCACAGCGGCCATAACATATCGAAAGAACGCAAATTCCAATACACATAGAAACAGAGACTTTAACATGTCAACTAGAGATATGCGCAGCTTTTGGGTGTATATTTGTTGGGAGAAGGCACTCATACTTATTATGGAACCAAATATCGCATACACAACCAAAAATACGATCATATATCTTACATTCAGCACATCCATATAGGCCGCCAATGCAATAGTCAAAATTCCAAATATCTCAATA
>Ga0123355_10001513_pt1 | contig 32422 bp, 21 predicted proteins | sample TergutEmb28metaG_3_FD_89872 | JGI IMG/M metagenome (GOLD analysis project Ga0123355, IMG submission 89872) | Embiratermes neotenicus P1 segment gut microbial communities from Petit-Saut dam, French Guiana - Emb289 P1 | ecosystem: Host-associated > Arthropoda: Insects > Digestive system > Gut ...
GATGTCGGAGATCTTCTTGTTGTTCCTGGCGATGCGCAGATAGCGGAGGTTCGGTCCTAATCCAAACCCGGCCAGAAGCTGCTGTTGAATTTCGAAGCGAAAGGTCGAGCTGAGCGAAGGGTTGAGGTTGAAAAAGGGGCTGTTTGTGGTTTGCCGAGCGTTGTCGAATGACAAGCTGACACTCGTTCCTGTGGCAAAAGCCTGGCTGACAAAAAGATTCGCGGAAATCGTGTTCAGCTGCAGAGAGGGAACGCCGTAAATGGCCTGATTCGCAACCGGGGAGGTCTGGTGTTCGGTCCCGCCAGTGAGACTGACCAGCGGATCGTAGGAAGAAACCGCGGTTCCGGTACCCAGTGTGGATTGGACCAGGCCTGAGGCTCCGGCACCCGCTCCTCCAGCGCCGCCCGTCGTGCCGCCGGCTCCACCCCCACCTCCGATTCCGCCGACCCCGCCACCGGGAGTTCCCTGCACCACACCGGTATTGACTCCACGAAAAAATCCCCCGGCGGCGGTGCGCAAAATATCCGTGTCCGCAATCGGGAGATTGTAGCGCGCGATCGCCAAATCGAGATTGTTCTCCAAAGCGAGGCTGATCGCATCTTTCAAAGATAAGTAGAGCTTGCCATCGCGAACCAGTTGATCGACGCGGGCTGAATTCGTCAGCACTGGTTCGGGAACGGTGTCGGGCGCATAGGCGTTGAGCGGATTGTGAGATTTGGGCATCTCGAACTGGAAGGAGGTGCTGGCCGAAGGAGCGTTGGGCACAGGGTTGGCGGGAGTCTGCGTTTGGGCCAGCAGGCTTGTCCCTAGAAGCAGCGGTGCACATATCACAACTCTCACGACTCTCGCCGGGAAGTAGCTCACGATGCGCTGACCTCCGTCGCTTGACCGAGCGCCGGATTCGACGTGTCTCCCACCATCCATCCGTCGCGCAGCTGAATGGTGCGGCTTCCGTAGCTGGCGTTCGTCTCCGAGTGTGTGACTTGCACAATGGTGGTTCCTTGCTGGTTCAGTTCGCGAAATAGTTCCATGATCTCCTTGGCCTGGCCGGAATGAAGGTTCCCGGTTGGTTCGTCGGCGAGCAGTAATGGCGGTTTATGGATGACGGCGCGGGCAATTCCCACCAACTGCTGTTGTCCTCCCGAAAGCTGACTGGGATACAGATCTTTTTTGGCCACGATTTGAAAGCGATCCAGCGTGTCCGCCACCAGGCTCTGCCGCTCCCGCCGAGGAATGTCTTTGTAGGACAGAGGCAAGTCGATGTTTTCCTGCACCGTGAGATCGTCAAGAAGGTGATAGCTCTGAAACACCATCCCGATATTCCGCTTCGCTACTTCGCTGCGCTGCTTGCGCTTCAGATGGTGAATGGCTTGTTGGCGAAACCAGTACTCGCCCTCCCAGCCGTCATCCAACAGCGCCAGGACATTTAATAAGGACGACTTTCCCGCGCCCGAAGGGCCCATAATTGTGATGAACTCGCCTTCCCGAATCTCCATATGGATGCGGCGCAGCACCCAGGTCTGCCCGGCTGGAGTCTTGTAACTGCGTTCCAGGTTCTTGAACTGAATCATCGTTATGTCTCCAATACTGGAAGTTATTCGTACCGCAACGCGACGCGGTCAGCACCAGCGAAACGGCTATATGCCTCTACTCGCAACGCAACGCCACCCTGGGGTCGACTTTGGCCGCGCGTCGCGCCGGAATGTAGGCGGTTGCAAGTCCGACGATCGCAACCGCTGGCCATCCTGTGGTGATGGCGACCGCGGCGAAGCCAGGGTTCTTGCGCAACTGGCGAACCGCGTACCGCAGGTCTTCGATCAGGCCGGTAATCATTCTTCTTGTCTCCTAGTCCAGTCGAAGCGCTACCAAGGGGTCCACCCGCATCGCGCGGAGCGCGGGGACATAGCAAGCTGCCAGAGTCACGATGGCAACCACCACCGCGACGCTGACATAGGTGACCGAGTCCAGCGGGCTGATGCCATAGAGTTGAGTAGCCAGCAGCCGCGTGAGGAAAAATGCTCCGGCTAGCCCCAGCGCGATTCCCGCCAGGGAAAACTTGGCTCCCTCTTTCATCACCAAAAAGAGGACGTCCTTGCGTTGCGCCCCGAGTGCCATGCGGACCCCCATTTCCCTCCGGCGTCTGGACACCAGGAACGAGAGGACGCCATAAACGCCCACGATCCCCAGTACAAGGGCCACGCCGGCAAACGCCGCAAACAGGAACGTGGTGGATGCGGGAGCCGACGCCGCCTCCGAGACTACCGATTGCATGGTTTTCAGTTCGCTGACGGGAACATTGGGGCTCGATCGAAGCAAAGCGCCGCGCAGCAGTTTCGCGACTTCAGGGCTATCCGAACTGGTGCGAACGGCGATGGTCATCTCCGCCGGCAACCGTCCGTCTTCGAGAGTCGCATCCGCGGTGTAAGGAACGTACGCGGTTCCGTTCATGAAGTCAGGCTCATCGTTCTCGAGGTCGTAGGCGCGCACATCGGCCACGATTCCAACGACTGTCCGCCAATTGGTCTCGTTGACAAAGCGCACGTGTTTACCGAGCGCATCGCCATGGGGCCAGAACTTCCTGGCAGTCGTCCGAGACAACACAACCACCGGAGCACCGCCCGATTCATCGGCCTCGGTAAACCAGCGGCCCGACATCAGCGAGACTCCCATCACCCGAAAGTAGTCCGGAGTAACCACGTCGAGCCAGAACAGAGGCTGACTTTGAACCGATGTCGCCGAAGAAATTCCCTCCAGATCGAAAGAACGCTTGGCCACTCTTCCCCCCAATGGAAGAGTGTTTACCAATGCGGCGCCGCTGATTCCGGAAGAAGAGCTGACCTGCTCCAGCAGATTCCGATAGAACGCCAGACAACGACTGGGGTCGCTCGAGAAGGATTCATCCGGAGTAATGCGCGCGGTGAGCGTCCGTTCCGGACGGAAGCCGGTGTCGACATGCGACAGCGCCCAGAAACTACGAATCAGAAGGCCGGCCGCAATCACCAGCATGACGGATAAGGCTACCTCGGCAACGGCCAGGGAACTGCGAAGGCCGCGGGACACCGAAACGGCTGCCCCTCGTCCCGCGGAGTTGAGCGAGTCCGACAGCCCAGTACGCGCCGATTGGAGGGCCGGCGCCAAGCCAAAGGCGAGGCCGGTTAGAACCGCAAGGGCCCCGGTGAACACCAGAACTCGCCAATCCAGATGCGCATCGAGCAGGCGAGGAGTATCCACAGGCAAGGCTGCTTTGAGCCCCGACAGGCCTGCCGCGGCCAGTCCGAATCCCAACACGGCCCCGACGGCAGACAGCAATACGCTCTCAGTCAGCAGTTGTTGCGCGAGCCGGCGCGGGGCTGCTCCCAAAGCGCAGCGAATCCCCATTTCTTTCTCACGGGTCGCCGCGCGAGAGAGCATCAGATTGGCTACGTTGGCACAGGCAATCAGGAGCACCAGCGCCACTGCGCCCAGGAGCAACAACAAACGGGTACGGACGTCCGCGACCATTCCGTCTCGCAGTTCGACCACAGTCACGCCGGCGTTCCAGCTCGCCGGCATAGTCCAGGGAAACAATCCGAGTACGCGCGACTGAAACAAACGAATCTCCGCGCCTGCTTGCGCGATGGTTGCACCCGGACGCAACCGCCCGATGACCGGCATGTAGTCGCCCCCCCAGTAGGTACTCGGATTCTGCGGTTCGTTGTGCAAGGGAACCCAAAGCTGGGTTCTGGGCGAGGGGAAATGAAAATCTGCGGGCATGACACCGAGCACCTCGCGGCTCAGCCCTTCGAGCTCGATCGATTTCCCGATGATCCCGGCATCGCTCCCAAAGCGTTGGGCCCAAAGATCATGGCTCAGAATCACGGAGTGATCGCGGCCCGGCGCATCTTCGCCGGAGACAAAGGTCCGCCCCAAATCAGGGTGCACCCCAAGAAGCGAGAACAACTCGGCCGAGGTCGCGGTGCCTGTCAGCCGGACGGGTTCGCCGACATGCGTCAGGTTGAATTCATAGCCTTCGGCATACGCCGCGACGTCCATCGTATGAATCTGCTCCCGCATGGCCGCAAACGCGCCCTTGGGATAGGTCGCGGGACCAGTCGCCGTGACACTGACCAGCTCTGCCGGTCGCGGATAGGGGAGCGGCCGCAGCAGGATGCCGCTGACCAGACTGAAGATCGCAGTGTTGGCTCCGATTCCCAAAGCGAGGGTAAAAGTAGCGATGGCAGTGAAGCCAATGCTCCTGCGCAACTGCCGCAGTCCAAACCGAATATCCTGAAAAAATCCCGACATAATCCCTTCTCTTGTTCACTCGTAGCGGAGAGCTGTAATGGGCTGAACTTGTACTGCCCGTCTCGCGGGCACACTGGCGGCAAGCAGAGCCACCAAGCCGATCGCAACCGTAACCAACACGAACATCGTCGGATCGTGATAGGAAATGCCATAAAGCTGACTCTTGGCAAAACTGCCGAGCAGAATCGCCAGCGGGACCGCCAGCGCCACACTCGATGCGATCAAGACCAGGACTTCGCCGAGAACCATCCTGACCACCGCCGCCCGGGTGGCCCCCAAAGCCATGCGAATTCCAATCTCGCGCGTGCGCTGGGCGATCGAATACGCCAGGACTCCGTACAATCCGATCGCGGTAATAAAAGCCGCTGCAGTTCCGAAACTGCTTGCCAGAAACGAAAGAATGCGCTCGGAAGTGAGTGTCGTATCGATTTCCGAGGTCAGCGATTGCAACGAATCCACGACCAATTTGGAGTCAATGCTCCCAACCGCTCGACGCACCGTGCTGGCTGCGTCTTCTGGCGCCTGGGTGGTACGGATGTAAACCGCGACGGATGCGGGCTCTGCCTCCTGGAAAATCGGACTGTAATAAATCGGCGCGGGTAAATCCTGCAGGCTGAAATGCTTGGCATCTTTCACCACCCCCACGATCTCGAGCGTGTCATCCTTGGACTTGCCAGCGCTGAACGTTCGGCCCAGAGCCTGATCTGCACTTCCCAGAAACTTGCGTACGAAACTCTCGTTCACCACCGCAATTCTGGCGGTGTTTGGTCCATCGGAAGCATTGAAGAAGCGCCCTCGCACGAGCGGGAGGTGCAGAGTCGTAAAGTAGGCAGGGGTAACGTGTTCCCATTCGAAACTCATCCGTTCCCCTTCCTGCGCTTGATATCCGGGAACAGTGATTGAGAAAGTGTTGTCGGAGTGTGCCAGCAGAGGATCGTCGGTCATGGCCACCGATTCGACTCCCGGCTGAGCACTGAGGACATCCAGCAGCCGCTTGTAGAGCGGCGCAACGGCGGCGGGCTGATATCCCGCAAGATGCGGGTCGAGTTGAAATGTAAGCAAGTGATCGGTCACGAAGCCGACATCCACCGACTTGAGGTTTCTCAGGGTGCGGCTGAACAGCCCCGCTCCCACCAGCAACACCAGGCTCATGCCGATTTCGATCCCGACGGTAATCCGGCGGAGTCGTGCGTGAGCGGTCGCGGGAGTGCCGGTGTGCTCTCTGAGCGCAAGCCCCACCTGGGGCCGATAAAACTGGAAAATCGGTGCCAGGCTGAAGAGAACGCTGGCGCACAGCGAAACTGCAAAACAAAACAGTATGACGTTCCTGTCCGGCACCGCCGAGAGCGAAGTCATGCCGGCCGTGGTTGCCGTGGGATTGATGAAATCGATCAAGGCACGGGTCAGCAGGGGGGAGAGCGCCATGCCCAGAACTCCTCCGGTCAACCCCAGAGCCAAGCCCTCGGCCAGCAACTGTCCGGCAATGCGCCGGCGGGTGGCGCCCAACGAGTAGCGGACTGACATCTCCCGGGATCGTCCAGCACCTCGAACCAGCAGCAAGCTCCCAACGTTCGCCGTCGCCATGAACGTCAGCAGTCCAACCATTGCCATAAGAATAAGGAGGGGCACCCGCATTAAATCGCGGAAGGGAGAAAAGCCCTTCGATCCGTCGAGCAGGGTCACATAACTCTTGGCTACGAATTGCTCGCGGAAGCGCTGGCTCTTGCTGGTGATGCTTTGGAGTTCCATCGCCCGCAGCGATTTCCACAATGGATTGATTCCGGCTTCCGCTTGGGGAACGGTCAGGCCCGGCTTAAGCCGTGCCACAATGTTCATCCATCTCGACCTGCGATCTTCCAGTTCGTCCCACTGCGGCGTCATCTGCGCCTTCATGGTGATGGGAACAAACAGATCCGGAACCGTTCCGGCGATCACGCTCTGGAACCCCGGCTCGACGACGCCGATGATGGTGAAGGGATTGCCGTTGATCAGAATGTCCTGATTCATCACGGAAGGATCGCCCGCGAAACGTTCGGTCCAGTAGCGATAGCTGAGAACGACAAGTGGCGAAGCGCCGCGGGTTCGGCTGTCCTCAGGGATAAAAAGCCGTCCCGCCGCCGGCTTCACACCGAGCAGGGAGAAGTAGTTCCCACTGACCAGCTCGCTGTTCGCCAGGCTCGGCAGGTTGTGCCACTGAACACCCACCTGGGTCGGAAACATGCACAGCATTCCCGCAAACACGCTGTTTTGATCGCGGAGGTCGCGATACATCGGATAAGAGAAGTACTGTCCGCCATCGCCCCCGTACGAACTGGTATGGCCGGTATCCGACCCGGTAAATTTCAGCAGGACGAGCCGGGAGGGCTCGGCCACCGGCAACCGCTTCAGCAGCACCTGATCGACAAGCGAAAAGATCGCCGCATTGGCTCCGATGCCTACGGCCAGCGTCAGCACGGCCACGAGCGCGAAGCCCGGTTTCTTGCGCAACTGGCGCAGGGCATAGCGAACATTCTGAACAACGCTATCCATAGATTCTCACTCGTAACGCAGCGCTGCCATGGGATCGATTCTTGCGGCGCGCCATGCCGGCAGGCTGCACGCGATCGCCGAGACTGCCGCCAGAAGCAAGAGGACCCCCAAATAGGTAGCTGGATCGAGACGCGAGACTCCAAAAAGCATCGCCCGAATCGCCTGACTTGCCAGGGCCGCGCCCATCAGTCCGAGCGCGGCCCCGAAGCCCGCAAGCGTCATCCCCTGACGCAACACTAACGACACAATGCTGCGGCGGGTTGCCCCCAGCGCCGAACGCACACCGATTTCGCGAGTGCGCTCGGTGACGCTGCCGGAAAGAACGCCGTAGATTCCTGTCGCCGCAAGCACCAGTCCCACCAGCCCAAATGCCTCAAACAGAATCAGCACAAACCGGCGCGCGATGGCCGACTCGGCCAGCAAGTCGTCGATCATCGCGACTCGGACGATCGGCTGCTCCCGATCAATAGACCAGATTGCCTTCTTGATCGCAGGCACTAGCTGCGCCGCGTCGCCGTGCGTGCGCACCACCAACGACAGCGTTCCGTCCGCCCAGTGCCATTGCTCGGTGGTGGTGTAGACCGCATCGGTATCGCTGAGGGAAAGCGACATCTGCTTCACGTCCCCGACAACACCGACAATGGTGAACAGCGGCGCGGTCAACAACCCACCCACGTGAACCCGCTTGCCGATGGGATCCTGATTGGGGAATCTTCGCCTGGCCAGCGACTCGCTGATGAGAATCACCGGGGGGTTATCGCTAGTGTCGTGCTCATCGAGCAAACGCCCGCGCTTCAGCGGGATGTTCAGGGCATGAAAATAGCCCGGCGTAACGGAATAGCGATACACGGCATAGGCCGTGTCGGGATCGTCTTGTTCAAAGTGAGCGCCATACAAGTCGGAATCGCCGCTCAGGGGCAACTGGCTGGTGAAGGCTGCCTCGGTAACTCCAGGAACCTGGCGCACCGCCTCGCGCGCTTGCCGAAAGAACACATGGCGGATCCGGTCATCGTCGTACTTGTGTCCATAGGTCTCGACTTGCATGCTCACCATGCCCGAACCATCAAAACCCGGAGGAACCGCAAACAGGCGCCGCAAGCTATGCAACAGAAGGCCGGCGCTCACCAGCAGGACCAGCGCCAGCGCTACCTCGGCCACCACAAAGGCGCGCCGCGTACCCTGATGGCCTCCCGCGGTTCGCTGCGAGCTTGGTTGCAATGCGCTTTGCAGATCCTGGCACGAAGAGCGCAGCGCGGGAATGAGTCCTACTGCCAAACCGATGATGACCGTTATCGCGAAGGCAAAGCCGAATGCGGTCCCGTCAAGACGGATTGCCTGGACCCGTGGAAGACCTGGCGGGCTCATGGCTACCAGCAAGCGGATTCCCGTCTTTGCCACGATCATGCCCACCGCGCCACCCCACAGGGCAAGCAGCAGACTTTCGGTCACTGACTGGCGGATCAAACGCGGCCGTGCTGCACCCAGGGCCGCGCGCATGGCCATTTCTCCCTGCCGTTGTGCTCCACGCGCCAGCACGAGATTCGTGACATTCACGCAGGCAATGAGCAGAACCAGGATGACCGCGCCGAGGACGGCCAGCAAGGCTGGCTTCACACCGCGAACGATGTCGTCCTGCAGCCGGTCAACGATGACCCCGCGCGAGAGCTCAGCCCACCTGGGCCGCGGGAACTCCGTCACCGGAGTGCTGGCAATCAAACCCAGATCACTCCTGGCTCGATTCAGGCTGACGCCCGGCCGCAGCCGCCCGATCATCCGCAGGTGGTGTCCCCATTCCCGCGTATCGGTGGAAATAATGTTCCATGCGTTGTACTGCAAAGGCGACCATGCTTCTGCCGAGGGTGCCAGGACATTCTCGAACTGGGGCGGCATGATTCCGATGACCATGTAGGTCTCATCGTCGAGGCGGACTGGCTGTCCGATGATTGTGTGGTCGCCGCCAAAGCGACGCCGCCAGAGCCCATCGCTCAGAATCACAACCTTCGGGCCGTGGAACATATCGTCGGAGGGAAGAAAATCTCGCCCCAAAGCCGGCGCCACGCCGAGAGCATGAAAGTATGTCGCGCTCACCTGTTGTCCATCGATGCGCTCCGGTTGAGCGGCACCGACCAACGTGGGCTGCCAGGTCTTCATCACCGCGACCGCTTCAAAGGAGCGGTTCCGTTCCGCGAGCTCGCGATAGGTATGAAATGTCTGCGGGGAACGGACGCCGTCCTCCTCGGCATACCAGATCATCGTGATCCGGCTCGCGTGCGGATACGGCAGCGGCTCGAACAGGATTGGATTCAAGGCGCTGAAGATTGCTGTCGTCCCACCAATCCCGATGGCCAGAATCAGAATCGCGGTGTAGGCAAAACCTGGAGTCTTCCGCAATTGCCGCCAGGCGTAGCAAATGTCTTGCAAGATGCTCTCCATAAAGCCTCTCATTCGTAACGCAGCGCGACCATGGGATCGACCTCGGTTGCGCGCCGTGCCGGAATGTAGGAGGCGAGCAGAGCAACCAGCGTGAGCACGGCGACCGCAGCGGCCAGCGACCACGGATCGGACGGGCTCACGCCATAGAGCAGGTCTGCCACGACACGCATCAAGATCAGTGCCGCGGCGAACCCGATGACCTCGCCCACGAGCACAAGGCCCATCCCGCTGCGCATGACCATGCGCAGAACATCCCCACGCCGCGCACCCAGAGCCATACGGATTCCGATTTCGTGGGTGCGATGGGCCACCGAATACGCCATCAATCCATAAAGTCCAACCGCGGCAACGATAAGTGCCAGCACGGCAAAGCTGGCGAGCAGGATGGTGCTGGTACGCCTCAGTGTGACCGATTGTGCTGCCAGAACCTCGAGCGGCATGGCGTCGAACACCGGCTGATCTTTGTCGACACTCCAGATCGCGCCTTGGGCGGGCTTCAGCAGCGCCGACGGATTCCCCGAAGTTCGAACCACGAAGGCGAGAAGAGGAAACGATACCTGACTCAGCGGGCGATAGATATCGGCATGCGCAACCTGCTCGGGACCGAACGCTCTCACGTCCCCGACCATGCCAACAATTCGCCACCGCTCCGGATGGGTGGCGTCTCCGAGTTCGAGAACTTTGTCGACTGGATCGGCATCGCCAAAAAACTGGCGCGCCAAGGCCGAATTGATAATGGCCACCGGTTCCGAACCTGGCCGATCAGCGTCAGTAAAATCACGGCCCCGCAGCAGCTCAATGCCCATCGTCGAAAAGTAGCCCGGAGTTGCGAGGTGATTATCGGCTTGGTGCTTTGTTTTCTCGAGCGGCTGGCCCTCGATCACAAAGTCGGTCGTGCCCCAAAATCCGGTGAGCGGCAGAAAGGTGGTTGTGGCGACCGAATCGACGCCCGGCATTTGTCTGATCCGGTCCATCACCCCGGAGATGAACTGGGTTTGCTTTTGCAAGTCGTTCTCGGGATATCGCTGCCTCGGCAAAAAAACCTCGAGCGCAAGCACTGGATCGGGACGGAATCCGAGGTCCTGGTGATACACGCGCCGGAAACTCTCGATCATCAAACCACCGGCGGCCACCAAGACCAGTGACAGTGCGATCTCGGCCGCAACCAGAATGCGACGGCCACCCGCGGATCTGAGCGAAGATGCCGGTCCCCGCGACTCCTTCAGCGCCTCGCTGCTATCGACACTGGCCATCGCCAGAACCGGCGCAGCCCCGAAAACCATCCCGGTAACGAGAGTGATGCCAAGCGCGAACCACAAAACCGGAGCGTTCATCGGGATCGCCTCGACTCGCGGAATGCTCAGGTTAGCAACCCCGTTGGGAAAGATCGCAACGAGAAAACGAGTGCACCAAAACGCCAGAAGCAGGCCGAACGCGCCTCCCAGCAACGAGAGCAGCAGGCTCTCACACAAGAACTGCCGAAGAAGCCGCCAGCGGCTCGCGCCCATGGCCACTCGCAGCGAAATCTCGACCTGCCGCCCGGCAGTGCGCGCCAGGAACAGGCCGGCGATGTTGACGCACGCGACCACCAGCACCAGTCCAACCGCACCCATCAACGCCAGCAACGGGACGCGGATGCCACCCGACAACTCATTCCGCATCGGCTCAACCCAGGTCTCGTTGCCCGCATCCGTGTCGGGATGCTGCGCTGCAATCTGGCCTTCGAGGGCGTTCATGCGGACTTGCGCGTCAGCCAGGGAAATCCCCGGCTTGAGGCGAGCAATCACACGCAGAAAGCGGTCTCTGTAATTCCCCGGCGAGTCCAGTTCGAGAGGGAACCACATCTCGGTCCGTGGAGGATAGTCCACGGTCGGGGGCATCACGCCAATGACGGTGTACGATTTGGCGTCGAGGGTAATTGCTCTTCCCAGTATCTGCGGATCGCTGTGGAATGTGTCACGCCAGAGCTTGTCGCTGAGCACGGCAACCGTGGCCCGAGATTTAGCTTCGTCCTCGGTGAAACTTCGTCCCAACCGGGGCGAGACCCCCAGGATGTGAAAATAGTTCGGCCCAACGGCGTATCCGAGAATGAGCCGTGGCTCGCCCGACCCGGTCAGAGTGACTTCGTCGTCGAAGGACGGTGCGACATCTTCAAAGACCTGATTCTTCTGCTTCCAATCCGTGAAGTCTCCTGCCGAGAGCGGGAACTGGAGATCTCCCCGACCGGGATTCCGGCCCCACACCATCGTCAATCGATCAACGTCGCGGTAGGGGAGCGGCGCCAGCAAAACTGTCTCGACCAGCGAAAAGATCGCGGTCGTCGCCCCCACGGCCAATGCCAGAGTGATCAGGGCAACGGCGGTGAATACCGGGTTGTTACGGAGTTGCCGCAGCGAGTAGCGAACGTCTTGAACTATTCCTGTCATTGGCCCTCTTCACTCGTACCGCAACGCCACCATGGGATCGACCTTGGCGGCGCGTCGTGCCGGGACATAGCTGGACACCAACGCGACTGTGGCCAGAAGCAGGCCAACGGCGCCATAGGTAAGGGGATCGAGAACGCTAAGGCCAGCGATTCGACTGGAAACCAATTGCGCCGAGATGGCTGCCAACACCATCCCGGCAGCCAATCCCAACAGGGTCAGCGTGGCACTCTCCCGCAAAATCAAACGCAGAACGTCCTGCGGCTTGGCCCCCATCGCCATGCGCAGACCGAACTCGCGCGTGCGCTGCGCCACCGAATACGCCAGCACTCCGTACAGTCCCATCGCCGCCAAGAGCAGGCCGACACTGCTGAGCACGCCCAGAAGATTAGCGGTGATCTTCGCACCAAAAAGTGACGCGGCGATGTATTCCGTCATCGGCTCGGCGTCAAAGATGGTGAGTGCGGGGTCGACCGAGCGAGCTTCTCTGCGCAGTGCCCGGATGGCTTCGTCGACCGAGCCCGATGTGCGCACGTGAAAAGTCAGCCCATATTCCGGCCGGAAGACCTGCCGGATCGGAATATAGAAGTAAGGCTGGGCGTTCTCGGTGACGCGGTGGTATTTGCTGTCGCGCGCGACTCCCACAATGGTGAACCATTGACCCCAACCGTGCACTTTGTGCCCGATGGCGTTGCCATTGCCGAGGAAGCGGCGCACGAACTCCTGATTAACGATCATCACGGGGTGCGATGTGGGATCGTCGTGCCAATCGAAGTCGCGGCCTTCCACCAGCGGAATCTTCATCGAGGCGAAGTAACCCGGCGAGATGAGGTCGCGATAGATCTTCATGTTCTCGTTGGGGTGTGGGACGTATCCTTCCACCTCCAGGGTTTCCCAATTTCCGCCGTTGAATCCCAAGGGCACCGAGTCGTCATAGCTGACCGCGGTCACACCTGGCTGCCGCTCCATCGCCTCACCCAGGCGACGGCAAAAACTGTCGGTTCGCCCGGCGTCGTAGCCAGCCGTAGAAAAATCGAATTGCGCCAGGGCCACGCCGTCAGGCGAGAAGCCAGGATCGACCGCTCGCGCCGCCTGAAAGCTCTTGGTGAACAAAGCCGCCCCCACCAGCGCAACCACAGCCAGGGCCACTTCCGAAACCACCATGGCTCCACGCAGCCGGCGGGTGTGCAAACCCGAGAGACCGCTGCGGCCGCCTTGCTTCAGTTCTTCGTTGATATTCGCGTTGGCGGCTTCAAGAGCCGGAGCTAATCCCGCGAGCAACGTGACGAAGATAGCGGCCGCGGCTGTGAACCCGAAGACCTGCCCATCCAGAGCGGGAGCCAGCATCGCGGGTCCTGCCACCCCAGGAAGCAGCCAGCGCAGTGCTCCACCCAGCCAACTCGCCAGCCACAAACCCAGCACCGAGCCGACCACAACGATCAACAGCGTCTCGGTCAGAAGTTGTGCCACGAGCCGCATCGGCTTGGCCCCGAGCGCCAGGCGAACGCTGAATTCCTGCAGCCGCTGGGTCGCGCGAGCCAGAAACAAGTTGGCGAGATTCGCGCAAACGATCAACAGAACCACGCCCCCGCAGCCCATCAGGATGGCCACCGGAGTCAGCAACATTGCCTGCGTACCAAAGTGCGATTGCCACAGCGGAAGCACCGCGGCTCCAATGCCCTGGTTGGAGTCGGCATCGGCTTCCGCCATGCGCTCGGCAAGCGCTCCGACCTCGCTGTTTGCCTGAGCCAGGGTGAGGCTCGGACCAAGCCGCGCCAACAACATGAAGTTGCGCGTGTTCCGATCTTCGAGCATCCAGGTACCGGTATGGGTGAGTTGGCCGTACATGGTGAGGGGCACCCAAAACTCGTAATCCAGCCCGGCATGCATGCCGTGGAAGCCTTCCGGCGCCACTCCAATAATGGTGAATGGAGTCTGATTGATGCGCAGAGTTCCACCAATAGCGGAAGCATCGGAGTCATAATGCGACTTCGCGTAGCCGTGGCTGATTACGACCACGGCGTGGGCATTCTGCGCATCGTCGCGCTCTTCCATGGAAAAGAAGCGGCCAGCCTCCGGCTTCACTCCCAGCAGATCGAAAACCCCGCCCGAGACCATTTCTCCCCACACCCGTTGGGTGTTGGGAGGATCGCCCACGGAGAAGGCATAGCCGCGGTAGGCAGTGACAAACTGGAGCCCTCGCAGATGCTCGCGAAAGTCGCGAAAGTCGAGATACGAAGTGGTGATGGGCTCCCCGTCGGGCGCCGAGTTCTCAATCGCCACAACCCGCTCGGGCTGCTCGGCTCCGGGCAAAGGATTCAGCAGCAGAGAGCGAACCCAACTGAAGATGGTCGTGTTCGCTCCGATCCCGATGGCGATGGTGAGAACAGCTACGGCGGTAAAGCCCGGGCTATTGCGAAATGTCCGCAACGCCCAGCGCAAGTCCTGTCTTAAGCCTGTGATCATGGTCCATCGCCTCACCCTGCCGGACGGGCAACTACGCCTCGGGAAGATGTTGTGATCGAACTGGTGCCCTACGCTTCTGCCATGAGCTTCTTCAGTTCTTCTTCGGCGACCACTTTTCCGTCGAACAGGTGGATTTCCCGCTGCGCATGTTTGGCGAAACGCGGGTCGTGGGTCACCATGCAGATCGTCGCCCCCTCTTTGTGCAGGTCGGCGAGCAGCTCCATCACGGCTTCGCCATTTCGGGAATCAAGATTTCCCGTAGGTTCGTCCGCCAGCAGAATGGACGGCTTCCCGCCCAGCGCTCGCGCGACGGCAACGCGCTGCTGCTGACCGCCGGAAAGTTGCGAGGGATAATGGCGTACGCGGTGCGCCATGCCAACGCGCTCCAGTGCTTCCATGACGCGGGTTTTGCGTTCGGCCGAGGGCATGCGCTGCCGGTAAGTCAGCGGCAGTTCGACGTTCTCGTAAACCGTGAGATCGCCAATCAAATTGAAACTCTGAAAAATGAAGCCAATTTCTTGATTGCGGATGCGCGCCCTCTCCGCGAAGTCCAGATTCTCCACCGCCTTCCCGTTCAAGAAGTAGCGTCCCGCCGTCGGCGTATCCAGCAGTCCGATGATGGACAGCAGGGTGGACTTGCCGCAGCCTGACGGTCCCGACATGGCCACATACTCGCCTTTGTTGACCGACAAGTGCACGCCGGAAAGCGCATGCGTTTCGATCTCGTCGGTGTAGAAAATCTTAGTCATATCCGTGATTTGAATCAGGGACTGGCTTGCGTCTGTCATGAGTTCCTCGCTCGATTTGTTTGGGTCTTGAATTGCCTAATCCTGCAGCCGAATGCGATCCGTGTTGTCCCAGCGCGACATGTCGGAGAGCACAACCGTGTCGCCTTCGTGCAATCCTTCGAGTATCTGAATCGAATTCACCGAAGCCCGCCCCACCTTGACCGGAACCTTAACCGCATCGGTGGGCCCGTCGGGACGTTCGAGCTTGAACAAAAGGATGGTGCTGTCTTCCTGCCCGAACGCCGGACGGCCTACATACAGCACGTCATCCAGACGCTCCAGGTCGATGGTTCCATCCACGCTCAGGTCGGGCCGGGCTCCCTTCGGCAATTCGCCGGTGAGTCTGACGTCCACAGTGACCGTTCCGTTTTGCACTGCCGGGTCCACGCGCATCACGGTGCCATCAATTACGCCGTTGTGGGTGTCGACGGAAGCAGGCTCTCCGGATTGGACGTCGCGAGCTTGGGTTTCCGCAATCTTCAACTGCGCCATCAGGTGATTCGGCTGCACAATCTTGGCGAGCATCGCCCCCGGCAAAACGTGCTCTCCGACTTGCAAGGGCAAGTCCACCAGAACACCATTGATTTGGGCGCGGACCTTCAGGGCATCGAGCTGCTTCTTCTTGAGTTCGTACAAAACGCGCATCTGATCGACCTTGGCCTGCAGTTCAGCCAATTGCGCATCCAGCGACTTCTGGCTGCTGACCAGGCTCTCGTCTTCGAGCTGGTTTCGCGTGGTGAGCTCGTCAGACTTGCCTTTGGAGGCCTTATAGGCCAGCCCTGAAATCACGCCGAGATCGTAAAGAGACTTGTCGGTATCGGCCTGCAATTTCGCCTGCGAGTAGTCGGCTTTGACCGTAGCCGCAGCGGCCTTCTGGGTCATGAGGTCGCTCTCCAGCTTCATTTTCTGGCTCTGATAGTCAGCCAAAGCCTGCTTCCATTGCAGTTCCGCGTCGACGGCCGCTTGCTCCACTTGCGGATTGCTCATCTCCGCCAGCACAGTGTCGGCTTTCACCGGAGGGCCGCCAGGCAGGACCAGAATCCGCACCACCGTAGCTTCCGTCTCCGCCGGAATCTGCAGAACCGATTCCTGCGAGGGCACCAAAGATCCGATCCCGCGGACCTGCCGCAGCATCGAGCCACGCTTCACGGTGTCTGTCCAAACCGTGCCGCGCTCCACGGTGGGAGCTGCTGGCTTCAGCCGCCGAACGACGGCAGTTAATACGAAAAGGGCAATCACAACGACAGCCACAAGTGCGATCTGCCGCCTGCGCTTGCGCTGCTTGAATTCGGGCCGGGCGATATCCATCACAGAATGAGATGGCAACTCAGGCACCATTCCGGGGGGATCACAAGCGATTGAAACAGTTCGAGATACCAGTGAAACGTAACAATCCGCGAGACCCCCACATGTCCGCTTGAGGATTCAAGCGTCCATTGCCGGACACTCTGGCGGAGAGCCCTCACAGCCCTCGTTGTTCTCTCCCGGACACTGAAGTCCGATTGCGGACACTCCCGAAAGCGCACCCCGGCGTAACTGAAGCCGGGCGTTGGCACATCGAGATCAAACCCCATGGTTGCTGAAGTGCAAGTCCCTACCAATTTAAGGGGTGTGCCCCAGCATGCTCATCAACGACTTTCGCTTCGCCCTGCGGCAACTGCACAAGAATCCAGGATTCGTCCTCGCGGTCACGCTGACGCTAGCCTTAGGCGTGGGAGTAAATACCGCGGTATTCAGCCTGGTCAACGGATTTCTGTTGCGGCCACTGCCGTACCCCGAACCCGCTCGACTGGGGGTGTTAATCCTGCACCAGGAGGGTATCTCGTCCAAGTCAGGACAGTTCGTGCAGGATGACGACGACAGTCAGGACGGACAGACTTGGGAAATGGTTCGAACCGGGGTTCCGGCGGTCGAGGCTGCCAGTTTCAGCGGTACGAGCGGAGTCAATTTGCAGGCATCTTCGGCGTCGGGTACGACGGTCCGGTACGTCCAGGACATGCGAGTCTCTGCTGATTACTTTGATGTGCTTGGCGTCCGCCCGTTTCTCGGACGCAGTTTCACAGTAGAAGAGGACCGGCCCAACGGACCGAATGCCGTCATTGTTAGTTACACCCTCTGGCAATCCGCCCTTCGGGGAGACCCCCAAGCGCTCGGGAAGGCAGTCATCCTGAAGGGTGAACCTTACACCGTTGTAGGAGTTCTCCCGCCGGGTGCGCGAACCACAATTCTCCCGCCGGGTGCGCAAACCACCGGAGTCGCGGACCTGTGGACACCCTTGCAACCTCACCAGAGCGGCGAATGCGGAGGAAACAACTGCGAGATCATCATGCGCCTGCGGCCTGGCGCCACCTGGCAGCTGGTCTCGGTCGAGCTCGCTCACCTGCGCAAGGATTGGTTCGATCAGTTCGCAAAGAATAACAAGGGACGGGCATGGTTCTACGCCGCCCCGCTAGCTCGCGATCTTAGTGAAAACATGCGCCAGCCAATTTTGGGCCTGATGTCGGCGGTTGGGATCATTCTGCTCATCGCCTGCGCCAATCTGGCCGCGCTTACCCTGGTTCGCATCGTGCGCCGTTCTCCGGAAATTGCCACACGCCTTGCTCTTGGAGCCAGCCGCTGGGGCATCGTTCGTCAACTCTGGGCCGAAAGTTTCGTGCTGGCATTCGCCGGTGCAGCCTTCGGTCTCGGGCTAGCCCGTCTCATCCTTGCTTCTTTGCCCGAATTCCTGCCCCAGGATATGCTCCCCCTCGGAGGGGTTGCGATCGATTTCCGGGTCCTTGCCTTCGCATTTCTGGCGTCCCTCGGGACCAGCTTACTGTTCGGCGCCCTGCCTGCTCTTCACACCCGCCGCGTTGGCCTCCGCTCTTCGATGGTCTCGGGGAGTCCATCTGTCGCGCGAGGGTCGAACCGCCTGCGCCAGATGCTCATCGTGGGTGAGGTCGCGCTCACGGTAGTCCTGGTGGCCGCAGCCGGGTTGCTTCTTCGCAGCCTCGTGTACTTGCAGACCCTGCCGCCGGGCTTTGACGCTACAAACGTGATGACCGCAAAGGCATCTCTCGACGATGCGCGTTACCGTGGCGCCGTGTCATTTCAAAACCTGCTCGACCGCAGCGTGACCGCCATGCGTCATATCCCAGGCGTCGAAGAGGCAGCCGTCGGGCTCAGCCTCCCCTACGAACGAGGCCTCAATGACGGTTTGAAGATCTTGGATGGCAAGCTTGCAGGCAAGGAGTGGGGCTCAAGCCTCGCGTATGTAACTCCCGGCTACTTTCACGCACTCGAAATTCCCATTCTGGCCGGGCGGGGCATCAGCGACAGCGACACCTCGACGTCCGAGCCGGTTGCGGTCGTCAACGTCGAGTTTGCGCACGAGTTCTTTGACGAGCCGAATCCTCTCGGCCGGCATTTCCAAACCTCTGGGCACACCTACACCATCGTCGGAGTCGCAGCCAATGTTGCCAAGAGCCCCGGCATGAGTCGCTCGGCTCCCATGGGGACAGAGTCGGTCATGTACCTTCCCGCGAGTCAGACCGATCAAGGACTAGTCAACATGGCCCATGTGTGGTTTCAACCCAGTTGGATCGTTCGGACCTCCGGATCGGTCGAAGGCCTCAATGCCGCGATGCAGAAGGCTCTCAGCACGGTTGATCCCAACCTGCCGTTTTCCGGCTTCCACTCGATGGAAGACATCCTCGCCGAGAATCTTGTGTTTCAGAGAGCCGAAGTTGCTCTGCTCTCTGCGCTCGGAGGATTAGCGCTCCTGCTTTCCTCGGTGGGCGTTTACGGGCTGGTTTCGAATCTGGTGGCGCAGCGCACGCGCGAGATTGGCATCCGCATGGCGCTGGGATCTTCGATCAAACGGGCAATGTTGGAGGTGGGGTCCGCCGGCTTGGTGGCCGCGATCCTAGGCATTGCCATAGGACTCGCACTTTCTTTTGCCGTCTTGCGTCTGCTTCAGAGCGCAATCTACGGCGTCGACCAATACGATCCTTGGACTTTGACAGCCGTTCCGCTGATACTGGTTGTAATCGCGATCATTGCCAGCTGTCTGCCGACTCTGCGCATTACCCGAATCCACCCCGCGCAGACACTCCGCATCGAATAGGCCCGTCCCGAGGCGCCTAGAACGAAAACGGGTCGCCGCTTCTTGTTCGGGTTTCGTAACGCAAAGCAATTTTCTAAAAATTTTTGGCCCAACTCGGGGAAAATCCTTAGTAACACGAGGGGGAGAGAGCGTGAATCCGGAAGACTGCCCGAAGTGCGGCGGTTCTGGATATATCGCCAAGCCTGTGGACTGGAACGGTAAGTCCGAAGGAGTGGCGCTTATCCGCATGAAATGTCCTGCTTGCGCGGGTACAGGCCGGAAGCGCCCGATCTCACCTACAGCCGCCGGCTGACCGCACGGCCTGCGGTGCTTGCGAAACGTACGCCATCCGGACCGTCTCACTTCCCGTCCTACGGTCGACGGTCCGGAACGTACGCCCCTCTACGTTCCGTTCACAACTATTTACTAGTGGGCTTCTGCCCGGGGTGGTTTAGTTTAGTTTAGTTAGCGCATCGATCCTAGGCGATTCCGGCCGTTTGCCAAACTGCCACTTTGAAAGCTTGCCTTCCGAGCAGCTATATAGTTGCTGCACCCAGAACCGGGTGCCGTTCAATACACCGTGGATGTTTGCCGGGACGGGGAGCAGGCCCGGTCCGCGGCCATGGAGTGGGAGGATGATCTGGTTCATCCTCGATTTGAACCTGCCAAACTTGGAGGAATTCAGAAGGGTTGCCCCGCTTCGTTGTCGCGGGCATCGAGAACGAAACCAGGGAACCAATCGGGCACGCGCACCAGTCGCGGCTACTTCGTACTGGTCAGCACCGTCTCATACGGATCCAACTCAATCTTGCGTACACCCGCCGGAGCCGACAGCCGAAACGTCGATTCCTCCCCATCCGCAAACACGCGCCCCAGCAACACCGGCTGCCTGCCGGTAGTGACCGCATAGACTGGCACTGAGGTCACCAGGTCCTGCGGCGCCTCCTTCTGCAGAATGGTTCCGCTTACCGTCACTCCCGTGCTTTTGGGCGTAAATCTCACCGACTTCAACTCCAGCTTTGGCAGGGAAGTCCCGTTGATCCATCCGTCCAAAAACCATTCCAGGGAGTTCTTGCCTTCATATCGCAACGATGGTGCCAGTTCCTCAGCAAACACGTCGAGCAATTCCCGTGTGCTGATCGACCTGCCTTCGTATCTCTGTCGCACCTTCCGCAACGCCCGCACAAAGGGCTCTTCCTCACTCGCCCGGCCTGATCCCTTGGCCTTCTTCTCTTCGGCTGCATCCTTCAGCATCGACCGCAGCATGTGAAACAGCCATGTGCCCCGCCCGTAGCTGATCGCCTCATAGCCCTCCGGAAACCGCGACGAGAGCAGACGCGTCCCCAAGGTCACCGGCCCAGCGTCCAGCGGACTCAACCCATTCTTGTTCTTCAGCAGTAGATCGCTCCGGTACCTCTCCATAACCTCCCGAAACCCGGCTGGATTGTTCTCCTGGAGCATCATCAACGCGCAATAATTCGCCAGGCCCTCGGAGAACCACTGGTCGCGATAGCTTTTCCAGGTAATCAAATCGCCCCACCACTGATGCGCCGTTTCATGTGCCGGCACCGATTCCTGGATCAGAATCCGGTCCCTCTCATAACGCAGCTCCTGGCGCTGCTGATCGTCGAGAAACACATACGAGGACAGAAACACCAGTCCCGGCCAGCCCTGGCTCTCGCGCCCCGGCATCTGGGTCAAAGCCAGATGGCTATAAGGAAACGGACCAAATCGATCCGCGAAATATCGAATGGCGCGCGCCGCCGATTCGCCCACCGCGAGCTCGGTTTGGGCCGGCGATGGGCGCGAAGGCACCAGCATCTGTGGGGGCCGCGCCACTGGCTGCGAGGGATCGCTTCGCACCACCTCAACCGGGGCACTCGGAAAATCTCGTTCCACGCCCACCGTCGCATAGGTCTCTACCTCCACATCCCCGGCGTGCGTCGTGGCCTCGCGGTATTTGCCAAGATTGAATCCCGCGAATGGAATGGGCCGATCCGAAACCCACCGTGAAGTCTGCTCTCCGTTCGCTTTCGCAGCCGTGTCCCCGGAAGCCTGGGACTTTTTTCCGGTCGCCAGCAGGGTCCACCCCTGGGGATAGGTGAACGCTAAATCGAAATCCGCCATCTCCATCCCGCGATTCGGATACCATGTTCCCCGCGCTCCGACATACAGCAGGCCACTGCCGGCCTCAGCCAGCACTTCGCCCCCGTACACGAACTCCAGAGAAAATTTCTGCCCCACACGCATCGGCTCCGGCAACACGACCGCGACAACATCGTTCCCCTGTCTCGCCAGCTGCGTACCCTGCAGCGCCGGGTTCTGGATGAACTCCACCCTCCGTCCGTCGAGGCTCACACTCTCGACCTCGAGGAACCGCGACAACTCGAACAACAACGTCCGCACCTCGCCTTCGCGGACGTCGCACTCCACTAGAGCGCGGGCATGTAATCGTTTCGGAGGCACCACCTCCGCCGTAATCGTATAGCGGGAAAGAGCGACCCGGTTGACACGCGCGCCTTCGCCCGGACCCTGCGGGGTTGCACCCGTTTCTGCCTTCGCGGCGCTCGTTTGCGGTGGGGAAAATGATGTCCACACGTCGTAGTAAGTGTCCCCGTTATCGACTGTTTTCGCCTGTCCCGCCTGAATCTGTTCCGACGCCGTCGAGTCATAAAACACGTCGAATACACCCAGCTTCGTACCCTGCAGCCGGATGTGCATAAATTGATCGGCATTATGGGCTATGCCGGAATCTGCAAACGCCGTCCCACCTTTGCCGGGCAGCATTCGGCTGAAGGTTAGCAGCAGGCGCATGGCGTCCGAGCTCGCCAGATCTTTGGCCGTCGAGTTACACTGGTCGACAAACTCCTGTTTGTTCTCGGTTGCGCGCAGATCCGGACGCAACTCATCGAACACGTCATCATTGAATCGAAAATAGGCTGTGGCAAACCGCTCTTCGAGAATCGCCATCCCGGTAAACAGGCTCATCGACCGCCGTTCCACTTGACTCGGAGGCGTCAGCAAGATCTCGCCATCCCCTTCGAAGAACGCACCCGTAATCCGTCCCATCACATCCTGGGTGAAGCCGATGGTGCCGTCGTCCAGGCTGACTTGAATCGAAGATCGATGCAGCGACGCCCCTCGCACCTGATACACCCGCGCTGGATCCAGCCCCACCTGCCCCAGCTGGAGATACAGCGACTCCGCCGGTTTGTCCGATGGGTGTTCAGTAGCACGCGCACCCGGAACCAGCCAGACGACAAACCATATCGCCGCAATCCACCAAGCCCGCCCCCAGCCTGATACCTTCGTCACCTGAGTCCGCCCTTCCTGCATTGCTAGAATGCACCTGAATGCGTCCGCGTGTCACCTCTCTCCCGCTATGCCTGGCGCCCGCTTAGGTGCCTCCTACGCCGACACCATCCATCTGAAGAATAGAACGCACCATCGTCGCCATCACGTCCGCGAAAACAGCCATCGCTGCCAATACGAAATCGGGACGACACCCCGCCATACCCAAGACTTCCGTCGACGGCGTCGAAGCCGGAGGCATGCCCGCCCCGTGCGGCGGAGGCGCGCAGGCAGCCGACTTGCCCTCTTGCCGACCAGGTCGTCTTCATTGGCCGGGCTGTCGGGCGGGCGAAGGTGATCGTTTAGGAACGAAAAGTCAGTGCCCATCCCTCTCCGCCCTCGAGCACAGGGGCAATGCCGAGCTCAGCGCCACCGACGATTTCATCGCCGGAAAACTTGAATTCGAGCGCGACAATATCAAACAGTCGCAGCCGTATTTCGACCACCCTCTAGGCTTCCAGCCCGGCAGCTCGTCCATCCTTACTTATTGCGCCATTTACTACGCCGCCGTCCTGGTCCGCACGGGCAACGCCAGCGCCGTTGGGGCCGCTCCCCATTCCCCCCGACGCTTATACGATGCTCGGCTACGCCCAGTTCGCATTCTCGAACGGATTCATGACAATGATGCTTGACATGACAAGGAACCTTGTCGTAAGGTTTGCTTGTCATCAAGGAGGGAACTGATGGGCTGGTGGATCGGTCGTAACAGTGCGGCGGGGAAACGGTACCGGCGAAGAGTCTTGACGGCGATGCTGTTGTACATCGTGATCCTGTTTTCGTGTTTGAAGGTCGTCAAGGCCGTTCCAATGCACGGGTGGGCGTTGTACTTGTTGGCAGTGTTGCCTGCGGTGCCTGTCCTTGCGGTGCTCGTGAGCCTCGGCCGCTACCTGCGGGAAGAGACCGACGAGTACCTGCGGATGCTTACGGTCCGAGCGCTGCTCGTCGCGGCTGGAGCAATGCTGGCAACGACTGTGGTGAACGACTTTTTGCGCGTGATTGCTCACGGAGGTCCGCTGATGGCCTTCGCGTGCTTGATCGTGTTCTTCGTATCTTTCGGCATTGCACAGGTAGTGCAGGAGGTCGCCTCGCAGAGAGGCAGCAATGGATAACAGGCTCAAAGCCTTACGCGCCGAACTGGGGTGGTCGCAGCAACTGCTCGCGGAGAAGCTGGACGTTTCCAGGCAGAGTGTCAATGCGATCGAGACGGGACGGTACGATCCGTCGCTGCCCCTAGCGTTCAAGATCGCACGGCTGTTCGGTAGGAAGATCGAGGAAATCTTTATCGATGACGACCAAGGCAGGGTGTGATCTGAAGGCCGGTTTTTCTCTTTGCATTGAAAGATCTCAGTGTGAAGTAGGAATTGCCATGGCGGAATAGGGCTGGGGCGCAACGAGGAAATAGCCTTGAAAACAGGAAGGAGCATAGCGATGACGAAGATGATGCAGTGGCTGGCAGCGGTGGCGTTTGTGGTGAGCGGGTTTCCATTGCTCTGTGTCGCGCAGGTGAAGGCGGCCTTACCGACAAGGTTCACCGTCGTGGATGAGGGCACAGCGGGCAGGCCCGATGTGGTGCTGGTACCGGGGCTGACGAGTTCGCGCGAAGTGTGGGCTGGCGAAGCAAAGCGGTTGGCGCCGCACTACCGGCTGCACCTGGTGCAGGTGAACGGGTTTGCCGGACAACCTGCGGGACCGAATGCAACGGGTGAGATTCTGCCCGCAATCGTCGATGAGTTGCATGCCTACTGCGCCGGGCTGAGCACGAAGCCGGTGGTGATCGGGCATTCGTTGGGTGGGCTGCTCACGCTGATGCTCGCGGCCAAGTATCCGAATGACGTGAAAAAAATTGTGCTTGTCGACTCACTGCCGTTTCTCGGGATGATGTTCGGGCCGCAGATGACGCCTGACATGATCAGGCCGCAGGCGGAGCAGATGCAAGACAAGATTGAGAAACAGGATGCGGATAAGCGGAAGGCAGGCGCGGAGCGGTCGGCGGAGACATTGGTGCTCAATCCGGAAGGTCGCCCGCTGGTGAGGAAGAATTCGGAAGACTCCGATGCGCACGTTGTGGCGAAGGCGATGTTCGAGGACCTGCAAACAGACATGCGACCGGAGCTTGCGAAGATCAGCACGCCGACGCTGATGCTGTATCCGTTTGACTCGACGCTAAAGGTGAATGGAACGCAGGGGGTCGACGAGCTGTACCAGGGTGCGTACAAGTCGATGCCGAACGTGACGGTTTTGCGGGTCGATGGGTCACGGCACTTCGTTATGCTGGACCAGCCGAAGAAGTTTGATGAGTTCGTGGAGGACTTCTTGAAGCCTTGACTCCTCGCATTGTCCCACGCTAATACCGCGCCAGGCCTGTCAGCCTAATCAAAGAAGCGGAGTGCGTATATATCTTTCCATACCTCGTAGATCACGAACCGGTTCGCATTCGATCGATCACGATGGATGTGGAACTGAAGTGCTCCGGGTTTCGCTCTCGTCATCTCGAGAACAGTCATCATCTTTTGTTCATAGGCTTCGGCTCAGCCCGGCAACCCGTGATGAATTGCGATCACGCAATAAGCACCCTTTTATCCCGGTCCTGGCTCGGGCAAGAAATTTGCTCCAGATTTCTCCTTCCGAACACTACATATGCATACCAGCGCTTTCATGCGCGACAGCGCCCCAGGCTATGCAGCGCGCTTTGCTGCCCCCGTGCCCTATGTGCTACTTTCCCGGTTGAGCTTTTGCCGTGCTTCCGCGCTTCCACTCTGCCGACCCCGTCACGCCCGCCCCCGTCGAGCCTGTCCCTGCCGTCTTCCCGAAAATCACCGGAGTCGACCTCGCCGCCGTCTTCGTTGGCAACCGCGTCGCCGGAGATTTCTATGACGCCATCCGCGCCAGCCCCGAACGCGTCCTCATCGGCCTGCTCGACGTCGCTGGACGTCGTGAGGAAAATCGACCCGTCCTCGCCGCCGCCCAGCAGATTTTCCGCACCGTCGGCGCAGAACTGTTCGCGCCCGCCGACATCAACGAGTCTGACGCCATGACCGAACTCTGTCTGCGTCTCAATCGCGGCCTTCTCGAACTGTGCTGCGGCCCCCGCTCCTGCCCAGCCTTCATCGCCTGCTACCACGAAAGATTCGGCACCCTCTGCTACACCAACGCCGGCCACACTTCCGCCCTTCTGCGTGACAGCACCAGCATCTCCGAACTCGGCTCTACCGGCCTGCCACTTGGCCTGTTCTCCCACGCTACCTGCGAAGCCCCTACTGTCGGCCTCGAAAAATGCGCCTCTCTGCTCATCGTCTCGCGCGGAGTGGTCGACAGCGAAGGCCGCACCAATGGCTCTTCGGAAGTTTTTGGCCTCGAGCGGGTCAAACAGGTCTTCCAGATCGCCCCCTCGACCAGCGCCCAGGCCCTGTGCACCACCGTCCTGGACTCAATCGCAGAATTCACCGCCCACGCCCCCGCCACGGACGACCGCACCGCCCTTGCCCTGCTCCGCACCGCATAACTGCGGCCAACTTCCCGACGACAACCGGCGTCCAATCAAGCAGCGAACCGATCACCCCGTAGTGAGGAGTCCCGGTATCAACCGCGCGGCTCACGGACAGGGTAAAATAAGTGAATCGGATCAAGCCCGCCGCAAGCCCAGCTAGCGTAGCGGCCAGCATCAAATCCTATGAAAAAGCTCTCCCTGATTCTTTTCGCTCTCGCCTGCGCACCCGGACTCTCGGCCGGACAGTCCGGACCAGCCGCCGGACAATCCGGACAAGTGGTCGAAGAAATCGTCGCCCACGTCAACAATCAGATCATCACCAAGTCGGAGTACGAGCGCAGCAAAGACCAGCTCCGTGACGAAGTCAAGGCGCAGAATCCCAACGAGGCCGACGCGGTTTACGCCAACCGCGAGAAAGACGTCCTCCGCGACCTTATCGATCAGCAGCTGCTCCTCGAAAAAGCCAAGGATCTCCAAATTAGCGGGGACACCGAGCTCATCAAGCAGCTCGACCAGATGCGTAAAGACATGAAGCTGCCCGACCTTGAGGCGCTGCAAAAGGAAGCGGAAAAGCAGGGCATCTCCTGGGAAGATTTCAAGCAGACCCAGCGCAATCAGATCGTGACTCGCAAAGTCATTAACGAGGAAGTCGGTGGCAAAATCTCCCTCAGCAAAGAGGAGGAAGAGAAGTTTTACCAGGATCACAAGTCTGAAATGACGCAGCCGGAACAAGTCCGGCTCAGTGAGATTCTCGTTGCTCCCAAAGTGACGCCCGCGGCCTCACCCGCAACCGAACCCAACACCGCCAGCTCAACCCCTGCCGAACAACACCCGGTCGATGACGCCGCGAAACAGGTACCCGATGCCGCCGCGCTCGCCGCAGCCCAGGCCAAGGCCGAGGATCTCCTCAAACAAATCAAGGGCGGCGCCAACTTCGAGGACATCGCCAAGAAATACTCCGATGGCCCCACCGCCGCTGACGGTGGCTTGCTCGGAGACTTTGAGCGCGGCAAACTTGCCAAGACGATTGAGGATGCCACTTTCTCCCTGAAAACCGGAGAAGTCACCAACGTGATCCAAACCAAGCAGGGCTATGTCATCCTCAAGGTCGTTGATCACCAGCAGGCCGGCGTTCCTCCTTTCAAAGAAGCCCTGCCCAAAATTCAGGACGCCCTTTACTACCAGAAGATGCAACCGGCTCTCCGCACCTACCTCACCAAGTTGCGCGAAGACGCCTACTTGGCCTACGCGCCGGGCTACGACGACACCGGCAAGAGTCCGAACCAGACCCTCCCTGTCGATACCGCCGCTCCCAAAGAAAGCGCCGCCAAGAAGCTCAACAAGAAAAAACACAAGAAACTCGGCATCATCTAATCTAATCGCCGGGACGGATTAATATTCGAAACAGAGGAACCTCCCAGCTCTTTGTCATTCCCCTGAAGAGACGAATCTGCAGTCCGCCGTCGGCCTCCGCGCGGCTTGAGGTGGGCTTTGCCTCGCCGCCGCGGGTCGGGAACGACGACCGGAAAAGGCTCCACCATCCCCCGAAACGAAGCTTTAGTTAGCCCCACTCGGCCGGGTTATACTTCAACTACCCATGAAGGATTTCTACATCTCAGATTGCCAGCGCCAAGAAAATAAGATCATCACGTCGACTTTCGTAGTCGTCACCAAGCAGATTAAGCCCAAGAAAACCGGGGATCCGTACCTCGCGCTGACTCTCGGCGACCGCAGCGGCCAGCTCGAAGCCAAAATGTGGGACAACGTCGAAGAAGTCCTCGAAGCCTTCGAGCAAGACGATTTTCTGAAAGTGAAGGGCCTGATCAACAAATACAAACAACGCTTCCAACTCACCATTCACAAACTCCGCAAACTTGGCGACTCCGAAATCGAGTACGCCGACTATCTCCCTAAAACGACAAAAGACATCGATGAACTTTGGCGCACGCTGGCAAGCTTTGTCGCCACTTTTGAGAACCCGCATCTCAAGGCCCTGGTCGTAGCCTTCCTGTCCGATCCCGAAGTCTCCGCCGCTTACCGCAGCGCCCCTGCCGCGAAAACCCTCCACCACGCCTGCATCGGCGGCCTTCTCGACCACGTCGTCTCCCTGTTCCGCTCCTGCGACTTGATCAGCCGCAACTATCCGCAGGTCAACCGCGATCTTCTTCTCACCGGCGCCTTCCTCCACGACATCGGCAAGATCCACGAGCTCACCTACAACCGCTCGTTCACTTACACGACCAAAGGTCAACTCCTGGGCCACATGATTATCGAGCTCGAGATGCTGCAAGCCAAGCTGGCGCACCTGCCCGGATTTCCCGCGGAATTGAAAACGATGATCGAGCATCTCATCATCAGCCACCACGGCGAATACGAATTCGGCTCGCCCAAGCTTCCCATGTTCCCCGAGGCTTTAATGCTCCACTACCTCGACGATCTTGACTCCAAAATGGAAGCCATGCGCGTCCAATTCGAACGCGACTCCACCCTTGAGGGCCCCTGGACTAGCTACAACGCGTCGTTAGGCCGCCCACTGTTGAACACCGAAAAATTCCTGAATCCCAAAAAATCTGCTGGCCCGGAAGAACCAGCCGCGGAACCAGTCAGCGATCATCACGAATCCGGATTCGAATCGAACGGAAAAATCACCCATCTTGCCCGGCCTGACACAGCAGCGGTAAAGTAACTCCCCGTGCCCTGAACTGGCAGTGGGACGGACGCATTGGTCCCTTCAGCGATGCGAAGCGGGCACCCTACCCTGGACCGAAAACGATTGCCCCAACAACGCGACGCGAGAGCAATTCGCCTCAATGATTTCGGGAAACAGAAGTGCGCCCACTCTTGTCCCGCGTTCTTGGTGGAATCGGGTAGGGTGGGTTTTTGACTCTGGCATGAGTGGCTTGCCCTGGTTTCAGCAGCGAGTTTTGGGATAATACACACATCAGCATGCTCGACTTCACCCGCTACGAAATCCTTACCTTCGACTGCTATGGCACTCTTATCAATTGGGAAGCAGGACTGCTCCCGGCGCTCCACCGCATCCTCGCCGCGCACAAAAAACAGATCGAAGATGCCAGCCTGCTCAAACTTTATGGAGATTTCGAACAGCGCGCGGAAGCCAATTACCAACTTTATAAAGAGGTCCTGGCCTCGGTAGTTCGCCAGTTGGGTGATGAACTAAAATTCACGCCCACGAAAGAACAAGTCCGCTCCCTCGCCGAATCCCTGCCCACCTGGAAGCCCTGGCCCGACACAGTCGCGGCCCTGCGCCAACTCAAGTCGCGCTTCCGCCTCGCGATCCTTTCCAATATCGACGACGACCTCTTCGCCGCCACGCGCCCCCAACTGGGAGTCGATTTCGATGAAGTCATCACCGCCCAGCAAGCCCAGGCCTACAAGCCGTCTCTCAAAATTTTCGAGCTAGCCCTCAACCGCATCCACGCCCCGGCCCACCGCGTCCTGCACGTCGCCCAAAGCATTTACCACGACGTAGTTCCAGCCCAGGCGTTGGGGCTGGCCACGGTCTGGGTGAACCGCCCCTCAGCCAGACCGGGTGTAGGCGCCGTCAAGTCCGCCAGCGCCACCCCTGACCTGACAGTGGCAAGCCTCCAGGAGTTAGCCGCCGCTGCCCTTGGAGGCTAGCCGATTGGGGTGCGGACGCATTCGTCCATCCCGCCAGCAAAGCGAGCCGGCTGATGAGCATACAGATGCAACCGTGCGAAGGGGCTGAGTAAGCCTCTTCGACGAATGAAGAGCGGCCTTCTAATTCCGGCTGTCTAGAAATTCACCGGCAGCTTCACGACTCTCTTCTGAATCGCCCACATCACCAACTCTGCCTTATTGTGAATCCCCAATTTCCGCATGAGGTTAAACTTATGCGCGTCCACCGTCTTGGCGCTGAGTCCCAACACCCCAGCCGCCGAGCGCACGGTCCGTCCTTCAGCCAGCAGCTTCAGCACCTCGCGCTCGCGCGTTGTCAACACGCGCTTGCGAGGCACCACTTCTTCGAGCGGAAACTCAGCCACGCCCTTCGCCCGTATATCCCGGTTGACCGCCCTCTCCACGTCGAGCGTCTTCCGCACCATCTCCACCAGTTCCGCCGCTGAAGTCTTCCGTGCGGCGACACCGGCTCCCTCCGCCGATTCCACTTCCTGCGATGTCAGCAGAAGCACCTTGCTTTCAGGAGATCCCTGCCGAATCAGCCGGTCGATCTGATCGGCCGCGCAATCGGAAAGATGCGCATCCGCAATCACCATCTCGGGCTGATGTTGAAGTACTGCCTCCAGCGCCTCGGCCGCGTTCCCGGCCTCCGCGACTACGTGCATGTCCGGTTCGTCGTCAAGCAGCCGCCGTAAACCTTGACGCAGCAGCACATGATCATGAATCAGAACACACCGAATGGTCCGGGCTTCCCGGATCTGTGCGTGGGGGCACACAGGTCCTCCTATCAGGCCAGAGGAGAATGATCAGTGGCGCGGGCGCGTTCAAGTAGCAAAGCTAGATTATTGTAGCCTGAGCCACGGCTTTCGGTTGCACTGAAATTTTAAGGGGCCGTTCATCCACCGGCGGACCGATGAGACCGATGGTACGCCGGCCCAGACCTCCGCCCCGCATCAGGTACAATCGAACGTTTATGTTGCGCTACTTTACCGCAGGAGAATCCCACGGCGAGGCCCTCGTCGCCTTCCTTTCCGGCGTCCCCGCCGGACTGAAAATCGACCAGGCCTTCCTCGACCGAGAACTCTGGCGCCGCCAACAGGGCTACGGCCGCGGCGGACGCATGAAGATCGAGCGCGACACCGCCCACATCCTTTCCGGCATCCGCCACGGCATCACCATCGGCTCGCCCATCTCGGTCGAACTCGCAAACCGCGACTGGAAGAATTGGCAGGAGTCTTTACCCGTCGGTGACGGCGACCCCGCCAAACACAAGCGAGTCGCGTCGCCGCGGCCCGGGCACGCCGACCTTGCTGGCGCTCTGAAATACAATTTTCCCGAGGCCCGCTATATCCTCGAGCGCGCCTCGGCCCGCGAATCCGCAGCCCGGGTAGCAATCGGCGCCATCGCCAAACTTTTCCTCGAGGCACTCGGCATCGAGGTCCTCAGCCACGTCGTTACGACGGGCAGCGTCACGTTGCCCGATTATATCGCCTGGGAAAAAATCAAAGCTCTCTACGAGCGTGACGATGTGCTGCTAAACTGCGCCGACGCTCGGATAGAGCAGCGAATGAAGGAAGAAGTCGACAAGGTCCTCAAGACCGGAGACTCTCTCGGCGGCGTCTTCGAAGTTGTCGCCCACAATATCCCGCCCGGCCTCGGCACCTACGCGCAATGGGACGAGCGCCTCGACGCCCAACTCGCGGCGGCGGTAATGTCGTTGCAAGCTGTCAAAGCCGTAGAAATCGGCTCCGGAGTGGCTGCGGCCTTTGTTCCCGGCTCCCAGGTGCACGACGAAATCGGATACGCCGCCGGCACGGGTTTCACAGCATTTTCGCGCACCCATAACAACGCCGGAGGCATTGAAGGCGGCATCTCGAATGGTGAAGAAATCCGCGTCCGTGGCTACCTCAAACCGATTTCCACTTTACGCCGTCCGCTGCAGTCGGTGGATTTTTCGACCCGCGAGCCCGTCAAAGCCGCTTACGAACGTTCCGATGTCTGTGTCGTCCCCGCCGCCGGGGTCGCTGCCGAAGCCATGGTCGCTCTTACCATAGCTCGCAGCGCTCTCGAAAAATTCGGCGGCGACTCCATGATTGAAACTTTGCGCAACTTTCAAGGCTACTGCCAGCAACTGAAAAACTTCTGATGATCTATCCGATCGTAAAATACGGCAACCCCGTCCTCGAAAAGGCCGCCGAGAAAGTCACCGTCTTCGACGCCGAACTCGAAAAGCTCATCGAAGACATGTTCGAATCGATGTATGAAGCCCACGGCGTCGGCCTCGCCGCCCCGCAAATCGGCATCAGCCGACGCATCGCGGTCATCGACGTCACCTTCAAAGACGACCCGGAAGCCAAGCTCGTCCTGATTAATCCCGAGATCATTCATAGCGAAGGCAAACACACCCAGAGCGAAGGATGCCTCAGCATCCCCGACTTCCGCGAAAACGTAACCCGGCCCAACAAAGTCACAGTTCGAGCGCAGGACGTCCACGGTAAAGTCTACGAAAAGACCGGAGAGGAACTGTTAGCCCGCGCCTTCCTGCACGAGACCGATCACCTGAATGGCAAGCTCTACCTCAGCCACCTCAGCGCCATAAAGCGTGACCTGATGAAACGCAAAATCAAGAAGCTGATCAAGGCTGGAGAATGGTGAGGAGGAGGTTGTAATGGGTTTAACCCCGGTGGTTGCTTTTCAATTCGTCCATTACCCGGTCACGCAATGGCCCTCGGTCTCATCTTTTGCGGCACCCCGCGCTTCGCCGTCCCCACGCTGGAGAAGCTCGCCTCCGCCGGCCACCGCATCCATCTCGTGGTCACTCAACCCGACCGCCCCAAAGGACGCGGCCTTGAACTGGTCGCCTCTCCGGTCAAACAATCCGCGCAGAAACTCCATCTGCCCATCACCCAACCCGAGC
>Ga0123355_10001514_pt1 | contig 32421 bp, 26 predicted proteins | sample TergutEmb28metaG_3_FD_89872 | JGI IMG/M metagenome (GOLD analysis project Ga0123355, IMG submission 89872) | Embiratermes neotenicus P1 segment gut microbial communities from Petit-Saut dam, French Guiana - Emb289 P1 | ecosystem: Host-associated > Arthropoda: Insects > Digestive system > Gut ...
AAACAGCTTGTATGTAAGCCGTATTGTAACCATGAGTGATGGAAGTCAATGGGCACATATTCAGGTTCAAGATACCATTCATAGTCTCCGCAATGGCTATGTTCGTACCACTTACTTGGTAACTCAAGCACCATAAACAAAAGTGGCTACACACTCAGCATTAAAACTCAAAAGCCAATAGCAGAAAAGAACTATGCTATTGGCTTTTATGCATAGTATGGTAAAATGGTAAGGTAATGAAAGGAGCAACAATAATGCAAGATAAAGAAAAATTTGAGGATTTCAAACAAACACTTATTGATGAAAACGAACAAAAATACGGTGCAGAAGTCCGCAAAAAGTATGGTGATAAGGTTGTAGACGAATCAAACTCCCATCTGAAAGGCTTGAGCCAAGAGCAGCATGATGAGGGCGAACGATTATCTATCGCTCTTGAAGAAGCTTTAAAATCTGCACTCGAAATCAACGACCCAGCCGGAGAGCAAGCACAACATGCTTGCGACCTGCATCGTCAATGGTTGTGTGTGTTCTATCCTGCTTACAACAAAGAATACCACATGGGAATAGGCGAAATGTATGCCTCTGATGAACGGTTCAAAGCTCATTACGACAAAATCGCCCCCGGATGTGCCAAATTTCTACGCGATGCTATCAATATCTACTGTTCATGAACAAAAAGCATTCATCAAACTTTGATATTTTCGCGAAGCAGTGAGTCGTTGAGCAAGCAAGCTTGCTCATTCGACGAACGCCGCGAGTGAACAGGTTTAATACCTCGCGGCTTGGCCGCGCAGTGTTAAACCGATGCCCCGGTTTTGCTACGGGGTAGTTCACTATTTGTATAATTTGCAAAAAAACGCTATAGGCTTTGTTGGCTGATAGCGTTTTTTGGTATTCAAACTATTTGAATATGATATTTTTCCAACCAATAATTAAGTTGTAAAAAATATGCAATGGTTTGTGGTGTGGTCATAAGCTGGCCATACCACGGTACTGAATTGTGAGCATGATTTTCAATTTTTAACAAATTTTCTAAAGATTCTTTATTAATAATTCTTAAAATAGGGGCGGATGTATCTGCAATAGTCTCTTTAAGTCTATTACTTACAGTTTGCAAATAGCTTGGGTTGTAGGTTTTAGGATATGGACTTTTTTTGCGCCACAATATTTCGTCAGGCAAAAAATCTTCCATAGCCAGACGTAAAAGTCCTTTTTCTCTGTTTTTATAATTTTTCATTTCCCAAGGTATTGTATAGAGATATTCTACAATTCGATAATCACAAAAAGGAACACGAGCTTCCAGACCGTTATACATACTCATGCGATCTTTTCTTTCTAACAATGTTTGCATAAACCATTGCAAATTTAAGTTAATCATTTCTTTCATCCTACGCTCAAGTGGAGATATATTTGGCAAAATATTAGTTTTTGCTACTGTTTGTCCATAGCGTTCCTCTACATAGGAAGTGTTTATTGCTTTTGCCAGCTCCGGTTTTAAAAAACTCATACGATATTCATTAGATTTTGACCAAGGAAATCCTTCTCTGTCTCGTATAGTTTTATCTCGAAACCATGGATACCCTCCAAATAATTCATCGGCACATTCACCGGACATTGCAACGGTAACATGTTTTTTTACCTCTTTACAAAAAAGTAGTAGTGAAGCATCTACATCTGCCATACCCGGAAGATCTCTGGCATCTACAGCATCATATAGAGCATCCACCAATTTTTCTGTATCTAAAAGGATTCGATGATGCGTTGAACCCAGGTAGTCAGTCATTTTTTCTATAAAAGGATGGTCATTACCCGGTTGAAATGGATTCGATTGAAAAAATCGCTCATTATCCTTAAAATCTACCGAAAAAGTGTGTAAAGGTATACTTTGTTTGCGAAAATAAGAGTTTGTAACAGATGAAATAATGCTTGAATCAAGCCCACCTGATAAAAATGTACCCATAGGTACATCATAAGCAATTTGTCGCTTAATGGAATCTATAATTAACTCTCGAACTTTCTCCGTTGTTTGGTCAAATGTATCTGTGTGCGGTTTATCTTCCAGCTTCCAATATGGCCACAATTGTAGATTATTTGGATTAGATTGATAAAAAAAACCACAGTAAGCCGGTAAAACCTCTTCTATGCCTTTAATAACCCCATAGCCCGGTGTTCGTCCGGGGCCGATAAGCATAATTTCTGCAATCGAATCTATATCTATTTGCGGCTCTATAAGTGGGTGGGCTAACAGGGTTTTTATTTCAGAGCCAAATATGAAAATTTCACCTCTACGTGCATAAAACAAGGGCTTAACCCCCATCCTATCACGAGCAAAAAATAACCTTTTATTATGATTTTCCCATACTGCAAAGGCAAAAGTTCCGTTTAATCGCTCTACACATTTTTCCTGCCATTCTACATAAGCATGAAGCAACACTTCGGTATCAGATAAACTTGTAAATTTATGGCCTAAATTTTTTAACTCTATTCTTAGTTCTTGGGCATTATATAAATTACCATTACAGATAAGAGCAATTTCAAAATCCCCTTCCGAAAAAATCATAGGTTGCTGTCCATGATTTAAATCTGTTACCTTGAGCCTTGTATGAATAAGGGTTACTAAATCTTTTTCATATAAGCCCTTTTGATCTGACCCTCTCCTTTGTAACAATCCCTGTATATCTTTAGAAAAGTAAGGATTATTGCAACCTATAATCCCTGCTATACCACACATATTTTCCACCTCCAACAGTATTGTATGGAATTTTCACTTAAAAAGTGAAACTATACACAGCTTCTTAATATCATGCATATAATACATCATCAGATAAAGTGAAGGACGGGGAATTTTGTTCGACATACAATTACAATCTTTACTTTCGGGTACTTTATTTAAAAAAATACTGAATAATGAACCAATCAGCCCGGTTGAATTTAATTTCCTTACAGGGGCACTTATAAACAACAACATCCCATTTGAAACGGCTTTTGTTTCCGGTACAAGAAAAAACCCGGCCTCATTACAACTTACCCTCCATATGAATCCAACGGCAAGCTTGGTGTTAGTAGTTGCTTTAGAGCCCGGTTCCTCTGTGTTTTCGCCTAGTCCTTGATTATTTACCGGCAGTTGATTAACTATCGTTTAACTTTCATTATTCAGAAAAATATAATTAAGTGGAAGAAGAGGCATTTCAGATTTGGACTTTATGAATACAGTCTATAATTAAAGTGCAGAGAGATGAAGTATTTCCTTCAATTCAAAGTCTGTTAAATGGCGATACTTACCGCGAGGTAGGTTCCCCAACTTAATAGATCCCATAGATACCCGCTTTAGTTGTAAAACCGGGCACTTGATAGAGTCACACATTTTTCGTATTTGGCGGTTACGTCCTTCATAGATAGTGATTGAGACAATACAGCCTTGCCCCTTTTTATTCAATATTTTAATTTTTGCCGGAGCAGTTTTTATTCCATCAATAATAAGACCCTTTTTAAATAAATGTAATTTTTCTTTATTAGGGGTCTCTTTTAAATTTGCAATATAAGTTTTAGGTATAGAGTAACTTGGATGAGTCAAAATTTGAGCTAATTTACCGTCATTAGTTAATAATAATAATCCTGAAGAATCATAATCCAATCGTCCTACAGGAAACAGCCTTAAAGGTATATCTTTTACAAAATCCAGAACAACGGGGCGGCCATGAGGGTCATGCACAGAGGTTATAACACCCTCAGGTTTGTGAATCATGATGTATACCAATTTAGAGTTATTAGTTACTACTTTGCCGTCCAAAACTACAATATCTTGAGTTGGACATAACTTTGTACCCGGTTGAATAACAACTTCCCCATTAACAGATACGCGCCCGGCAGCAATTATCTCTTCTGACTTACGGCGCGAAGCAACGCCTGCATCAGCCAAGTATTTTTGTAATCGAATCTTTTCCATATTTCAATAATTCCTTAATATTAGACCTCTTGCCTAACTATTAAACCCGGTTATGCAAGAGGTCTATTGAATACAGCTTCTAATCTGCTGCGAGGTAGTTCACTTTACTTAAACAGTTGCCATATGAGCAATCAAGTCTACAAGTTTGCTGGAATAACCCCATTCATTATCATACCAAGAAACCAATTTAACAAAATTATCGTTAAGTGCAATACCGGCAGTGGCATCAAATACAGAAGTGCATGTTTCTCCAATAAAATCAGATGAAACAACTGCATCTTCAGTGTATGCCAGGATTCCTTTAAGCTCACCTTCAGATGCTGCTTTAACTGTAGCTTTGATATCTTCATAACTAGCAGATTTTTCCAATTTAATGGTAAGGTCTACAACTGATACATTTATTGTAGGAACCCTAAAAGCCATACCTGTTAACTTACCTTTAAGGGATGGGATAACTAAGCCAACAGCTTTAGCCGCCCCTGTAGAGGATGGAATGATATTTGCGGCAGCAGCGCGTCCGCCTCTCCAATCTTTAGCAGAAGGGCCATCCACAGTTTTTTGGGTAGCAGTTGTAGCATGAACTGTGCTCATAAGCCCTTCTGCAATACCATATTTATCATTGATAACTTTGGCCAAAGGAGCTAGGCAGTTAGTTGTACAAGATGCATTGGATACGATATTCATGTCACTTGTATATTCTTTGTGGTTAACGCCCATAACAAAAGTTGGTGTATCGTCTTTAGCCGGCGCGCTTAAAACAACTTTTTTAGCCCCACCTTTAAAGTGAGCGGATGCTGTATCTTGAGTTAAAAATACACCGGTAGACTCTACAACATACTCTGCATTATCTGTACCCCAAGGAATATTAGCCGGGTCTCTTTCTGTATAAACAGCAATGGGTTTACCATTCACTACCAGCTTGTCACCTTCTATTTTGATAGTGCCTTCAAATTGCCCATGAACTGAATCATACCGGAGCATGTATTTCATATACTCCAAATCAATAAAAGGGTCATTAATTGCAACTACCTGTACATCGTTTCTGGTTAGGGCAGAACGTAACACTAATCGTCCAATACGGCCAAAGCCATTTATTCCAATTTTAATCATGTATAAACCTCCTATTTTAGCTATGTGCTTATCTTATAATGATCGGTTCCAAAGAACAGTATACCATAATTTATGATTACTAGCAAAAATATGCGGAAAATTAATAGGCACGTTTGCTATTACTGATGGGCAACCGGTAACAAAATGAGACCGATTGCCCATCGCTTATCGTGATAAAAATAGGCAGTTACAGCCATTTTTGTAATTTTTTTGGAACATAATACATGATTTCCGGCAATTGTGGCAAACTAAGAAAAAACATGACAAACGTATGATCATTAAATTTTCATCGTTTACTATTATTCCAATACTTGTTATAATGAGCAAGTAGCTATAACAGTGCCGGATAATAGCTTTCAAGAAGGAGCTTGCTGAAATGGCTAAAGAAGTTAAGGTAATTGATGGTAACGAGGCAGCAGCATATATTTCTTATGCATTTACTGAAGTTGCCGGAATTTATCCAATCACACCATCCTCCAACATGGCAGAATGGGTTGATGAATGGGCTGCAAGAGGCAAAAAAAATATTTTTGGACAAGAAGTTAAAGTTGTAGAAATGCAATCTGAGGCCGGTGCTGCCGGTACTATGCATGGTGTGCTTCAAGCTGGCGCACTTGGCACCTCGTATACTGCTTCCCAGGGTCTACTACTGATGATTCCGAATATGTACAAAATGGCTGGAGAACTACTGCCGGGGGTACTTCATGTTAGTGCCAGAGCTGTAGCGGCTCATGCACTTTCTATTTTTGGTGATCATTCTGACGTAATGGCTTGTAGCCAAACAGGTTTTGCATTGCTTGCGTCTACTAATCCTCAACAAGTAATGGATTTAGGTGCTGTTGCTCATTTGTCTGCAATCCAAGGGCGCGTGCCTTTTTTACAGTTCTTTGACGGGTTCCGCACATCTCATGAGATGCAAAAAGTAGAAATGTTGGATTATTGCGATCTTAACAAAATTGTGGATCACGATGCTATCAGAAGATTCCGCGATAATGCACTTAACCCGGAGCATCCTGTATTACGTGGCACTGCACAAAATCCTGATATTTTCTTCCAGGCAAAGGAAGCAAGCAACTCTTTTTATGAAGCTATTCCTTCTATTGTTGAAGAAAATATGAAAAAGATCAACAAGCTTACCGGGCGCAACTATCAATTATTTAATTATTATGGTTGCTCTAATGCAGAAAATGTAATCATAGCCATGGGTTCTGTTTGCGATACCATTGAAGAAACTATAGATTACCTTAATGCCAAAGGTGAAAAAGTTGGACTGATTAATGTTCATCTATATCGCCCCTTCTCTATCAAGCATTTGTTGCAGACTATCCCTGCAAGCGTTAAAAAGATTACTGTTTTAGACCGTTGCAAAGACCCGGCCGGCATGGGCGAGCCTTTATATAAAGATGTTTGTACTGCGTTTATAGAAATGGAAAAAGAGCCTCCTATCATTGTAGGCGGACGTTACGGACTAGGTTCTAAAGATGTGTTTCCATCCCAAATTATAGCTGTATTTGAAAATATGAAAAAATATAAGCCTCTTAATCATTTTACTGTAGGTATTGAGGATGACGTAACACACAAGTCGCTACCTGTTGGACCCTATGTAGATGTTATTCCTGAAGATACTAAAAGTTGCAAATTTTGGGGTTTAGGCTCTGATGGTACAGTATCAGCAAATAAAAATGCTATTAAAATTATTGGTGATACCACTGATATGTACTCTCAAGCGTATTTTTCTTATGATTCAAAAAAATCCGGCGGTATTACACAATCCCATTTGCGCTTTGGACACAAGCCTATACGTTCTCCTTACTTGGTTAAAACTGCGGATTTTGTGGCATGTCATAATCCTTCTTATGTAGACAAATACGATATGCTGAGAGACCTTAAAAACGGCGGAACTTTCTTGCTTAACTGCCTATGGAGTGACGCTGAAATAGATGATAAACTTCCTGTTGCCATGAAGAAAGAGATTGCAACACGGGATATTAAATTTTATGCAATTGATGGTATAGGTATTGCTAGTGATTTAGGCTTAGGACGCCGCATTAATACTATTTTGCAGGCCGCATTCTTTAAGCTTACTGACATTGTGCCTTTAAAAGTAGCTGTTCAGCATATGAAAGATGCTGCTACCGCTTCTTATGGGCACCGTGGTGATGATATAATAAAAATGAACCATGCTGCTGTTGATGCTGGTGCATCTAAGGTTCGTGAAGTGAAAATTCCTGCATCTTGGGCTAAATTGGAGATATCTGCGCCAATTGTTCCCAATGTGCCTGATTTTATAAAAAATGTAGCTATGCCTGTTAATGCTCAGAAGGGCGATTTCTTGCCGGTAAGTGCATTTAGGGGTCGTGAAGATGGTACCTTCCCACAAGGCACAGCTGCTTATGAAAAACGTATGGTTGCTGTAGATGTACCACGCTGGATTCCGGCAAATTGTATCCAATGTAACCAATGTTCTTACGTATGTCCTCATGCTACTATCCGTCCTTTTCTTCTTACCGAAGCAGAAGCTAAAAATGCCCCCGATGGCTATAAAGTACTTGATGGAACCAAAGGATACGAAGAATACAAGTACAACCTTGGCATCTCTATTATGGACTGTTATGGTTGTGCTGAATGCGTACGAACATGCCCTGCAAAAGAAAAGGCTATTGTTATGGAACCTGTAGAAAGTCAATTGCATGAACAACCTAACTGGACATATTCCATGAATTTGGCAGAAAAGCCAAATCCAATGAGTCCGCTTACTGTAAAAGGTAGCCAGTTTGAAGTGCCACTGCTTGAATTTTCCGGTGCTTGTGCAGGTTGTGGAGAGACACCTTATGCTAAATTGGTGACTCAACTATATGGAGATCGCATGTATATTGGCAATGCAACAGGATGTTCTTCTATATGGGGAGGCAGTGCGCCTTCTATGCCTTTTACTACTAATCAAGCCGGAAAAGGGCCTGCTTGGGCAAACTCCCTCTTTGAAGATACTGCTGAGTTTGTTTTAGGGTTCCAATTTGCTGTTAAACAACGTCGTGAAAAATTGGCTGACATAGTGAAAAAAATTATTGTTTCTGAAAAAGCACCTACAGACTTAAAAGAAGCCGGTAAAGAGTGGATCGAGTCTTATAATGATGGAACCAAAACTAAAGTTGCTTCTGAAAAACTACGTTGTGCTAACAAAAAAGCGTTGGAAACATGTACCTGTGCAGCAGCTTGTTGTTGCGGCGGTGATTTAAAAGCTTTATACAAGCATATTGCGGCTGAAGATGATATGCTTGTTAAGAAATCTGTATGGGCATTTGGTGGCGACGGCTGGGCTTATGATATTGGTTTTGGTGGCCTGGATCACGCAATTGCTTCCGGGGAAGATATCAATATATTGATATTTGATACAGAAGTATATTCCAACACAGGTGGGCAATCCAGTAAAGCTACTCCTACAGCATCTACTGCTAAATTTGCCTTTGCCGGTAAGCAAATTAGCAAAAAAGATTTGGGACTTATTTGCATGAGCTACGGGTATGTATATGTTGCATCTGTAGCCATGGGTGCAAATCAAAATCAGACACTTAAAGCCATTGCAGAAGCCGAAGCATATCCGGGGCCATCCGTGGTGCTGTGCTATGCGCCATGCGTTGCCCATGGTATTAAAGGTGGCCTTATAGCTCAAGAGCAATCAAAGAAAGCAGTAGATGCCGGATACTGGCATCTATATCGTTATAATCCACTTTTAGCTGACGAAAATAAAAATCCTTTTATTATGGATTCTAAAGACCCATCTGCAAGCTTCCAAGATTTTATTAGAAGCGAAGTGCGCTATACAGCTTTGGAGAGGGCTTTTCCTGAAGAAGCGACTATATTGTTTGCTGCTGCGGAAAAAGACGCCAAAAGGCGGCTGGCGGCTTATAAGCGTATGGCGACAGAGATGTAACAAATACAATTTTGTCCAGGCGCATCAGACTTTGGGTTTGGTGCGCTGTTTTGTACAAAAGTAAATTTTAAAGGCGGTGTTTTGAATGAAAAAACTTAAATTACATACCCCAAATGGTCTAAATGATATACTCCCTAAGACCTACCAGCGCAAACGATCTGTAGAGCGTAAGATTGAATCTATCTTCGAGCAGTATGGTTATGAGTTTGTATCCGGTCCTACACTGGAATATTTGTCAGTTTTTGAGGGTAAAGGTAGTATCTCTGCTACAGAGATATATAAGTTGGAAGATAGAAACGGTGAAATACTGGCGTTGCGCCCGGATATGACACCTGCCTTGGTTCGTATGGTGACAACTCATAACTTGATAGAAGGTTATGGCTCATCATCAGACCCTGTTCGTTTATGTTATATCGAAAAATCCTTCCGAAATCATGAAAATTACCAAAACAAAGAAAATGAATTTAGTCAGGCAGGTGCAGAATTAATGGGAGTTTCTTCTCCTGAAGCAGATGCGGAGCTGATAGCCCTGGCTATACAAGGATTATTAGCAACAGGACTGGCTAATTTTCGGGTTGATATAGGGCATGTGGACTTTTTGTCGGGAGTACTTGCTGAACTGGACACAGCTTTATCAGAATCTGATCGTCAAGACTTTATTAACCATATAATTAATCGGGATTATATGGAGGCTGAGGCTATAGCAGACAAGGTAAGCCATATTGCACCGGCAGGATCATTGCTGTCAGACCTTACACAGCTAAACGGTGGAGTTGATATGCTAAAAGATATTGAATCCTTGATATCGGATTCAAACACATTAGCTAAACATGCTTTAAAACATCTTGAAGAAGTGTACTCAATTTTGCAAGATCAAAATTTAGCCCGGTATGTTTTGCTGGATTTGAGCATGTCAGGGCAATTAGATTACTATACAGGTATAGTATTTAAAGGGTATGCAAAAGGAAGTGGTACGCCGGTAGTAGATGGCGGACGATATGACAAACTTTTAGCGGCTTTTAATGCAAAAAGACGTTCAATCCCGGCAATAGGTTTTGGTATCAAAATAGAAGGATTGCTTGATGCATTAACCGCCCAAAATATAGACTTTGAATATGAATCCACATATACTTTATTGGCCTATAATGAGAATGCCCGCTCCGCAGCTTTAACTACAGGTGATATTATGCGCAAACAAGGCTTACGTATAGAAAACACTTTAATATGCGGAGATTTGGAAGCACAAAAAGCCTATGCTTTGCGAAGAAAATTAAAAGGAATATTGTACTTTAATGATCCGGAAACGGTACTGCTGGTTGGCTTAGAGACAGGGCAAGAGGAAAAAGTGGCAGTAGAAGAGTTGAAAAATCCAAAAAGCTAGTAAAAATCCATAGAAAATTTTCAAAAATTTAGGAGGGATATTATGCGTTTAGCTTCAATTGTGCGTAAAACTGAAGATACAGATATTTCCGTGGATCTTAATCTTGATGGTAGTGGCACATTTACTGCTGACATGCCTACAGTATTTTTTAAAAACATGCTTGCTCAGATAGCTAAACATGGTCTTTTTGACATGCAGCTACATGTTGTTGGTGACACAGATATAGATGGACACCATTCAGTGGAAGATACCGGCACTGTTCTTGGGCAGTCATTTTCCCATGCTTTAGGAGAAAAAAACGGAATTAACAGATATGGTAATGCAATGATTCCGCTTAATGATGCGCTGGTACTTTGTTCAATAGATTTATCCGGGAAACCTTATCTACACTTTGATGTAAACTTTACAACACCACGCTTAGGTGACATGGATACAGAACTAGTACAAGAATTTTTCCGAGCCATAAGCATTCATGGGGGAATGACCTTGCACATAAAGGTACTTCATGGGGAAAACAACCATCATATAGCAGAGGCTATATTTAAAGCTTTTGGCAAAGCCCTGTGCGAAGCGGTAAGCATAGGCGGTTGAATACACTAAAAAATTATAAAAACTAACTCTAAATAATAAAAGGACATGCAACAAAAAAGCCCTCTTTCATAGGATAGCAGTATCACCGATGCACTTAGTGCAGCAAAATGGGAGGGTTTTTTATGCATAATCCGGGCGCAGGCTTCCAGCCAGACACATGTGGTGGTTCAAGCGATACGATGATGCTACTACTACTTATGATGATGATGAATCCATCTATGAGTGGTGGCGGTGGAGCTACCGGCGACAACAGTATGATGATGTTACTATTAATGATGATGATGTCCGGCGGTCGCATGTTTTAGACAAAAATCTGTTTGCAGTGTCAACGGGCGATGTTGGTAACCGGCAAGTTTCTGCCGTTTGCCGTCGTTCGCCCGGCAAGGCTGCAACCAATAACTACAAGGTATTGCATGAATGCAGAGTTGTTATATGAACATACTGACCTTAAAACATTGTTGGGAAGCATTGGAGAAAACCACCGATACATAAAAATACTTTTGAAAACAAAATCTAATAATATAAAAGAAATTCAATCTGTAATGGATGAAAAAGCCCGTACCAAAACTCCCTTAAACGAAGGACAACAGCGCGTTTTTTATGAGTTTATCGGCTTACATGCCAAAGAGGGAGGCAACTTGCAAAAATCCTTAATGCGCATAGAGTACATCCAAAATATTCTACATAATGAAAATACTCAACCTTTTAAATTAGCACTGTTATTATTGCAAAAACATCAAGATAGCGCGATTAAAAGCCTGCGCCGTATGATTACATCTTGCCAGCAAACGCTTAATGTATTATAAAAAATTAAAAGGCTATTGCAAAACCACAAAAAATGGGGAGCAATAGCCTTTTTTGCTGGATTTTCGGATAATTCCTCATAACATACCTTCAATAAATTCACAAAAATGTCGATAAATAGGTAAAAAGGCTAGGGTAAAACAACAGAAATTGAACAATATCGGATTTGTGTAGCATATAGGGTTAGAAGCATGGGGGCGATGGATTATGCCAAGTTATGAAAAAAACGCTATGATAACGCTTATTCGTGTTCGACAAAACATGAAACAAGAATATGTAATGGGTCATACTGCTGCTTCAGACGGATTAGGAGGAACCATGTCCCGCTACGAAAATAACCGTCAAGAGCCGCGTATGAAGGTTTTTAAAGGCTTGATGGAGACAATGCGTATGCCTATAGAAGCATTTTTTTGTCCTCATTTTGAGGATCAGCCCATGGAAGTAGTTGTTCAGCGACCTTACATCCTTAACCTTTTGGATATCGCAGAAAACAATCCATCTGCACATGATGAAGCTGCACGCAGGGTGGAGGCATTATCTTCTATGAAAGGTTTTGATGTAGGGCTTAACAGGCAATTTATATTAAGCTGCCAAGCCCGGCTAAACGAGTTGACACAGAAGAACCCCACTGACACTTTGTTACTTGTAAAAGAGGGAATGGCCATTACATACAAAAATTTTGATGAGCATTCTTTTGATGGTGCCGGCTTAATACTTGAAGAGCCTAGATTATTGCATACTTTGGCATCAGCATATCAACGCAGAGGGGATACAGCAGATGCTATTGCACTATTGAAACGTATACAAAAAGGCATTGAAAGTCTACCAAAAGATGATCATGAAAAAGACAAGCAGTTAGCACCTCTTATGCTAAATCTTTCAAAATACCTTATACAAAATTCGCAATATGAAGATGCATTGGAAACATGTATACAAGGAAATGAAGTTTCTATCAGACGCAACAGAGGTAGATACACAGCAGATTTTGCGTACTGCAAAGCCCTTAGTATGCACAGTTTAGGAAATCCTAATGAGTGTAGAAAGCAACTGATATTGGCTCATAGCGGATATATTTTATTGCATGAAACAGAAAAAGCTGAGCTTGTTAAGATAAAGGCAAAGGAGTTGGGCTTAGATTTTGATACTTACAATACAGAAAGCATCATCATTGATAAGCCAAACTATACATTGGGGTTTGGAGAATTGCCGGATCGTACAAATATTGGGAATATGCTTCGTTTTATGCATGAACAGACAGGCATGAGCTTAGAGGCTTTGTGCCATGGTATTTGCAGCAAAAGCAATTTTTCTAAATTGATAATTGGAAAAATTGGAGTACATGTATATCACTTAGAACCTATTATGCAACGCCTGGGGCGAGACATTAATTTTTATGCTAATACCTTTCTATCTGCAAATGATTTTAAAGAAAAGCAGATGCGAGACGAAGTGAATATAATGATAATTACTCGTAAATATGAATCGGCAGCAAAATTACTTATTGAGCTGGAAAAAGGGAAAGCCTACCAAAAAGGAGTAAATCTACAATTTGTCAAAAGTGCATGGGCAACAATTGCAGCCAACAAAGATGGAAACACTCTTGATTATTTAAATATGCTAAAAGAAGCGATAGCAGTCACTATGCCGGGCTTTAATGAAAAAGAAGTAAATAATTACAGATTTAGCTACAATGAAATTATTCTTATTAACAAAATGGGGAATTATTACTGCGAAACAGAAGAACTTGAACGAGGAATCCGCCTATTTGAACGCCTTATGGAAAGCATGGACAAATATTACGTAGATGAAACAGAAAAAATAAGGACATATACCATGATTTTGTACAATTACTCCAACTTTCTTGAACATATGGGACGAAATATGGAGGCTTTAAAATTTGCAAAAAAAGGAATGATGTTAGATGTAAAACATCAACGACTAAACCTTTTACCCAGTTTTGCAGATAACATTGGATGTTCTTTATACAATATCGGGAAAAAAAAAGAAAGTGTTCCCTATTTTGCATTAGCTTACCGAGGATCAGAATTACTGGGTAAAATCCATAACCAACAAGCAACTGCAAATTTTGTACGGGAACACCTTGGAATTACCTTTGATTGAAATGATCCTACCTTACTAATATGAGAATAGTATCTTCGCTCAGCCTTTCAAGCACACGATAGCCTTTTCCTGATGGACTGTGTGTAGCTATTCCAATAGCATTATGTTGGCAAAAGCCATTTTCTCTACCGGTTCCATCATCACGTACAATTAATTTGCCCATCATACCAACAGGTGCCCATTCTTGGCGATCAAGCCTTGTAACATAAGTTAACCCGGGGTCGTAGTTAGGATTGAGTATAGGGACATATTCACGAGTAGAAACTTCTCTTGTGTGTCTTAGTGGCATTGGAGGTATATCAATGCCATTTTTATGTGCCTCTTTTACGGCCTTATGCCACTCTTCCATCTCATCTTCATCGAAATAGTGATGTTCATGTGTTACATTAACATATTCGTGTATTTTTGCGCCAAACTTATCACGCAAATACATATCTGACCAACCGGTACCATGAGCATCACCAATTATAGATGGAGTACCGGATACTACGCCCAAAATATAATCATCGTGTGGATTTGCAAAACGTATCTTTTTACCGTTTAAAGTAACAAAGTATCCTCTTCTATCTTCATTAAGCGGGTTTCCATCTAACCATTCAAACATTTCGGCATAGTCGGCACCCCCACTAGTAAATGATGATGACGCATGGCCAATCCCACCATATTCAAAGCGGAAGGCATTGCTTCTTAATCCTGTAGCAGAGTTTCCATTGCCAATAACTAACATATTAGTTATTGTATCAAGTGCTGAAGCCACATTTAGTACTCCAATTGCAGTTTCATAAGTTCCGTTTGAAATAGTATTGTAATTAAATGCGGCAGATGAAAATCCAACTGATTGCGATAAAGTTCCAAGTGCCATGGAGCTATTTCCGGATGCTACTGTTTGAAATCCTATAGCAAAACTATCTTGTCCGGATGCTGTTGTGGTATCTCCCATAGCACTGGAAGCTGACCCGGATGCTGTTGTCTGAATTCCTGAAGCAAAGGGGGCAAATTGCCCTGATGCAACAGTTTGAGTTCCCAAAGCAATACCGTCTTGTCCTATCGTATATGAGCTTGATTCTACTGTGGAGCCAATTTGACGCAGCGAATTTGTTCCGTTGCCATCAAGGAGGTTAAGTAATCCATTAGAGCCTGTAGCACCTGTATTGCCTTGTAAGCCAGTCGCGCCTGTAGCACCTTTTAAACTAGTTAGCCAATCAATTTCTATTCCACTGAAACCATTATCAACTGCAATTTCATAAGCTGATTTGCCCGTGGCACCAGGTTCTCCCATTGGACCGGTATCACCTATAGGGCCAATTTCTCCGGTTGGCCCTATGTTACCTTGAATACCCTGATGACCTTGAGGACCCGGACATCCTTGAGGGCCTTGTTTTCCTTCAGGGCCTTCAGGGCCAATTGAACCTTCCGGCCCTATAGGCCCTTGGGATCCTTGAGATCCTTCCGGTCCCATTGGCCCTTGAATTCCCGCAGGCCCATTGTCTCCTTTGGGTCCGGCAGGGCCACGAGGTCCAACAGGGCCTGCAACACCCGGATTCCCTTTTACACCTTGAGGCCCTTGGAAGCCCGGATCTCCTTGCGGGCCAATATCGCCGCGTACACCTTGCGGCCCTTGCAAACCTAACGCACCCATTGCACCCCTCGGACCTACAGGCCCGGGACATCCTTGATCCCCTTTAAGCCCTGTGTTTCCTGTGTCACCTTTAGGGCCACGTAATCCCTGATTACCTTGTGGGCCTGCCGGGCCTTGAGGACCGGGACAGCCTATTTTTGACATATAATTTTCCTCCTTAAATTCTAAAGATAATTTACTTATACTATTAAGTTAGTACTAAATTGTCCTTTAGTATGTTATTCCATGATGTTCTAAAAGTTACTGAACATCTAATATAGCACTTTGACTTTTGGAGGGATAAGCTGTTAAACTACATATATTAGTGGACGGGTCTACACTATCCAATTGAAATGAGGTATATGTTATGAGATATTTTGATGCACACTCGCATTATACAGACAGGAAATTTAACAGAGACAGGCATGAGCTTTTTGTTGAGATGCAAAAAGAAGGGGTTGCATATGTCGTTGATTGTTTTGGAGCAAAAGAGATGAATCTTGGTTTGTCACTTGCAAAGAAACACAATTTTTACTATATGTGCATTAATGCTTGGGATCATTATGGCAAAGATGATTTAGATATTAACATTGAATCTAATGTATCGCTTATTGATAAGCTGGTCGATGAAACTGTAATAAAACTGAAAAAGCTCTGTGCCGAAAATAAAAAAATTGTGGGCTATGGCGAATGTTGGATGGACTTTCGTCGAACAGAAAAAACACCCGACGAAGTGCGAAAGGCAGCATTTTGGTTAAGTAAAGACCTTGAAGTAGCACGAAAAGTTGGTCTGCCTGCGGTAATACACTCCGGCAATGCCGACCAAGAATCCTTTGATGTAATTAAAAAGACCGATATGCCCGATTATGACTTTGGCAAGGGTATGATGCACTGTTATCTTGGGCCACCAAAAATGGCCTTAGATTATATAGACATGGGTTATCTTATTAGCGTAACAGGCTTGGTAACACACCGATCCGCCCGTGGCAAAAATCTGGTGGAAGTGGTAAAGCAAGTGCCGTTAACACATATGATTATAGAAACAGATTGCCCATATCTTACGCCTGAGCCATTTCGGGATAGACGAAATGATTCGAGCTTATTAAAGCTGACTGTAGAAGCAATTGCCGACATTAAAAGTGTTTCACCGGAGGAAGTGGCAGAGCTTACAACTGCTAATGCAAAGGCGTTTTATCGGATTTAAGAACCAACAAAGCTTCTTATACTAACTTCCCCCGCAGACAATGTAATAACATCTCCTGATTCATTTTTTACAAGTAGTTTCCCCATATCATCTATATCCAAAACTGTAGCTTCGTAAGGATTTTCAGTACCTTCCACTCGTACTTTTTTCCCCAGTATGAACAACCTTTGCCTATACCCCTCTATTATTTCTTTTGAAGTATAAGTGGGGTTAAGCATACGATTTATTATCTCTGCTGCTAGTTGATTACGGGTGATAAGAAGGTTTTCCTTATCAAAATCAAAGATGGAACCAACAATACCTTCAAGTTCTACAGGGAGGTCAGTAGTAGCAGTAAAATTTATACCAATACCTACTACAATCCATTGCAAAGTGCCGCTTTCATCAGTAACAGCCTCCGTTAGAATGCCACCAATTTTTTTTCTGTCCAAAAAAACATCGTTTACCCATTTAATTTGGGGAATTTTTTTTGTAGTAGATGATACATTGCAAATGGACTCTATTGCCTCACAAACAACTACCCCGGTAAATACAGTTACTAAAGAGATATCAACAGGCCAAATAGGATAAGGTCGTAAAATAAAAGTCATATATATCCCATGACCGAGAGGAGAAAAAAAACTGCGGCCATATCGACCGCGTCCTCCTGTTTGAACATTCGCTAATATAACGGTGCCGTGTTCTGCATTCAAAGCTACCATTTCTTTAGCAACATTATTAGTGGAATCTACACTATCGTATATTTTCAGATTACAATTTTCCACTTTTAAAAGGGGCAATATGCCCCTTTTGGATATTGTATCGATATAATTATTTAAGCAGCATTCGCTGTTATAAAATGATTTATTCATTGCAGTTCTTTTTCAATTACTGCAATCAATTCTTCTGCCCATTTTTGTATTACAACTTTTTCCGGCCCTTCCAGCATTACACGCACTATTGGTTCGGTGCCGGAAGGACGTACTAACACTCTCCCATTATTAGCAAGCTTTTCTTCTAATTCTCGAATAGCTTTATCTATATTTTCATTTTGCCTTATGTCACCCTTTATCCGTTTTCCTAGCTTGGCACCTAATAATACTTGGGGCATATTCTCCATTACTTTACGCAATTCAGACATTTTTTGACCACTTTCTTTAAGTGTTGCAAGTAGTTGTAGTCCTGTCAAAATCCCATCGCCGGTAGTATTGTAATCATGGAAGATAATATGGCCGGATTGTTCGCCGCCAAAATTGTAGTTGCCTGCCTTCATCTCTTGTATAACATAACGATCACCTACTAATGCACGGCACAGGTTTAGCCCTTCTTTTTCACAGAACAATTGCAGCCCTAAGTTACTCATAACCGTAGCTACAATGGTATTGTTTTTAAGCTTATTTTTCTTTTTAAGAGCTAATCCGCAAACGGCCATTATTGCATCTCCGTCCATTTCCGCGCCTGTTTCATCTACTGCTAATACTCTGTCGCCGTCACCATCAAAGGCTAACCCTATGTCCATTTGATATGCTTTTACATATGTCTGAAGTGATTTTAAATGAGTAGAGCCACACTCTTCATTAATATTGGTGCCATCCGGGTCGCAATGGATAGCATATACTTTTGCTCCTAATTGCTTAAAAGCGATACGTGCAGCTTCATAAGTAGCACCATTAGCGCAATCTATGGCTACTTTCATACCAACTAAATGATTTTTTGATACTGTATCTACCAGAAAGTCCACATAATCAACCACTGCATTTTTACATATAAAACTGCGGCCTACCTTTTCTCCTATTGGTCCGGGGATATCAGTTGGTTTTCCGGCAAGAAGATTTTCTATTAGAGATTCAATTTCTTCTTCTACAGAGTCGGACAATTTATAGCCTGATTCATCAAAGAATTTTATGCCGTTATCTTGCATAGGATTATGTGAGGCAGATAACATAATACCTGCATCCATTTTATAGTGCCTAACTAAATAGGCCATAGCCGGGGATGGTATAACTCCGGCTCTGTAAACTTGTGCTCCTACAGAGCATATTCCTGATATTAAAGCAGCTTCCAGCATATCAGTAGAAAGCCTTGTGTCTGTTCCTATTAAAATTTTTGGAAGGCATCCTGTGTTGCCGGCCAAAACATAAGCTCCTGCCCTGCCGATATTTAAAGCTAATTCCGGCGAAAGTTCACTGTTTGCGATACCACGTATACCGTCTGTTCCAAATAATTTTGCCATATACAGCCTCCTTGTATTTAGTTCACATAATAGCATATATTCAGTTCTTTGCAAAAGTCTTGACGCATAAAATAATTATATGTAGTAAAGTAGTTTTTTGAGCTATAGTTTTTAGCTTTTGGCAAGCTATAAGAAGATTTTAAATCAACTTCTAATAATATTGAAAGGAAGGCATATTATGCAACAATACATACGAATTTTTTTACCATTAACAAGCGAAACAAAAGGATACGAATACAATACCAAAATCCCTTCGGGACGATGCTTGTTAGAGTCTAGGTCCGGCACGGGCAAGTTAATTTTGTGGGTTCAGGATTTAAAACCAGAGGCATTATATCGGGTACATTTGCTTTTTAAAGACGGCGGTGGATATGTTGGACTGCCTCTTTGTCCTTTAACTGTCAAAGCGAGCGGTAAAGGAGAAGCCCGATATACTTTTGACGCTGCAAATATAGAAGGGTTTGGTATGGCTTTGGATGAATGCCAAGCATTGATTATTATAGCCGGCTCAGATACAGCGGCACCCCTATGTGGTTATCGTAATGAGATATTGCCGTGGAGAAGAAGTTTCAAAAAATTAGATAAAACTCCTAAAATTCCTAAAATTTCAACAACTGCTCCTGGTATAAAAGAAATGGCAAAAAAACCAACAGAAGCAGAAAACATAGTAGTAGAAAAACCTGTTGAAGAAGTTAAAGCAGAACACATTAAAGAACAGGATGTTATAGAAGAAATTGAAAAAGAAGAAACTATAGAAGAAATTATTATTGAAGAGGAAGAACTTAAAGAAGAGTTTATAAACGAAAGTGCTATTAGAGAAGATCTTAGCGGAGAAGAGTCTATGTATGATATTCCAATCCTTGATTCGGAAAATGCCCTTACAGACGACTTTAAAGAAGAAGTGGCAATGAGATTAGAAGGTAATACGCATATACAGCCTTTCCAAAAACAAAGCCGCAATGTACAGTGGGTACGAATTTCCATAGATGAAAATTTAACTTTACCAAACCATATTTGTGATTTATTAACAAAATCTTTTGTAGAAAATGCTTTTAGACAATATAGTCACTTAATATTAGGCACAACCACCGATGACGGCCCAAAGCGTTATTACATAGGAGTACCTGCCTTATATAATCCTAAAGATAAGATAGTGGGTTTTAGACAATTTAAATGCAGTGAGGATAAATACCCCAAACTTGGAGATTTTGGTTATTGGCTTATCTTCATGTCATAAAATAACATGAAAAATGCTACACATTTTCAATCGCTAGAGCGATTGTTTCGGCTTCGTCAAACTCATGTTAATTTGGTGAGGTGAAGGAAATGTTGAAATATTTTGCAATCGTTTTTTCCGGCCTTATTCTAACTGTTTTAATTGTTATAGGTGTGCATTATGTAACAGTTATTCGATTTTTGGATGCAAGTGCTAGTGATCTTATATATAGCAATATATATATAAATGGTGTAGCTGTGGGTGGTATGTCACCCGCAGAAGCTCAAAGAGTTTTGCAAGATGCTGCTGAACTTAATCGTCAAATCATACGTTTTGTATATAACGATAGTCTTGTATACAGTTTTAATTTTACAGATTTTGGTGCGGAATATGATTTTGCTGCTTTAATAAAGGAAGCATTTTCATATGGAAGAACGGGAACTCGTCGAGAACGATATGCCAAATTACGTACATTACAAGTAAAACAAGAACCTCACAATATAAATGGTACACCTTTATATCGATATGATGAATCTACAATTCCAAAAGGGCTTGAAGCGGTACGAAATCAAGCCGGTACAGCTCCGGTAAGTGCTTCTATGAGATGGGAAGGCAGGCAGGCAGAAGGTGGATTTGTGATAATTGAAGGGGTTCCGGGGCGTACCCCTGATATGCAAGCAGCAGCAGAAGAGTTACGCCAAATCTTAGCCAACAGAGATTTTGGAGGGCAAGTAACGCTTAAAATGCATCCTATCCCACCTATTTATCAAATTCATCACTTTAAACAATCTCAGTCACTATTGGGGCAATTTTATACACTTTATTCCGGCGGAGATGAAACTCCAAGGAGCATAAATATTAGATTGGCAGCTTCGCTTATCAATAATACGATTGTATATCCCGGCGATATATTTTCAACACGTGAAGTTATTGGCCCAAGCACCCCTGAAAGAGGCTATGCTATGGCATCGGTAATTGTAGATGGTCAACTGGTGGAAGACTATGGGGGAGGTTTATGTCAGGTAGCAAGTGCGTTGTATGTTGCACTATTGTTTGCGGAGCTTCAAGTAACAGAACGAGCCAACCACTCCTTAAAGGTCTATTATATGGATGCCGGATTTGACGCTGCAATAGCCGGGGATTATATGGATTTAAAGTTCAAAAACAACACAGAATACCCGGTACTTGTAGTAGCTAATGCCCAAGATGGTATATTAGAGGTGCATATTTATGGTAACGAATCCCGTCCTGCAAATAGATCAATAGCATTTGTCAGTGAACTTATTGAGACGATTCCGCCGGAACCTGACCGAGTTTTGACAGATGATAATTTACCGGCCGGATATGTATTAATTAATACTGAGCCTCAAAGTGGATACAAATATGAGGTATTTAGAATTATTTTTATTGATGGGCAACAAGTAGGACGAGAACGGGTAAATACCTCTACTTATCGCCCTATACAAGGCATTATTACGAAGGGCACATCAGAAATCCTACCTCAAAATGGTGATTATAGCACCTCCACTTCGCACTAGCGTGCTTCGTGTCGGTGAAGGGGGCGCAATTTCCGCTTGTATCAACACGTAAACGTGTTAATATCAATCGGAATTGCTATAACAAATTTACAATTTTTTACTACGATTTTGCAAATTTATTACATTTAATTTTCATATGCGCATTAAATAGTATCGTATGTGTCTAACTTTGTATAATTATAAAAAAAAAACATATTTTACGACAACTTTACTAATAAATTTTTTATATGATGTAAAATTACATTAATAAATTATGATTAAATTTTATGATAATATGAATGTAGAGGTACATTATTTATGAAAACCAGAGAAACAGTTAGATCATTCCTGTATTTATGTTTAACATTAATAGTACTTTTTTGCATAGCAATAATATCTATAGATTTTATGTTTCCTTTAGTTAGAATAATTATTGTGGTTATACTTGTTTTGGGAGGCGTAACATTGATTATTGTGTATAATATTTTTAAGGAAAAATTGTAATTGCTGCCTTTCAAAACGCGCCCAACCGGTAACAAAATGAGACCGGTTGGGCGCATAATTTTTGTAAAATCATCCCGATTAAATCACATTCATCGCCATATTTTGATAGGCAAAATATTCAGTATCGCGAAAATAAAAACGAAAAATTCGCTGTCTTTTTGCATATTTATTGTAATATAAGCGTAAACAGAGTATAATACCTATTGCTACAGCAACAGGCTTCCTGTAGTACATTAGATCCGGTTCCACTCAAAAATAATAATTTAAGGATGCTGAAAAATGGATAAAGAATTAATTTTACAAAGCTCAATACCGGAATACAGTGGTAATTTGCGTAATCATATAGTAGAAATCCCTAAACCAATTGACAAATGTGGGGGGATACGCATATTTGGCAGAGTTATAAAATCATTAATTTTTAGCACAGATATAGCTATAATACGCAATTGTAATGCAGATGCAGTTATTGCCGTTTATCCTTTTACGCCACAGCCGATTATATCTCACGCACTTATTATGGGAAGTGACTTACCTATTTTTTGCGGTGTAGGTGGTGGAACTACAACAGGTGGCCGGGTAGTACACCTTGCGTCATCTGCCGAATTTCAAGGTGCTTTTGGGGTAGTGCTAAATTCACCAACCCCAAATGATACTATCATGAGAGTTCGCGAGGTCATAGATATACCTATTGTAATAACTGTGGTTAGCGAGTCATCTGATATTGCAGGGCGAATTGAAGCGGGGGCTACAATTTTAAATGTATCAGCAGCGGCAAAAACTCCTTGGGTTGTAGAAAAAATAAAAGAGAAGTTCCCTGAAGTTGCAGTAATAGCAACAGGAGGCCCAAATGACCAATCTATTATTGATACTGTAAATGCAGGTGCAAATGCTGTAACATGGACACCTCCTACTACAGGTGAAATTTTTAAGGATCTGATGACACGGTATAGAAATAATTAAAAAAGAAAATAAGGTTGTGTACTACCGGAAAAGGAGGAGTAAAAAGAAGAGGAGAAAAGCGAAAGGAAAAAAGAGATTGTTAGATATAGGGTTATCATGTTTTGAGTTAGTGGTACATTTATAGGCTTTCTTACGCACCAACCAAATGTATAGTTGTTCCATGAGCCGTCGGACACGTTTCCAACCACAAGGAAGGGTTTTTCTAATCATTTGAAAAAGCATGTCAAGTCCCATAGCAATATTTTTTCTATGCGTTTGCCATTGGTTAGATTGCCACGGCAAAGAATTTTGATACAGATATTACCAAATGGTATAATGAGGCATGGAAAAATTAAATTTAGTCGGCCATTTCAACAAAGTCGAAACAACAAGAAAACACAATGCGTACGTACATAGAGTAGGGAGAACGCTAACCATAATCACATTGGGTTTTCTGCGCAAATTGTAAGACGTTGACGAAATACAACAATGGACGAACGAGCCGTGCATCCGAGAATTTTTATCAGAAAATTTCGCTATACATACAATACTGACATGCCGATGGATAAACGAAATATTATCGATAGTAAAACCCGAATCATTAAATGAAGTATTTGTAGAATGGACAGCAGAAATGTTGCCTAAGTTTCTTGACGGACTAACAATAGCTTTCGATGGAAAGAGAATTTGTTCAAGTAATTACGATAAACCACTGCATATATTAAGTGCATATTTGTGCGAATCAGGCTTAACCATTGGGCAAAAAACGGTAGATGAAAAAAGCAATGAAATACCTGTAATGCGGGAGATTATCTTCTCAATGCAAAAGGTAATTAAGAGACACTTGAGAGCGATATTCAGGATTTCGTTCAAGATGAAACATTGCGTTCTATTTGGGAAAGGTAGCGAACATGATTTTTCAATATTCAAACGCACTTTTGATTGGGCACATCCTGACATATATATGCTTGGAGACAGCGGATTTCAGGGCATTTTAACACATTTATTAACACGAAAGTTTTCTATAACTATGTAAAACAGCATAACACTTTACCTATAAAACCGTGTTTCTAAGCGGTTTTCTTGTTATCGTTAATAGTTGCAAATCATTATGTCAGAACTTCTAATTTTCTCGTTCAAGCTCCTTCACACGCTCTGCAAGATTTAATGATGCTTTGGGACTTGCCGGTTCGTTCATAAACGGTAAAACTCCCTGTTTTACACGACTCACCCATGTATAGAGTGTATCTACCGGTATCTTCAATTGTTCGTGCTCCTATTTCTTTTGACAATCTTACTGCATCTGCTCTGTATTCTGATGTTTAACTCCTTTGGGTTGTTGTCAAGAGGAACGTTTTTGATACAGGAAAAGCCCCGATAAAGCATGGTGACAAATAGTGGCATATCGTTTTGCCAAAATTGCCAAAACTCACCCATAGGCAACATCCAATAAAAAAATTCATCAAAATTATTGTACTTTGGCACTTTAATTACTTTCATATATCCTCCCATAGTAGCTTCATCTCAATTACCACTATATCAAATTTCTACAGAATGTTTGTGCTTTTTCCTCTACGTCCTGTACGATGATTTATAATATCTCTATCTTGGTTATCGTGTCAATATTAAATGTCATATCAAATGCAGAAATTAGTCATAAAAGTGCAGAAAAAATCATGATAAAAAGTGGCGTTTTGCCTTATATTATGGGGGGATACCATATGGCAACCGGTCTCATTTTGTCACTGATTGAATCTTTTGTTTAGGTAAAGTCAATGTGAGTTCGCATAAGTGGTTTTACCTTTTAAAGAATATTTTACCAAAAAAGCGTTGACAAACAACCATTAATCATTTATACTACAATTACAATTTGATCAGATTGAATATTATACAAACATATTCGATTGTATGAAAACTAAATTAGATTAATTCATCATACAATTGGACTGCCTATGAAAAGGAGACTCACATTATGAAAACAAATATCTTTAAGCGAACAATAACATTAATGCTTATGTTAGTTTTATTATCCACAAATAGCATTATTGCATCCGGAAATAATTTATCGCCAACTCCAACTCCATCACCTCGCTTAGGAAATGAAAATGAAGTGAACTTTGCCCCATTTAGCAATACTAATACTGGCGGGGCGTTGGAGGCCACACAAGAACAAATGAATTATTGGGCTGGACAAGAGAGAATGAATCCTCGTATGTCTGCCTTGGAAACTGAAATTGTACCATTTTCAACATGGCACAATCTGCATCCTTTCACACATTTTGCACAAACAGCACATAATGGTAATTCAAATACTTGTGGGATCGCAAGTGTGCGCATGGTACACCAGTGGTTTAGAGGTTGGACACCCACTCAAGCCCAAATAATTAATTCCCCTGAAGTTACTTTACATCCTACAGGTACGTATTTATCTGATTTGGTAAGATACCTTAATAATAATGGTGTTTTCCCGTATGCTGCTGTATTTAGAGCAAATCAAAGCACCATGACATCACGACTTACTTCTTCACTAAGATCTTTTAACGCTCCCCCTATTATTGGTCTAAACGGACGTACAGACCAAGGATTTCCACGTAATACAGGAAATCATTTTGTTGTCTCCTATTCAGTTTTGGGTAACGGCCTTGAATTTGCACTTGCTGACCCTGCTGGACAAGGTAGCTTGAGATGGTACGATGTAACTGCTGCTAACTTGTTTAGAGCATACGATAATGTAAATATAGGCTTTGCATGGTAATTTTTCAATATCCAATTACTAATTTTTGGATTAATGTTAAGTAGTTAGTGAATATTTAGGGTGCTATTCTAATCTACAATTAAATAGCACCCTAAAACTATAGAAGAAATGGAGATAGCTTTATGAAAATAAAATTTACAGCTATTTGTACATTGGTATCTCTAATAGGCTTGTTTATTGCTTGTAACAATCCCGGAGTTTCACAAATGACTTCAACTTCATTTGAACTGATAGAATTGGAGTTTTTACTAGAAGAAAAGCGAATGTTTGCCGCAGTGTTACTTGAAGATAGTATAATTTTTGCAGGAAATGATACCGGTCCAAACAGTGGCATAAATAACAGGATTTATTATAGATATTACTTTGAATCATCATCATTTGTTAAAATTGGCACTTTTAACAATTTTTTTATGTCAACGGGAGATTATGTTATACTTGATAATATGATATTTTTTGACGCTACTCTTGTTGATAGTAACTATGGAAATTTTATAAATGTTATTTTCAAAATTGATTTAGAGCATAATACATTGATTCGTCGTTTTGAAGATGTGGTGTCAAACCCTCTATTTCATATTGCGCCTTTTGATGGTGGACTGATTTCTCTAAAAAGCAAAACCACAGAAGGGTCTTATGTGAGCTATTTAGAAACATTTAAATTTGAAACAAATATGACAGAAATTATATCTGAGTTAATTATGAATGCAGACGCCGGTGAAGGCTTTGAGTATTTAGTGCATACAACATATAATGGCAAAACTTATGTTATGTATAGTGTCATAGGTGGCAATGAAGCGGCAATGATACGAGTGTATGGGGAAAATATGAACATACTTAGAAGCATTAGTCTTGGAGAATCAGAGCAGTATATTATGGCGAATCGTCCGCATACAATTAGAGTTTTTGGGGATTATGTCTACATTCTAAATTATTCCATGCGAAGCTTTATTGGTAAAATCGAATCAGATAATAGTCTTTCATCTTTGCACTTGGGCAGATTAGCATTTGCACCAAATTCTAACAACACATCTAATATTCAATTGTTTTTTGAGCGTGATAGTGCCAATGTTGTGCTATTGGATACAAATACCGGGCTGCTACATGAAATCACAGTAGATTTGGATGATGGATACAGTCTGCTTTATATCAAAACCAACGGAAATACAGCCTTTATTTGCCTAATATCAGAAGATATGGCGTTTGAAAACTACAGATATTTTTTAACAAATTTTACAATTTAGCATTAATAAAAATTTCAACCCATTGCACAATTCCTACAAAAAGGCTATGATAATAGTATTATGGGAATTAAAAACATTTTTTCAACAAAAAACATGGTAAAAGAAAGCTTTATTATAGGAGACATCCCATCCAACCAAAAGGCTTACGGGACTTGTTTGCGTATCGCTTTGCCTTCTGTAATAGAGCTTGTCTCTATGTCCATCATAATGATGTTTAGTACGGCTATGGTAGGAAATTTAGGTTCGGAAGCTTTAACTGCGGTGGGGCTGGTTTCTCAGCCAAGAATGGTATTTACGTCCCTGTTTTTTGCTCTTAACGTGGGTGTAACAGCCGTGGTGTCAAGAAGGCGAGGCCAAGGCGACCAAAGATCCGCCAGGATATGCCTGCGGCAAGCTATATTGCTTGCTTTTCTGATTAGTATAGTTATGACTATACTTGCGGTAATTTCGGCTCGCCCTATGATGCAATTTGCCGGTGCCCAATGGGACACAATAGATCCGGCAACGTCCTATTTTCGCATAGTCAGCTTTGCTTTGCCTTTTAACGCACTTTCTATGACTATCAGTGCCGCACAGCGAGGCATAGGCAATACAAGAGTAACCATGGTAGTTAATATTTGGGCAAATATTGTAAATGTAGTTTTGCACTTTCTTTTAGTAGAAGGCAATTTGGGATTTCCTGCACTGGGGGTTGATGGTGCTGCTATTGCTGTACTTGTTAGCGGGATTGTTGGCGCACTTTTGGCTATTGGATCAGTTTTATCAAAAGATGCATACTTAAAGGTATCGTGGAAGGATAGATGGTACCCAAATTTGCCTATGATAAAGAGTATTTCTAAAATCGGAGGCAATTCTATATTTGAGCAATTGTGCCTGCGCATTGGCTTTTTTGGATACGCTATAATAATTGCAAGCTTGGGTACAGATGCATTTGCTGCTCATAATATAGCTATGCAAATGATGCATTTATCATTTACTTTTGCGGATGGAATAGCTGTTGCTGCAACAGGGCTGGTGGGTCAGCAGCTAGGTGCCGGCCGTCCTGATATCTCTATTATGTACGGCAAAATTGGGCAACGTCTTGCGTTTATTGCTTCTGTATTTTTAGTTATATTCACTATCACTACCCGTTATTGGTTCTCCGGCATTTTCCTGGATGATCAACATATCATCGAAGAAAGTGCAAGACTGCTTTTAATATTAGCAATTATAATACCTATCCAGACATCACAATTGATATTGGCAGGTTGTTTGCGTGGAGCAGGGGACACTAAATTTGTAGCTTTTACCATGTTGTTAAGCGTAGCTTTGGCTAGACCTCTTATCAGCTTGTTATTAGTATTTGGCTTTAATATGGGTCTTACAGGTGCTTGGTATACCATGATTATAGACCAGGGGATAAGGCTTGTTATGTTATATGGTCGCTTTGTTAAAGGAAAGTGGACGGAAATTAAAATATGATTGATAAAGCTGATAAAAGTTTTAAAGTGGGTGATATTGCCTATATGAAAAAAGCCCATCCATGCGGAAGTCATGAATGGGAAATTTTGCGTGTAGGCATGGAGTTTCGTATCCGATGTATGAAATGTGCGCATTTTGTTACGTTGTCCAGATCAAAATTCGAGAAAAATGTAAAAATTTGATTTCCGGATTTGATTTCCAAAAAGGTTCCTCTAAAGTATTCACAATACCGGTACGATAAAATTTTAGAAGCATTTTGCTTACATTTTGAGAGGAGTTGACGCTATGCCCATAAATACAAACTTTAGATTACCGCCTTCAATGGCAAATGTAAACCCGGGGTTAAACCCGCTTATCCCTTCTTCCCCGGGAGGATCCGCAGACACGGGTTCTATGATTAATCAATTGGTTACTACATCTGTAACATTTTTGTCTCTTGCCGGGTCAAGAGCGCAAAATTTACAAACAAGTTTTACAAATCTGGCAGGGGCTTTTGGTAGCAGAGTTGCCCATTCAAGTAATTCAAGCAGATTGGAAATACGCTCATTTAATGCGCAAAATTTGCAAAACACAACTGTTTTGATTAATCAAGTAGCTGTATCCCAAAGAAATGAAGGAAATCCTTTAAACTCTAATACAGTAATTGAATTTGATGAAGATTTTGACGGGGTTTTCAAATTTGAGGTAGAAGTTAATGGTAATACTCATCAACTTTCGTTTACAGTAGAAGGTGATTTGACACATAACGGCCTTCAACAACATATGCTCGCTGCTATAAACGGAGCCGGTTTAGGAATTAACGCTACAATTACTACAACTGAAAGCGGAGTAACCGGTACACTAAACCTACAATCAACCACCACCGGTGCCGGTGAAGATGGACAACCCGGGTTTGCAATTAGGGATGTAACCGGCAATGCTGTAGCTATTACCGGCGCAGATACCATTGCACGTGATGGACTAGATGCAATATTCTCAGTAAATGGCGGCGAACAGCAAACTAGCGCAACAAATGATATTAGTTTACCCGGTGGACTCAACGTAAGGCTACATACTGCCTCAACAGAGCCGGTAACAATATCATCAGGAAATAATGTAGCACCGGTTAGAAACAATCTGCATCAGATGATATCTGATTATAATAGATTATTAGATCTTGCCAGAAGCAATTCCGGTGACAGAGCTACAAGAATGCTGGCAAGGGATATAGAAAATGCTGCCCGTGCAAACAGAAGAGACCTGGAAAGTATCGGAATAAGTTTTGACCGTGATGGTTTTCTTGTGGTTAATGATAGCAGATTAAACCAAGCAATAGAAAATGGTAATGCTGAAAGATTACTTACCGGTAACGGTAGGCTTTCACGGAGTTTTATTGGCAGACTGGATAGAATATCAAATAGTGTGCTTAGGAATCCAATGCGCCATGTAAGCCCTCATGTAAGCAGATTACCCGGCTTTAATGCTGCAATGAACGCTGTTAATTCAAATAATAGAAATAACGCAAGGCAAGCAACACCATTTAGTGCTTACGAACAAAATGATCTTATGCTTAACTTTTTTAATTAGGTTTCTTGTATAATTGGGCAATGTCAGATTTACGTGAAAATTTTGTGCCATCCAATAAAGGGGCTGTCTTAAATTATAAGACAGCCCCTTTATTAGAGGGCTTATTTTTTTGGAAAAATTTTGTTTAAAGGTTTATATCCTGCGATTTAATGGCCTGCCGGAAACATTTGGCACATGCTCCACCGGTATCCAGTTACTGATTTGGTTTCTCTCCAAGTACAAAGTAGTCAAATTAGTAAGGTTGGATAGTGTTTTCAAATTGCTGATCTTGTTGCTGCTCAAGCCCAGCTCAGTCAAATTAGTAAGGTTTGATAGTGTTTTCAAATCACTGATTTGGTTGCCCCGCAAGTACAGCTCAGTCAAATTTGTGAGGTTGGATAGTGGTGTCAAATCGCTGATTTTGTTGCGCCCCATGGACAGCCTAGTCAATTTTTTAAGGTTGGACAGTGGTGTCAAATCGCTGATTTTGTTGCGCCACAAGTACAAAGTAGCCAAATTAATGAGGTTGGATAGTGGTGTCAAATCGCTGATTTTGTTGCCGCTCAAGTACAAAGTAGTCAAATTTGTGAGGTTGGATAGTGGTGTCAAATCGCTGATTTGATTACGCCACAAGTACAAAGTAGTCAAATTTGTAAGATTGGATAGTGGTGTCAAATCGCTGATTTGATTACGCCACAAGTACAAAGTAGTCAAATTTGTGAGGTTGGATAGTGGTGTCAAATCACTGATTTTGTTACCACTCAAGTTCATCCATGTCAAATTTGTCATATAGCTTAGTGGAACGATATCTTTATCTAATAATCCTTTATTGCTCAAGTTCAATTCTGTCAAAGAAGTTTTAAATCGCTCTCCTCTTATAGTTATATATCGTGGACACCTATTTCTATCAACTATACGCTTTCTTAAATTAGCAAATTCATCTTTAAGCATAGCTATAAGTATAGCGGCAATCCCCATTATTTCAGCTCTCATAAAAACCCTCCCAAGTTTTTCAAACAGTATTATGTATATTTAAGTATCAAATGATATTAATTTGTTTCATTATATCAGATTCAATCATAATTAGCATAGGTATCTCCAATTCGTAAAAGACATAGCAAACCATACTATTGAGCGAGAGGAAAGCCTATGGTATACTTGAAAAAAGACATAAGCTGGACAGGGGGCTATTTTGAAGAAAAAGACTGAGGCAGAACTTGCCACCATGCATGTCTATCTGGATGAAGATAAAAAGGCTCTCATTAAGCAAGAATACGGCATTGATGTAGATAGCGAATTATTTGACCCTCGCCTGGATTTTGTATCTAAGCGCATCCTTGCTGCTGACACCGAAGAATCCAAAAAGGCACTCGTTTCATTCCTTAACGCAGCATTGAAGCTGAAAAACAAAAAAAGAGTTGTTAAGGTTCTAAATCCGGTAACTACAGTAGAAAGTTCAAGTCATAAAAAATCCATTTTTGATGTTCGAGTGGAGTTTTTGGATGGCTCGGAGGCCATAATAGAAATAGAGTTTCGGAAGAAGGACGACTTCAAAAGGCGCAGTCAATTTTTGATTTCACGGTCTTATGCCAGCCAGGATATAGCCGGAAAGACATATGATGCCTTGGATAAACGCTATATCGTTTGTGTGCTGAATTACACGTTGCTTGATGATGAAGAGGACGATGATTTCTACCGGGATTATATGTACCGTGACAGGAAAGGCAGACCGCTAACAGATGACCTGAATATCATTTTTGTAGAACTTACGAAACTGGATGATTTGCTTAAAAAACCTGTTAACAAGCTTACGCCGATTGAATGTTGGGCATTGTTTTTCCGACACTCCACTGATAAAGATAAAAGGGAATTGTTAAGCCAAATAATAGAAAAGGAAGAAGGGATAAAGGTGGCTACACAAATACTTCAAACGATAAGCCAAAATAAAGAAGAACGAAGAGCATATGAGGAACAACTTATATTTGAACTTGATCAGCGTTCGGAAGTTGCTAATGCGAGGAAACAAGGTATAGAGCAAGGAGCTAAAGCCAAAGAAATAGAAATTGCTAAAGGCTTGAAACTAGACAATGTACCTTTTAGTGTTATCGTAAAAAACACCACCCTTACACTTCGAGAAATTGAAGCACTTTAATTTCAATACTTAAAAATCAAATATATAGGTATCTCATATGTATTAAAATAAACTTACTATCTAAAACACAAAACCCCGAAACATTAAATTTTCGGGGTTTTTCTGTAACAAATTTTTAACACTAAAATATATGGAAAAAAACACTTGAAAGATCCTGTGGAAGATGGTAGTAT
>Ga0123355_10001515_pt1 | contig 32406 bp, 27 predicted proteins | sample TergutEmb28metaG_3_FD_89872 | JGI IMG/M metagenome (GOLD analysis project Ga0123355, IMG submission 89872) | Embiratermes neotenicus P1 segment gut microbial communities from Petit-Saut dam, French Guiana - Emb289 P1 | ecosystem: Host-associated > Arthropoda: Insects > Digestive system > Gut ...
AGGTGGAAGACTGATACGAAGCCACCATCATGGATGGTACTTGCATAATGTACGTGGCGATGTGGTGCATAGGGCGGATGACGCTGGAAATCTACGGCATAATTACCGTTTTAGTGCGTTTGGCATAGAACGTAATCCAGATGCGAATAACACCAACCCCTTTAGATTTGCTGGTGAACTTTGGGATTGGGCTATTGGAGAGTATTATCTCCGCGCAAGAACATTCTCGCCCAGACTTGGACGTTTCACCCAGCATGACCCGCACTGGACGACCGCAAATATGATTTTTGGCGATAGCCCGACCTTGCGCAATGATAGATACATGCCGAGTGTCCACGCCATCATGCAAAGTAGCAACCTATATCTATACGCCATTCACAACCCGATATTCTGGAATGACCCCAGCGGATACTCTATAGTTGCTGCAATAACGGCAGCAGCAGCGGCAGCTTTCGGATGGTTTATGAAAAAGGATAGCGGTTCAGGCAGTACGGGCAGTCCCAGTGGCACTTCTGCGCCAAGAGCTACAGGCCAGAGTGCTGCGTCTACGCAAGCAACCGCCAATGCTTCTGCGACAGGTACAACTGCAGCAAGTGCGAAAGCTCCAACCTTCGTTGATACTGCCCGGGCGGTGGCGGCGCATAATGCGACTATTAAGAAACCTTCTGCGGGAACGACAACACAGCCTTTGACTGCACACACTGTAGCTCCAGCCAATCCATGGGGGTCGACAAATAATCTTATCAATTCTGCATCTGCACAAGGGCAGGGCGGAGTGACGCCTATTGGCAGAGCGTTTCAAAAACACTCTGGTCGGCAGGTAACATCATTTCAAGGACAAGTCTCTGGAAATGCTGCAAGTAATACACAGCAAGGCATGGCGCATCTGAATCACATTTTAAATAATCCCAGCTCTACATTTGTTGTAAGCAATCATAGCGTATATGGTCAAGTGTTGAAAGTGCGCTTGCTATGTGGTAAAGGTGCAATGTGGTCAGCAGATGGAACTCGATTCATTCAGCTTTTGGAACAATATACAAGAACGCCATGATAGGAGAGTCTTCATTATGAAACAATGGACAGCCACTTGGGGAAATGACCCCGATGACGACTATAATCTTGTTCTTGAAATTATATGTAATGACAAAGAAGTAGCTGTTATAAAACAATGTGTACAAGGGCTAATTTTAAAGTGGTACATCAGCCCAAAAGGTCTAGCAATTCCAGCTAATTGGCTAGTAAGGCTGCTGCTAGACAGCAAGAAGGAGATAGTAGACCCTACAACTGTTACCAAAGAGATTGTTATAGAAAAATGGACAATCGTTTGGCCTACAGATCAAGATCCTGACCGCAACCGCATTCTAAAAATACTCTGTGTAGATGAAGAGGTAGCCATCGTAAAGCAAAACCAACAGGAGGTAATATTAGAGTGGATCGCCAACCCAAAAGGGTTGATAATTCAAGCTGACTGGCTTTTAGAATTATTGTTGGCAGTTAATGAAAAAATGGCCTCCACATAATAAATCCTGTCCACTTCAAACGGCGTAAGAACTTACTATGTGTGGAACGCTCGGATATAATGCTAGAACGCAATGCTGCAGGGTCTGTAATAAACCACTTTGACCGCAGCGTGGGTGGGCGGTTGATACGCAGCATACACCATGGCTGGTGCTTGCATAATGTACGGGGGACGAGGTTCATTGGGCTTGTGGTTGGACTGGGGAAATTTTGCACTCTTACAGATTTTCGGCATTTGGAGTAGAACGTAATCCAGATGCGAATAACACCAACCCCTTTAGATTTGCTGGTGAACTTTGGGATTGGGCGTTGGGCGAATATTATCTTAGGGCCAGAACCTATTCGCCAAGGCTTGGGCGCTTCTCACAGCCTGACCCTCACTGGACGACCGCAAACATGATTTTTGGCGATAGCCCGACCATGCGAAATGACCGCTATATGCCTAGTGTCCATGCTATAATGCAAAGTAGCAACCTATTCCTCTTCACCATGCATAACCCAGTATTTTGGAGCGATCCTAGCGGATTAGCAGCAACAGCAACTGGGGGGACGCTAGGTTATTGGGCATGGAAAGCATGGAAGGCGTGGCAGGCATCAAGAGCCGCAGTTGCTACAGTGGCATATTATGCAGTCCCCCTTGTTGCGGGAGGCATCCTGTTACACGAGCTACATTCACAAACAGACATAGCGAGGTTAGGAAGCTACGCAGTTCGGCAAAATATTGGAACAATCGCTGGCGGTTTCGGGAATCTCCAATGTGTTGCTGCTGCCGATGCAATGCAAGCACATTTAACCAAACATGGACGGAGAGGTGAAGTTCTTGTTTTGCACTTCCATGATACTAGAAACGGCCTTGTTGCCAGCACTGCATATATGGATGGAAGAGTGGCAATTAGCGAGACTGCAATGCATATGGGTGTTAAGTATAATAATTTAGTACATTGTACAGTGCATCCACAGGGGATAATTGAGTCTGCATGGATTAAAAGTTTTATTACTGCTGGCGGAGGTTCACCGACAGTTGTTAGAATACCGTTTTAATAAGGAGAGAGTGAAAACAGTGGAAGATATTTTTAAACTTTTAAATAGAATAAGAGAATCACCAGTTTTCTATTTTGGCGGGAGAGAATCGTTGCCACTGCTCCGTGCATACATTTGTGGATATGCTGAAAAACAATGGGAACTTGATAATGACTCTACCTTAACGTTTGCGTTGTATGGTTTTCAGCAATTTGTTCAAAAAAAGTATGGTTTTGGAGAATTAACTCCTCATTGTTGGAGCAAGATAATTGATTTTCACAGTTCATCTGACCGCGAAGCATTTGAAACCTTCTATAAACTGTTAGATGAATTTTTGGAGAACAGGTGTGATAATGAGGAAAAAAGCCTTGATGGCTAGTCACTTCAAAAACCCAAAATTTAACAAAAGCCCCGTCAAATGTGATTATTCAAACACACTTTGTCGGGGTTTTATTCCAATTCCAGAACCTTACCCAAATAAAAACAGCCGATTCCACAACAGAATCGGCTGTTTTTACGCTTTAGCGGCAGGTAAGTCCCCAATATACAATGTTTTCCCCAAAGGGGCTAACACCTTCAATATAGTGTCAAGTTGGGGTTTTGTGCTTCCTTTTTCCATACGGGCGATTATTGGCTGTTTTACGCCGCTTAATTCCTCCAATTTTTTCTGGGTGATGCCGCGCTCATTTCTTGCACGAACAAGCTCTAACATTAGCTCCACTCGCAAATCGCTGACAGCTATTTCCTCCGGGGTAAAAAGTTCCTGCCTTAGCTCATCCCATGTTTCGCCCAGGGCTTCGTCTCCCCGCTCATGTATATCCACTAGGTTTACACTTGCTTGCTCTATGGCCTTGGCGTATTGGCTATTCATCATCCAAACCCCTTTCTTTAATATCCATCAAATTGCGCTTTGCTTGCTGGATTTCCTGCGGCGGTGTCTTTCGCGTAGCCTTCATGAAATGATGAAGCATTATAAGCTGCGTTCCATCCCATGCGGCAAATAATATTCTATCTCGTAGCGGTCTAAGTTCCCATATATCGCCGTCCAAACGCTTGATGAAGGGTTCACCAATGCTTATGCCGCCCTCTTGTAATGCTTGCATGTAGTCATTTATCTTGGCAAGCTTTATGCGGCTGTCCTTGTCCGTTTTTCTCGCTAAGTCCTTGATATATTCAACTATTGGCCGTCGGCCTCGCTTGTCTTTATAAAAGCGTATCTTGTACATAGGTTAGCCTTCCCTCCAATAAACATACTATACCTTAAAAGTTATTAACGTGTCAATTTTCCTCCAACGAAAAGGCCGTCTCAAGCAACTTCATCCTCCGCTTCTCATTTATTTCACTATATTTTATAGTGCATTGTTTGGCTCGATGAAACTTATGCCTCCAGAACCACCCTCCACCAAATCCGGCCAAGAGACGCGTACTAAAGCCCCCTCCACATTCCCACGGAATCGGCTCTCCGCCAAGGAGCTTGATATTTTCACCTGAATGGTAGTATTATAGGAGAATGTCGTACCATACAGAAGGAGAGCATCTTATGAACTACACAAAAGCCCTTGCAGAGGCATTAGCACCGCTTATTGAACTTACGGCAGAGGAGATTTTGCCATCTATAGAAGCGCCGCCTGATGCTAGGCTTGGGCATTTTGCGTATCCATGTTTCCGCCTGGCCAAAACTTTGAAAAAAGCCCCGCCAATGATTGCCGCCGAAGTTGCTGGCAAAATCATGGAAGCTAGGCCGGCTTGGCTTCGCGATGCTAAGGCCACTGGCCCGTATATAAATTTTTTCCTAGACCATGCCGCTTTTGCCGGGGATGTTTTGAAGGATGTTCTTAGCAGCCGGGAGAATTTTGGCGCTAAGGGCCAGGGCGCTGGCAAGAATGTTGTGATGGATTATTCTTCGCCAAATGTGGCCAAGCATTTCCATGTGGGGCATTTAGGCAGCACGGTTATCGGCAAGGCCATAGACAATATCTACAGCTTCTTGGGCTACAATGTAACCAGTATCAACCATTTGGGCGACTGGGGTACGCAATTTGGCAAGCTTATTGTGGCGTACAAAAAATGGGGCAACCATGAAGAAATTGAGAAAACCGAGATAGAAGGCCTCACGAAAATTTATGTGCGCTTCCACGAAGAAGCAGACAAAGACCCAAGCCTAAACGACGAAGCCCGGGCCTGGGTGGTAAAAATGCAAAACGGCGACGAAGAAGGCCTAAGACTGTGGAAATGGTTTGTAGACCTATCCCTGCGGGAATACAACCGCCTTTACGAAAAAATGGGCATCAACTTCGACCTATTCCGGGGCGAAAGCTATTACAACAATATGTTAGACGGCGTAGCCGCCGAAATAGACCAAAAAGGCTTGCTAGAAGAAAGCGACGGTGCAAAAGTGGTGTTTTTAGAAGACCATGGTATGCCCCCCTGCCTTATCCTGCGCAGCGACGGCGGCACTTTGTACCCCACCAGGGATATTGCCGCCGCCATAAACCGCCACCAAGAATTTAAATTTGACCTATGCTTGTACGTAACCGGCCAAGAGCAAAAGCTCCACTTTGCCCAGTGGATGAAGGTAGTAGAGCTAATGGGCTACCCATGGGCCGGCGGGCTTGTGCACATTCCCTACGGCATGTACCGTTTCGAAGACGGCGCCATGTCTACCCGCCGCGGCCAGGTAATAAAAATGGAAGACCTAATAAACGAGGCCGTTGCCAAAACCCGCAACATAATAGAAGAAAGAAACCCCAGCCTGCCAAACAAGGAAGAAGTGGCCTGGCAAGTGGGTTACGGCGCGCTGGTGTTTAACAAACTATACAACAGCCGCATAAAAGACACAGTGTTTAGCTGGGAGCATATGCTCAACTTCGAGGGCGAAACAGGCCCATATGTACAATACACCCACGCCCGCGCCTGCAGCGTACTAGAAAAAGGCGGCTGGGGCGGCAACGTAGATTTTGACCCCAGCCTAGTGGCCGAAGACGAAGCCTTCGACGTGCTGCGCCTAATCTACGATTTCCCGGGAAAAGTAGAAGAATCTGCCGCAAAATACGAGCCATTTATAATAGCCCGCCAGCTAGTGGCCATAGCCCAAGCATTTAACGTATATTACAGCAAAAACATGATACTGGTAGACGATGCAAAAACCCGCCAGGCAAGGCTGGCATTAACCTGTGCCGTGCGGCAGATATTAAAGAACGGATTGCAATTGCTGGGCATTGCCGCGCCAGTGGCTATGTAATTTCCGTAATATTTTCCGCATAATAAACTTTTGTTCCGGCGATGCGTATATCGGTTTAGAAAGATGAACTAGTGCTAAATTCAAATTAAAACAACGACTTGGGGCAGCACCATAAAACGTCAACACGAGGCGTTTTATGGATAACTGGCCGCGAACGATGAGGCGATTTTGCTTGAGCTTAGTACAAAAAACAAGGAGCTGATGATATGCAATGCCTATATCACCCAGACAGAACAGGCACTACCAGCTGCAACACATGCGGAACATGGCTATGCGACGAATGTGCGGCCGTAGTTGGCGGGCGGGTGCTTTGCCCTGCTTGCAACACCGTATCTGCCCCGCCACACCCAGCCTACAGCGGCAGGGGAAGGTTTATAGGGGGCGGTAAGATGATTTTGCTTTCATTCTTCTTCCCAAGCGGAGTAAACTATATGTACATGGGGCTTATAAAGCGCGGTGTAACCGCCCTGGCCGGGTTCTTCCTGCTGCTTTATCTTGCAATAACCACACCTGGCGCACTTAGTACAATATTCGTCTTCGGCCTTATCACATGTTACCTCACCTGCATTTTCGACGGTTTTAACATACGCCGCCGCATAAACGCTGGCGAACATGTACTGGACGACAATAGCGAAATAGTAAAAAACCTCCTGCGCAACAAACCTCTAATGACAGTAATAGCCGTAATTCTGGCTGTATCCATGCTGGGTTCTCTATTCAACTTTGCAATAACCCTAATAACAAATATAGTACCCCTACTGATAATAATACTGGGCGTGTACTTGATTTTGAAGCATAGAAAGAAATCATAACAAGGCCGCCAGAGGCTTCGCCGCCCGCGCCTCCGCCCGCTTTTTCAAAGGGCGGGTTTAGGTGTAGGGCAAAGCTTCTGCGGTTATAAAGCCAAGGTGGTTTAATGCCAATTCCTAGCCCAATGTTGTTTATCACCATTATTAACATCGGTTTCATGTTGCTTGTTATTTTCGTGCAAAGGCGCAATTCTGCGGCCACCTGGGCTTGGGTGGCTGCTATTGCGCTTGTTCCTATTGGGGGATTTATTGTTTATATGCTTTTGGGGCAGGACAGCCGCAAGCAGAAGGTTTTTAGGAAGAAGAATATGGACGACGAGGCACTGCTGGCAGAATACGCTGGGCTTGGGGCCAACGAAGGTGATGTGACGGGAGATAACCGGGTTACGCTTTTTCATGAGGGCGTGACAAAATTTGATGCCTTGTTGGACGATATCGCCCGGGCTAAGGATTTTATTTTTGTACAATATTACATATTTCGTGGCGACGAGGTTGGCCAGCGGATGGTGGAAGCCTTGGCTGCCCGCGCCGCAGAAGGCCTAGAAGTGCGGCTGATGGTAGACGGCATGGGCTGCCAGGCCACAGACAAGGCAATGTTCAGGCCGCTAACCCAGGCTGGCGGGCAGCTTGCGCTGTTTATGCCCCCAGTACCCGTGCGGATAAATTTCCGCAACCATAGGAAAATAGTAGTAATAGACCGCCACCTAGCCTACCTAGGCGGCAGCAACATAGGCAAAGAATACCTAGGCCAAAGCCAGCGCTTTGGCCACTGGCGAGACACCCACATGCGCCTCACAGGCGGTGCAGTAGCCCCCCTAACCCTACGCTTCATAATGGACTGGAATTTCGTAGCCTCAAAATCCAACCAAAGCAAAATAAAAGTAGCAAAAATGTCACCCTCCCCACACTACTTCCCACCTGCGGTGGGGCTGCCCCGTGGCAATGCGGATGGGACGACAGCATACGCCTCGCGGCCGGATAGTGAGGTGGGAAGCTATGGAAGTGCGCCACCTGCGGTGGGGCTGCCCCGTGGCAATGCGGATGGGGCGACAGCATACGCCTCGCGGCCGGGTAGTGAGGTGGGAAACTATGGAAGCGCGCCACCTACGGTGGGGCTACCCCGCGAAAATGCAGATAGGGCGGCAGCATACGCCTCGCGGCCAGGCAGTGAGGTAGGGGGCCACGAAACCGTACAAACATCAGTTGGTCGGAAAATCCGACCAACTGCGTTTGAATTGCACCGAGAAAATGCGAATGAGGCAATTTCACTCGCCTTGCAGCCAAGGAGCATAGCCGTAGCCCATAAAAATGCATCTGGCAACATAAAAACATTAGACGGCCACCCAACCCCAAACCAAGCCAACGCCGCGCCAATACTTGGGGCAAAAGTGACCATCCTATCCAGCGGCCCAGACACCCGCTACGCCAGCGTACTAAACAAATTCGTAGAACTAATAGCCGGTGCAGAAAAATCCGTCTACATCCAATCCCCGTATTTCGTGCCATGCGATGCCCTTTTCACAGCCCTGCAAATAGCAGCCCTAAAAGGCGTAGACGTACGCATTATGTACCCCGCTAACCCAGACCATCCCTTCGTGTACTGGGCAGGTTCTTCCTACGTAGGCGACCTTATGGACGCAGGCGTAAAAGGCTACGAGTACACCCGCGGCTTCATCCACTCCAAAACCCTAATGATAGATTCCAAAACCTGCGCCGTAGGCACGGCCAACATGGACGTGCGCAGCTTCCGCATAAACTTCGAAACCCACGCCTTCATCCAAGACTCCGCCATAACCAAAGAACTGGAAGAAGCCTTCCGCCGCGACATGGAAGACTGCCGCGCCCTAAGCCTAGAAGCTTACAACCGCCGCCCAAGAACACGAAAAATACGAGAGTCCATATCGCGCTTGTTCTCGCCTTTGATATAGCCAGCCAAAGGTCTCGCCTTATAGGAAAAGGCAGAGGCAGTAAGAAAGTAGGTACTTTCTTACTGCCTCTGCCTTTTCCTATAGGTACTGCAAATATAAAAAACCTCAAATGTTAAAGTTTTTTCGCTTCTTTTTTTCCAAAAAAAGAAGTATGGGTGTCGGAGGCTGGTCGGTTGCTGCGCAACCTGCTCGCCCAAGCATCCAGGGCGAAGCCTCTGACGGTTTTGTTAATTCTCTCTAGATGCACAATCACAATTATCATCGCATTCGCATTTTTCTGCGTTTTTTTCCAGGGATTCGTTAATTGTGTGGGCGAGGTTATCCAGGGCCGCGGCTGCTTTTTCTAGGGCGTGCTGGCTGGCTTTTTTAATTTTTGGTTCTACATCTTTGTATAGGGTTTTGGCTTTGCCGCCTACTTCTTTGGCAAATTTGTTTACTTCACCGGCAAAGTGGTGTAGTTTTTCTTCCACGTTGTCGCGGGTGTCTTTGCTCATTAGGGTTGGGCGGCCTAGGGATTCTAATAAGGTTGTTGCCTCTTGGGCGCTGATTTTGCCTGCCTCTAGCAGTTCTAGCACTTTCATTTTTTCTTGAGCCATTATTGCTCCTCCTTTTCGTAGGTCTTTAAATACATATACGATAAAAATTGCCGAAAGTTTATGCTATAATTTTTGCCCGTTTTGCCATGTTTTAACCTTCACGGCGGCGCGGGTTGGCTGCTATATGCTGGTCGTAGGTTTGGGAAAAATGATGCTCGCCTGTGGATTCATTTATTAGCACAAAGAATAGATAATCCCCTGCGGCCGGGTTAAGGGCTGCATGCAGCGCTGCAAAGCCTGGGTTTGCAATAGGGCCTACTGGCAGCCCCGGGTGAATGTAGGTGTTGTAGGGTGAGTCTATTTCAAGATCCACATAGAAAAGCCTGTCGCGAGGAGTGTCAAGGGCGAAGGCTACGGTAGAGCACATTTCCAGGTTCTTGCCAATGGCCAGCCGGTTGTGTATAACCTGCGAAACCAGAGCGCGCTCGTGAGCCAGCCTTGTTTCCATTTCTATAATGGAAGCGATTATAACCACTTCGTCTAGGGTGAGGCCCAGCTCGTAGGCGCGGGTGTCCATTGCGGCGGTGAAAACATAGTCGAAACGCGCCAGCATACGTGTGATAATATCGCCAGGGCTTGGGTTAACGGGTATGCGATAAGTGTCTGGGAAGAGGTAGCCCTCAAGCCTGTTCTCCCGCTGGGGAATCCCCACCAGGAACGCAAAAGGAAAATGTCCAGTATCCGCTACGCGAATAAACTCCTCTGCTGCAAAAAAGCCACGGCTTTCAAAATAAGCGGCCATATCCCTAATGGCCCATCCCTCTGGGATAGTAATAGTTTCTTCCGGCGCAAGCCCTGCAACATTGCCACGCATAACATTATGCGCCTGGGTGTTGCTCATATTCCTATTAAGCACAAAAGTGCCGGCCGGGTATGTCCGTTGCCTGCCCATAAGGAAAAGCTCTGCATTAAAAAGCCAGCGGTTGGATATTACGCCCCGCTCTTCCAATATGCGCGAAACCTCTGTGGCGGGCGTTTCTACATCTAGCACCAGCTCAACTTCATAATAAGCCTCGTCATCAACCACAATATCGTAAGCCAGGTCGCTACCAATAGCAAACCCGCGGTTAACCGCATAGTAAATAGCAAAAACCACCACAGCCATAACAGCCAGGTTAAAGGCCATGCCAAGGATATATAGTAAAAAATTGATGGCTCTGTCTACGTTCATTGTATACCTCCTGTGTTAAAACCGTCAGCGGCCTCGCCCTGGATGCTTGGGCGAGCAGGTTGCGCAGCAACCGACCAGCCTCTGGCACATCTAAAACTTTTAATTACTCTTGTAAATCTTCCCACTCATCATACAGCTCTGCAAGGTTTTCTTCAAGTTTTGTCTTTTCGCTGAATATTTCGTTGGCTTTTTCGGCATCGCGGCCTATTTCGTCTGTGGAGAGCTTGGCTTCTAGGTGGGTGATATGGGCTTCGGTTTCTAGGATTGTTTTTTCTATGCGCTCTAGACGAGCAGCGGCTTTGCGCTGGCGGGATTCTTCTTCTTTGCGCTGCCTGTAGTCTAGTTTTTGTGGTTCTTTTGTTAAGGGGGTGGGTGGGTGGTTTTCTTGTTCGGATTTTTTTTCTGTGTAGTAGTCGTAGTTGCCATTGTAGGTGGCTAGTGCGGTGGGTGTTAGGTCTAGGATTTTGTTGGCGGTGTTGTTTATGAAGTAGCGGTCGTGGGAGATGTATAGCAGTGTGCCGGTGAAGTCCCGCAGGGCTTCTTCTAGGATTTCTTTGGAAAAAATGTCTAGGTGGTTTGTTGGTTCGTCCAGCACTAGGAAATTTGCGCCTGTTAGCATGATTTTTGCCAGCTGTACCCGGCCGCGCTCGCCGCCAGACAGAGTAGCGATGGGCTTAAACACATCGTCGCCAATGAACATGAAGGCCGCCAGGGTGCTACGGATGGCGGTTTGGGTGAGGCGGGGGTAGCTGTCTGCAAGTTCTTGGAATATTGTCTTTTTGTTGTCTAGGGCTGTGTTTTGGTCGTAGTAGCCTATACGCACGTTTACGCCTGGGCGTATATGGCCGCTTTGGGGGGTGAGTTGGCCCACTAGAATTTTTAGCAATGTGGTTTTGCCTGTGCCGTTTGCGCCTATCAGGGCGGTTTTATCGCCTTTTTTAATGTCTATGCTTAGGCCAGAGAATAGGGGCTGGCCGTGGAAGCCCATGGTCAGCTCTTCTGCGAAGAGAACATCGTGGCCGGAGTTTAGGGTTGGGGTGAGGCGCAGCTTCATGGAGGCTGGGTCTTGAGCTGGGGCATCTATGCGTTCGATTTTGTCTAGCATTTTTTCACGGCTTTTTGCCCGGATTATTGCGGCTTCTGTTCTAAAAGAACGGATGGTTTTTATTACTTCTTCGTGATGTTTTATTACTTTTTGTTGCTCTGCGAATTGCTTTTCTGCCAGGGCGCGGTCGGTGGCTTTTTTTTGCACGAAAAAGCTGTAATTGCCGCTGTAGGTTTTGGATTTACGATGCTCGATTTCTATTACTTTTGTTACCACTTTGTCCATGAAATATCTGTCATGGGAGATTAGCAACACGGCTTTTGGGAAGGTTTTTAGGTACTCTTCCAGCCATTTTACGCTTTCGATGTCTAGGTGGTTGGTGGGTTCATCTAACAGCAACAGGTCTGCTTGGCCCAACAGCAGCTTGCCCAGCATCGCACGGGTGCGCTCGCCGCCGGATAGAGTTGCGAAATCTTGCACCCATTGGCTTTCTTCAAAGCCTAGGCCTTTCAGCACGCCTTTTAGGCGGCTGGCCATCTCGAAGCCACCTTGGTCTTTAAAATCTATGGATAGGCGGTCATATTTTTTCAGGGCGGTTTCTAGGGCGCCGTCGGTAAGGGCAGCCATTTGGCTTTCTAGGGCGCGCATGTCTTGTTCCATCTGCTTTAGTGGCGCGAACACAGCGTCTAATGCGTCGTACAGGGTCATGCCTTCTGTGCCCGGTTGCGTATCATGCGCTGAAGCTTCTTGCGTATTTTCACGAAGCGGTTCGCTGCCAGGCGCTTGTGGCAGGTAACCCAATGTCATACCCTGTGGCATAGTAATATGCCCCTCGTCTGGCTGCCATTCTCCAGTTAACAACCTGAAAATGGAGGTTTTACCCGCGCCGTTAACGCCCACAAGGGCAACCTTCTCCTTCTCTTGCACCATGAAGGAAATATTGCCCAAAATTTCGGTAACACCTATGGATTTGTTGATATCTTTTAGCTGTAGTAGCACGATTTCCTCCGGGATGTGAAGACAAAACCGTCAAAGGCTTCACCTCCGACACCTCCACCAGCTTTTTTAAAAAAGCGGGGCGAAAAACTTTAATTTTTATGGGATGTGGGGCGAAGCCGAGACGGTTTTTAGCTTTATACTACGAAGCCAACGGCTTCTTTTACTTTTGCTAGGGTGGGTGCAGCTGCGGCAGCGGCTTTGGCTGCGCCTTCTGCTATTATTTTGTCTAGGTATGGTACATCTGCCATAAGCTGGGCGTGTTTTTCTTGGTAGGGGCGGAACATGCTTACTACAGCCTCACCCACGGCAGTTTTGAAATGGCCGTAGCCCATGCCTTCAAATTCTGCCTCACAAGCTGCAATGGTTTTGCCTGTTACAGAGGAGTAGATTGTAAGCAGGTTGGTTACGCCTGGCTGCCCTGGCGAGGCTTTAACCACACCTAGGCTGTCTGTTACGGCACGTTTGAATTTTTTTATTACCACATCTGGCGAATCTGACAAGAATACGCAGTTGTTCACATTTTCGTCGGATTTAGACATCTTTTTGTCCGGTGCTTGCAGGCTCATTATGCGCGCGCCCACGGGGGGTACATATGCATCTGGAATGGCGAAAACATCGCCGTAAACGGCGTTAAACCGGCCGGCAACGTCTCTGGCCAGTTCAAGATGCTGGCGCTGGTCGTCTCCGATTGGTACTAGGTTTGCCTGGAAAAGCACAATATCTGCGGTTTGTAGCACTGGGTATGAGAAAAGGCCTACATTGATGTTTTCTTCGTGTTTGGCAGATTTGGATTTAAACTGCGTCATGCGGCTAAGCTCGCCCATGTATGTGAAGCAGTTTAAAATCCAGGAAAGCTCTGCGTGGGCAGGCACTTGAGATTGCAGATAAAGGGTGCATTTGGCAGGATCTAACCCCAGGGCTATAAGCCATGCAAGCATTTCGCGGCTGGCCTGGCGCAGCTTTGCAGGGTCTTGCCGCACGGTGATGGAATGTAAATCCACCACGCAGTAGAAGCAGTTGTAATCTGCGCTAAGCCGTTCCCAATGCTTGATTGCGCCCAGGAAATTGCCAAGCTGCGGTATGCCGGTGGCCTGTATGCCACTAAATATCGTTTGTTTCATATAAAAACTCCTCTCTTGGGGTGATTTTATACTTTTGGCGGGATTTTTGCAAGGGGATGGGATGGCTGTAGGGGTGGATGGGCGGGAATCGGTTGGTACGGTTTTTTGGTCTACTAGATTTTTTTGTGATTTAGTAGACTTCTTCCGAAATTCCCGCAGGGGGTTTCGGAAAAGTTACATTTTCAATCTTTCGCATCTTCTGAGGTAACCCGGAAGACACCGGGCGGCACGAAGTGCCGGGTTCGCCAAGCGAACCTTATGAAATTGCGTTTTTTGCAATTTCATAAGAATTCTAGTGAAGTAAATGGGAAACGGTCTCGCCAGAGCGGCACCTGCAACGCCGAGACAAGACGATTCAGGCGTTTTGCCGCGACAGGCGAGACCGATTTCGAATTATTTCACTATGGGCGAGAAAAATTTCAGTTGGTCGGATTTTCCGACCAACTGAAATTTTAGCCAGCGGTGGATGTTGCATTTTACAGTTACGATGCGTGCAAAAGCAGGACGCGCGGGGGGGCATACCCCCACAAAAGCTACGATGCTGTACTCCGGGTAGGCTTTTTCCTACTGTAAAAAGCGGCTAGGCAATTGAATGGAGTGCCCTGTGGCTTCCATACCCCCGCCAAGCCAGCAAAGCCTCAAATATTAAAGTTTTTTGCTTCTTTTTTTCAAAAAAGAAGGAGCACTCAACAACTTCCACAATGCCCATTGCAAAATTGTAATATATTTGTTATATTGCACATAATAAACAACATGACATATGGTCATATTTAACAGAGAGGAAGTGTAGACGTGGACAGATTTGTGAAATTTGTCAAAAGTCAGAAGATTTTATGTGTTGCGGTGGCGATGATTGTGCTTGGCAGTTTTTTGGCTGGGCTGTTTAATTCGTCGTTTTTTGGTGTAAGGGTTTCGCAAGTTTCATTTGAAACAGAGCATGGCACGCTTACGGGGCTGCTGTACATGCCGCGTGGGGCTGGGGCAGATGACCCCAGGCCAGTTATTGTAACCACACATGGGTACTTAAACAGTAAGGAAATGCAGGATTTAACAGCCATAGAAATGTCCAGGCGCGGTTATATCGTGCTGGCCATTAGCATGTACGACCACGGGGCATCCCGCTGGGATGCAGATATCCCGGTGGGCACACAGTTTGCCACGTTTTGGATACAAGCTCAAATAAATGCGGTGCGTTATATGTTTGCGCAGCCGTTTACGGCCAAGGATGCAAATGGCAATGGGCTTATCGCGGTTACCGGCCATTCTATGGGCGGTTTCTCTAGCATAGTAGCAATGTATTTTGATGAACTGCAATACCTAGAAACCGGCGTGCGCATGATAGCTGCCGGGCTGCCTGTGGGCTCTGACATGTCACATGCGGCATTTTTTGTGGCACCAATGGACCAGCTGCGTGCTGGTTTCGGCAGCCGTCCAGTTGGCTTTATTGCCGGGCTTTATGATGAATTTTTCTTCAACAACCCTGCGGCCGTAGCCGAGGCCGGAGGCTCTGCACAAAGGTCTTACTGGCCAGAAGTGCCAGCAGGCATGCTGTTCCTTGGGTTAGACCCTGAAGGCCCAGCCGGCGAAAGCAACCGCCAGTACCTGGCAGAATCTGGCGAGCTAATTTTAAATGAAGTAGCTGTGCGTGCCTCCCAGCCTGGCCGCCGCATAATCTACGTGCCGGAAGAAATCCACCCATGGAACCATTTCTCCGCCACATCTGTGGCCTATATGGTAGATTTCTTCGAATGGGCGCTACCAAACTCACATAACAATGTGGCTGCTGGCAGCCAAATTTGGCAATGGAAAGTTTTCTTTAATCTTGTTACCCTCGCGGGCTTCTTCTTGCTAGTAGTGCCTGTTATGGCGCTGCTGCTAAAGCTGCCCGGCCTAAAACTGGCCGTAACAGAAGAAAGCGCCCCCGTGCCAATGGGTGACGCTATTTACCAGAAAGTTATATTCTGGGCGTTTATAGTAATTTCGGCGCTACTGCCCGCGTATCTAATCCCCACCGCCATGGAGCGGCGTGAAAGCAACCTTAACGTACTTGGCTATATCTTCCTGGGGATGGGCATTGCGGCTGTTGTGGCCGGCATTGTATGCCTGGTTCTTGGCAGGAACAAAGAGCAATTTAGGCCAAAACGCTGGGGCGTTGGCGGTATCGTATTTGGCGTAACAAGCGGGCTTGCATGGCTGCTTGTGTTCCGGCACGAAACCTTCCTTACCCTAGGGCCAATCCTATCTGCACCCACAGTTAATGTAATCGCCTACTGGGCGCTAATATCCGCAGCTATCGCGGCGCTTATTACCTTCGCATTCTACTATTTAAGCCGTAAGACCCTAGGCGCCACCCCAAAGAATTACGGTGTATGCGTCAACCCCGTGGCAGTGGTTGCAAGTTTGGCGGTAGCCATCGTTGGCCTAGCCATCTTGTACATTCTACTATTCATCACCCACGCCATCTTCACAGTAGATGCCCGCATCTGGACATTCGCGGTGCGTGTGTTCACCTTCGAACATTTCCTGGCCACATTGCGCTACTTGCCATTCTTCTTCATCTTCTACCTCTTCAACACAATAGGCTTAAACGCCAACGCCCGCGGCCGCAAACTAAGCTACTTGATAGTAATCTGGATGAACATTGGCGGCCTACTAATTTGGCTGGCCCTCCAATACGGCACATTGCTATCAACCGGCGTAGCCCGCTACCCAACCATGGCTCTAAACGCAGTCCTAATAATAGGCCTGTTGCCAGTCCTTGCCATAGCCGCAGTGTTCGCCCGCAAACTATACGACAAAACCAACAATGTATACCTCGCTGCATTCACCAATACGATACTGTTCACGCTTATTAGCATAGCTAACACGGCAGTATTTTGGAATATGGTTTAAGCTTAAGGCCTTGGGCCTCGCCTAAACCCGCCTGCCTTTTGAAAAAGCGGAGCAAAAACTTTAAAATTATTTGCATGATTAGTGAGCCATAAGGCAAAAGCGAAGGAGGGTCGAAAAACACGACTCTCCCTCGCTTTTGCCTTCACTTTTTTCAAAAAAACCAAATTGTACGGACAGCGCCCATAGCCTTGAAAAAGTTTTTTAACAAATTCGTAATATTTTTTACATAATACATGCCAAAAAGCCAAAAATATGATATAGTGCTATGGAAATGTCGTAGAGGAGGTATAAATGGCTGTTAAGCAGAAGGATTTACGTATTGGAATATTAACGAGTGGTGGCGACGCACCCGGCATGAATGCGGTTATTCGTGCGGTGGTGCGGGCAGCTACGCATTTTGGCATAAGAGTTTACGGCATCAAAACGGGTTATGACGGGCTTTTTAAGGGCGATATAGAAGAAATGACCCCGGCAGATGTATCAGATATTATTTATAGGGGCGGCACTATTTTAAAGACAGCCCGCTGCCCAGAGATGGTAACCGAAGAAGGCCAGGCCAGGGCAGCCGAGGTTGCCAAAGTGCTAAGGCTAGATGGGCTTATTGTGGCAGGTGGCGACGGCTCGTTTAAAGGGGCCCAGGCGCTGTCTAAGCATGGGGTGAATGTAATGTGCATCCCCGCCACCATAGATTTAGATATGGACTGCACAGAATACACCATAGGCTTCGACTCTGCGGTAAACACTGCGGCAGACGCAATCACATGCATAAGAGATACCTCCAGCAGCCACGAAAGATGCAGCGTGGTGGAAGTTATGGGGCGCAACGCAGGCTATCTAGCTCTATGGTGTGGCATCACCGGCGGCGCAGAAGAAGTGCTAACCCCAGAGCACCCCCTAGATACAAAATCTGTAATAGCACAAATACTAAAAAACCGCGCACGAGGCAAGCGCCACAACTTGATAGTAGTAGCCGAAGGTGTAGGCGGTTCAGACGCCCTGGCCAAAGAAATAGAACGTGTACTGGGCATAGAAACCCGTAGCACCATACTGGGCCATATGCAGCGCGGCGGCATGCCCACCGCAACAGACCGCATGCATGCCTCTGTAATGGGCTACATGGCAGTAAAAGCCATCCACGAAGGCGAAACCAACAAAGTAATAGCCTACAAAAACGGCCGCCATACCCTACTAAGCCTAAAAGAAGCCCTAAGCGCCAAAACAACCTACACCCCAGAAATGTACGAAATCACAAAAATACTAGCGATATAAACGTTATAGTTTGTCAAACTTTTTTCAAAAAGTTTGTGGGGTGTGGGGGTAAAGCCCCATGGCCTTGAAACCATAAGGAGATGACATATGCGTAAAACGAAAATTCTAGCAACAATTGGCCCTGCTTGCAATAATGTAGAAACGCTGATACAGATGATAGAGGCCGGGATAGACGGCGCCAGGTTCAATTTTTCTCACGAAACCCACGAGTACCACGCGGGTATGATGAACCAGCTGAAGGAAGCCAGGGCAGCCACAGGCAAGCATATCCCAATAATATTGGACACCCAAGGCCCAGAAATCCGCACAAAAACCCTTAAAGCTGGCAAAGTGTACCTAGAGCAAGGCCAGGAATTTGTGCTAACCACAGAAGATGTAGAGGGCGATAACAGCAAAGTTTCTGTAACATATGAGAACCTGCCAAGGGATTTAAAAATTGGCAGCCGCGTGCTGATAGACGACGGCCTGATAGAAATGACCGTAACCTCCAAAACAGATACAGAAGTCAATTGTACGCTGGTGAACTCAGGCTTTTTGGGCAACCGCAAGGGCATTAACGTGCCGGATGTTTTTGTAGAGCTACCATCTCTTACAAACAAGGATATAGACGATATCGTGTTCGGGATAAGCCAGGGGATAGACTATGTTGCGGCGTCGTTTGTACGTGCCGCCACTGATATATTGAACATTCGCAAAGTGCTGGAGAAAAACGGCGGCGCCCATGTAAAGCTGATAGCAAAAATAGAAAACCGCGATGGCGTAAACAATCTTGACAGCATACTGGAAGTGGCAGACGGCATAATGGTAGCCCGCGGCGACCTAGGTGTAGAAATCCCGCCAGAGGAAGTGCCAATTGTACAAAAGGATATGATTCGCCGCTGCAACCAGGCCGGTAAAATAGTAGCCACCGCCACCCATATGCTAGAATCCATGGTTAACAACCCGCGCCCAACCCGCGCAGAAGCAAACGACGTAGCCAATGCAATCTTCGATGGCTCCGATGTGGTGATGCTGTCTGGCGAAACCGCAGGTGGCAAATGGCCGGTGGATGCCGTAAAAATGATGGCCAGGATAGCCAGCATGGCCGAAGCCAGCATAGATTACGCAGAAAAATACGAGCATTTGCGCAAGGCCAGCAAGAACATAACAAACACAATAAGCTCTGCGGCAGTGGCAACAGCCGCCGCCCTAGAGGCTACATGCATAGTTACCATAACAGATTCAGGTTTTGCAGCAAAAATGGTGAGCCGCGCAAGGCCAAGCTGCCCAATACTGGCAGTAACGGCAGACCCATCTGTATGCCGCCAGCTAAACCTGGCCTGGGGCTGTACGCCCATGCTGGTAGAAACCCCATTTGAAGGCGACAGCGAAGTATTCGATATAGCAGAAGAAATGGCCCTAAAGTCTGGTATAACAAAAAGCGGCGACACAATAGTGGCTCTAGCGGGCGTGCCAGTGGGTTCTGTAGGGGCAACCAACACCCTGCGCATACGCACCATAGGTGATGTTCTGGCCAAGGGCGAAGGCAGCCAAAACGGCATAGTAAAAGGCATAGCCCGTGTGCTAGACCCAAACAACGCAGACGAAAACGTATTCTTCGAGCAAGGCGATATTGCCGTATGCACCCACACCAGTGACAAAATAATGGAACAAATAAAAAAAGCAGGCGCATTGGTAATAGGCTCATGGGAGAAACAAATCAATTTCGACCACGCCAAAACAGTAGCCAAAGCTCTAGACATCCCAATGTTGCAGGTAGATGTGCGGGCAGTAGACTACGTAAAAACCGGCACAGAAATAACAGTAGACACCAACGAAGGCCTACTATTCATAGGCTATAAGGATTAAATTTTCACCAAATTTGGACATCAAATCTCCAATTAAAAAGTTAAAGTTTTGCCAGCTTTTTGAAAAGCTGGCGAGGGTGTGGGGCTTGCCGGGCGCTGTTCCGGGACAAAGTTACCATAGTCTTGTCTAAAAAAGGAGGCGCGGTATGATTTCTAACCAGAATCTTCAGAATGCGATTGACGGCTTGAAGGGTCTGTTACGCAAGGATATTGTTGTTTTGGACAGGGAGGGTAAGCTGGCCGCCACTACAGATGTAGAGGGCGCGTTGCCGCCGGCCAATTTTGTGGCCAGTGTTATGCAGTCTCCAGCGGAGAATCAGCTGATTCAGGGGCATCAATATTTTAAAGTGACGGATAGTGGCATACCTGAGTATGTGTTGGTTGTGGCCGGGGATGATGAGGAATCTTTCCGCATGGGCAAGCTTGCGGCGTTCCATGTGCAATCGCTGATGGCGGCGTACAAAGAGCGCTACGACAGGGATAATTTTATCAAGAATCTGTTGCTGGACAACCTTCTGCTGGTTGATATCCATAATAGGGCAAAGAAACTACGCATAGAAAACGACCTGCGCCGTGTGGTTTTTCTGGTAGAAACCCAGCTGGACGCAGATATGAACGCAATAGAAGTGCTGCGCGGCATCTTCCCAGACAGACAAAAGGATTTTGTAACAGCAGTGGACGAAAGCAGCATCATTTTGGTAAAAGAGCTGGACGAGCGCGAAGGCACAGAAGAAATAGAGCAAATAGCCAATGTGATAGTAGACACCCTAACCACCGAAGCCATGAACCATGCCTACGTGGCCATTGGCACAGTAGTTAACGACCTGCAAAGCGTCTCGTCTTCCTACAAAGAGGCTCGCCTGGCACAGGAAGTTGGCAAAATTTTCGAGGAAGAAAAACATATAGTAAACTACGAACGCCTAGGCATAGGCCGCCTAATATACCAGCTACCGCTGCCCCTATGCAGAATCTTTATAAACGAGATGCTGCAAGGCTTTAGCATAGATGACATAGATGAAGAACTTTTCGCCACAGTAACAAAATTTTTCGAAAATGACCTAAATGTCTCTGAAGCCTCTAGGGAGCTATTTATCCACCGCAACACCCTAGTGTACAGGTTGGACAAGTTGCAAAAAATGACCCGCCTAGACCTACGTAAATTCACAGACGCCATCACCTTCAAAATCACATTGATGGTGAACCGATACATGCAATATAGAGAACGATAAAATCCAGTTGGTCGCAATTTGCGACCAACTGAAAAAATAAAAAACAAAGTTTTTTGCCCCGCTTTTTCAAACGCAACCCAAAAGAACTCGGGCGGCAGTTCGTGCCAGGTTCGCGAAGCGGATCTTATTAAAAGCGGGTGAAGATGCCAGAGGCAAAGCCCCTAGCAGTCTTGTATCATACCCAAGCGAGGATAAACATGATTGAGCTTATAAATGTTAATAAAACTTACGAAAACGGCGCCATTGGCGTTTCAGATTTAGATTTACTTATAGATAGTGGCGAGTTTGCTTTTATCGTTGGTTCTAGCGGTAGCGGCAAAACTAGCCTCATTCGTATGCTTATGAAGGAAACAGAGCCAGATAGCGGCCAGATTTTGGTGGACGGACAAGATATCACCAAGATAAAGCGCAAGGATTTGCCGTATTATAGGCGCAAAATGGGCGTTGTTTTCCAAGATTTTAGGCTGCTTAAAAATAAGACCGTTTACGAAAATGTGGCCTATGCCATGCAAATAGTAGAGGCCACAAACCGCGAGATTAGAAGGGCAGTGCCACAGGTGCTGTCTTTGGTTGGGCTGGCAAAAAAGGCCAAGGCGTACCCAAACCAGCTTTCTGGCGGCGAGCAGCAGCGTACTGCCTTGGCGCGGGCTATTGTTAACCGCCCGCCGCTACTTATTGCAGACGAGCCTACAGGAAACCTAGACCCTGTAACCGCCTGGGAGATTATGACCCTCCTGGAAGATATCAACGACAGAGGCACAACCGTAGTGGTGGCAACCCACGCCCACGATATAGTTGACGATATGCGCAAGCGTGTAATCGCTCTCAAAAACGGTGAGCTTATGCGCGATATAGGAAGGAGCGGATACGATGAAGCCTAGGACAATTCGCTACTATTTCCGCGAGGCTTTCCGCAGCGTGATACGTAACAGGCTTATGTCTGTTGCTTCTATTTTTACCGTGGCCTCCTGTATTATGATTGTGTCCGTGTTTTATATACTGGCTGTACATTTCGAATTCTTTGTGCGCCAGATGGAAGAGACCGTTGGCATGGTGGTTTTTGTAGACGAAGAGCTTACCATGAGCGATATAGTAGAGCTGCAGGGTATGATTCAAAACATCCCACAAGTGGCCAACTTAGAATTTATCCACCGGGACGACGCCCTTGCAGATTTCAGGGAGCTAATTGGCGAAGATTCTCGGATACTAATGGGGCTTGAGGATTACAGCCCTTTCCGCCATTCCTTTGCTGTGGAACTTACAAGCCTGGCTTTTGAAGAAGATGTATACATCGCCCTACAAAACCTTGAACATGCAGGGGTGGCCTTCGTGCGTAGGCCATCAGACCTTGGGCCGATACTACTCATGATGTCTAGCATGGTACAAATAATATCAATTTCCCTAATTGTGGTGCTAGGTTTTATATCCGTAATAATAATAACTAACACGATACGAATAACTGTTAATGCCCGCCAGACAGAAATAAACATCATGAAATACGTGGGCGCAACAGACTGGTTTATCCGCTGGCCATTTGTAATAGAAGGTGCGCTAGTAGGCATGATAGGCGGCTTTGTGCCCAGTGTGGTAATATGGCTAACCTACGGCCGTACCGCGGCTGCAGTGGGCGGCATCCCAGAACTGCAGTTTATCGAGCTTATTCCCTCCGACGAAATTTTTACAACCCTCTTGCCCTTCGCCGTACTCTTAGGTACAATCATAGGCCTGGCAGGGTCGATTACTGCCGTACGCCGTCATTTGAAGGTGTAATTTGTATAAAAACCGCTAAAGGCTCCGCCATCCATACATCCAAAAACGTTTCATAAGATTCACGTCTCCCGATTTCTTTCGGGTTTATATTTGGAAAAGTTCTACAAAAACTCAAAATTGGAAGGAGATTTTTTCTTTGAACCGTAGGAGAATTTCTTTGTTTGTTTTGGTGGCTGTGTTTATCATGCCGCTGTTGCCTAGCATACATGTTAGGGCTACCCAAGCCACCCGCGATAGGGTACAGCAAGCAGACCGCGACCGCCAGCGCGCCCGTGACCAGGTGCAAGATACACAGAACTTATTGCAAGGTGTGCGCTACGAAATGGGCGTACTTATGGAGCAAATGCGCGAGCTAGACATGCGCCTTGTAGATGCTGCCGAGGCTTTGGAAGATGTGGAAATGGCGCTGGTTGGCACAGAGGCACGCATCACTGCCGCCGAGGCAGATTTAGAGCTTGCCCAGCAGGAAAGCGATATCCAGTACGAGCTGCTGCGTGCGCGCTTGCGCGCCATGCATGAGGCCGGGCCTATTGGGCATTTGGACGTGATTTTCCAAGCTGAAAGCTTTGTGGATTTCCTTATGCGTATGGAAAATATCCGCACAATATCCGAGTTTGACCAAGAAGTACTTGACCGCCTAGAAGACGCAGAACGCCGTGTGGCAGACAATATCGAGCTTCTGGACCGTGAGCGCCGCCTCATTGGAAACCTCTACTTAGCACAGCAAGACGCAATGGCGCAGGTTGAAGCCGCCCTGGCAGAACAGGCACAATGGTTTGAAACCCTCGCAGAAAACGAAGAAGCAACAGAGCTACTATTAGAAGCGCAGCGCGCAGAACAACACGCGCTAGATGTAATATTTGGCCAGGCACAAGCCGCCTTAAATGCAGAAATAGCAGAAGCCGAACGCCGCCGTATTGCAGACGCTGCAGCCAGAGCCGCAGCAGAGCAAGCAGAACGTCTGCAAAGGCTTGGCAGTTTAGACGGGCCTTTCCACTGGCCTACTCCTGCATCTGCACGCATCACTAGCAACTTTGGCCCACGCACAAACCCAATCACTCGCCGCTCTGAAAATCACCGTGGCGTAGACATTGGCGCACCTACCGGTACCCGCATTTACGCTGCCCAAGATGGCTACGTAAGGCTGGCGGCCTGGCACGGCGGCTACGGCCTTACCGTAATAATAGACCATGCCGGCGGTTACAGCACCCTGTACGCCCACAATTCCCGCAACTTTGTATCCGCAGGCCAACGCGTAACCCGCGGCCAGCATATTGCCAACGTAGGCTCTACCGGCCAAAGCACCGGCCCGCATCTGCATTTCGAAATCCGCAGGAACGGTTCGCCTGTGAACCCTTTGCAGTATTTTAACTTTTAAGGCTGTTAGAACCTTTCCGCTTTTTTGAAAAAAAGCTTGGCAAAAAACTTTAACTTTTGGGCTTATATAACATCATTGCTATTAGACAAAAGCCGAGGCCGTAAGAAAGTAACCCACTTTCTTACGGCCTCGGCTTTTGTCTAAAACTTCGTTTTAATAAAAGATCACAATGCCAAAGTTTTTGCCAAGCTTTTTTCAAAAAGCGGGAAGGCTCTGACGGTTTTGGCTATAATATGATATTATATTATAAAAATGTCAGGCTAGGAGATTCGTATGCATAAGGTTAATGGAAATTTGGATGGTATCCGGCGGTCGCTTATTGATAGGCTGCTGGGGATATATGAGATGGAGATAGACCGGCGGCAGTTTGCTACTGAAGAGTTGCTGGAGGTTATGGCGCAGTTTACGGGGGTCACCGGGCGGGAGGTTATGGTTTATTTAGACCGTTCTGGCCGGGTGGAGGATGTCTCTGTAGGGGAACATGATAGGGTTAGTTTGCCTGTGCTGCGCAGGCGGCGGTCTGAAAGTAGGCTTAGCGGGCTGCGTTGTATCCACACGCACCCAGGGGGCAATAGTACGTTGTCTACGGTGGATGTACAAGCTTTGAAGAATATCCGGCTGGATGCCATGGCTGCCGTGGGTGTGCTAGAAGGGCGGCCTGTTTCTGTGCAGGTTGGGGTTTTGGGGGAAATGCTGGAAAATGACCAGCTTACGGTTAATTTTTTTGGTCCGTATGCGGCGAATGCTTTGCCAGATGATATTCTTTGGGAAGAAATTGAGGCGGCAGATATTCGTATTCGCCCGGCGGAATCTAAAAAGGCCGAGGCGGAGATATCCCGGGCTATTTTGGTGGGTATTGACGCGAAGCAGGTGCAACCGCTGGCAGAATTGCAGCAGCTGGCGGATACTGCCGGGTTTATCACTGTGGGGCATATGTTCCAGGCCAGGCCCCGGGCAGATAGAAGCTATTATCTGGGCCATGGTAAGCTGCAGGATTTGGTTTTGGAAATTCAGAAGCTGCAAGCAGATACGGTTATTTTCGATGACGAGCTTTCCCCGGCACAGATACGTAATATTCAGAAGGAACTGGGCAAAAAAACCGAGATAATTGACCGCACCTTGCTTATTTTGGATATTTTTTCTAGTCGGGCGTCTACCCACGAGGGGCGGCTGCAGGTGGAGCTTGCCCATACAAAGTATATGCTGCCACGGATGACTGGATTTTGGGCGCATTTTTCCCGCATGGGTGGCGGCGGCAGTGGTGGTGGCGGCGGTGGGGCGCGCCGCGGCGAGGGCGAAACCCAGCTGGAAGTAGACCGCAGGCTGCTGCGGCGGCGGCTTACAGAGCTAGAGAAGGAGATAGACAAGGTGAAATCCCGCCGGGATGTTCAGCGGGTGGCACGGGAGCGTTCGAACATTCCCGTGGTGGCGCTGGTGGGTTACACCAACGCTGGCAAGTCTACGCTTATGAACCGCCTCTCTGGCAGCGATGTACTGGCCGAGAACAAGCTTTTTGCCACATTGGACCCGAAATCCCGCAAGGTGAATTTTGGTGGCGGGGAGTTTTTGCTGGTGGATACCGTTGGTTTTATCAACAAGCTGCCCCATGACCTGGTAAATGCCTTCCGCGCAACCCTGGAAGAAGCCCGCTATGCAGACCTTCTGCTACATGTTGTGGATTCTTCCCACGATAGCCGGGACAAGCAGATGGAAGTGGTAACAGACGTGCTAACCCAGCTTGGCGCGGCCGGCAACCCTACCCTAACCGTGTACAACAAATGCGACCTAATAACCGACCCCATAACCGGGCCAGACAATATAGCAATATCCGCCGCAACCGGCCTGGGAATGGAAAATTTACAGGATTCCATCACACAAAAATTGGCCACGCTAAAGGCCCCGCTATCGCTGCTGCTGCCGCTAGATGCTGGGGGGCTGCTGTCTAAAGTGTACGCCAGCGGGCAGGTGCATAGCTGCGATTACCTGGAGAATGGGATACATCTGGTGGCGACGGTAACGCCAGAGGATGCCGCGCGGCTGAAGGCTGTGGCGGTGGAGATTTACTGATGCTAATCTCAAATTAAAACAACGAATTGGAGCGCCCTAAAACGCTGAGACAAGGCGTTTTAAAGCGCTCCTGCCGCTAACAATGAGACGATTTCAATTGAGATTGATGTAAATCAAACGATAACCCGCCGGGAGAGATTTCTTCCGGCGGGTTTCATTTCAACTTATTACAAATTGTAATAAGTTGAAATGCGACTGGCATTATCTGGCTGAAAGCCCACAAATCTGTACCTAGCATGGGCGGCAAAGCATCCTATTCGCAGCGTATGAAGGCGCGGCAGGAGATTTTCGCCGCACAGCCGGAATAAGCGGAGAATGGGATGCTTTGCCGCCCACCCCAGCACAAAAACGCCAACTTGACAACCCAACTTCATCATGATACATTGTACATATTATACCAGCACACTATACCCACAAGGGAGGGCTAACCATAGACATAATAATAAGCAACAGCGCAAACAAGCCAATTTACGAGCAAATTACCTCGCAAATAAAAGCCATGATACTAACCGGCCAGCTTGCCCCTGGCGCGCCACTGCCATCTATGCGGGCGTTGGCGCGGTCTATCCATGTTTCGGTAATAACCGTGCAGCGGGCATATGAAGATTTGCAGCGCGACGGCTTTATAGACACCACCGTAGGCCGCGGTAGCTTTGTGTCTGCCCAGAACATGGATTTTATCCAAGAGGAGCAGCAGCGCAGGGTGGAAGCTCACCTGCAAGACGCAGCAGATATCGCCCGGGCATATGGGATTCCATTGGCCAAAATGCAGGAATTATTAGGGCTTTTTTACGAAGGGGAGGCATGATTATGATTTTGGAAGTTAAAGGCCTACGGAAAAAATACAAAAAATCGGATTTTGCCATAGACATGACCTTCTCTGTACCCAGCGGGGCGATTATGGGCTTAGTGGGTGAAAATGGCAGCGGCAAAACCACCACAATAGGCTGCATTTTGAATACTCTGATAAAAGACAGCGGCAGCGTAAAAATCTTTGGCCAAGAGATGGCAGACCACCGCAGCGATATCCGCGATGATATTGGCGTGGTGTTCGACACAAATCATTTCCCGGGGGAGCTAACGCCCTTGCAGATATCTTCGGCCATGAACCATATCTATTCAAGATGGGATGGCGCGCGTTTTCTAGAAAATTTGGAAAAATACAAGCTACCACATAAAAGAAGCTGAAGACATTCTCACGCGGCATGGGCATGAAATTCAGCCTTGTAGCGGCGCTGGCGCATGCCCCGCGGCTGCTGATACTAGACGAGGCCACAAGCGGGCTAGACCCAGTAGTGCGTGATGATATCTTAGACGAGCTGCTGGCTTTTGTAGGTGACGAAAGCCGCTCTGTACTGTTCTCGTCACATATCACCAGCGACCTACAGAAAGTGGCGGATTACATCACCTTCGTGCAGAACGGCAAAGTGACCCTAACAGAAAAAAAGGACAGCCTAATATACGACTACGGCATAATGCGCTGCACAGCGGCGCAATTTGCACAGCTTAACCCCGCAGACATGCTGGCCCACAGGAGGCTACCATACCAAGTGGATGTGCTGGTGGCCAGCAAAAAAGCCGCCCAGGCAAAGTACAGCGGCATCCAAATAGACAACGCCGGCATAGAAGCAATCATGCTGCTGCTGGTAAAAGGCAGAAATGTTGTGGAGGTGGCAAAATGAGAAAAGCAAACCCCATACGCGGGCTTATCCAATATACGTTTTGCACAGAATGGCTCGGGTTTATCTGCAGCTATGTATGTATGACAATAGGCCTTATCTTGACGCATTTTGCAATAGCCTTCTTTAGTGGCGATTATGACAATGATATAACCGAGTACATGTTTACGGTTACGCTATTTATAGCTATGTCTGGTTACTATTTCACATTGAAGGCGCCCAACCTACAATGGAGAAAATTACAACTGACAATGCCCATAAAACGTAGCGAAATGATTGCAAGCCAGTATTTAGTGATAATAATTATGCTAGCAGTGGCGGTTGTTGTTACCGGGATGGTACTTGGGCTTATGGCAATTTTTTATAGCGGGATTAGAGAGCTTACATTGCTAGATATTACTCTTGCAGTTGTTCGTGGCGTAGGCGTAGTGTTTTTTCAATTTGGCTTGATGATATCATTGACCAAGGTGACCGCCAACAGTACCTACCAAACTTTTTTGGCGCTTAGCGGTCTTACAATGCCCATCATTCTTGTCGTTTCTTCGCAAGCACTTACTTCCCCACAGGCATTAAATCTATCCTATAGTGTTGCTGCGTTAATATTTGCGGGCTTAGGCGTGGTTTCGCTGGTGGTGTCGTATCCGGTAACATTAAGGCTGTTTGCCAAATGTGATTTCTTCAACAATTGACATATGACATTTGTCACTTAAACTCCTTACAAAATACACTAGCCCCAAACCCAGCAACCCGGTATAATTCATTTATACAGACGCACAAAAGTTGACAGAATCGTACCAAAGGGTTAACATTTTTGCTAAAAAGAGTATGGGCGAAACCCCATAGGTTTTCAAAAGAGGGGGTAGTGAAATGTTGGATGCGTATAAATTGAAGTGGATTGCTATAGTCGCCATGTTTTGCGCCCATATGGTGATTGCCTGGTGGGAGATTATCCCCGCGTGGCTGCGGTACCCTATGTACGGCGTGGGCGGCGCAGCGTTCCCGGTACTGGCATATTTTGTGGTAGAGGGGTATAGGCATACGTCTAGCTTGCGGCGATATTTGCTGAGGCTGCTGGTTTTTGGGGTGTTGGCCGCGCCGTTTCATATTGTGGCCACTAGTATTCCTATAGGGGGCGGGCATCCGCTGGCGTACCCTTGGCTTAATATCATGTTTGCAATAATGACCGGCCTTGTAGTGCTGGTTTTATACGATAGGATAAAGTCGCGGCTGGTTTTTTGGCTGCTGTATATACTGGTGATTGTGCCAGTTGCGCTACTTTTGTTGGAATGGTATGTTATGGGCGTAACGACGGTACTTTTGTTCCATATAATTAAGCCGGAGGGTTTGCGGCGTGTGCTTGTGCCGGTGGTAGCCGGGGCGGGCTGGCTGATGGCGTCTTTTGCGCATACGCTTGTGCCTTACGAGATACTGGCTGGGGATTATGGCCCGCTGATTGTAAACCCGGATTTTATACGAATGATGCCCACATTTGCCGTGGGCTGCGTGGTGGCGGCATTCTTGCTGCGGCGGTACAATGGCCAGCGCGGCCGCGGGAATAAATGGCTGTTTTATGTAATATATCCGTTGCATTTTATGGTGCTGGCAGCAGTTGCGCTGGTTTTTGGCCTTGTGGAATTAAATTTCTTTTAAAGGAGATGGCAAAATGAACGAGAACAACAAAGAGTATGAAACTCACGACGACGAGGAGCTAATGCTGGGCAAGCGTTATCGCTTCAACTTTGAAAGCGGGCTGTACCCGCTGGCGCTGCTGATTTATTTGGTGCTAGGTTTTATGTTTGGCTTATGGCACCCGGGCTGGCTGGTGTTTGTGGGTGCGTGGCTGGTTGAAGAACTTATAGAATGGCAGCGCACAGGCAAGCCTACCATTTCTATTTACACCGTGGCGGCTGTTGTGTTTTTGCTGGTTGGTTTTTTTGGCGATGGCTGGCGCTTTGCATGGCTGGTTTTTGTGGCCGCCTGGGTGATTGATGAAATGTTTGTGCCCGAGAAAAAGATGAAAAAGAAAGATAAGAAGCGGACGAAGAAAGAGGCCGCAGAGCGCGAGGAAGCTTCTGAATGGGATGATAGAAGGAATTGATTTGGATTGATACAAATTCCAACGAAACTCGCCTCATTGTTCGCGGCGAGTTCGCCTTAAGACGCCTTATTCAGGCCCTTTAGGTGCCGCTCAAATTCGTTGTTTTAGTTTGAGATTAGTATGAGCTGACACAAAGAGGGGCGTGAAGTAGCGGTTGCTGGCAGTTATCACTGCAGCAACCGCCCTTTTTACATATATAGCCAGTTGAATTCTTATCCTTGACCTTCAAGTCCATCCAAGTTACAATTATGTTACAAAATTTTTGGAGGTAGATATGAAAAAACGAGTTCTAGCGATTCTGATGGCGTTTGCCATTGTTTTCAGCGGGTTTCAACCATTGGCGGCCAATGCACAAGAGCAGGTTGTCTGGTGTTTGGACACTCATCTGATGTGGTTTCATTTAGGCAACGAGCATTTTAGCCAGTCTGGGTTGCCGGCTGGCAGTGTCACTGTGATGTATTTGGATGACACCCGTGGGCTGCATGTTACTGGCATAAGCGGAGACCATCAGGGTGTGGACATGCGCTTCCGCCCGGTGGCCAACCATATGCGCGACGGCGACAGGGTTGTACTTACCGGCCGGGTGATAGACCCGGCAGATGACGCGCAAATTCTGTTGCGCCGCCAGCCTGGCAACGCGATTATTGGGGAATTTGATGTGCCAAGTGACGGCAGGTTTATTTTGGCGCATACCCTAACAGAAGAGGATGATTTCTTGGATTCCATCCGGGTTAGCGTTGCGGGGGCTTCCGAGTTTTATTTGTACAGCTTCCAAGTAAGCCGTGATGCCAGCGCGCCAAACTGGGATTTGACGCTGCCGTCGCTTGCAGATATCTACCGCAGCCACTTTATGATGGGTAATATCTGGAGCTGCAACCTGCAGATGGCAGACCCTTCTACGGTAGATAAATTCCTACACCATTATAATACAATAACGGCCTCCAACTGGCATAAACCGTCGTTTTTGATAAGCAACACCCCAAATGACTGGAATTTCGACTTCCATGCGGCAGACAGGATTGTAGACTGGGCAGAAGAAAGCGGCGTGGCTATGGTTTGGCATACACTAATATGGCATGCACAGTCTAGGGCATGGCTAAGCAATGTGCCTGGCACAATCGAGCCTCTAACCAGGGCAGAAGCTATCGAGAATATGCATACGTTCATTAGCACAGTGGCCGGCCGTTATTCCGGGCGCATTCATTCCTGGGATGTGGTTAACGAGGCCATCACGCCCATGGGCTCGTGGGCGGCCAACCCAGATTGGCGCTTCCATATTCGCAGAACCGGCAACGGCCTAGACCCAGAGCGCGCCTACCTAACCCGCTGGTACGATGCCTTCGCCAATGGCGCAGACATTGAAGCCGGGGAATGCGGCACGGATTATATCTTCTACGCCTTCCGCTTCGCCCGCATTTACGACCCATATGCGATTCTGTATTACAACGATTACAACGAGCATGTGCCGGTAAAACGTGACGCAATTGCAGATATGATTGAATCCATAAACGAGCGCTGGCGCAGCGACCCTCTATACGACGGCCGCCTGCTGATTGAGGGCATGGGAATGCAAAGCCACCATTCTGTGCGCGGCTGGATGACCAACCCAAACTATGTACGCCAAGCCATAGAGCGCTACGTCCAAACCGGCGTGCGCCTTAGCATGACAGAACTAAACATGTATATAGCCGGCGATGGCATAGACAACTCGATGGAGGGGCTGCCAAACCATTTTGATGAACAAGCCCGCCGTTACACCAGCATTTTCCTTATATACATGGAATTTTCTGACTATATAGAACGCGTCACCTCATTTATATGGGTGGATTTCCCGCTGCCAGGCTGGACAAACAGGCTAGACCACCCTGCGCTGTTTGATATCCAGCGCCAAGCGAAACCTGCATTCCACGCAGTTGCAGAACTGCCTGGTTTTATAGGAAACCCCGGCACGCAGCTGCTGGCGTCCAATATTTCCCTGCCGGAAATTGTAACGGAAGAACTACCAGCGGCACAGGCCGGGGAGCGATTCTCCACGCAATTTACTGCGGTGCAAAACACCGTAGCGCCAATGACATGGCATATACGAGATGGCGAATTGCCCGAAGGGCTGCGCCTGGTATCCACCACAGGGGTTATCCTTGGCCAGCCGGAAGAAGAGGGATTATTCTCCTTCACTATTGCCGTGGAGAACGCCCTTGGCAGCCATGAACGCCGCTATCACCTAGCCGTTGGCGATACCGCCACGGCAGAGAAGGCCACACTGGCCCCAGAACCCGTGGGCGCGCCAGAGTATCATGTTACGCTTGCGGCAACTGATATATTTCCAGATGAAGCCGAAGGTGCCAGCGAAGAACCCACACCAGAGCCAACACCAACCGCCGCGGCAGGCGCCAACGCAACAGACGCGCCTGTTCCTGAGGAAACAGATGACGCTGGTGTGAATTGGGTTATTATCGTGGTAGTTGCCGGGGTTGCAGTTGTGGTAATTGCGGTAGTTGTGGTATTTGTGGTTAAAAAGAAGTGATAGGATAAAATAAGAGAACGCCTGGGTTTTCCTGGGCGTTCTTTTTGGTTTTAGGCGGAGCGATGATATATAGCCGCTCCAACTAAAAACATTCGCATAGAACTTGTAAATTTCCCGCAATCCTTCGTCGCTGAAAACCTTGCGCACCGCTAGTGCGCGGCGGTTTTCAGCTTCTCGCCTTGCGAAAAATTTCCTGCGCCCTATG
>Ga0123355_10001516_pt1 | contig 32403 bp, 31 predicted proteins | sample TergutEmb28metaG_3_FD_89872 | JGI IMG/M metagenome (GOLD analysis project Ga0123355, IMG submission 89872) | Embiratermes neotenicus P1 segment gut microbial communities from Petit-Saut dam, French Guiana - Emb289 P1 | ecosystem: Host-associated > Arthropoda: Insects > Digestive system > Gut ...
AGGCACCTACTCCACAATGAGTCACTGCAAAGCCATGCAACTGCTAGTGGGGATAGAGGAGGGATCAAGCTAAACGGCTGTCTGTGTTGGCGGCCTACAGTATTGCCCGTACAGCCAGAAAAATTTAGTCGCATTACTTTACTGTCGGACTGGTAGATATAATAGCGAGATCCCAAACGGCATTAAAGGAAGCCTTTCTATCACTTGAAAGAGCAGCTGGAGAAATGGGCTTAAGGATAAACGAGAAAAAGACTAAGTATTTGACTACAAGAGAAAGAAAAAATCAACAGAGTTATTTTCAAATTAAGAATTTTAATTTTGAAGCTGTACAGAGTTTTACATACTTAGGCTCCCTTATAAATGTTAATAATGACAATTCTGCAGATATTAAGAAAATAATTTAATGGCTGATAAAGGCTTTTATGGATTGAAGAGACAATTTAGGTCTCAATTTTTATCCATAAAAAATAGAATAAAATTATATAAGACCTTGATTGGACCAGTGCTGGTGTATGGTTCTGAAACATTGGTATTATCAAAATCTGACAAAGCTATTTTAGGTGTTTTTGAAAGGAAAATTTTGAGAGCTATGTTTGGACCTACAAATGAAAATGGAGAATGGAGAGTAAAATACAGCAATGAGTTATATACATTGTACAAGGAAAGTGATATAGTAACATACATTAAAATGGGCAGGACATGTTATTCGTATGGAGGAAGAGAACCCTACAGGAAGAGTTCTCGTTGCAGTGGTAGGAAGAAGACAGAGGGGCAGGCCAAAACTAAGATGGGAAGATGGTGTGACGGAAGATGCCGGGAAGTTGGTAGAAATTGGAGGAATGCTGCAAGGAACAGGGACAGCTGGCAGAAGCTGCTGAAGAAGGCCTTGGCTCAAAAGGGGCTGTTGTGCCAATGATGATGATGATGATGTAATCCAGTTCTTTATTTTCAATTTTTTCAGGTCATTTCTTATGTCATCTTCCTATCTGTTCTTTGGTCTCCCTTGATGAAGGAAGTATGACTGACTTAAATGTCAGAAACTACTTACTCAGCAATACAGTGTCACACCCAAACAACTCAAAACCTCAGCAACAGCACTGTGAAATCTTGGATATCACTGGCCACACACAATACACTGAGAGTTTACTTCTCTGTTATGTGAATAAATGTGTATCTAACTGGTTTAAAATAGGTACACAGCATTTCACATAACTTGACCTTGTGTGCAACATGTCTTCTAAAACAACTGGCCACATCAAGATGGAATGGATTTCCACTGTTTCAGAATCTGTCTCTGTGTCATTGGTATTCTCAGGTTAAGGAGATGTCAACACTTTAAAAAATACTGGAAATCCATTCTTTTCTGACATGGATGACTACTCAAAAAGACTTCAATTAGTTGGTGTGAGAGCTCAATCTCATATTCAACCTCATTTCAACAATCTTCTCTGCTTACTGGCAACGAATTATAAATTTGTCAGACACAACTTTTTTTTTAAATATTTATTTAGTAATGTGTGCTACGTTTTTAGTAATGTACGCTACATGTTTCAGTCATGTTTTGATCATTTTTTAGGCATTAATAGCCATTATCCAAAACCAAGGTGGACATGCGTTAAAAATGTATTAATTTGTAAGATGTCTCAAATTGTACAAGTGTCATTTATGATGTAGCATTGTGTGTTTATATGTCATAAATATTTTTTGTTGTTATTAAGGACATACCACATGTAATTACCAAATATATTTTCAGTGCATTTCCACCTTGGTTTTAGATAATGTATATTAATGCCTGAAGATGGTCAAAATATGACTAAACATGCAGCATACATCACGAAATAAATGTAAAAAAAAAATTTTGTTTGACCAAAAATTATTATTTATGGTCAGTTAATTATAAGACAGTGGGGTAAATTCCATCAAAATAATTCTCCTTGTATATTTTTTATTGCTGTATTCTTTCGATACTGGGAAGTAATATTTAAGTCTTAACGAATACTGCACATCTCGAATCTTGTCGCCTTTCGTAACTTGTCAGAAATGTTCCTTCATTTACCTACAAGTACTATTGCTTGGTTTCAGTAACTCATTTATCATGCATTATTACAATCTTACTTTGTACTACAGTCATGTGTTTTCTGTAGCAGCATAAAACAAATGAACAGTGGCTTGTTTCATTACAGTGCATATGCAGGGTTTCTGTTGAAAATTTTTGTTTCCGTGGGCCAGAAATAATTCTTCTGTCCTATTAACACTGCATCAAAAAGTACTTGAAAGAGAAACTGTAGCTCTAAATCAGATTTTTATTGTATGTCATGAATATTATTGTGTAGCCTCTGGCCCCCTCTTCCCTATATCCATTAGAGTTTTTTGTCCGTGCATCTTCCTCTTCCATCCTACAGATGAAAGTAGTTGGTTCTTCTACAACATGGTCAACTACGTGAAAGCAGATCCAGAAACACAGTAATTTTCCAGTGTGTTAGGTCAGTTCGGACAGGCTGACACCAAATCCATACCTAGGCTATATTTCCGTATGTACACACACGAGGCACAACTTTCACATTGTTGTGTTTGATGGTCCTACTTCTCAAAACTTTGAAATAAATTTAATGTTTTGTTGACCATGCATCGTGATAAATCTATATAATAAGAACCAACAGGATTGCACTATTTACATTCAGTTTATTTTAATAACGCTGGTCAACAAAAATTTTGTCCCATGAGGAAAATGTCTTTTTCTGATGTATTTCTGGACACTGAATTCAAATATGTTTCCAAAATTTCTCTATCACCCACACCTTTCACTCCTGGTTAAAGGGCTAGAATCTTCTGTGCCAGGACACTAAGGTGTGTTTTTACTGTGGGCACCATGAAGAATTCAAGGATTTCTTCTCCCAGGAAGATGGTGTCATGTTTTGCAATGATGTTTGTTCCATTATGGAAGTTCTTGGCCATGAATATAACACAGATCAGTGGCGCTTGTTCACTGATTCATAAAAGTGAGCTTGAAGGTGGTTCTACTGCACAACGGAAATAGATTCCCCTCCTTTCCTTTGGCTCATGCAGCCAACATGAAGGAAAGTTATGAAAGTATGAAGCTACTGTTGGGAAAGATTAAGTATGACGAATTTAAGTGGAAGTTATGTGGTGATCTCAAGGTTGTGGCACTGTTACTTGGAATGGAACTCAGTTACACAAAATACTGCTGTTTCCTATGTGAGTGGGACAGCTGGGATAAGAAGAATCACTATGTAAATAAACTGTGGCCTAAACGAACATCACTGATGACAGGGGAGAAAGATGTCGTCAATCCTCCTCTTGTTCTTCTGGGGAAAATTTATCTGCCCCCTTTGCACATAAAGCTCGGCCTCAAGAAAAACTTTGTGAAAGGTATGGATAAAACCGACTGTGGATTCCAATATACGAGGAATAAGTTCCCAAATGTGAGTGACGCAAAAATCAAGGTTATATTTATAGGACCCCAGATCAGGGAACTGATGCACGACAAACAGTTCGATGAAGACCTGAATGAGACTGAAAGAAATGCATGGTTGTCTTTTAAGAGGATTTGCAAGGACTTCTTGGGAAATCACAAAGCAGCGAACTATCAGGATGTTGTGCAGGGCCTGTTGACTTTGTACAAAGCTATGGGATGCAATATGAGTTTGAAAATCCACTTTCTGGAGTCACACTTGGATTTTTTGCCAGAAAATCTCGGCAAAGTCAGTGACGAACACAGTGACACCAAGACATTATGACTTAGGAAAAGTGGTACCAAGGCAAGTGGACTTCAAGTATGTTGGCAGACTATTGCTGGACACTGAAGGATGGATGTACCTGATGCCAAATACGGGCAAAAGTCATATGCCTCTACATTTTAGAGGAAAGTTTCTGTTTCATGAGCACGTAAAGTACTATTTTGCACATTTAAATTCCTCTGTATCTATGAAATTCTGCCCGATAGAAAAATTCTGTATACATATTTGAATTCAGCATAAAATGTACTGCTTAGTTCATCTATTGAAGTTCGTAGGACAAAAAAAAATGTTAAATTTTGTTGACCAGTGTAATTAACTTCTACATGATTCGAACAGGCTTACTGCTCATCATGAGGTACTACTCTGTACATAACATAATTTGAAATTTTACTGACCACAGAATGTTTTACGCTCTTTAACGACTATGTATATATACTTAAATAATTTTAAACAATTCCACTTTTTCAGCATGGCATATACCAATTACTGCATATAAAGAGTAGTACCTCCTACTTACCTGAGCAGTAAGCCTGCCCATAACATGTACAGGTTAACTATTTAAATAAATTGAAAGTAAACAGTGCCTCTTGTTGGTTCTTATTACACAGATACTTTTAAATAAATAATTTACATTCCAGCAGTTTATTTCTCAAATATTACAATATTCTGTCAGTTTACACAATATTGTCACTGCAGTATACATTTCATCACTGCTTACATTATGTGGTCTAAATATGATGTAAAAGAATCTGGGACACCAAGAGACATTTGTTGTCCCTGTCTTAACCATTCACTTATGTAAATTTACCCTGTAAATAGTTTTTGTAGAACAGCTTTGGCTTTCTGAACTGCTGGAACCAGTGGTTGATGCTGTTGGTAGAAGGAATAGTCAAATGTCATGGGCCTCTGTACATTTACAGTCAATAGCGCTGTATGACATGAATCTGTGTACGTACCGGTACAATATTCATGTGACAAGTCACAATTTCAATGCAGCTTGTTTAAAGCAAGATCCAAGGTTCTTACAGCAGCAGTTTTTTGAAGGTTCAGGTCTTCCGTGGTGTGACACTGTGTCATTCGGTAAGTAGTTCCTCACATTCTGAAGGAACGTAGCGTCTCCAAAATATCAGGAACTGCTCATCCAAAGACAGTGTCACATTCCACAAAACTTGAATCTTCAAACTAGTAAGAAACCACAAAAACATTTCACACGTGATCTACAGGCTACAGTCACACACTTCTTACCACAGTTGTCTTAGAAATGACATTATTCACTGCCAGTAGTGCACTAAATGGACATTGCTATTCATGAAAACTCAAAAAAGATTATGCAGGTCCAAGCATTATTATTATTATTATTATTTTGTGTTGTTGCTGTCTCTTGCCACAGGCTTTTCTCCATGGTACTTCTCTTGAACCAATGTTTATCTCCACCACTCAGGCTTTAGGTTTCAGACTGCAGTAGTTTCCATACTGTCTGTGATGTTCCAAGTATAGCTGTCTATTGTAGTGAATCTATTGAATGTTTTCCTGCTGTGGCTTCCAAATTTTTCTTTAAAACTCTTGCTAATATTCCAGTACCTCCAATTATTATCGGTATAACATATATGCCCTGTTCCACATCGGTTATACATCTATACATGTGCTCTTGTATTTTATAAAATGTATAAACTACCAATAAATGCACTTACATTTTATGACATATTTTTATTTATAATATATTCACGAATGAGTTTCAGCCAGTAATCTGGCCATGATGTTTTCAATACAAGAATACAATTGTAGTTAAATGTGTCACCATCACTGCATAGTATTAAAAATATGTAACATTGTTTATAACTTTGCTTTTGAATAATGTAAAATACTGTAGGATAAGAATGGATAATTGTAACATAGTGGAAGTTAAAATTATTCAGTGTTTGTGGAGTGATGTATATAGCAGTTAAACATGGTGAGTTCTAATCCAGAGTATAAGCGATGTGTTGTCTGTGTGGTGCGCTTAAGGATGTGTTGTACACATCACCTATACTCTGGCTTAGAACGCATCATTTAACTACTGCATACATCACTCCACAAACAATGAATAACATTAAATTCCACTACAATACAATTATCCAGTCTTATCCTATATTATGTTACATTATTGTTCAAAAGTAAAATTTTAACCAAAATGATATATTTGTAATTTTATGGAGTGATGGTGACATTTAACTACAACTGTATTCTTGTATCAAAAAAAATCACCTTGAAGATGGCCAGATTACTGGACGAAACATATTGGTGAAGATTTTGTAAATAACAACACATCATTAAGATTAAAATGCATTTGTTGGTTGTTTATATACTTTATGACTCTAATTAATGCATGGAATATCGAAAATACTAAAATCTTGCATTTTAGTTTCTTTTCTGTTTCCTTTTGCACGACATTTCTGTCTGCATGTACTGCCACACCCATCAATAAGCATGTTTTATCTTTTTTGTTTCTTATTATGTCTGGTCCATTTGCTGTAACTTCTCTGTCTGTGTGTACCGCTTGATTCCACAACACTGTAACATCTTCCGGTTCATACACTGGCCTGGGCATGTGTGTGTGTGTGTGTGTGTGCATGTGTGTGTACCATTTGTCCGTCATTTCAATGCCTAGTGCTGTGCATATTGAGTAATGCAAATGTGCGCAAACTTTATCATGTCTCATTAAGTATTCATTCTTTGCCAGAATAGAGGTTAGGTGGTCAATAGTTTCTTCATGTTCTTTACATTACTGTCAGTTTCCTCCTTCAAAATTTTATTTTTAAAATGGTTTGTACTAATTGCTTGGTACACAGTGGCCACTAATGTACTTTCTGTTTCTCAATTGATGTCTACATATTGTAGCCATTAATATAACTGTTCATTATCCACCATTTTTTTTTTGTATATCATCATCATCATTGCTTACTTATCACTTTTTAATCGAATATTAAGGTTCATCACAGCCAGACCCCTATGTGGGCTGGTTTAATCCAGCCCCCCTCCCCACCCTCCTGCAATATATTTTTCAAAACATTACCATATTCAATTAACCCTTTGATGCCTAACGACCGTTATAGTGGTCGTACCGCAATGCTAACCTCTAAACGTTGCATTTTATATATTTATTCAACAAATACAGGTACTGAATATTTTAAACATGGCATACACTCTCCATTTTTTTCTCTTCAAAATGCAGTTTGTTTCATAATTCTAACATATTTGGTTCCTGTTTTATTCACGTTTTATATACAGAATGCGCTAAAATTTAAAAAAATAATTCCAGCGCCAAAAGGTTAAAAGACACAGTTGCAGATTTTATAAAGACTTAAGTGGCAAATAATGTTATGTTTTGTACATGTATGTTGAGTGATGAGCTGTTGCTGAGAAAACTGATGTAATTATGTTACTGTCTAACAGATGTAACTGAACTGTTAAAATCTACACACACACACATTTCACAGATCCAATGTCTGTCAGAAGACATCTGAATATGAAACAAGTCAGTATCAATACCAGACAATGAACACACATGCAAGAGACAACAAACATAACAAAATACACTACACAAAAACAGACAATACAACACAATAATGTACAATCGGAATTAATATATATTGAAGAGTCATGCACATAATGGTTCTAAGGCACACAATAAAATATTACGATTTCTGGGATAGACCTTGGCTGAGAGAGAAAAAATCTTCAAGAGAATGAAAAGTGTGAGTAATAAGACACCTTTGTAGTTCAACATTAAAATTTTATTTGTTATTTTGTATTTTCAATACATTAGAAGAGAGGCTACTAAATATCTTTATACAAGAGTAACCTCTTATTGAATAAATGAAAGATTTGTTGCAGGCATATGTACTTGACTTTTGTGCTTTCTATTTATATAGTGTAGTAAATGAAGTAGACTGAAAATTCTCAAGACTGTTAACAATCATCAAAAGGAAGTAAGTACAAACATGAAACTGATAATATATCAAGTTTCTTAAATAAACCTTTCCATGGGCATCTAGGGCCTACTACAGTTATCATTATTATTATCATCATCATCACCATCATCATCCTGTTTGGAGTAAAAAAAAAAACAGCCAATATACATTGAGTATGCATCTAGGTCCTACTCCCATCATTATTCTTATTATCTTTGGTTGGAGTAAAAAACTCTGGCCTTATCAGTTGAGTACACAATGTTTGGTACATGGAATCGTCTTCTTATTACAAAACAAGCAGTGCTCAATGTATGGAGTAACATGTATATTATGAGTCATCCTGGTTTTTCAGTGGCATACCGAGAAAACGTATGTATGTTTCAGTAACAATCTTACCTACATATATCGGTTTTAAGGGACACCTAGAGAATTTAGTGGGAGTGAATTTTACACTATGTGTTTTGTCTACATTTAATACAAGCTGATTTGCCTGGAACCATTTAGATATATGTATGATAAAACAGACTCAAATATTTGTTTAGTCATCATAGTTATTATTAAAAATGAGTACACTGGTACGGTCAGCAAGCATTATATCAGAAAATTTTACTGACTGTTATGGGAAAATCATTAATATATAGGCCTATATGTTAAAAAGCACAGGATCTACAACCAATCCCTGGGGGAACCCATGTTTAATAGATTTCCAACTTGAAAATCAATTTTGAGCACTTAAATATTCAAATTCCACTCTCTGTTTCCTGTGGTAAGACAAACCAATCCAAGATTATGCCTCTTACAGCATAAAATTGTGATGTTGGTAGCAATAGCTCATGACTGACAATCAAAAGCTCTTGCCATGTCACGAAAAACATCTGTCACATACCTGAATCTGTAAGTTTAAGTTGCACTGTCTATTGATAAACCTCTTCTAAATCCATACTGTTCAGAAACCAATATATCATGATTTTGTATACATTGATTTAATCTTTGATAAATCAATATTTCAAAAATCTTACTGAATCCTATTAATGGAGAGACTGATCTATAGTCGGATAACTGACACTCATGACCTTTCTTGAATAAAGGATTTACAATAGTACACTTAAGACAATCAGGAAATTTGCCTAAGTTGCTGATTTATTGTTGGTGTATGCCAAAGTTTTACTAAGGTGATGTCCACGTAGTTTTAAAATGTTATTAGATATTCCATAACCTGATGAATTCTTAGACTTCGAAACATTTATTGTACATATTATCTCAGATCCTGTAATTGGAAGTGTTACCATTTCCAAAGAACCATTAGGAAACGAATTCCTAAGAAATAAAGTAGTAGAATCGGTATTTGTGTGTTCTTCAGTCTATCAAAGTTAAAAATAATTTATTTCTGCTTGATATGCATAAATCTTCATATCATCACATTTAAATAATAATGGTACATGTTCTATACAACGCGTTTTTCCAGATTCATTCTTAGTAATGCTTAATGCTGAAATATTGAAGAAAGAAAGAAAATGTTAGTGAGAAAACGCCATCGTTTTTAAAGTCAGTGCAAAAAAGCTACTGAAATACAGCACATTTAAATGCATCTCCAAAACAAACAGGGCTATGGGAATAGGGATAGTCCTTAACATTTCTCTTGTACCTTGCGTCCAACAGGTCATTCTGTCAAAAAACAATGCGCAGTTTTATAATTAGGTTTTAGTATACTACACTCGTTATTGTTCTTATTTTGAAGGTATGTTAGGCTCTTTAGCACCATGATCCACATCACTTTTCTTCACCAGGAGTTCAAATATTGTTCCTGATATTCAAGTATGGCTAGAGGACTGACATTTCAGTTACCTCCTGCATGAATTCCTGTAAAGAGACCTCTTGTCAACTCTGAAATCACTGAACAATGGTATACGATAAGTATAAAATCGAATAAAATTGAGTGCAATATTACTATTTGCTGAATCACGGGTTCAAAATAACGTAATTGACACCGAACAATCAATAATACGTGTAGCCTATGTACGCTGAGTTAACGTTGCCCTGTCTTTACCCGACTTCAGTACATCCCAATCAGCAGAGATCCTATCCCCTACCGCGATGATGCACTACGTACTTTTAACACACCGAATACATGCACACATTTTATTGCCTAGTGAGTTACTAATTATTAGTTCGGATCACTTCAGGAAACAACGGAAACAGTGACATGCTAATATTTTGTTCTTGTAAACCTGCATATGCACCTAACAACAACTTCGACAGTCACAAACTCGTTTATACATCTGTTCGTGGTCATTGCTCGGTAGCTTATCTGTGGTATTCAATGGAATCGGAAATTCAAATGCCTTGTATGTGGCGGCATCTTTTGATAATAACGAAAAATAATACACGGTTTGTCGTTTGTCACCTTTTTGTGTTGCAGAGTAGATGTAATGGCTTCCCAAAGTAATTAATGGATGAATAATTAACAATCATATTGCGGGTATTGATCCTGATTATTTTGAAGTTATGTGTTATTGTGAGTGTCATAAACAGTGAAGCCACCCAACGCACTGCGAACTGAACTTCAGTCCTTGCAGCCAGGTGAGAATGGATTAGATATTGAATTATAATTGGGCGTTCTGAATGATCTTTTTTTAATTAAGAAAGTGTAATGTATATTACTGCTCGATGTTGTATTAAGTTTTATGACTGCACTTGTTACGCTACATAGAAGAAATTTATGCCGTTTATGTTATGGAAGTAAGGTTAAGTCGGTCGTAACAGTAGAAAGTGGCGTACACAGTTCATGAATTTCTGACAACTAGCACGGTTTTTGTTTACAGCACATCTTCTTACGATTTATTTGCATGTAGTGGTTTAATGTATTGCGATTAAGAAACGTTTATAGCATGACGATGTTGCCCCTACTGTTGCAAGTATCATGTAGTTATATTCAGAAGCTGGCATGAATTTTGTTTTGTACTTAATTGAACATGAATGTAAACGTCAGTTCTCGTTGTCAGGTTTCATTCACTGTTAGTTTTAATGCATTTCTTCGTAATGTTTGTGAGCTGTATTCACTATTCCACTTCATAATTTTTATGGTGCTGCTTGTGTTAAAGGAACTAAGAATCTCTTACTCAACTGTAGTAATTTAGTGATTGGAAATAATTTTGTCTTGAGCTGTATTGTTGTTGTCCTGATTTGACTAATGCCTAGGGTTGTGAAGAGTAGCACTCTTCTACTTTTTCTGCCTTCATTATTTTTTTATTGTGGCTGAAGAATTGCAGGCAGTTGCTGCGCCTCTGTTTCAAGTACAGTACAGAAGTTTAAAATGACTTACAGATTTGAGCAACTTGTTATATTCTTGTCATTTGTGACAAATATGACTTTAGCAGCTTATATCACATCAGTTGGTTTCTGTAAACCTTAAATTAATTTGCATTTGTAGAATAAGCTGTGTCCAATGACCAGAATTCCAGACGTACAACAACAAAAACAGAAACAACAACAACAGCAGCAGCTCCTCCTCTCCCTCGTTCTCTGTTGCCACCATCACCACTACCACTACTGCTGATGCTGCTCCTGGCTTCTTTTTACCTGTGATTCCACAGTAGTTTTAAATAAGTTTATGCCATTTATTTAAACATTTAGCAGTAAAATATGTGTGGCAAGGTAAATGAACAACATTGAGACACACTTTCAGGAATTTGGGATAGCTCAGTCAGTATAGTTACTGGGCTGCAGACAGGACACTCCAGGGTTTGAATCACAGTAGAGAGAAGAGAGTGTTCTCTTCTCTGAAATGTCCAGACTGGCTCTGGGGCCCACCCAGCCTCTTATTCAGTGGGTACTGTGGTTTTTCCTCAGGGGTAAAATAGTTGGGGCGTGATGTTGCTCACTCATCTCCATCTGGTGCCATAGTTAAGAATGACTGTAGATGTACCTCTGCTCCCCATATATGCCTTCATGGTGTGGATGGGGATAGCTTTACTCTTTTTTTACTTTACATCTGGGAATAAGTAACTTGTTTATAAAATATTTGTTATGTATAGACTGAGGCTTACATTTTATTGGTAAAGGGATTGCCTTAATTTGCTTGTAGGAAGCAGACATGTCAGGACCGCTGCCAGTAGTGATGTGTAAACCCTGCATTCATTCACATGTTAGGGAGTATAATAGAATAGAACAGAAAAGAATGTAATAGAATAGACTATATTATGGGTTTAAGCCCTTAAGGACCCAGTGCACATAGGCCTGTTACCAGCAGGCCAATTGTCCCCATTTATTCTCTGACCTTTCTCTCTACAGCCTTAATAAAGGCCTGGATTGGTTTTGAATAAGTTTTCCTAAAAACCTCTAGGTTCAGCTTGCCTGAGCCCAGAGAGAAATACCCCTTAGAGTGTTGTGGTCAAAAGGCCACACACTTCTAAGTTATATATAACAGGAAAATGTATCAAGTACCACTTCTGGCCCAGTAAACATATTGGCCAAGCCCTCCCTTTCTAAGGCCTTAGGTTCCCCTTATGGAGCCCTATAAAAAAATGTTCCATTTCCAGAGCCTTCCATTACATATCTCTTGGAGTCCTCAGTATAGGAGCTCTCCCTCCAGGTTTCCCTCACGAAGCCTCTATAAAGAGAGAGATACTCCATTTCCAAAACCTTCCATGACATGTTTTACATACCTTGCGGAGTTCCCACTAAAGCAGTCCTCCTTCCAGGTTCCCCTTCCAGAGCTGTCATAGAGAGAGATACTCTGTTTTCAGAGTACTCTTCCTGTCTTTCAAAGTCCCCGGTAAACAAACCCCCCCTCCAGGTTCCCCACACATATTAGGGATGTTGAAATGGTCTGTCCATTCTCTGTGCTGCACATATCTTATTGTTCTGCTAAAATAAAGGGATTATTTTGTGGTGAACTCTGTTCAAAGAAAGCCTGATCTCTGGACAGGTATTACCACTGCAGGGCTCAGTAATTTTGTATGCTTGACATTCTATGTACATGAAATTGGTTCTTCTTTATGTAAATTGGTGTAAACAAGTGATTAATTCTGTGAGGAATTTCTGTTTCATATTGTGTTTGTACTTGGATGAAGGCTTATGTGACTGGGTGATGCTTTATAATTTCTTTTTATGATCTTGTATGTGGGACTATCACTGATACATATAAAAATTGTGTACCTGCTAAGAATACTCTCTTCTGGGATGTGATGCCATGCAGAATTATAAAAATTTGTTAATATTTCAAAAGAACCTACTGCCTTGGTCTTCAGGTTAGGAGGGTTGAGACTGATCTGTTTGGATGTAGAAGCTGTGGGTTACTCAGAAATGTTGACTTTGGGAACTTTGGATGCTGGCACCTAATATTTGTGAGTCCTCAGTATGGAATGTGCCTCATGTCTCCTTTATGGCACCTAGAATTTTGGGGTGACTCTTAGAGTTTCAGGAACTTTGTGGACCCCTGTGATTATAAATTTCTATGAGCTTACTTGGTGTCACATCCCAGAAGGTGCTGATCTTCATAGTTGCTGCAGTGAAAATCTCTTATCTTATGTGTTCCCCTTGTTATTTGAATATTTGTGGGAAATCAGAGTGAATTCAGTGTCATCAGTGTGGCAACCAGAGTATGGGCTGGGTGGTACAGGGTTTGAGTCTCAGCAGGGCTAGAAAACTTTTCCTCCTCCATAATGTCCAGACTGGCTGTGGGGCTCACCCAGGCTCCTATGAAGTGGGTACCAGAGACAGTTTCCCTGGAGCTGAAGTGTCTGGGGTATGAAGGTGACCACTTGCCTCCATCTAGTGCGAAGGTTAAGATGAGTGGAGCTGTATCTTTTCATGGCATGCACAGGGACATCTTCACTTTACCTGAGGAACATCTCTTGTAGTCTTAAATTGGGAGTCCAGGCTTTAATCTCTGCCAGTAACTCTGGTAATAATATTCCTTTTTCTCTCATGTTGTTTAGTAAAATTTATAGCTACCATAATTGAATTGACTGTTGTACTTCAGCAAATGCAAGTCACAGGTAATATGTATGGACACTCCAGGGGATTGGCAAGGGATTGCCATAATGTGGTTAGCAGTGAAGATTATGAATATGGTAATAAATTTGATGGAGACAAATTGTTTGTGCAAGTACATACTTTTATTTCATGTTCTAAATTAAGTCGTGTCTTGATTGTGCTGTTAGGACCCCCAGAACTGGACATTGTTTTACACTGTGGCATATAGTTCTTGTATTGTATCGATACATTTTGGTGTGTCAGCAATAACAGCTGTCAGAAGCACAATTTGTTCACTTCATGATATACACAAGCCAACTTGAACATTCCCTGAGGGGTAACATAATCAAAATAATTATATTTTAGTTGAATAAAGAATGTATGTTACAGAATTTACACAAGTGGAAATAGCAATAATAAATATAAGTGAATTTTATTGTTATTGTTAAATTAAGAGAAATGCCAGTTGCAAGATTTGATGCTCGCAGTAATGCTGCTGAATGTTCAAGTCTGCTGGGATGTGATGCTGTGTGGATGGGTGAGTGGATTGTATTTCCTTCATCTTAATGTTCATGCAGTCCAAGAAGAATGCTGCTAGACCCTGAAAATGAAGACAATATAATCCTTTGAAACATAGGTAACTACCAGCCCTGTGACACAGCATCACATCCCAGTAGACTGTAATGCTTCATAGTTCTTGTTCTTATTTAGTGCATTCAGCCAGATTCCCGAAACAATTGTATGTTATTCAAACCATTCATGTTCTTACAGTCAATACATTGACCAACAGTTGCTCCCAGTAAAACACGATTCATGACAAGTATCAAACTTCTGCATGTTTTGGCACTGGGGTGCCACCCTGAGGGAATCTTTAGAGCAAAGGAATACAAGTCCAACCCACTAAATTAGGCATTGTATCCCCTTCACTGGAATGATTAAAATGTTAAAATGCTGAAATACATAAAGTTGACAAGCATAAAATTATAAAATTATGTGATATTAAAACTATGTGATAGGTATTCTGAAACAATAAATGTAGCAATGCAGACAGTTGTGTGATATTACCACTTTTGTGCGGGTATGAAGTGTGGTCCTCGACATGGACAGAAGACTAAATTACAAGCGTTATAGAACAAAGTGCTGAGGAAAAGAACTGAACATGTTAAGGCTGGTGGGGTGTGTAGTATATTGTGTAATGCAGAACTCTGTGGTGTAAGGTCACTTAGTATTGTTTGGGTAGGGACATAGAAAATTGTGGTGGGCAAGACAGGCTAAAGTAAGTGAAACAAGGAATGAATGTATGATTGTGGTGAGTAATCTACAGAAAATTGCCTCTGAGAAGACTAAAGACAAGGTGGCAGGATTATAGTAAGATTGGTCCATAGGAAGTGGCAGGTGGCAATCCCTGGATTGTTCCACTGTCATGCTTTGGTAAGCATATTAATGTAAAAGGCATATGCAGTCTTAACACGACTGTTTCATTGTAAAGACAATAGATTTTTTATAAAACTTTATACAACAAAAGCTGTTATTTTCATAATGATTGAATCAGACCAAGTTAAGGAATGCACATTCCCTAACTTGGTCTGATTCCAAACAATGCCACATACGTACATTAACAAGGACCCAATGATAAAATGTGCAGCCACACCACCGAATTAACCACATTGATGTATTTTAATTGCTTTTAACAACTGTAACTTTAGCAATCTCAAATAATGCGCTCCCTGGAGATGATGTTTACACCGAAACATGTAGGAGCCTTTTAATGTCAATTTTAATATAAATTTAAAATTGTTTAGAAGACTATTCAATTGTGCATCAGTTGGTGAAAAAAACTTTGATAATTATCAAGATGCACATTATGTATGTGGGGAAAAAAACAGTGGCATGTGTTAAAGACAGCACAGTCTGTTTGTAGTGCTATATGTTTGTCTCGGTGCTACATAAGTGTGTTGATAATTTTCATGAAATTGGAGACTTAACATATTCAGTTAGTACTATGAATAATGATAATGATTATGGTGTGGTGGTGGTGGTGATGATGATGATGATAATAATGATGATGATGATGATGATGATAATAATAATAATAATAATGTGAAGGTATTTACAGTGAGATTGCTTGAAAATGTTTATTTCATTTTATCCAGTTTGTTGGCTGTAGCTTCAGTGAGAATTGCTACAAAGGTCGTAAAGGCCAAGGATGCCGTTGTAACCGTGATGGGTGGTACCATTCATGTTATAGCTATTTAAAATGCTATGCTATAAGTTAAAAAAAAAAGAAAAAAAAAGAAACCGGAATTTTAAAACTGATGTCAATTCGGCAGAAGGGTGTTTTTGTTATAGACTTGCGTAAATCCAGTTGCCTAGTGAAACTGGCACCACGTCATGTTAGGTCTGATTTCGATTCTGTCGATTTTATAACACTTAAACCCAAATTAATGCACGTTGTGTTGCTTTTACAAGTTTGACCACCCCTTGGCGGGAGCTGGGACAGATATTGATGATCTCAAAGCGGGGCGGACTCGGATCCGCAGACAATCACTGTTGCCAAACTGCACAAAGTAGAAATCTGAGAGTTTGTGGCCAGGTTTTTGCAAATGGGTAGTAAATCCCCAACTTCCTCGTAACCTGTTGTAGTTTTTTACATTTTATCTCTATTAGGGAGACACCGACATGTGTTTCCTTGTGTCATTGCTCTATGATATTTAGTATACTATTTGTTCAGTAGTAAGTCAACAGTGGATGCTAATGCAATATCGATACGAGGAGCGAACATAACTAAAGTCGTCGAATCGTGATAGTATGAATGTTCCCCGGACTGGTGTATATCGTTACGTACGGTTATTGTTGGGCGTTATTGAAATATGTCTTTTTGTTAGCCCCCTCAAACGATACAGCCTGCCTTTCCTTCATGAACGATTCTTTGTTTAAGCGCATTATTCGACTTTTCTTTTTAGCGGGAAATACGCATTTGCTACTGTCTTTGAAAAGCACATAGAAATTTTCTGTCGCATGTCGCGTCAGTGTTTTGAGGATTTACGTTTCCGGAGTAAGGAGAATTCCAGGGGATAGAATTCTATTAAAGGTGTTTTTGGTAACCCGGTAGACACTAGTAATCCGCGTTTTGGGTATTTCGATTTGCAGTTTGTTGCGGACCAGTGATACACATGAATTTATTAAAAAAGAAAGAAAGAGTTAACGTTACAAAGAGCCTTTATAGTATAAGCGATCTAGAATATGCTCTAGTATGCACCTGATATGCAGTACAGATACGAAATGCGTGGTTTGTGCAATTGTTTGTAGTCATCTTGTTAAGGAAACCATTTTACAGACCAAAAACAGGAAAGTGGTTTTGGGGTTCTTAACTTTGCTAACGTACGAGTTTGCTGGGATGTTAATGCTGTCTTGTTATGTAAATATTGCCAGACGTTTTGAGAGATCATTGTCCATCCTAAGGGTCAAGCAGCCCCATAACGTAAAGATTGACATCGGTGATTACCAGTCGATGTGGTGTAACAACCCAGAAGACTTGTATCTTCAACTTAATTCTGCTTGGTATCCACCTTTTGCTATAACTAGCGAGGCTGTCTTGTTTATGTTTTACATTTGCGTGCTTTTTCTAAGTCTTTGAAATTTTTCATGTTGTGTGCATGATACATAATGAGAACAGGCTTATGTGGTATGTTCTGTGTGACTGTCAAAGTGAACAACAAAATGTGAGGTTATGTATGTAGGTTGGTTCAGTTGTAACTGAAAGCATTTATTCCCCTGAAGAAGGAAGGATTTATGTGTATTCTGTTAGCAGACTTTGACACTCCAGTACGTCAGTTTTGTTACGGCAGTCCTACTACACTATTTTGTCACCCACTGTGGCAGTATTCAAGTAGAACGATAAATACACTTCACAACACTGTTAGAAGAATTATATTATTTTTATAATTAGAGCAGTCTCATAATAAGTAAGTCACCCCTATGACCTTACCTATCAATCTCTATAATTCTTTTTGCCAAATTAAATGTCTCTGATATTTGTGTGAAGTGCCCTTATTTATTGACTTGTGACAGTAAGGGTACATGGCAATAAGACTGAACTTTAGCCGTGTATGATTTTGAGTGGAAGTAAGTTGCTTTTGGAATTGGACTTCTGCATTTTCCTCTAAGTTGTTTGGTGAAGCTTTATGTTACCTTGGAGAATTTACATTTGTTTTACATGGTCTAGTGAGTGTAAATAAAGCCAACTTCACAGGCTGTGGATCTCTTGGATGAGGTGTATGGTTGTGTTGGGGTTAGTTATTGTATATAAATAAAACATTATTTAGGATATCATAATGGTCATATTGTAAAGTCGTATGTACTTATAACAAATATATGTTGTAATTATTAGGCTGAAGATTTGGCTTGTTCTGGAATCAGCATCTTTTTGTTTGATTATCCATATTACTCTATATTTCTGATCATGTTTGTGGTAGGTTAGTTTAAAGGTAACTGAAATTGGTTATTTTAATGACCAATTTTAGTAGGTGTTATGTAAGGTAACATGGATACAGGAGCATTGAACTCTTTGTTTGTTTAGGGTAGGAAAGTCCAAACAGTTTAGGATATTTAATTGTAAGTTGTATTTTTTGTATCTATAAGAGAATATAAATGCAACATTGTTGCCCTGCACACTTCTTTGATGTCGATGTGAGAAGCTTTTCTAGATCCATCAACATGTCTATATTGTTTTCAGTTTTTTCAGGAAATAGTGGAATTTGTGCACACATACCGATAAACAATTTGAAACCTGAAGTCTCCCATCTACAATAAAGCATTAATATTCCATTGCCCTCTTCATGAGCAAAATACTTTCAACATTTCTTTTTACGTATACATTATATCCCAGTTTTGTCACTTGTGAATGTAGGCTTCCTTATTTTGTTTCATTTTCCTCTTCATCCTACTGGATCTTTCTGACAGATTGTTCCATATTCATGGAGGATTCCATATTTCATCTCATTTTCCTCTTCATCGTGCTGAATCTTTCCAAACTGAGATTTTTTCCATCTTCATGGAGGAGTCCTTATTTCGTCTCATTGTCCTCTTGATCCTTCTGGATCTTCCTGATTGAGACTTTTTCCATCTTCATGGCCTCTTGCCTAGTGTCAGCACAGTAGGCATGTTAATATGCATTTCCAAGTGCCCTGCAGTAGTGAAAAGGAAAATGAAAGAAACAGCATAAAATCTGGGCCTTTGCCATGTGTATATAACTATACAATTCAAAATCCAATGTTAGTACAGTCAGCACAAATATGCTACTACATTAAAGGTGGATTGTGAATTGTATGGGCAGCTGGGATGGTGTAGTCACTATCATAACTAGGCTACTGGCTGGATGATTCAGGGTAGTGCGTTATTTACCCTACCAACATAACTCACCTACCCGACTTTGCACAAATGTGACAAACAATGTTTGTGGATTGAATAAGGACGCTGACAGGATCATTTGATGCACAGCAAGATGCTGGAAGTTGTTCTCTGTGAGGAACTCATGAACTGTCAGTGGGAATCCAATGGAACTAATGATTCAGTTTTGAGGAAAATGTGGCACAGCACTTTCTGTCCCCAAACCTTTCATTTAATTGATTTAAGAACTGTAGCCAACTGAATGACTGACTGGTTGACTGAATTACTAAATTAATGCAGCAGATTCCATCTTCCAGGTAATAGTTCTTCAGGCAGTCAAGAAATTTCCCACATTTTAAGCAGCCTGAAGGTTTGCAGTAATAAGCATATAATCTGTCAATACACAACTTTTATTATAGCAAATCCAAATCAGCATATTTTGGGTGCTTTAAGCCATCATCAGGCTGTATGTATAAAAACAGGCAGAAAGAAAATCATATATCTACTTTGTACAACTGAAACATGTAGCTGCTCTGGGTCTGATATAATAAAAATTGTGTATAGACAGATTACATCCTTATTAACATGCAATGTACAAACACAATGGGGTTATCTCACCTTAAAATCTGAAGGTTCATTAGTGTATGCACAAATCCCTGTTGTGAGTGAGATGAATTCACTCCACAGCTTTCTTTTCTGTTTATTTAATGTGAATTATAGTGCTGTGCTCCCACCTATGCATAGATCTTTGAAGTTGTCTCTTTCCCTCAGGTTTTCCAAAGAAAACCTTTAAGCACTCAAGAGAAACCACCATCAAACAGCTGTATTTGTTGTGTAACAAACAGTATGCTGTAACACAACAGTGAGCTACATGTTTGGACCAAAAGGACTGTCTGCAGGCTTTGTATAAAAACATAAAAAGGAAATAAAACTGTAAATGTTATGTGTACAATTTTACCGTGAGCTCTCACAAATTGTTCACAATTGTTAATTTCATATAACTTTCTTTGCAATAGCTTAAATTGTGTTAGTCATGTCTTTTTTGTATTAATATTCTTTCTCTTCCAAATTATTTTGGATTTCATATGGTTCCATTTAAAATATAAATTAAAAATTTTAAATTTTGAGGTTAAAATAATAAATCTGTTCTGAGCTGCTGTATTCAGGGTTCTTTAAGGCATGTGGAATGTTAATATTCTTTTAATTTGTTGTGCCATCCACATTTAAAATAATGGCTTTTTGGTTTTTTGTATTATTACTTAGTGTGAGCAGTCATTTTATTTGCTGAAAAATATAGTGGGAGTGTTTTGTTTTAATCTGCTGTATTTTTGTCTTTTGTGTTCATAGCCCATGATGTCTACACTGGGTTGACCCCTGTGACTGAACACCGCAGCCAGCTGCGGTGGCAAGGTCAGTTGTAGAATGGAGCCGTTTGTGACTCGTATTGGAGATGTCACTATTGAACGAGTTGTGCCCAAGTCTGGGCCAGGGAGTGGTGGAGGGACATTTGGTAAGGAAGCCAAGGATCCCTTACCTCCTCCATCAGTCAGCTTGGCTAAGCGAGATCTGGATGGAGGTGAAACAATCAGTGTCAGTGAGGACTTGCAGGTTAGTACTGTTAAAGTATTAGTTCGAAGGGCAAAGTAGTGCAGTGTATGAGAAAGAACATTGCACTTAATAACACTTACCTTGTCCTCTACTGGTGGGAAAACTCACAATAAAGACTAATCACATATTGATAGATAGGAGATGGCATTTGAGTTTACTCTGTGTATGATCTTTCAGGGGAGATGACTGTGATACTGATCACTGTCTGGTGGTTGCAATAGTCAGGGAAAATTGGCAGTAAGTAAACAAGTGGCACAGAAGTTTGATGTGGAAAGATTTAATCTCAGGAAGCTTAAGTGAGCTGGAAGTTAGAAAACAGTATCAGATTAAGATCTCACCAGGTTTACAGCTTCAGAGAACTTATTTCATAGCAAGGATATAAATAGGGCTTGGGAAAACAGTAAAGAGAGTATCAAAACCTCAGCTAAACATAGTCAAGGTCTGTATGAATTGAAGCAGCATAAACCATGGTTTGATGAAGAATGTTCACAATTTTTATAACGAAGGAAGCAGGCTAAAGTGCAATGGTTAAATGATCCAAACCAAAGCAATGTAGATAACCTGAACAGTGTAGAATGGAATCTAGTAGACATTTCAGGAACAAAGAAAAAGCTAAAATTGATGAACTTGAAACTAACAGTAAGATAAAAAATATCAGAGACTTGTATAGGGACATCAGTGATGTTAAGAAGGGATAGCAGCCTAGAACTAATATAGTAAAGGATGAGAAGGGTGATTTGGTTACAGACTGCCACAGTATTTTGGCTAGGTGGAGGAACCATGTTTATTGGCTGTTGAATGTACATGGGGTTAATGATGTTAGGCAGACAGAAATACATACAGTGAAGCCACTAGTGCTTGAGCCGAGTGCTTTTGTGAAGCTTTTAAAGACACAGATCCCTCTGTATTGATAAAACCCCAACAGAATTGATAAAAGCAGGGGGTAGGACAGTTCGTTCAGAGATCCATGAACTTATTCATTTTCTTTGGAATAAGGAGGAATTGTCTGAGGAGTGGAGCAGTTCAGTCATTGTACCTGTTTATAAGAAGGGTGATAGAACAGATTGTAGTAATTATAGAGGAGTATCACTTCTGTCGTCTACATAAAAAATTTTCCCAACATCCTGCTGTCAAGGTTAACTCCATATGCAAAGGAAATTATTGGGGATCATCATTGTGGATTTTGATGCAACAGATCAACTACTAATCATATATTCAGCATTCATCAAATACTTGAGAAGAAATGGCAATACAGTGAAGTGGTGCATCAGCTGTTTGTAGACTTCACGAGAGCCTGTGTGTGATTCAGATTAGTTGTTTTATCCAACCAACCATTTAATGCACAACTCTGTAAGCTGAACATATTATTCATTTAGGAGGGAAGTCTTGTATAATATTCTCACTGAGTGTGGTATCCCCCTGAAATTGGTGAGGGTAATAAAAATGCATGTGAATGAAACCTCTAGCAGAGTCTGGGTAGGCAAACATTTTTCTAACTTGTTTCCTATTAAGTATGGTTTGCAAAAAGGAGATGCTTTTTTGCCATTGCTTTTCTACTTTGATTTAGAGTATGCCATTAGGAGGGTTCAGGTGAACTAAGATGGCTTGAAATTAAATGGTACACATCAGCTTCTGGTTTATGCTGATGATGTTCATGTATTGGATGGAAGCGTGTGTACATACTATAAAGAAAAACACAGAAGCTTTAGCAGTTGCTATTAAGGAGATTGGACTAGAAGAAAATGCTGATAAAACTAAGTACATGGTCATTTCTGGAGATCAGAATGCAGGATGAAGTCACAGTATAAAGATTAGTAATAGTTCCTTCGAAGGGGTTGCTAGTAAGGAGACTGGATTGGAGGTAAATGCTGATAAAACTAAGTACATGTTCGTATCTAGAGATCACAATGCAGGACAAAGTGACAATATAATGTTTGATATTAGTTCCTTTGAAACAGTGGAACATTGCAAGTATTTGGGAACAACCCTAATGAATTAAAATTCTATTCAGGAAGAAATTAAGAGCAGATTGAAGTCAGGGAATGCTTGCTATCATTTGGTGCAGAATATTTGTCTTCCAGTTTTTGCTATCTAAAAATATAAGGATTAAGATATACAGAACTGTAATTTTGCCTGTTGATCTGTATGGGTGTGAAACTTGGTTGCTCATGTTGAGGAAGGAACTTAGGCTGAGGGTGTTTGAATTAGGGTGCCAAGGAGAATATTTGTGCCTAGGAGGGATAAGGTAACAGGGGAGTGGAGAAAACTATGTAGTGAGGAGCTTACTGATCTGTACTGTTCACCAAATATTATTCAGGTGATCAAATCGAGAAGAATGAGATGGGTGGGGCATGCTGTATGTATGGGGAGAGGAGATGTGCATACTGAGTTTTGGTGGGGGTATCTGAGGCAAAGAGACCACTTGGAAGACTCCGGCATAGATGGGAGGATAACATTAAGATGATTAATGGATCTGTGGGAAGTGGGATGGGTGGCATGGAATGGATTGATCTGACTCAAGACGGGGACAGGTGGTGGGCTCTTGTTAACACAGTAATGAACCTTGATGTTCCATAAAATGCGGGGAGTTTCTTCACTAGCTGGGAACTGGTTAGCTTCTCAAGAAGGACTCTGCTTCTTGGAGAGAGTAAGTAAGTAAGTAAGTAACTAACTTAACAACAATGAATGGCAGCTGTGCCATGCCTCAGAAAGTCAGTCACCAGTTGCTCTGCAAGGCAGCTTCAGTTCAGTCTCAGGCCTGTGGATTGCACATCAAAGTTTTACAAGTTAAGCAAGCTGACTGGAAGTACGTAGTGACTGCTGTTGGTTAAAATAATGCCCCTATACTATTGTTATAGTGTGTTAATTCAGACTGTTGTGTGTTGTGTTTTCAGATATTCCTGAAGCCACCATTATCCGGCACAGATAAGGCGTCAACTGGTGGATTGAAACTTGATGGTCGTAAGTCACGAGATTGTAGCATCAGTGGAAGTAGAGAGACATCTCATGGCAGAGGGGATGACAGGATGGCAGCCAGTGGTACTGATGATTCAGATGCTTCGGAGAGTGGTGACAATGAAGACCAACACAGTGGAAACATGGATGAGGTTTGTTTGCAATCCATTGTCCTGCTGATGGGAAAATGCTTTGCTGCTCTTTGCCCGTTATCCTTTTAGAGAGAGAAAGAGTGGCTGTGTGTGTGTGTGTGATTGTGCACATGCACATGTACTATTTAATTGCCTACAGTCAACTCTTAACAATTTAAAGATGTGTGTGAATTTGTTAGGGATGGACAAGAATAGCTAGTGCTTGAGTTACTCTTTGGAAATGGTTTGAGGTGACAGTGCACCATTATTGAGAAGGTAGTTTTTTTTGGTAGAATATAAAATATTGGTAATAATGATACTTAATGAAGCATTACAGCTAAGCATGTTGTTCTTCAGTTAGTAATTACTAATATGATGTTATTGCAAAACATTGAGGTTAACAATTCTGCCAGTGCCACTCAGATATTTTCCACTGATAAGACCACCTTTGAATTTATGTCTACAGCAGACACTGTCCAATATAACTGTCACTTTTATAACACCATGTCACAAACCACAACTGTATTACTTTACTGAGAGAGCAAAGCCCATGAATAAGCATGGCTTCCTTATTCTTGCAGTTTAGTGTGTTGGCACAGTGTTGGATGGATGTTGTTGTCTTTGGAGCAGGTACTCACCAGACTACAGCACTGTGTCATAACCCACAACACCCCAGTACACATCTGCAGCACATGAAAAACTTAAATTTTACTTAGTGCCTAACATTCATTGTTTACCTGGTTGTGATTCTTGCTTCAGTAAATATTATTGCCTGTCACTGAAAATTTGTGTCTTCTGAGACGTGATGCTATGTTGTTGGATGTGTAGTTCCCAATGTTATGAAGGCATATCACTTCTAATAATGCTGGTAAATGTTCATCAGTAGACATGGAGATGACTAAGAGTCTTTAGCAATACCACTATGAGAACCAAAAATCTCACCTGTCATCTATTTCAATTTCCATAGGAGTGTGTAGATTTTTGGTTGTTTGTTGGCCACAGTGGATAGGCCTGCTGTGTATGTGAAGTGACAAGCGACGGTATCTGTTGTATTTCATGTACCATTCCACTACTGTTGTAACTGTATGCAGGTGACTAGCTGACAGCTGTCTGCTTGAGAATCCCTTGGCCAAAAACTAAGAATTACCTGCATACATTTATCATTTAGGTTGATTTTTATTAATAATGTATTACCTGCTATAATCCTATTTTTTCTTTTGTGATTTAGGAAGATGAAATGTTGTTACCTCAAGCACTGGATAAAGCGGACACCAGTGACTTGCAGCAGCGCAATAAAAGTGACGAACAAAGTGATGTGATGTCAAATAGCAAAGTGACAGCAAGTAGCACTGTTGATGCACACAGTCAGTCTGCTGCTCTGCAGAACAGTATTGAAACGGGTGCTGTGTCTCTAGAGCCAGTGAGGACAGAACAAGACAGACCGCGTGGGGATAGTGTGATGGGTGGGAGTAGTGCAAGTGATGGAAAGAACATTGTGGAAGAAGGAACAGGAAAGATGGAGGAAGATAGTGAGAGGGGAACAAGTGGCCCAGACACAAACAAACGTAAAGCTCAAGTCGATGCTGGTGTAATGCACAAGAAGAAGAAGACTAGTTTATCAGGCAAGCTTTCCATCAGCTAAAATTTCTTCTATGCATGTGTGAGTTTTAAATACATCTAGCAATCTCATAGTGAAGTATTGCAACCCTTTGGCATTAATGTGCTGTATACCCATCACGCGTTGGGGTGCTCAAAATACCTGGTGTCTAGTTAATGTCATGTCCTTCCTTTTGCACCTCTTGTTTACATTTTGGTCTTCTTCAGCTCCCACCAGGCGTTTAATTCTGGTGCCAAAGGGTGCTGCTTCGGTGTGATTTTTGCTTTTTGATACTTCATTCTACTTGAATAACATGTGTCAGTTGATAGGTAAGGATTTTCATGAATTAAGATGGTGGTGTCATGTATTCTGGGTTATAGCAGTGCGAAGTCTGTTATCTCGGTGCAGATGTTTCAGAGGAACACACCTCCTTGATCTTCAGGGTGCTTTTGTCTTGAAGATGGATATGGAACTCAAGAACATTTTCTCAGGCTCAGAGCCAAATCATATGGTTCAGAGCAGTCAGCATTTTGGAAATATCAAAACCCTGATGATGCCGATGGAGTCAGTCTTAGAAAGTTTGTTTGATTTGTATCAACTGACATAGCAGTCGGCTCAAGAAGATACTACTGAATTCTGCTGCCATGAAAACTTCAAGATATAGGGGAGCAGTATGTTTCTTGAAAATGTTGTTATCCACCCAGCACACTACACAGTGTCGTAATCACAATGTGATTATCACCAGCATTAAGCCTAAAATGTCATGCACGTTTGAAATGTTTCCCATGCCCCCGCTTTACCCGAATGTCAGTTTATGCATCATACTGTCAAGTACTTTCATAATTTATTCGGAGGAGTCGGATTTCATCCTCATTCATATCTGAATGTACAGTAGTGCTTGTTTAATATTGTGGTTATTCCTGCAAACTGCAGTATAGAAGAAACGGACACAAAATGGAAATTTTTTCCTAGTAGGAATTAAATAAAAAAATACTTGAGAGTTAGGCCATTAAAGAATTCACCACCTTCCAGTCTGAGTTGGACAGTGTTCACAAAATCTCTGACCACGAAATTTGTCAGTGTTAAAGCAAGACATTGTTGTTTGAGGCACCATTAATTGAGGGCTGCCTGTAAATTTATCTGCTCCCAGATCAGAGTATTCAGCTCCATTGAAGGTTATAGAGTTATGTTCTGCGTGTCGGTACAGCTAGCTGAGTATGCTTGGAGGCATAGGTGATATTGCAACAACCACAGGGCATGTTTTGGGCTTTGTTAACACTTCTCATTACAGTTACAGTGAACCGAATGCACATGCTTGATAGGTATGGTTTCTGTCATCTCAGTGGGTGGAGAGAAGTCAAGATTGTCAAAACAAATAAGAATGGAAACTGTTTCTTTTCCAGTTTTCAGATAATATAGAAAATTTATTAGGACTATCTATTTCATTCCAGTAACAGGTTACGATATTAAAGAAATCATAAAGAGGAAACAAAATTGTTTCTTGCTTTTCAGGGAAAGATGGTAAAGATAAAGGTGACTCATCTTCTTCTGATTCAGAAGATGGCAAGGAAGATAATAAGTCTAGTGTAATGGAGCGTAAGTTAACCAATATGAGACGCAACATACGTGAGGTGATGAGTGAGAATCAATTGGATGAAGAAACTTTGGCTGCACAGAGGCAGGAAATGGAACGCCTTAGGAGGGTCCAGGAACAGCAACGGATTATACGAGAGGTCATTTGGGTTTATTTACTTAGATATACACCTTCTGAATAGTCATTATGTGTATTGTACTGACTAGAGTACTTGTTAGCTGTGCTTGTAACGCTATACAGCTGATGTCAGCACGTTGTGGTCATAGCAAGGCTCATCTTTGAATGGTCAGATAGTGATGTGCATCTTTCAAGAACATTTTCTGTATGGGGAGGACAGTCATAGCTTCAGCCAGTGAGGATGTTTTTGAAACAGAAAATGTTTGGTGATTTGTGCACGGTGCTTCCCCTCTTACCAGCTTCTATTTTCACCTGCGTGCCTCCAGCTAGCAAGCAGTATGATCAACAGTATAACTCTTAAGAAAGATTGTAGCAGTAACTAATAAATAACGCATTTTCTTAAATTTGTACAACATAAAACATTTATTTCTTAGTCTGGATTCTAATCCTTGTATTCCAAATAAGTGTATTTTGTTGATAGATTAATGATGTACAGGTAGCACTTCAAAATGTGGATTATGTACATTAACCTTGTGTTTATGGATGAATCGTCAGATGTGTGAAGGTTTAGTTCTCAAGCCTGCACTTAGACTGTTTCACTCTGAAGTTAAATGTTAATTATTTTGAGACCCATCCATTGATTTTAGCTGAAATCAAGCCTTGCCCCTAGGTTGGTAGATCCTGAAGTTTTAAGCAACTGCTGTTAATCTTCATAATATGCAGAGAATCCACTTTGTACTGTTTTAAACAGGTACAGCGTCAAATTGCACTTAATCGACAGAACAATAAGACTCAAACCCGAGTTATTTCCCTCCTCCAAGGCAATTCGTCATTGCTGAAACAGATCCCAAGTACATCTAGCTCAGGATCAAGTGGCAGCACGCAAGTACGCCTCCCGAACACAGTTCTTGTGAAGCTGGCTTCTGGTTCTGGACAAGGATCAGGAAGTGGAGCACAAACCAACAAAAAGGTATGTAAGTTATGTAGACTGGATTTGTAATGCTGCTGGAGGAGTTTGTGAATTCATGAGTGACACTCATTCTATATGAATGTTACATTTTTGTTGAGTTTTATCCTCATCAGATGTATAACTGTTTTACTGTGGTATGCATTGCCATCAAATGACCCTTTCCATAACCTGAGATTGTCAAATGCCTTTGGTAACATTCACAGGCACATAACAGTATCACCTATAGATCAATGTGCACACATTTTGGAGATTGCTGTCCAGAAAACATGAAGAAAACATGACTTAAATGGTGTGCCATTACTCTAATGTGTGGATCAAATGTCACAGTTTATTGTTCAGTTGCTTTGTGTTTAGGAGATCCCAGGTTTAGGTCTCAGCCCAGAAATTGGGTATCCTGGGTGATATTGTTTATCATTTTCCTGACTCCCTCCAGAAAACTGCTGGAATAGTAGTACAAAGAAGGTGACATCTGGTGTGTTGCATATTCTTTAGAGTTTGTTATTCACTAATCATGCTGTTGCTACTGCTACTTCTGCTCACTGGTCTGTGGTAGACTGGTTTTTTAGCTGTGTGTGTGTGTGTGTTTCTGTGTGTGTGTGGCATTTTTGTTTAGGATCCATGGGTTAAAAAATATTGAATAAGATGCTATTCCATCTGTTTTACCAAAGTATCATTCTTTTAACATAATCCTCAAGCACATTGATGCAGTTATCTGATCTTGGCATGAAACTAAAAATTTCATCATGTTCGAAACTGAGGTATTGCAAATGTCAGCCATTCATGGTGAGACATTTGCACTTTATTTTTATTGCAGAATCAACACTGCAGCAATGTAAGGGAGGTCACCAGTTGTGCAGTAATGATGGAGTGGGAGTGTGTGTGTGTGTGTGTTTGTGTTTGTGTGTGAGTGTGTGTGTGTGTATATGTGTACATATGTATGTATGTGTGTGTATAGATGTGTATGTATGTATGTGTGTGTATGTATGTATGTATGTGTGTGTATGTATATATGTGTGTGTGTATGTATGTATGTATGTGTGTGTATGTATATATGTATGTGTGTGTGTGTATATATGTGTGTGTGTATGTATATATGTGTATATATATATATATATGTATGTATGTGTATGTATGTATGTATATATGTGTATATATGTATGAATGTGTGTGTATGTATGTATGTATGTATGTATGTGTGTGAATGGTTACGAATGCAACAGCTCACGTCTACTGTGACTTTGTTTTTAAACTGTTGTCAAGTTGGAACATCTGCATTAGTGTGCTCAGGGATCATTGTGTGAAGTCACGATAATTCACTGCAATAGATGAGCTACATTTAACATGTTATAGTGGCTTCGTATTCAATTTTTCAACCTAGGACTCTATACTTATTGACCATCTGTTGTATCCTGGTCATTGCAGGTGTTTGAACTTCTCAGAGTACAGAAAGGCAATACTGGCACTGTTCCACGTCCAGGCGGTCGAAGCTCTGCGATATCTCGCACTGTCCTTGCCAAACCTAGAGGCATCGGCCCGCAAGTGCATATGATGACTCCATCTGTATCTATTGCCCCTGTGATATCTTCACCTCGTGTACCGCCTCCATCTGAATCAGAGAGTGAAGGAGAGGAGGATTCAGAAAGAGAAATGTTGGCAAGAGCTGCAGCTCTTCGAAAAGTTGCGGGAAAAGGCAAAGGCAAGGGTAGGTAGACATGTAACTGTTGGTCTGTTTGTAATGGTACCCCTTTGTCAGTACTGCAGGCCTCAAACAGATTAACCCAATGTCAGATAACATTGTTTCTGAGATGTGGGTCATGTGTGTGCAGACACCTGGCCATGTTTAGATTCAGCTAGTGTTTTGTCTTGTGGTCAACAGATGGCAGCCTTCTGCAGTTTTGAGGTCTCTGTTTAACCAGAGCATGCATTCTGTTAATTGATTTCCACAAAAGAAGGTTCAGAATGTGATAACATTGCAATAGCAGGGACGTTGTGTGACTCTAGTGTACCTGCAAGCCCAGTCTGGGCACCAATTAAAGAAGTCTTAAAGGGGTTAATTTATTTTTGTATTGTGATGCTAAGTTTCCAGATTTTTGTAACACAGTACGGTGATTTATTTGTAAAGTAAACATAACCTTCAAATTTGGAATTTATGATTGCTATAGAAGTGTATGATTGTGTGTATGGTATTTTAGGTGAAGATGATTTTGAGATTTAATTTTAGAACATAAATTATGTGAGGTATGAGGTTCTCACAGCAGAGATTGTGTGTATTACTGTCTTCTGGGGAGTTATGCTGTGCAGTCTGATGGGTAACTGCCAACATTACAGCGGTACCTGATGCTTCCATCTTACGGGTAGGTGAAAGCCAGAGCCTGTCATGCATGAAGTAGTACAGGGCAATGTTGCTTGAAGATTCAAGTCTCCTGGGATGTGACACTGTGTTGCTGGCTGTGTGGTTCCTAACATTTAAAAGGCCCACAGTGCCTTCATCTTCAACATAAAACAGTCTCTCTTCTTGAACTGTCACATTCCAGAAGCCTTGAATGCACATCAAAACTGCTGAGAGAACCTCAGATCAAGCATAACACATGCTGTTTCGCAAGTGGTCAGTTAGAAAGAGATGTGTTGGTGTAGCTATGAATGTGGTTGTACTGTGTGCACATGTAGTGCAACATGTCTTATGTCTGAACCCTAATGTTTGGTTAGTGAATGTACTCACTACACAGTATATGGTGTTGGAGAACATACAGTATTTCTTGCGTGTTTGTTTCTCTTCTCTCTTGTGCTGTACACACGGATTCCGGTAAGTTTCCGTAACTCTACTTAGTCTTTCATTGAGTTTGGTTTTTCTATTACGTCAGACATATGATGACATACAGAGTATGAGGGAGTCTTGGTAGATGTTTAAGTTAGACTTTATTTTGTGTATAAGTTTAACAAAATTCAAACCCCACTGTGTGCAGGTGTGTGCCTAGCAGGTTGTCTGTGGGTTAGGTGCATGTACTGTGTGTGGTAGATCTGGCAACATGTTGGAAAATGACAAAGCTGTACCAAACCTCCCTATTCTGCAGTAACTGGTTGACAGGGGTTTAAGGGTTTAATTTAAATGGCCCGCTGCATACAGTCAGGTACCGTGTGAATGTACATCTCAAGTCTTTAGTGTAGGGCTTCACTGTTTTTGTGCATAAGAATAGTCCAGAGCTGTTTTGTGAGTGAAACTTATAATTTCATTGAAGTTAAGCTTCTTCCTCCCCCTACTTTTGGGTTATTTTCTCTTTGCAGATGGACCGTCTGTTGCAGCTGTTTCATTGCCAGCATGTTATTACCGACACATCACTAATATGTTTTTATTGTAATAACATTGAAATTGTCTTTTGCATGCCATGTATTTACTATTTTTAGCTATATGTTGTTCCCCCCATATAACGCATATCAATGCATATGTGCCTATATTGTGCGGTGTTAATTTACAGAAGAAACCGCAAGTTTCCACTTGTGCAATTCAGATGTGAGCTGCATAATTGTGACAATGAAATGTTCACATTAGCAGTGTACTTGTAAGAGTTGTGTTTCGGTTATAAACTGAATGGGGCAACTCACGAGGGACCTATTTGAACATCGATGTGTAAGAGTATAATGTTCGGTATGTTCTGTTCACTTCACTTTTTTTGCTGGAAAGGGATTATTAAATACAAACATAAGTGAATGTCACTACCATAAGTCTGCCAGTAATTATGAATGTTACTGTCATAAATATACCAGTAATGTGAATTTTCTGGTTTTTTCAGGTGTGTGGTTTATACCTTGGATAAATATTTATGGTGTCTCTTTTAATCCATTAATACTGAGTTATAATTCTGTAAGGATTTCCATTTTGGTTGGATAGAATATTTGTGGACATGTAGCAATATGCCACATGTAGCAATATGCCATGTGTAGCAATGTGCCACATGTAGCAATGTGCCACATGACACACTAATAAACATGGATTAAAATAACATAAAAAAGCTGGTGCTATGAAGTTTGTGATTAACTCAGAACCGGGTGAGGGTCTGTGATTAACTGAGAACCGGGTGAGGGTTTGTGATTAACTGAGAACCGGGTGAGGGTTTGTGATTAACTGAGAACCAGGTGAGGGTTTGTGATTAACTGAGAACCAGGTGAGGGTTTGTGATTAACTGAGAACCGGGTGAGGGTGTGTGATTAACTGAGAACCAGGTGAGGGTTTGTGATTAGCTGAGAACAGGGTGAGGGTTTGTGATTAACTGAGAACAGGGTGAGGGTCTGTGATTAACTGAGAACCGGGTGAGGGTTTGTGATTAACTGAGAACCGGGTGAGGGTTTGTGATTAACTGAGAA